>Ga0105048_10002869_pt1 | contig 28153 bp, 20 predicted proteins | sample MAT05_FD_78382 | JGI IMG/M metagenome (GOLD analysis project Ga0105048, IMG submission 78382) | Freshwater microbial communities from Lake Fryxell liftoff mats and glacier meltwater in Antarctica - MAT-05 | ecosystem: Environmental > Aquatic > Freshwater > Ice > Liftoff microbial mat | place...
ATCGATCCCAAAAATGGGTGGCTTTACGCCTTTCGTGGCACGGAACGTGCACGTATTAAGAGCGAACGTGAGGCTCTCGATGTGATCGATGAGCATAAACGCAGGACACCTGTGGGCAAGGAGCCGTTGTTCCTGATCCTGGCGCCGCGAGAGATCTCGACTGAGTTTAAGCGTAAGACGAAAGATGAATACATAAGTTGGTTCAAGGATGCCCCGTTCCAGTTCGACGATCCCTTCGCGCCTATACAATGAGAGAGACGGCCATGTTGCAGTTGCCACTTTTGTTAGCCGATTTCGGTAACATTGAGAAGTACGTCATCCAAGGATTGGCAGTCGCGGGCGGAGGTCTCGTCGGTTTTTTCGGCACCGGCGGGCTTGTCAAGGTACTCGGTCTATCTACAGGAGCCCAGAAACAACGTCCTACCTTGAAATACTACACGAAACTCTTGGGTGGGGGAACTGCCGCGTTTCTAGTGTATTTGCTACTATCCGGTGATGGTGGGTTGGGGTTGGGGGGCAAAGGGAGCGGTGATTCGGCCGATTCCGATAAAGAAGGCAAGCCGCAACCCCTTAACCGCGAGCCGGTCAAGTCACCGAATCAAATCGATAACGACGCGGAGAACATCGAGATCTTCGTGATCGCGGGCGACCCGAACGAGAAGAAATTTTACCGCGTAGGGAGGGAAGGCGCTCCGGTGTCAATTGATGAGCTCGGGAAGCAACTTGATGAACGGAAGCGGGCGGGCACGAAGCCACTCAAACTGGTCACCGTCAGCGCGGACGACCTGGAGTACCCCGCCCAGGCCGAGACTCTTCTTTACAAGGAACTAAAGACGCGTGATATTAAGCACGCCCGAATCGGTTCGATGAAGAAGTGAATTTTACAGAAGTCCCCACATGCCGGCATTAACCGCGCCTCTTCCGACGCCGACGCAAGTAGCCGTTGATCCCGGTACGGTGCGGCTCGTCCTCTTCGGCATGCCTGACTCGGGGAAGACCTCCCTATTGGGCGCTCTCGTTCAGGCCGCTCATTCCCAACAACAAGCGCTCAAGGGGAAGGTCAACGACCTTTCGAACGGTCTGGCGGAACTCTGGCGGCGCGTCTACGATGATCGCCAACTCGAAACCCGCGATGAGATTGTTTCCTACCCGATCGTGTTTGATCCGACCGACGGCTCGCCGCGAATCGAGGCCCTCGTCTACGATTGCGATGGCCGCATCGCCAATGAGTATCTTGCCCTGCAGAAATCGCTGGGCAAGAATGCTCCACGTTCGCATCTCGCCAAGGCCGTGCTCGAGGCCGACGCACTTTTATTGCTCATCGACGCCTCGGCCGCCAACGATCAGGTCGAGACCGATTTTCGGGAGTTTTCTCGCTTCCTGGATGAACTCATCACCCATCGGGGGCAAGAACGGGCCGTGGGCTGCCTGCCGATTCATCTGGTGCTGACCAAGTGCGATCTGCTGGCCCGCGAGCCGATCCCGCGCGAAGAATGGGAGCGGCGCGTCGGCATTCGCCGCAAGCAGGTGCGCGATCGTTTTGCGGATTATTTCCAGAATGGCTCCGCTGGATTCGGCTCGATTGATGTGCACCTGAACCAGACCGCCGTCCGCCGGCCGGCCTTGAAGGGCATGGAAGCGCGACCCCGCGATCCGTTCGGGGTCGCGGAGTTGTTCCGCGACTGCCTGCGCTCGGCCCGGCGGTTTCATCAACGTGAAGCGCGTGCCGACCGTTATCTGCGCTGGACCGTCGGCATTGCCGTCGTGTTTATCACGATCGCTTTACTCGGGGCGGTGTTCCTCCTCCTCGGCCTGGGCATGTCGCATCAACCGCCGTCGCTTATCGATCGCGTGGCCCGGTTCGCTGAAAGCGAGAAACCGCTGCCCGACCGGTTGGCCGATAGTCGGTTAACCTTCCGGACCAAGGAACTCACCGAGTTCCGCCATCATGCGGACTTCGAGAAGCTGCCCGACGACAAGAAAACGTTTGTGCGCGAGCGATTCGAAGAGGTCGAGACCTATCGAAAAATTCGCGAACGCGTCGGGCAACTCGGCAAGCCGGGACGACCGCTGCCGCCCGAACTGACGCGCAGTCTGGCGGAACTCAAGACAACGCAGGAGTTCCTGGAAGGGTCAGCCGAACTTCCGTCGACGATCGAAGAAGAGTGGCAACAGCATCCGCCCCCCGGTCTGAGTAAGCGTGACGAATTGTTGAAGCAGATCAAGGAGATCCGCGCGGGGGTCGACGAACTGGTTACCTTCAACGCGGGCCTCATGAGCCAGGCCAACGATCGCCTGTTTGCCCCCGAGTTTCAACGTCGTTGGATCGACAAGGTCGACGGCCTGCTCGAAATCGAAAGAAGGCCGCCGATCACGAGCGGTGACGGCGTCAAGGCCACGGCACTGGTGTTCGGCGAGGTGCGCCGCGCGGAGGACGAATGGCGTGCCGTCCGCGGCAAGCTGGTCTCGCTGCGTGATCTCGCCCTGGCGCTCGGCATCGTCGGCGACCCCGACAAGGATGCGGCCGTTCTCGTCTTCCCCAAGATGTTGGACGGGGACCTGAACGCATTTGCCTCGGCCAAGCTGACGTCGATTCGCACGCGTTATCCCTCGTTCGAAAGCTGGTCGCTCGAAGGCATCCCCGAGCCATTGAAGGACGATGTCCGTAAGAGCCTGCAAAGCAGCTACGACCACTTGATCCGTGCCAGCCGGCGCATGATCCTTAACCGCTTCCGCGAGATTCGCCCGCGCGGTGACGACGAATGGGCCGATTGGCAGATGATCGCTCCCTGGTTGCAGTCGCCGGAGTTGAAAGACTGGCGAGAACTCGTGGGCCTGTTGGCTCACATCTTCGACCCCAAGGCAGCCGACCCCGTGGCCACGACAGCCGCCTTCCTGAAGACCAACCGCATCGAACTCCAGATCAAGGCGGTCACCATCACGTTGCCGAACAACCTGCCGCAAGGCGCTTTTACGTCGGAAGGGGAGTTCAAGATTACCCAGCAATATCAAGGGAAGAACGCGGGGCAGAACGTGCTCATGTTTAAATTGAAGGACACAAAGAACGCGACGCGAGAAAAGAGCTATCGTTTCGAGATTGAAAAAGGCGAGGGCAGGATCCTCTTCAAGCCGGGCGACCGCCTCAGCGCGGAACTGCGCCTGGCTCGAGCCAACAAAGACTGGCAGCTCACCTGGTCGAACGCGCGAACAGCGTGCTACGGTTTCGAATGTCTGCAACGCGAACCGCTCCTGCGTTTGGTGGACGCGAAAGAGAAGGGCGTTCTTGTCGATGGAGTCCGCATCCAGATCGACGGCTTGCTGCCGACGGTGCCGGAGTTGCTGCCGGATGTGTTGGGTGGCCCATCGCCATGAAAGATTCGCCGGTTCCTGCTTCCGTCTCTCCCGTCACCTCGTTAGACTAAAAGGGTTAATTTCGACGCGGCCAATCGTCAGACCAACGACGCGACCGTCCAGAGGGACCTGATCATGCTTGCCCGCTTCTGTCTGATCACACTGAGCATCATCGGCCTGGCACTGGGCACGGTTGCCAAGGATGTCGAGCCACCCGTACCCCCGCCCAAGGAAACTCCGGAACTTAAGCTCCCCGAACTGAAGCTTGAATTGCCAAAGGACGCGCTTCCGAAAGAGCCCGAGAAGAAACCTGTCGAACAGCCGAAGGATCCGATCAAGGCGGCGGAGCAAGTACTCCGCGACGCCAAGATCGACATCGAGCCGAAGGCGCTGCTCGAATTCTTCAAGACTCGCACGCTGGGTGACGACGACCGGGCCAAGCTGCTGACCACGATCCGCCGTCTCGGCGATGACGATTTCGATGTTCGCGAACAAGCTTCCGAGGAACTGACGAAAGCAGGTCTAGCCGCGTTGCCGATCTTGCGAGCCGCCAGCCGCGATCGCGATGTCGAAGTCGCCCGCCGTGTCGAAATCTGCCTGCGTTCGATCAATCAGGATCAAGAAACGACGCGCATCCTGGCGGCGGCCACTCTGCTCGCCCATCTGAAAGTCGACGGCATGGTCAGCACGCTGCTGACCTATCTGCCGAGCGTGCCGGATGACGAAGTCGTCGCCGACGGCTTACGCGCGGCGCTTGTCACGTTCACGAAAGCCGCCGGCAAGTCGGATCCACTTCTACTCAAGGCACTCGACGACAAGGACGCCATCCGGCGGGCATTCGCCGTCCAGGTGATCGGCGAGGCGTTGCCCTCGGAGCGCCCGAAGGTTCGCAAGTTGTTGACCGATACGGACGCGAAGGTTCGCTACCTGGCCGCGAGCACGCTGGCCAAGGCGGGTGACGACCAGTCAATTCCGGCTTTGCTCCGTCTGTTGTCCGAAGGGCCGATGGAGTATGCCTTCCAGGTGGAAGACATGCTCTGCCAGATGCTGGACGCCGAGGAACGTCCCCCGGCTACGCTGAATGTCGCCGACGCGGCCTCTCGTGAGAAAGTTCGCGAGGCCTGGGCGAAATGGGTCGACGACCGCCAGCAAAAGAAGACGCTCAAACTCTCTCGGCTGAACGAAACCGAGCCGTTGCGCGGACTGACGCTCATCGTGGAAGTCGACGGCGGCGGCCTAACGGGCGGCCGCATCTGGGAATGTGGGCCGGACGGCAAACAACGCTGGGAACTGCTGAACCTCGGCGGTCCGGTCGACGTGCAGGTGCTGGCCGGCGGCCGGCTGTTGATCCCCGAATACTACAACTCGCGCGTCACGGAGCGAGACCGCGAGGGGAAGATTCTTTGGGAATCGCCCAAGCTGAACAGCAACACCGTCGGCGCTCAGCGGCTCCCCAATGGCAATACGCTCATCGCGACGATGGCCGACGTGGTCGAATACACGCGTACGGGCCAGAAAGTGGCGGAATTCCCGAAGACGGGCGGCACGGTTTATCAGGCCATCCGCCATCGCAACGGGCACACGTTCATTCTGGCCGGCGCCGCGTTGACGGAATACGGCGTCGACAACAAGCAACTTCGCAGCATCAATGTCGGCTCGCTCTCTGGCTGGGGCGGCTTCGAGATCCTGCCGAACGGCAACTTCCTGCTGGCCTACTACAGCCAGGGCAACAAGTACGCCGAGATCGACAAGGAGGGCAAGACGGTCTGGGAACACTCGACAACCTCGTCGCCCACCCGGCTCGACCCGACGCGAATTCAGCGCCTACGCAACGGCAACACGGTCGTCGCCGGCGGCAACGTGATGTTCGTCGCCGAGTTCGACCGCGACAAGAAAGAGATCTGGAAGGTGGCGACGAAGGGCCGGCCGTTCAGCGTGAGGCGTTACTGATCACGCATGACAGCCGTGGAACTTTTTCAGGATGGCCGCCTCGTCGAGGCGATCCGGTTGCAGGAGCACCTCGTTGCCGTTGAATCGGCCGATGCCGCCGCCCGCCTCCTCCTCGCGGAACTCCACCTGTTTCAAGGCGACCTCGCTGCCGTGAAGGCCCAACTCGATCGCTTGCCCAGCGAACGGCCGGGCATGGCGGAATACCTTCTCCACTACCGCCAACTTCTCTCGGCCGAGGCAAAACGCCGGCGGCTTTTTATCGATTTGCGACCGGCTCTCCTGAGCGAATTGACTTCCAGTTTGAATTCCACTTTGACTGCTCTCGCATCTATTCAACGTCATGAAGACGAGGCGGCCCGCGATCATCTCGACGATGCCGTCGAGTCGGCGGTCTGGATGGCCGGGCATATCAACGGCCGGGAGTTCGAAGGCGCCAGCGACATGGATGATCTTTTTAGCGCGGTGATCGAGCTATTTCTGGATGATGAATATGTTTGGTTCCCGCTCGAGCAAGTGAGGCGATTGCAACTCCATCCCCGGACTTCGCTCCGAGATCATTTTTGGGCGCCGGCGCTCCTCACTTCGCGCAAGGGGGATGTGTGGTCCGTCCATCTGCCGGTGCTCTATCCGGGGACCGATCAACATTCGGAGGAGGAAATCCGCGTCGGCCTTTCGACCGATTTCGAATCGAGCGAAGCAGGCATGTCCCGAGGCATGGGATTGCACTCATTGATGATCGGCGAGGAAGAACTAACGCTGCTGGATATTGAAGATTGGGAACTGCGCCCTGGGGCATGAATGGAGATGGCAGCGGTGGAAAAATCAATAAAAAACTTCTGCACCCAACTGAACGGAGTTTTCGATGCCCCCATTCGATGTGACCCAACCGATCAGCGCCTATTCCATCCATTTCTTTCCGCCGGACGCCACGGTGTCGATCTTCATAACGGTCTACAAGACCGGGGCGGCGACGCAGGAAGACGTGGCCGGCTACCTGATGTTCACGGACCATCCGCTGGTCGGGTCTTGTCGAGATCGGCTGATGTTCGAAACGCAGTCGATCGTCAAACACTTCCCTCTTTGCCAGTTCGATGCCGTCCAGGAGCTTCTGCGGCATCGCATTGACGGGCAAAAACAGGGAATGAGCATGCACTACGTCGGCGATGCTGAAACGGGTGGATGGACAACGCTCGACGCGGGCGCTTCCCCCGGCCTTGATGCTGCACTTTTGCCGCTGGTGTCGTCGATGGCGCCGAAACCCACCGTCGCTACTGCTGCTCCGCCGATTGTGAAGAAGGTGATGAAGAAGCGGAAGCCGGGGAAGAAATAGAGCCAGTTCAAGCAAGACGGCGAATTCAATTTTGATCCGCTCGTTCGCCCGGCACCGGCATCCAAAATCAGATAGATCAAACGCGAGTGGGGAACGACTCGTGCCGTTCCCCATACACTTCACGTTCCGTCAATTAATCAACGTTCAACTACAACCGCTGGTCGTTCCGCAAGTGTCACACTTCATGCAGGCTCCGCTGCGCACAAGCGTCAAGCAACCGCATTCGGAACAGGCATCGCCTTCGTAACCTTTCTGACGAGCCTGCTTTACGCGATCGGTGATGCTAGTCGGCATGGCCACCGCCAAACCGCCTTCGGTCTTGGCCGCGTGCCCGTTGGCCTTGGTAATGCCGCCGTTCGTATGGCCGTTGCCGTTACCCGGCCGCAGATGGCCGGAACGGGGGGAAGCGCTCTTACGCGGCATGGGGGCGGGATCGACGAACGACTCGGCGACCACTTCTTCGGACTCGAAATCCGGTTCTTCATCGTCGTGAAGGGAATCGCCTCGCAACGCTTCGGGCGAGATGTGAGCCAGGTCGTATCGGCCCAGGTAGGTCACGGCCAACTCGCGGAAGATGTAGTCGATGATCGACGTAGTCATCTTGATATGCGGGTTGCCGGCGACGACGCCGTTGGGCTCGAAGCGAGTGAAGACGAAGGCGTCGACAAACTCTTCCAGGGGCACGCCGTGTTGAAGACCGAGCGACACGGCGATGGCGAAGCAATTCGTCATGCTGCGGAAGGCGGCGCCTTCCTTGTGCATGTCGACAAAAATCTCTCCGAGGGTGCCGTCTTCGTACTCGCCGCTGCGGAGATAGATCTTCTGATTGCCGATGCGGGCCTTCTGGGTGTAGCCGGCCCGACGATCCGGCAAGCGGCGGCGGCGAGCGATGTAGCGATGCACGATCTTCTCGGCGATGCGGACCGGCTCCGGCTTCGGTTCGGGTTCTGTTGCTGAATTAAGCACATCGAGTTCGGGAGCGTCCGACACCGAGTTCAGCGGCTGACTGAGCTTCGATCCATCGCGATACAGGGCGTTTGCTTTCACCATCAGTTGCCAGCTGAGGTAGTAGGAGTTCTTGACGTCGTCGATGGTCGCATCGTGCGGCATGTTGATCGTCTTCGAGATCGCCCCGGAAATGAACGGCTGGGCGGCCGCCATCATGCGGATGTGCGACTCGGTCGACAGGAAACGCTGGCCGAGCTTGCCACACTTGTTGGCGCAATCGAAGACCGGGTAGTGTTCGACCTTCAGGTAAGGGGCGCCTTCGATCGTCATTGTGCCGCACACGAACTCGCTGGCCTCCGCGATCTGCGGTTTGCTGAAGCCGAGATGCGCGAGCAAATCGAAAGTCGGCGACTCAAACGTTTCCGTCTTGATGCCCAGCTTGTTGCGAAGGAATTCGTCGCCCAGCGACCAACGGTTGAGGGCGAACGGCAGTTCGAACGCGCCGGGCAGGCTGGCCTCGATCTTCTGCAAGATGTCGTCAGTAAACCCTTTCGCTTTCAGCGAGGCGGGGTTAATGTGCGGGCAACCGGCCAGTGTGCCCGAACCGCGGCAATAACGAACGATCTCTTCGACCTGCTTCGGATTGTAACCGAGGCGGGTGAGGGCAGGGGGGATCGACGCGTTAATGATTTTGAAGTAACCGCCACCGGCCAGCTTCTTGAATTTCACCAGCGAGAAGTCGGGCTCGATGCCGGTCGTGTCGCAGTCCATCACCAGGCCGATAGTGCCTGTGGGGGCGACGACGGTGACCTGGGCGTTGCGGAAGCCGTGCCGTTCGCCGAGTTGGAGCATGCGGTCGGATTCACGGCGAGCCGCTTCGAGCAAATAGTCGGGGCAATGCTTGGGATCGATACCGACCGGGGGAATCGTGAGATCTTCGTACTCGCGATCCGGGGCGTTGTAGGCCGCTCGGCGATGGTTGCGAATGACGCGGAGCATGGCATCGCGGTTGGCGTCGTAACGAGGGAACGGCCCGACCTCCGCGGCAATCTCGGCCGATGTCGCGTAAGAGCAAGCATGCATGATCGCGGTCAGGGCGGCGCACTGAGCCCGGCCTTCGGGTGAGTCGTAGGAAATCCCCTGGACCATCAAGAGGGCGCCGAGATTGGCGTAACCGAGACCAAGCGTGCGGTAGTCGTAGGAGCGTTGCGCGACCGGCTTGCTCGGGAACTGCGCCATGTAGACGCTAATCTCAAGGATGAGTGTCCAGAGCCGGCAGCCGTGACGGTAAGCGTCGACATCGACACGAGCACTGGCAGTGTCGTAGAAACGCAGGAAATTCAACGACGCCAGATTGCAGGCCGTGTCGTCGAGGAACATGTATTCGGAGCACGGGTTGCTCGCATTGATGCGCCCGTCGGCCGGGCAGGTGTGCCATTCGTTGATGGTGGTGTCGTACTGCACACCGGGGTCGGCGCACGACCAGGCGGCGTAGGCGATCTGGTCCCACATCTCGCGGGCCTTGAGCGTCTTGCGCGGCTTCGGATCGCGATTCTCCCGTTGGGCTTTCTCCTTCTCCGTTCGCCAGTAAAGGTGCCAGAGACCATCGTCCTTGACGGCCTTCATGAAGGTATTGTTGATGCGAACCGTGTTGTTGCTGTTCTGACCCGAGACCGTGAAGTAAGCCTTCGAGTTCCAGTCGGTGTCATATTCTTCGATGGCCAGTTCGCGGATGCCCTGCATGGCGAGTTGAATCACCCGGGCAACATAGTTCTCCGGCACGAGCGACGCCCGAGCCTCCTGGATCGCCTTCCGTAGATCCTTGTTGAACTTGGCGTCGAACTGTTCATTTTCGTTCGGCCAGCTGTGGCAGGCCTTCAGCACGGCGTTCAGGTGTTTGTTGAGGAGCTTCGAGCCTTGCACCAGCGCGGCGACCTTTTGCTCTTCGACCACTTTCCAGTTGATGAACTCCTCGATGTCCGGATGGTCGAGATCGAGCACCACCATCTTGGCGGCTCGGCGGGTCGTGCCGCCCGATTTGATCGCGCCCGCGGCGCGGTCGCCGATCTTCAGGAAGCTCATCAAGCCGGACGATTTGCCGCCGCCGGACAGTGACTCGCCCTCGCCGCGAATTTGGGAGAAGTTCGAGCCAGTGCCCGAGCCGTACTTGAAGATGCGGGCTTCACGGACCCATAGGTCCATGATGCCGCCTTCGTTCACCAGGTCGTCGTCGACCGATTGGATGAAGCAGGCATGCGGGGCGGGGCGTTCGTAAGCCGAGCGTGACTGTTCGAGATTCCGGGTGTGCGGATCAACGAAGTAATGGCCCTGTGGCGGTCCTTCAATCCCATACGCCCAGTTCAAGCCCGTATTGAACCACTGCGGTGAATTCGGGGCCGCCATCTGCTGCGCGAGCATGTAGCAAACTTCATCGTGGAACGTGCGAGCGTCGGCCTCGGATGAGAAATAGCCGCCCTTCCAACCCCAGTAGGTCCAGCCGCCAGCCAGACGGCGGAAAACTTGCCGGCTGTCAGCTTCATGCGTGGTCGCAGTGTCGTTGTCGCTCGGCCGGCTGCGTTGCAGCCACTCGGGAACGCCTTCCTCCGCGACCTTCACGGAGCGCACGGGAATCCCCGCCTTGCGGAAGTATTTCTGAGCGAGAATGTCGACGGCGACTTGCGACCAACCTTCCGGCGTCAGCACGTCGTTCATTTCAAAGACCATGCTGCCGTTCGGATTGACGATCCGCGACGTGCGCGGTGTGAACTGAATACCCGCGAAGGGATCCTGACCTTCGCGCGTGAACCGTCTTTGAATCTGCATAGGGAGGCTATCCGAAAGGTTTGGTGGTCTTCACCAGGCGCGCCCAACCCTGAGCGCGTCTATCCATAAGTTATGACGGTTTCCTGTAGACAGACTTTATATCTGTCCACTAACAAAATGTACATCCCAAAGGGGTCTTTCTTCGGGTTGACCTCCGTCAAGGTAGGATCAATTTCTAGCCGAATGACGTAGTCATTGGAAAGACCGATACGACCGGTTCAGGACTAATTGTCGATGAACGTTTCGTGAGGAAAGCGAAAACGGCTCCAGCTGACTCGAAGCAAACTTCACGAGCTCGATTGGACGAACGGCAGAGTAAGACCGGGTTGGTCCTGGTACTTGCCTTTCTTATCCGCGTAGCTGATTTTGCAGAGATCTTGTGCACGGAAAAAGAGGATTTGAGCGATCCCTTCACCCGAGTAAATCTTTGCAGGCAAAGGAGTTGTGTTGCTGATCTCAATGGTCACCCGGCCGCGCCACTCCGGTTCGAGCGGCGTGACGTTGACGATGATCCCGCAGCGGGCATACGTCGATTTTCCAACGCAAACAGCGATTACATCGCGCGGGATTTCGAGGTACTCCACCGTTTCCGCCAGGGCGAAGCTATTGGGCGGGATCAGACAATAGTCCCCCTCAATGTCGACGAAGGACTTGGGATCAAACTGTTTGGGATCAACGATCGAACAGTGCGCATTGGTGAACACCTTGTAATGACGGTCGACGCGAACGTCATACCCGTAACTCGTCACTCCGTAGGAGATCACTCCGGCTCGGGAGCGAGCCTCGGCGAAGGGTTCAATCTTGATGTCGCGCTGGATGACCCAGTCAGGCAGGACTCCGCTGCTCATGGTGCCGTTTCCTGTGGAAGATCTCGTCGAGAGGCGATGACTCTATTGATTGAAAGATGAGGAGAGACGCGGAAACGGCAAGATAAAATCGGCCGGACGTCGTAAAAAGAAAGCAAGGGAAGAAATTCTTGATGACGTCGCCGCGCCCCGTCATGGTGCGGCACAGGGAAAAAATGGGGTGCGACGACGACGCCATCAAGAGCGAGGAAAGTCCGGGTTTTCCGTTGTTTCCTCGCCTCATTATACCGGGGGCGTCCAGCTCGATTTTAACTTTTACAAGGCAATTGTCATGTCGTTATGGCTCTTTAAACAGGAACCGGATTGCTACAGCCTTAGCGATTTGGAACGTGACCGTACCACGCTCTGGGACGGGGTCACTAATGCGCTAGCCCGAAAAAATCTGCGAGCGTGCAAACCGGGAGACCGCGTCTTTTTCTACCACACCGGGAAAGAGAAGGCCGTCGTCGGTGAAATGGAGATCGTGGGCGGTCCTCGAACTGACTCGAAGAGCGACGATCCGAAAAACGTAGCGGTTGAAGTGAAACTGGTTCGACGACTGAAACGGCCGGTGACGCTCGCCGAGATCAAGGCTGACAAATTACTGGCGGACTGGGATCTGGTTCTCCTCCCTAGACTCTCCGTCGTCCCCACGTCGCGTGAACAATGGCAACGGGTGCTCGCACTTGCCGCGAACGTGGTAGTCTGAAAGTCCCAGTTGTCGATGTGCGCCAACAAGTATGGGGATATACTTGTTATAGGATGGTTATAGGTTCACATCTCTCTCCGGAGCCCCGCGATGACCTGCTCCACGCTTCGATCGGTTATCTGTACGGGTTGCTTTTGCCTGTTCTCGATGCCATTGGCCGCACAGACTCCGAAAGGTCAAGAACTTGCAGATCCGGTCCCCGAACCGGGACCGAAACAGGCGACGTTGGTGAAGAACCCGAAACCGCTCGTCAAGCAGACGCGGGCGGGACTTGAATTTCTCATCAAGCAACAACTGGCCGACGGTAGCTGGAGCGGCGGCCCGACAGCCACCTTGTTTGAAGGTCTTGGCATCGGGGGCGGCATCGGGATCAGGGGCAAGCCGAAGGCGGGCACGATCGATGTCGCCAACACGAGTGTCGCGGCACTGGCAATTCTTCGCGCCGGTTACACACCCCAAAAAGGTCCCTATGCGGAGAACTTGCGCCGGGCTTTGAATGCTGTCCTCAAGGCCGTCGAAGCTTCCGACAACAGAACCCTTGCACTGGAAACGACCAAGGGCACGCAAGTTCAGATGAAGATCGGCGATCATGTCGATACCTTCTTGGCCGCAATGCTGTTGGCTACGGTCAAGAATGCGACGGGCGACGCGAAGACTGAAGATCGCCTTGAGAAGGCGCTTCAAAAAATCGTTGAGAAGATGGAACTGAATCAGAAAGACAACGGCACCTGGCAAGGCGAGGGATGGGCGCCGGTTCTTTCGCAAGCACTCGCGAGCCGGGCAATTAATTTGGCGAAGCAGAACGGCGCGGCCGTCGACGCGGACAAGCTCGAGAAGACCGCTCAGCACGCACGGGAGAGTTTCAAACAATTCTCCGCCCAGGGAGGCAAGGGCGGGTTCGTCGGTGCGGCCGGCGTAGATCTCTACGGCGCGGCGGCCGCCATCAGTGCTCTTCAAGACGCGGTCAACACTAATCGTGCCATCAGTGTCCAGTCACAGAGTGTTCTGCGCAGCCCCAAAGCCGATGCCAAGGATCTGGAAATGGCGAAGCGTCAACTCGCCCGGCTCGATGAACACGAAAAAGCACTTCGCGATGCGCTTAAAGTGATGGCGAGGAAATCCCAGGATCCGAATTTCGTCCGTGGCTTCGGTTCCGACGGCGGCGAAGAGTTCATTAGTTTTACCCTCATCAGCGAAGCTATGCTCGCCAACCAGATGAAGGAATTCAGCGACTGGGACAGGGCTCTGGGAGGCCGATTAGTTAATGCTCAGAACGGCAACGGTTCTTGGTCGGGCATGCACTGTATCTCGGGGGAAACATTCTGCACGGCGACGGCACTCATGACGATGATGGCTGATCGTGCCCAACGTCCGGTCGGCAGCGAACTCGTCGCCCGAACGGAAGTCAAGTTACCGGTTCCTTCACCCAAAGACCTCACACGCAATGATCCGCCTCCGACCGCCAAGCCAGTCGAGACCGCGACGGCAACCGAAGCCGAAAAAGTTCTGCACGATCTTCTGAATGGCGAAGGCGACCGCACGCTGCTCTTTGCCAAACTGCGCGACACCAAGGGCGGCGAATATACCGACTCGCTCGCCCATGCCGCTACCAAGCTTCGCGGTGATCTCCAAGTCGAGGCCCGCGAAGCGTTGGTCGCTCGATTGACACGCATGACTGTTGATACGTTGCGTAAGATGCTACTCGATGACGATCGAGAAGTGCGCCGAGCCGCAGCTCTGGCCGGAGCCAAAAAAGGCGACCGGTCGCTCGTGCCGGACTTGATCCTTATACTGAGTGATGGGGATCCGTTGCTTCCCGCTGCAGGTCGAGCAGCTTTGAAAACACTCACCGGTCAAGATTTCGGTCCCGCGGCCGACGCCTCGGCGGGGGAGCGAACTAAATCGATCCTCGCTTGGAAGAATTGGTGGAGCCAGCAATTAAAGTAAGTGCGTACGTTTCGCGTAGAGCGAGGGTCTTGTTGCTGGCGGCGCCGGCCATCTTGATTTTTGCGAGTATCGGTTGCTTCAAGTCCGAACCAACCGTCATCGTTATCGATTCGCCCGAACCGACTGCGAATCAGAGAGCGGCCGACAAGGCAATCGCATTTCTGCTTGCTCACCAGCAAGACGACGGGGCCTGGCGTAGCGATGTCTACGGACATTTTCGCGCTGGCGATGCCTTAACTCCTCTGGCGCTGAACTCTCTTCTGTACGCTTCCACGGATCCGAATGTCTTGGCCGCCGTGGAAAAAGGCCTCGTGTTCATGGATCGATTTGTCACCGCCGAAGGCGTGATCGATCCGACTGCACTTTTGAATTACCCGGTCTATACAGCGTCGCTCATGGTCAAGATTCTAGCCGACTCACGCTGCCGATCTCGGACGCAAGCTTTTGATGCCTGGGTCGGCTTGCTTCTCGATTGGCAGATGACCGAAGAGAACGGTTGGAGCCTGGACGACTGGCAATATGGGGGCTGGGGATACGCGACTTCACCGCCCCGAAAGCCTAAAGAAAAGCCGCTGCCCGCCGTATTGGAAGCAAACCTTTCGGCCACGGCATACGCGGTTGAGGCATTGCGAATCGCTGGATTCACCGCGCGCATCCGCTTCGAGAACGCAAGTGTCTTCATCGATCGCTGTCAGAACTACGCGACCGAGGATCCCGATCTGGATTTCGACGATGGAGGGTTCTTCTTCACGCCAGGCGACCCGTTTCGCAACAAGGCTGGCCAGGTGCGAATCAAGTCAGCAAAAGTCCGCCATCGTTCCTATGGCAGCGCCACCGTCGATGGGTTGCGATGCCAGATCGCGTGTGCGGTTTACCATCTTCCCGATGCGGTTGATCGCCGGACGGCGGCAACTCGTTGGCTCGAAAAAGGCTTGACTGATTTCGCGAATATCGAGCATCCCGGCAACTTCGCCCCTGAGCGGGAGCTTGATCGTAAGGCCGGCTATTTTTATTACACGTCTCACATCTGTCCGTTATTGCGCAACACGACGATGGCTGCTCGAGCCGACGCGATTCGCGATCAACTCGTTCGCATTCAGAACGAAGACGGCTCGTGGAAGAACGAGCACAAGACATTGCGTGAAGACGATCCTATCGTTGCCACGGCATTTGCACTTCGCGCGCTCAAACAATGAGCGTTCAGCTCTGGGTGAACAAGCTTACCCTAAATTCGTTGCAACAAGAGAGTTTTTTCAATTGCTCTCGTACGAATCTCCGATTATATTAAGCTTTACCGCCTTCCGCACAAACCCGCCTTCCGCCTCCTACCTCGCACATGGAGTCCTGCCGCATGTTCACTTTCCAAGGCAAGAGCCCGAGCTTTTGTGACGGCATGAGCCGTCGCCATTTCCTCTCCGTTGGCGCTTTCGGCGCTGGTCTGACGCTGGCCGACATGCTCCGCCTGCAGGCCGCGACCCGCGACAACACGTCGGAAGCTTACAAGCCGACGCGGCCGAAATCGGCCATCATGATTTATCTGCCGGGCGGTCCTTCTCACATGGACATGTATGACCTCAAGCCCGAGGCCCCCGCTGAATTCCGTGGCGAGTTCAAGCCGATCCAGACCAATGTCCCCGGCGTCCAGATTAGCGAACACTTCCCCATGCAAGCACGCATGTGGGATAAGCTCGCGGCCGTCCGTTCGATCGTCGCGACCGATGAACATTCCGATTCGAACGTGATGACCGGCTTCAGCGAACAAATCAATCGGCAGCAGCAGCACCCGTCGTTCGGTTCCGTGGTCTCCAAGCTTCGTTCGGGCGCCGGCAATGACATTCCCCCGTTCGTCAGCCTTCGCGGCATGAGCATGGGCACCGAGCCGGGTTACCTCGGCATCGCCCATCGGCCCTTCACCCCGGAAGGCCCTGGCATTGAAAACCTCAAGATGCGCGGCACTGCGGATCGTCTTGATGAACGCCGTTCGCTGCTCACCGCCTTCGACTCGGCTCGTCGCGATGTGGACACCGGCAGCACCATGAAAGGGATGGATGCTTTCACGAGCCGGGCTTTCGACATGATCTCGTCGGGAACCGTTCGCAAGGCGCTCGATCTGAGTCGTGAAGAACCGCGATCGCAGGATCGCTACAAAGGCCTCGAAAGCTTCCTGCGTGCACGTCGACTTGTGGAAGCCGGCGTTGGTTGCGTCACGCTCTCGTTCGGCGGGTGGGATACCCACGAAAAAAACTTCATCCAACTCAAAGAACAACTGCCGAAACTTGATCGTGGCATCGCCAACCTCATCCAGGATCTGCACGATCGTGGCATGGAAGACGATGTGGTCACGGTAGTGTGGGGCGAGTTCGGTCGCACACCGAAGATCAACAGCAACATGGGCGGTCGCGATCACTGGTCGCCGGTCATGTCAGCCATGGTGGCTGGCGGCGGCCTGAAGATGGGGCAAACGGTTGGCAGCAGCTCCGCTCGTGGAGAGTACCCGAAAGATCGGCCCTACAAGGTCCCGCACCTGCTCTCGACGATTTACCAGGCCATGGGCATCGATCCCGCGATGACGTTCCCGAACGGCAGCGGCCGGCCGATGTACGTCCTCGAAGACCGCCAGACCGTTTCCGAACTGCTCGCGTAAGTTGAACTTGATTTTCGCAAAGCCCAGGGACGGCCGTCCCTGGGCTTTCTTTTTTTTCGTCCCTGGGCTTTCCTCTTTTCGTCACTTCCCCGCTGTTTGTTCGTACCGAAGATTGAGATAGATGAAAAGATTCGCGATCGCCAGAAATCCCAGAGCGGGGGCGATGGCGAGTGCTTGCAGAACAAAGGGAATGGCCAACGTGAACCAGTTTATGACGCCGAAGGGCGCGCTGGTTCCGTAGTGCATCGCCAGTTCCACCGGCAAGGCCAACGGCAGGGCCGCCACGATCGACAGCGCGAGTGCCAGGCCTTCATAAACAAGAACACGAACGCGATTGTCATTCAGCAACGCCCGCCACTCACGCAGTGCGTCGCCCACGGAACATTCCTCGACGATGAGAATCGCCGGCACCAGACTGCTCAAGATCATCACGAGGCAAAAACCAATCGAGAATATGAGACTGATGACCCAGGTGGTCGTCATGAGGATCTCGATCAAGGTGACGTTCCAACCAATCGCGGCCTTGAACAACCAACCTGGCACATGTTGAAACAGAAGTATGAGGCCGACACCGGCGCCCAGGGTCGCGACATACCCGAGAAATACGCGCAAGACGTAAGGGCCAAGCCCGCGCGACGCTTCCGCGGCCGAGACCGGTTTCATCCGCGAGAGTTCCAAGTGCGTCTGCCGGGTCAGGCGAGTCGTGATGAATGCCAGCCCGAGAAGAGCGAGCGAGCCGCTGACAGTACGGGCGAGCCAGATCCCTTCCGGCCAGATTGAGAAAAGCGAACGCACCACCAGAAATAGGGCGGCCGCAGCCAACATGCTGATGACGCAGGCGAAGAGCAGTTTTCCGCCGACGATTAGGCTTTCGAAGGCGGCAATCAGTTCATCGACCAGCCCGCGAATGCCGACTGTCTGCAACCGCATCGGGTCAAGTCGGGTGGAGATTTCCGATTTCACATCCAGATCGGACGCGCTGCCAAAGGCGGTTGCTTCCGGTTCCCGCTCGGTCTTCTTTACCGAGATCTCCTTGACCCAGGAGACGGTGACCCATTCCTCTTCAGAGGCTCGGCGCGCCAGACTGTTGAGAGGAATATTGCCTGATTCAATATGATGCTGGACCGAGAGGGTACTCTTGGCCTTGACGATCCGGCCGTCCGGCAGGCGGATGTACCAAGCATCAGGACGTTCTTTCATGGGGCGCACCCGACGGCGCATAACACGGGAAACCTACCGGGATTCCGCCTCGATTTGAACCGGCGCCCCTCGGTCGAGTCGTCGTGACGGAAATGGGAGTTTGATCAAAACTTGTACCGCAGTCTCAGCGATGGGAGGGCCTGCGGACTAAGTTAACGACTTCGTTATTCTCCATCCTTCGGCGATTCTCCATCCTTCGGCAATTCCTTACTGCCGACGATCGTCATGTTCATGCCGATCTGCACGGTGACGGAGACGCCGTTGATCTCCACGACGGTTTTCCCATTCAAATACCAGCCGAGCGAGCCGGTCGAGAACTCTTTCGGTTCCGCGAGCATGGATGCACCGCCGACAGTGACGGGGAGCGCCTTGGCGCCCGAGCGAAACTGTTCCCGTGTGATCGAGCAGAAAGACTTGGCCATCTGATCCCTCCTGGAGTGGATGAATTTCGAAATCCGCAATGTGTGGAGAATGTTACGAATCTAGCGTCCGCACGGCCAAGCGGATTTCACGCGCCGGTCGTCTCTTCAATGCGGCCGCGACGCCAGGCTCGCCGTTCGCTCCAGTGGAAAAACCAGATCCCGAACAGGCCGAGCAGCAGCGTGCTGCCGGTCACGGCTAGTGCGATTTCGCCCTGCGACCATGACGAGAGCGGCCCCTGCAGCATCGCTTCAGGCGGCGTGCCGAGCAGCGAACGCCGCATCCCTTCCAGCCAGTAGGTCGGCGGCAGGGCGAGGCTGACGTATTGCAGGAACTTCGGCAGCACAGCCAAGGGGAAGACCACTCCGCAGAGAAGGTAGAGAATCCCGGCAATTCCTTCGCTCAAAAACATGCCCTGCCGGGCCATGTTCAACACCGCCGCCGCCAGGATCAGGCCGAGCACGATCAATAAGATCGTGCCGATGCCCATGTAGAAGAGCAGCCAGCCCCATTCCGTCGGTTGGCGCGTTAGCGCATTTCGCACTTCCGGGAACGCGGCCGCGCCGATGGCCAGATTCAAGAAACCGCCGAGCAACGCCTGGGCCGCCCCCGCCACGGCCCGACCAACAAAGTACGTCTGCAAATGCCCAGGGCTTATGTAGATGTACTTCAACATCCGGTAGTGTTCGCGATCGGAAATCACGGCATAGCTCATGCCGAACATTACCGCCCCCACCAGCATATAGCACGCGTTGCTCACATACATGTATGGGAGAAACTCGACCGGCACCGCGCCCGCGGTCGCCGTCCGCGCGGCATAGTACATGCAGACCAAGAGGAGCGAACTCGTCAGCGGCTTGACCAGCACGTAAATGAGGAAAAGCCAAGGCTCGGTCCAGTTGCTTTCGAGCTGCCAGCCCAGCCAGGTCGCCCAGCGCAGGGTTTTTTGGGGTAGTTTCATGGGTTACTGCCACTTCACAGTCAGTCGGCCCTCTTCGCGCGCCAGCCGTTCGAGATACGCAAGCAACCGTTTTGCGAGGAAGAGAAAAACGATCGACAGGCCCCCGAGCAGGCTGATCTCGACTTCCAACGGCCAGAAACCCTCGGCCTTGAAGAGAATCTGGCGAAGGGCATCCATTCCGGCCGTGAGCGGAATGAGTGCGGCCGTGGTCGCCAGGAACGTGGGGAAGACCTTCAACGGGAAGTTCATGCCCGTCAGCAAGTAAACCGGTTCCTGGAACAGATTCACGATATGCCAGGCCTCGCGCCCCCAGAGCAGGAACACCGAGGCGAACATCATCCCCAATCCGTAGAGAGCGAGCAGGGTTAGCAGAAACGTGAAGATCAGCATCGACCATGAAGTCGGCGCGAACGGGACCTGAAAGAGCAGAATGCCCGCCCCCATGATGACTGATGCACGCACGCACGTCAGGATCATGCCGCCCAGCGCCATGCCAGCTAGGACGGCCATCATCGAACCCGGGGCCATGATGTACAGTTCCAGATTGCCCGACGATCGTTCCCAATAGAGTTGCGCCCCCATCGACCAGAGGACGTTCAACCAGAATGCCGTCATCGCCCCGCCGAGGATCACAAAGCCGACATACTCCTCCGGCGCTCGCATTGCCCGATATACGTAGGCGAAGGACGCCACGGAGAGAATCGGCAGGATCGCTTCATGAATGACCCACGACGGCTGCCGGCGCATGCCGATGATGCGCGGGTAAGCCCGCGCTGCCATTGTTCGAAGAAACAAGCCGATCGACGCCCGCATCAATCACGTCCCCTGCTCGCCGTTGTCGTTGAAGCCATGCCCGACCAGTTCGATGAACACGTCTTCCAGCGTCGGTTCGGTCTTGTTCAGCGACAAGATGCGCGAGCCGCATTCGACGACCCGCTGCACCACGGCGCCGATGGCGGACTCTTCCGCGAGCGATACCTTGACTTCGATCGCAGTCGGGCCGGGCGTCTCGATCGCCTGATGAACGCCAGGAAGCCGGTCGAGCGCCAGCGCTCCGTTTGTGCCAGGTGTAAGGCTGATCGTGAAGAGCGGATGCTCCTGCACGCGCCGTTTCAAGTTGGCGGGCGTGTCGCAGGCGAGGACCTTGCCTTTGTCGATGATAGCGAGGCGGTCGCAGAGTTCGTCCGCCTCCATCATGTAGTGCGTCGTCAGCAACAGCGTCCGGTTGCCGCGTTCCGCGAGCCACTTCTTGAGAAACTGCCGGATGGACCGGGCAGCGTTGACGTCCAGCCCAAGCGTCGGCTCGTCGAGAAAGAGAATCTTGGGATCGGTGATGAAACCGCGGCAGAAGTTCATCTTCTGCCTTTGGCCGGTCGAGAGGTGGCTGACTTTTGTGGAGGCCTTATCGCCCAGGCCGACGATCTGGAGCATTTCATCGATCCGGCTTTTGGCGTCCGCGTTCGACACGCCGTAGATCTGGGTGAAGAGCCAGAGGTTCTCGCGGACATTGAGGACGCCGTAGCCGCATGACTCGCCGCCGGAGACCATGTTGATGAGCGGGCGAACGGATTCCGCTTCAGTCACCACGTCCTTGCCGTCGACCCACGCAGTGCCCGAGGTTGGCGCCAGCAGGGTCGTGAGGATCTTGATCAGTGTTGTTTTGCCCGCCCCGTTGGGGCCGAGCAGGCCGAAGAGTTCGCCTTCGCGCACGTCGAGTGAAACCTGGTCGAGTGCGATCAGATCGCCGGCCGGGTTTGTCTTCCGCTTCTTGCCGCGATAAACGCGCGATAGATTCTCGGTACGGATTGCCAGAGGTTGAGTCATCACCCCTATTATAGGCGCGGCGGGAAGAGAGTCCGTTCGATAATATTCTGCTCGTCGCCAGGCCAGCCCTTCTCGCCGGCAATCGTCTTCCAGAAGCGGCGATGCACGAGGCGCAGCGTGATTCGTTCAACGCCGCTCGGGAAGCGGATGGTGAAGCGATCGGTCTCGCCGGGTTTCAGGCGCGAATCGATCAGCGCGGCCGGGTCGGCGTTCCAGAACGGCGTGGGGGCGAGGCCCTTCGAAGTCGGAAGCATCTTGGCGTACACCTTGCCGCTTCGTCCGGCTTCCTCTTTTCCCAGCATGTCGGGTAAGCGGGGTCCGTGCAGAGCCGTGATCGGGTGATCGTTTTGTATGCCTTCCACGAACAAGATCACCTGACGATCGATGAAACCAGTCGGGACGCGATGGCCGACATTCCGAGCGGTAAGTGCGATGTCGATTTCGATTGCGCCACCCAAACGCCGTACCGTCGATTCAAGTTCAAGCGAGCGGCGCAGCATGTCGATCTGGCTGCCATCGAAGAAAAGATGATTGCCGAGTGTGGCTGGATTGCGGCGGATGCCGCCGTGACCGGGGGCGATGTTCGTCATGCGACCGGTCGGCGCCATGTGGCATTTTTGGCAACTGATGCCCGACCGTGCGGCTGGGCTGGCGAGCCACTCGGAATAAGTTGTGTACACCGGCACGCCGAAGACGACCCCTTCGTGGCAGGCGGCGCAGAGCTTGCTGTCCTTTTGGAACGGGCTGAAGACATCATCGCCACGATCGACGTCATCGAGCGGGCCGAAAAAGAGTTGGTGCTTTGCGGATGAGGGGCGCAGCAACGAAAGTTGATACTTGCCGTGCGTGAGGCCGAACTCGCCCGCGCCGGGCCCTTGGATCTTGTGGCAGAAATCGCAGTGGACGCCGTGCGGGGCATGAAGCGTCTTGTTATTGGAGAAGAGCGTCGCGACTTTGCCAGGATCGTGACACGAAGCGCAGACGCTGACGCCGCTGGGATGATCCTTGGTGAGATTCCAGCCGACCCCGCTCCGGCCGTGCCAGTCGGTTCCTTCGACGAGATTGCGAAAGCGGCGATTCGTGGCCGCGTGGGCGTGCCCGCCGCGGTTCCACTCGTCGAAGATGGCCGCATGGCAGTTCCCGCAGTTCGCGGGCCGGCTCGGATCTGGCGTCGGGTCGACCCAGGCGTACGCTTCGCTGTCCTCGGTCGGGAGCGCCTGAAGCCTGATGGTGGGGTTGCGAGCGGGCGACCCGGCGATGAAGTAGCCTTCCTTCCAGGCGGTCACCCGGCCGCCGAGTGAATTCAGAAGCGTGAATCGTCCCTCCGAGTCGCTCTCCACGAAAGGGGATGTACCCTTGATGCGGACGATGGCCCCCGTGACCGGCCCCCGATCGTCGACAACTTGACCCTGGGTCGTTTCATCGTTTCGATTCGTAACATTATTCGTCTCGAACCACCAGAATGGCAGCCCGAGCGCGGCGATCACGATGACGAGAGCGATGCGTTGCGACATGGCAATCAATCGATGAAGGCGAACTCGTTGCTCAAGAGCAACACCTGGGCGAGATGCCGCCAGCGGTTCGCGGGGACTTTCTCATCGGTGGCTTCCAAGAACGAAATAGCGAGCGCCGTGTCGTCGCGCGAGGGCGTTCGCGCCAGGATCGTGCGGAACAGGGCGTTAATCTTGGCGTCCGCATCCTCGTGTCGGGCGACTTCGGAACGCTCGAGCACCTTGCTGGCCAGGTCGATCACGAACGGGCTATTCATCAGAAAGAGAGCCTGCTGCGGGACCGTGGTCGTGAAGCGTTGCGGGCTATGTGTATCGGGGCTGGCAAAATCGAAGATACGGAAGGTTCCCGGCAAATTCTGGCGATCGATGAAGCCGTAGATCGTACGGCGAGTCGTGAACGGCTCCTTGAACAGGTCAACCGACTTGCCGCCGAGCGTAGGATCGAGCTGGCCGGAAACGAGCAACATGCCGTCGCGGAGACTCTCGAAATCGACCCGCCGACGATTCTGCCGCGCGAGCAGCCGATTCTCCGGATCATCCTTCGCTTGCTCGGGCGTGACCTCGGAAGAAAGCTGGTAGACGTTCGAGAGCATGATCAACCGGTGCATTTTCTTCATCGACCAACCGGAGCGCATGAACTCCCCGGCCAGCCAGTCGAGTAAATCAGGATGAGTGGGCGCATCGCTGCGGACGCCGAAGTCGCTGGGCGTTCGCACCAGGCCTTGACCGAAATGGATGACCCAGAGGCGATTGACGAGGACGCGAGCGGTGAGCGGGTTCTTGGGATCGGTAATGGCTCGGGCGAGTTCCAGCCGGCCGCTGCCGTCTTGGAACGGTTTGCGGCTGGGACCGCTGAGCACTTCCAGAAACTGCCGAGGAACAGCCGGGCCGCGGTTGTTCGGATTGCCTCGCAGGAACACATAGGGCTCGCTGGGCTTCGGGGCATCGTTCAGCACCATCGCCCGAGGCGGCGTGAAGGGCGATGATGCCTTCAGCGCATCGATCTTCGTGCGGGCGGCACGCACCTTGTTGATATCGTCACGCGGGAGAATCTTCTCGGCGTCCTCAATCGGGATGTCGAGCGCATTGAATCTCATCAGAAACAAGAAATGGCTGAGCGACCTCTTCGACGCCGGCAACCTCCCGTTGACCGTTTCCAGATTCTTGAGGTGATCGCGCCAACGGTTCAGGACGTACAAATTCAGATCGCGTTCCTTCAGGTAAGCGGTCGCCTTTTCGTTCGGCACTCCCTGCAAGGCACGGACGGCTTCGAGATAGGCCGCGATCGTTTCCGGCTTCCGCAGTTTCGTCAGTTGTGCGTCGAAGAGTTTCTGGTTCAGCGCTCGGAAGTCGCTCTCCTTCTGATCTAACTCCTTCGCGAAGGCGACGGCGGCCGGCGTATTCGGGGCGTCACCGATCAAGGGTAAATCCTTCGGCTCCAGCGACGACGCGAACACGCCGTAGAGCGAGTAATAGTCCTTCGCGGGAATCGGGTCGTACTTATGGTCGTGACAGCGGGCGCAGGTGACGGTTAACCCCAGGAACGTGCGGCAGATGACGTCGAGCCGATCATCGATGATATCGGCCTGATTGTTGAGGAATCGCCGGCCGACGGTGAGGAACCCCATGGCCGCGAGGTCGTGTGGCTGTACCCCGGGCAACCGGTCGGCCGCGATCTGGAGTTGGACGAAGCGGTCGTACGGCATGTCCTCGTTGAAGGCGCGGACGACCCAATCGCGATAGGTGTAGGCGTAAGGGTAATTGCGATCTTCCAGAAAGACGTAGCCTTTGGTGTCGGAATAACGGGCCAAGTCGAGCCAGTGCCGGGCCTGGGTCTCACCGTAGTGCGGCGAAGCCAGCAGGCGATCGATGAGCTTCGCATAGGCATCGGCCGATGTATCTTTCTCGAACGTTTCGATTTCATCGGCTGCGGGCGGTAGGCCGATGAGGTCGTGATAGGCGCGGCGAATGAGGATTCGTTTCGACGCGAGCTTCGACCCATTTGCACCAATGAAAGAATCGATCGGCGAGGAGACTCCCTTGGGCGTCGGCACGGTCTTGAGCGGTTGATAGCCCCAGAGCCGGGCCACATCAGTCGGCTCTTTCTTGAGTGATGGGGAAGCGGGGTAGGCTGCCCCGGCTTTAATCCAGGCCGTCAGCGTCTCAATCGCCTCGGCGGGCAATTTGCCCTTCGGCGGCATCTTCGCGTTTCCTTCATGACGAATCGACTTCACCAACTTGCTCTTTTCGGGATCCCCGGGAACAATGACGGTGCCGCTGTCGCTCCCCCTCAAGAGGGACTCGCGTGAATCGAGCCGTAGGCCGCCTTCTTGCTTTTTCTCGCCGTGGCAGGTGAAACAATGTTCGAAGAGCAGGGGACGCACGCGGCTTTCGAAGAACTCAATCTCCGGTGATGAAGGCGCTGCGACGGCAGAACCGTTCAAACAAACCAAGACCGCGACGCAGGCGAACCCACCCAGTCGGCGATAAGGCGCATCGTCAAGAAAACGTGACCAGGACATCATGCGTCAACTCCACGAACGATACGACCGGGAATCGCTTCTCGTGCTCGATTGAGCCACGTTTGAACGACCTTTTCCCTTGACTCTAGTCTATGACACGCCTACACTTGAAACGGATTGGCGTCAGGAAATTCCGGCGAAAATCGGTAGCAGAGGGTACGCTCGTGACCAAGAAAGATATTGTTCGGATCATCTCCGAACGCGCCAATCTAACCCAATTAAAGACTAAAGAAATTGTCCAGTGGACATTTGACGCCATCATCGAAACCTTGATCAGCGAGGGGCGGATCGAGTTGCGGAACTTCGGCGTCTTCGAGGTCAAAACCCGCAAGGCCCGCCGAGCCCGTAATCCGCGTACGAATCAGCCAGTTGACGTCGGCGCCAAGAACGTCGTCACCTTCCAACCCGGCAAGGAGATGGAAGAAAAGGTCCGCCGGATGCCGAAAACCTATCTGCCGAAAAAGAAAACTCGAGCACGACGAGCCGCGTTCGTTGCACCCGATCCGGAATTGGTCGGCGCCGAGGCGTAGGCCTTTTATGGCGGCTCATAACACTTTGACTCGACGCTTGACGTTCGAATCCATCAAATGATGGAATGACTCCCTCCGACTCCTATGCCGATCTGATTCGCCGCGTGAAAGATGCGGCCGTTTTGGGCTCTTGCGCCTCCGTGCTCGGCTGGGACGAGCGCGTAAACTTGCCGCCGGACGGTTCCGAATGGCGTGGCGAGCAGATGGCACTATTGGCTCGGCTCACGCATGAAATGGGCATCGCTCCCGAAGTCGGCGAGGCGCTGGCGGCGGTCGAGGGCAGCGATCTTGTGCGTGATGCCGAGACCGACGCGGCCGTCAATGTCCGCGAAATTCGCCGCAGTTACGATCGCTCGGTCAAGCTACCCAAACGTCTGGTCGAGGAACTGGCCCGCGTGACGATTCGGGCGCAACAGTCGTGGCAGGAAGCCCGGCAGGCGAACGACTTCCCTTCGTTCCGGCCCTGGCTGGAAAAAGTCGTCGCCCTCAAGCGTGAAGAAGCCCACGCGGTCGGCTATCGCGATCATCCCTATGATGCACTGCTTGATGAGTATGAACCGGGAGCGACGGCCGCCGAGATTACTCGAGTCTTCGCGGGGCTTTCGGCGGAGTTAGTGCCGTTGATTGCGGCTATTGGGCAATCGTCCAAAAAACCGAACACGGACATTTTGCATCGGGAATACCCGGTCGACCTTCAGAAAGTCATTGGCACGGCAGCGGCGGCCGCGATCGGCTTCGACTTCGGGGCAGGGCGGCTTGACGTGACCACGCACCCGTTCTGCTCGGGAATTGGCCCCGGCGATTGCCGTATCACCACACGCTATAATTCTCGCTCCTTCGTCGATTCGTTTTTTGGCATTCTCCATGAAGCCGGTCATGGAATTTATGAACAGGGCCTGCCGCGCGAACACGCGGGCACGCCCCTTGGCAGTTTCTGCTCGCTCGGCATCCACGAGTCGCAATCGCGGCTGTGGGAAAACCAGGTGGGCCGCGGCCGGCCGTTCTGGGAGCACTTCTTCCCGCGAGCCCGGCAGGTGTTTCTGTCGTCGCTGCGTCATGTTCAGTTAGACGATTTCCTTTTCGCCATCAACGAAGTTAAGCCGTCGTTCATCCGTGTCGAGGCCGATGAAGCTACTTATAACTTGCACATCGTCTTGCGCTTCGAGCTTGAACTGGCGCTCATTGCTGGAGACCTTGCTCCGGCGGATGTCCCCGCCGCTTGGAACGAGAAGTTCCAAAAGATGTTCGGTCTCACGCCGCCCGACGACCGCCAAGGCTGCCTGCAAGACATCCACTGGAGTATGGGAGGCATTGGGTATTTTCCCACCTACACGCTCGGCAACCTCTATGCCGCTCAGTTCATGAACCAGGCCCGCCACGACCTGCCCGGGCTCGATGACGACTTCCGCCACGGCAACTACTCACCATTGACCCAATGGCTGAATCAGAAGATACACCAACCGGGCCGGCGCTGGCGAGCGAACGATCTTTGCCGTCGGGTGACGGGCGAACCGTTGAGCCATCGGCCGCTTGTCGAGTACCTTCGGGGCAAGTATGGCGCTCTTCACGGGTGCTGAACATTTGTTTGTGAAATTGGCGACACTGTACCCATCTTCCCGGTTCTTCGGATCATGCCTTCTTGTCGCGATATGACTTCGGCTTTCCCATCCGCTCCTCGTTTGACCTATCCCCTTCCACGACCTTAAATTGATTAGCCCTGGCATGATTCTTGGAAATTCCGTTTGCTCCGTGAGATCCCATGTTATTGGAATCCCCCGAAGTCGCGTTTGTTGAAGATCAACTCACGGCGACCACGATTGCGAGTCAACACACCACCCCGGTCGACGTACGCCCGCGGAAGGAATCGGTCGCCGCGCCCATGCCGGAGATCGATGACATCCTCCTGACGCGCTGGCGCATCCAGGCTTATGCTGGCTTCGGCACCGCCAATGTCGTGTTCCGCGGCGAGCATGTCGAAATGCGGACGCCGGTGGCGATCAAGATCGTCAACCGCGTGCAGCATCCGGAACGGTCATTCGTGATCGGCCATCTGCGAAACGAAGCCCAGGTGCTTCGGCTGCTGTGTCATCCCAACGTCGCCCGCCTTTGGGATTTCAGCGAAGACGGCCCGTACCCCTGCTTGGTGACCGGTTTCATCGACGGCGCCACGCTCAAGCAGAAGATTCAACAGGAAGGCCGCCTGGAACCGCGCCATGCGTTGCGCATCGCGATCCACCTTGCGGAAGTGCTAGTCGACATCGCGCGCTCCGGCATTGTCCACCGTGACATCAAGCCGGAGAACGTGGTTCTCAGCGAGGACGGCTCGGCCAAACTGATCGATTTTGGTTTGGCGATCGTTCAAGGAATGGAAAGCCCCGCCGCGCATGGCGACCGGAGCGCGACGCCGCGGGTCGGTACGGTCGCCTACCTGGCGCCGGAACAAGCACGCAGTTCAACAGCCATCGACGGGCGAGCCGACATCTATTCGTTGGGGGCGACGCTGTATCATGCGGTCACCGGCCGGCTGCCTTTCAACGGAAATAGTGCCGCTCAAATGATTTTGCGGCATCTTGAAGATAAACCAGTTCCGCCGCGGGCAATCGTTCCCCACCTCGACGACTATCTTTCAGATGTGATC
>Ga0105048_10002870_pt1 | contig 28151 bp, 24 predicted proteins | sample MAT05_FD_78382 | JGI IMG/M metagenome (GOLD analysis project Ga0105048, IMG submission 78382) | Freshwater microbial communities from Lake Fryxell liftoff mats and glacier meltwater in Antarctica - MAT-05 | ecosystem: Environmental > Aquatic > Freshwater > Ice > Liftoff microbial mat | place...
ATCAGGTCCGCAAATGTCGCGGAAGGCGAGGCCGGTGGAATCACTCAGCATATCGGCGCATACCAGGTCGAAACACAGGGACGGAAAGTCACCTTTCTCGATACCCCGGGTCACGAGGCTTTTACCGCGATGCGAGCTCGCGGAGCACAATCGACTGACATCGCCATTCTGGTGGTTGCCGCCGATGACGGCGTGATGCCCACGACACGTGAGGCGATCGCACACATTAAATCGGCGAATGTGCCGATGATTGTTGCGATCAACAAGATTGATCTCCCTGCGGCGAACCCGGACCGGGTCAAGCAGCAGTTGAGCGAACTCGAAGTGATGCCGGAAGAGTGGGGCGGAGATATCCCGATGGTCGAAGTCTCGGCCCGGGAAAAACTTGGTTTGGACGATCTGCTCGAAGTTATCTTGCTCGTTGCCGACGTGCATGAACTCAAGGCGAATCCGCACAAGCCCGCGAGCGGCGTCGTAGTCGAGGCCAAAGTTGATCGCCATCGTGGACCAGTCGCAACCGTGCTCATTCAGAGTGGTACGTTGAATTTACGAGACATCGTGGTTGCGGGTTCGACATGGGGTCGTGTCAAGGCGATGTTCGACGATCGCGGCAAGCGCGTTCGTCGTGCCGAACCGAGTATGCCGGTCGAGATCCTGGGACTTCTCGAAATTCCTGGAGCCGGCGATCACGTTCAGGTATTCGAAGATGAGCGAGTCGCTCGCGATCTGGTCGAACAACGACAGGCTCAGAAGCGAGTCGCAAATCTCTATGCCGAGCGGGCCATCAAGCTGACCGACCTCAATTCACAGGTGAAGGCCGGTGAAACCGCAGAACTTCGCGTTATCGTCAAGGCGGACGTCCAGGGATCCCTGGGTGCGATTCAGACGGCGTTGCTTAAGCTCAACGACGGTACTGACAAGGGCGTGCAGATCAGCATCACCTTTGCCGGGACGAGCGCAATCAGCGAATCGGACGTCAGTTTGGCTGTCGCGACTAAGAGCATCATCATCGGTTTCAATGTTCGCCCGGACGTGGCAGCAAAACGCGCCGCCGATGCAACGGGAGTCGATATACGGTTCTACAACATCATCTATAACCTTCTGGATGAAGTGAAGGCGGCGATGAATGGTCTTTTGGCGCCGGTCTTCCACGAAGTAACGGATGGCTACGCCGAAGTGCGAGAGACATTCCGCCTGCCAAGTGGCGACGTGGTTGCGGGCATGTATGTGCTCGATGGCAAAATTGCCCGAAACACACGAGCTCGCGTTCTCCGCAGTGGCACCGTCATGCACGAGGGTTCGATCAAGTCCCTCAAGCGATTCAAGGATGACGTCCGAGACGTTTCGGCCGGGTACGAGTGCGGTCTCGGACTCGATGGATTCAACGATCTTCAGGTCAAGGACCAGGTCGAGTTCTTCCATCGTGAGGAACTGGCTCGAATCTAGTTGATGAACAACACAGTGTTTGACAGCTGCGGGCCCAACCGGCACGCATGGTGGTACAAGCGCCAGGAGGGACGGGGAGTATCCTCGTCGCTCTCGGTCCACGATTCAGAGCGGCGCAGTCCGGCTGAGGAGGGGCATTGTGAGTAGGCGCACGAAGCAGGTCGGTGAGTTCATGCGAGAGGAGCTCACCGACATTATTCGGAAGGAAGTCAAGGATCCGAGGATCGGCTTCTTCAGCCTGACGGCTGTGGAAATGTCACCGGATCTTCGATCCGCCAAGGTTTTCGTAAGTGTGCTCGGTACCGATGAAGAACGATCCGAGACACTGACCGCATTGCGTTCGGCCGCGGGTTTTGTACGGCATCACCTGAAACCGAGACTACGCATGCGTCAAATTCCTGAGCTCGATTTCCGGGATGACCGTTCCATGGAACATGCGGCCCAGATTGCCAGGGCGATTACGGAAATGCACAATGTGCAGCCGAAGCCGTTGATTCGTGAAAGTGACGCGCAATGACAGAAGGCGACTGGTCACTCGATCGGGCGCTTGCCACGACCACGCTCGAAACCCTCCGCACCGGGCGACGAATCATTATGCCGACGCATCAGAATGTTGATGCCGACGGACTTGGGTCGCCGCTGGCACTCATGCACGCGTTGGCCCCATTCGGAATCGAGGCCATCCCCGTTGTCAGTGATGGATTCATTCCACCCAGTCTGCTTTTTCTTCCCGGTATCGAAAAGGCGATCGTCTACGGAAAAGACCGGTTACCGGACTATGACATGCTTTGTCTGGTTGACTGCTCCGACCGTCGACGGCTCGGGTCCTTTTATCAGGACGACCCGTCACGCATTGATGGTAGTGTGCCGATCGTCAACATCGATCATCATGTAACCAATGATTTGTACGGTGTGGTCAATGTTGTCTTTCCCAGGGCGGCATCCACGGCAGAAATCGTTAGCGATCTCGTCAATGCCTGGAACTGCGACATCACGATCGAAATCGCACAGTGCCTGCTGGCCGGGATTTATGGTGACACGCTCGGTTTGCGTACTGAGGCGACTACTTCGCGAACCATGCGGACTTCGGCCGATCTTGTAGATGCAGGCGCAAACCCGGCCGCGATCACTGACTCTCTCTTCCGGCTGAAACCAGCTTCGACGGTGTGCCTCTGGGAACACCTGCTTCGCCGCGTTGACTGGACCGGTCAACTCATCTGGACTGAAGTGGCGAAGAGCGATCTCGATGTTTGCAACGCTGCTCCAGCGGAAGCGGAAGGTCTGGTGAATTTTCTGGCAGGTACCGAAGGTAGTCGCGCGGCGCTCATCATGTATGAGGTGGACGGTGGTTGGCGGGTCAGCATGCGGAGCCTGCCAGTCGATGTCGATGTGGCGAAGATTGCTTCCGAGTTCGGTGGCGGTGGACATCCCCGCGCTGCAGGCTGCCAGATTATGGGTGGTGAGCCTGAGAAGCGTTATTTTCTCCAACGAGTGTCTGAATTGATCTTGCCAGGTGCAGGGCCGCAATAATGGCTCGATCCGGTCCCAATCGACTGCACGGATACCTCGTGATCGACAAACCTGCCGGTTGGACCAGTCATGATGTTGTCGGCCGCGTACGGCGGTTGACAGGCGAACGCAAGGTCGGTCATGCGGGGACACTCGATCCGGCCGCGACAGGTGTGCTGCCGGTCGCAATCGGCTCCGCGACACGGTCGCTCGAGTTCCTGGCCGAAAGTTCCAAAACGTACATCGCAGAGATCACGTTCGGGATCACCACAGATTCATATGATGGCGATGGCGTCGTACGTTCGATCTCGTCGATCGAGGGTGTGAGCGAAGAACTGTTGATCAGTGCGCTTCGATCGTTTGAAGGTGCTATCGAGCAGATTCCGCCTATGCACTCCGCGATCAAGATCGGTGGCAAGCGGTTGTATGAACTCGCTCGCAAAGGCGAGGAGATTGAGCGCACAGCTCGAGTCGTCATGATCCACCAGATCGAATTGCTGTCCTGGAATGGCCCTGTTGCTTCAATCTGTGTCGATTGTTCAAAAGGGACCTATGTGAGATCGATCGCGCAGGATCTGGGCGAGCATTTCGGCTGTGGAGCGTATCTCTCCAATCTCGTTCGCGTTCGGAGCGGCCCGTTCGATTTGCAGGATGCCTGGACGATCAAAGAGCTTGAGTCCCTTGACCTTGCCGGAACCTGGGAGACAACGGCGGTGCATCCGGATGTCGGTGCGCTGAGCCTGGATGCAATCATCGTCGACTCACAACAGGCGATCGATTGGGGGCATGGCAAACTCATTGATGCACTCGATGAGCATGGCGGTCGGGTGCGGGTGTACGATGAGAATGGATACTGGCTGGGTATTGGCCAGGGTGAACCGGAATCTTTCAGCTGGCAACCGCACAAGGTGGTAAACGACGCTGCATGAGTGAGCGAACTGATCGTCCCGTGAATCTGGCGTTGGTGAATCTTGACATCAAAGCGAGGGTTGTCACGATCGGCACCTTTGATGGGGTGCATCTCGGGCACCAGGCACTCATTGAGGCTGCACGTAAACGCGCGTTAGAGCTCGGAATTGATTCGATGGCGGTTACCTTCGAACCGCCTCCCGTGCTCGTCCTGCGCCCCGATGTATTTAAGGGACGCGTTGCCTCCAGCGAAGACAAGATCGAATTTCTGAAGGATCTGGGCCTGGATGAGGTCGTCACTATTTCATTTAACCGAGACCTTGCCCAGCTAACCCCCGAGGCGTTTATGGAGATGTTGGCCGAGGGGACTGGATTGCGGGAACTCTGGGTTGGTGAGGCCTTTGCACTCGGCAAGAACCGCGCAGGCAATGTCGACCGGCTAAAGGAGATCGGGACTGAGCTTGGATTCAACGTTGTTGCCCTCTCCCGGGTCACCGATTCGGGCCAGGTCATCAGTAGCAGTTCAGTTCGGCACGCGGTCGAAAGCGGCGATGTCGCCCAGGCAAGGCGCTTTCTCGGTCGCCCATTCCGCATCAGTGGTGAGGTGGTTCACGGTGCTCACCTGGGGCGGACGATCGGCTATCCGACTGCGAATGTCGTGCCGCCGGAACACCTCGTTCCACTGGCTGACGGCATCTATGTCTCTCTGGCCCGGATCGGAGAAGATATCAATTCACGACCGGCGATGACGTACGTGGGAACGCGTCCAACGGTAAACAGTGGCGATCGACTGATTGAGACGCATCTGCTCGACTTCAACGGCGATCTTTACGGCCAGATTATTCATGTCGATTTTCTGGAGCGGCTTCGAGGAGATGCTGTTTTTGCTGGGGTCGATGCATTGGTGGCGCAGCTCCGCGAAGATGAGTTGGCGACCCGAACGTATCTCGAAGCATTCATTGAAATGGACGTTGATTGACCGAAGGTGGTCATCATGCTAAAATCCTTCGGCTTTGGTGCTGCGACGCGCGGAGGCTGCACGCTGCGGCTTCGTTGCGTTTAAGACGCTGAGAATAAGCAAAGTTTAGGGAGGCGAGCCATTACCAGACCAGTGCAAACGCGCGTCAATGAGCGGATTCGGATTCGTGAAGTACGACTCATTGACGAGGCCGGCGAACAAGTAGGAATCATCGCGACCCGAGACGCGCTCGAAATGGCTCGTGAACGCGGGTTAGACCTTGTGGAAGTTGCGCCAAACGCAGTTCCACCGGTGTGTCGGCTGATGGACTACGGCAAATTCCGGTACGAGCAGAGCCGGAAAGAGCGGGAGTCACGTCGGAACCAGCACGTTATCGAGTTGAAAGAAGTTCGCATCCGGCCCAAAATCGATGATCACGATCTCGAGACCAAGGGGCGTCAGGCTGCGAAGTTTCTTGATGCGGGCGATAAGGTAAAACTCACCGTCTTGTTCCGTGGGCGAGAAATGGCTCACCCCGATATCGGTAAAGGATTGCTGGATCAACTCGCCGATATGCTTCGGCCACACGGGACGATCGAGACAACGCCAAGGCTGGAAGGCCGAGCGATGATCATGATGATGAACCCGCTGAAGCAAAAGCAGACAGCGCAAGAAAAGGAGAGCGGAAACCGCCGTGACGAAGCAAAAGCTGAAGACGCACAAGGGAGCCAAGAGGCGCTTTAAGGTCACGTCAACGGGCAAGTTGATGATGGCGCATGGAATGAAGAGTCATTTCCGCCGCCGCAAGGCTCCTCGTGTGAAGCGCCAGTTTGACCGGATGCAGGAGATCGATTCCACGCTCGAGAAGCGAGTGAATCGGATGTTGCCGTACGGCAGTTAGCGGACGATCGATCCGATCGTTGACGCTCGTAAGATGTTGTAGAGCGTAGGAGACATAAGCGACTCATGGCCCGTGTAAAGCGCGGCGTGGCGGCTCACCGCCGCCACCGCAAAGTACTTGCCCAGGTGAAAGGGCATTACTCAACAAATAACCGACTTTACAAGCGTGCCCATGAGTCGCTCATGCATGCGCTTCAGTATGCGTATCGTGACCGCCGTGTGCGTAAGCGTGATATGCGACGTCTCTGGATCATCCGGATCAACGCCGCCGCTCGCTTGAACGGTATCGCGTACAGCCGATTCATCCAGGGACTCAAGGCAGCCGGCGTTGTTGTCGACCGCAAGATGCTGGCCGATCTCGCCGTTCGCGATGCCGCCGCATTTGCCGCGGTTGCGGAAGTTGCCAAGCAGCACGCCCAGCCCGCTTAGCGGGTGGTCGTGAACTCGCCGATGTTTGGATCATTCGGTGATCTGATCCGCAGCGAGGACAATCCACTCGCGAAACGCATTCGCTCGCTCCGTCAGCGCAAAACGCGCGAAACGGAGCGGGCGTTTGTCGTTGAAGGCGTTCGGGCCGTTGAAGACGCCCTGGCGGCGGGTGGCAACGCCGAGATCATCCTGGTTCGCAGCGATTCCGACTGGATGCCTGCATCCAGCGGATCCATCGGAACACTTCGATATCTTGATCCTCGCCTGTTTGATGAACTCTCAGAGACGGTCTCTCCGCAGCCCTTGCTTGCCGTTTTCAGCATCCCGGAATTGATACCGCATTCAGATGCCGTTCCCTTTGTTCTCATAGCGGATGGATTGCGCGATCCCGGGAACTTGGGAACGTTGCTGCGCAGTGCGGCTGCCGCAGGCGTCAATTTGGTGTTGCTGACGCCGGGAACGGTTGATGCCTTCAATGGCAAGGTGGTTCGGGCTGCGATGGGAGCGCACTTTCGTATCCCGATCGATCAGCTCGACGACACCTGGCGTGACTGGTTGGCTTACGCATGCCATGTTCGGGTTCTTGCCGATGCTGCCGCTACCCGGGAGTACACCGAATTTCGTTGGGCGGGTCCACTGGCTATCATCGTTGGTTCCGAAGCGGAGGGTCCGACGCAGATCGGACGTGAACTGGCGTCCGATATTGTCCGCATTCCCCTTGAAAATGGTGTCGAATCACTCAATGCAGGAGTCGCAGGTTCGCTCATTCTGTTCGAGGCCCGAAGGCAACTTCATCAGCACAACAGGTCACGGTGAGCAACCGTGAACCCACTCTTTTCAAGCGACGATTTGGTGCTAGACTGACCTCTCGTACTGTACAGGTACCGTTCGCTCTAATAAGCGGTGCGATCTATCTACCGTGAACGCGAAGGAGAAGAACATGCGGAAGCAGGATCTGATTCGCGCGGTCGCAAATCAAACTTCAAAACCGGAGAGCCAGATTGGAGCAGTTGTCAACGCGTTGTTTGACACAATCCAGCAGGCATTGGCCGATGGGGACGAAGTTGCGATTAGCGGATTCGGGACGTTTCGAGTGGTTGATCGGCCGGCGAGGGATGGACGCAATCCACAAACGGGCGAACCGATGAAAATCGGGCCAGGGAAGAGCCCTGCATTTCGACCCGGAGCCGCGCTCAAGCGCGCGGTTGGTGACGACGAGTAGAACAATCGAGCCTTGACGCAAACAGAGCGCACGTACCGGGTTACAGGACCCCGTTCACTGCGCTCTATTCTGTTGGGGCGAGTGCTTCCCGCACTTTCTGTGGCAGAGCCTGCGCGGCGGCTCTCTGACCGGCATGGACGGCATTTTTCATCGCAAACGCATCGGATCGACCATGGGCGATGATCACGACACCGTTCACTCCGAGAAGAGGGGCTCCGCCCGTTTCCGCATAGTCGAGACGTCCGCGAACCGCCTTGAACGCGGGCTTCAACGCGAATGCCGGAAGTTTTCGCCAGATGCTGCGAGTCATCTCCTCCCGGATAATGTCTGAGAAGACGGAGACTGCACCTTCCATCGATTTGAGTGCAATGTTGCCCGCGAAGCCATCGGTCACGATAACATCGCTCCTGCCGCGTAAGAGGTCTTTTCCCTCGATATTGCCTTTGAAATTGAGTCTGGTATCGGCCTGAAGAATCGGGAATATCTCCTGGACGAGCTGATTGCCTTTGGATGGCTCCTCACCGTTTGAAAGCAGACTGATTGTCGGATTGTCTTTGCCGAATGCGACCTGCGCGTAGACCTTCGCCATGTAGGCAAATTGCACCAGTTGAGACGGTTTCGGGTCCGTAACTGCACCTAGATCGAGCAGGATTGTCGTTCCTGTGAGCGTTGGAAGAACGACCGCCAGAGCAGGGCGCTCGACTCCGCGAATGCGTCCGAGGATGGCGAGCGAGGCCGCCATTACCGCGCCGCTGTGACCGGCCGAGACCATCGCTCCTGCGCGGCCCTCTTTCACTTCGAGCAGTGCCTTGGAAATGCTGGAATTTGGTTTGCGGCGCACTGCCATTGCGGGAGCTTCATCCATCTCGATCGTCTCTTCCGCGTTGACGATCTCGATGGAAAGGCCTGTGCGATCGATTTTGGCGAGCAAGGATTCAATGACGTCGGACTTGCCGACCAGCGTCAGTTCGATGCCGAATTCGCGGGCCGCATTGACCGCGCCGGTCACGACAATTGAGGGTCCGTGATCACCACCCATGGCATCGACGGCTATCCTCATCTTAGGGCTTCCTCTCCACACGCGCAGGTGGTGCCGCGGCAATGATCCGGCTTTGCCCGGATCACCGAACGAGTTTGGGAGGTTCGGAACGCGGCATGAAAGTATCGCCGCGTTCCGAACCGTATCTCGTCATTCTATACGTCCAGGTTCTGGACTTCCCGTGCGTGGGTCTGGATAAATTTCTTACGAGGGGGAACCGCTGCCCCCATCAACATATCGAAGGTCTCATCAGCGCCGATACCATCTTCGATTTCGACCTTCATGAGTGTGCGCTGGGATGGGTCCATTGTGGTTTGCCAGAGCTGATCCGGATTCATTTCGCCCAGACCCTTGTATCGCTGAACTTCCGCCTTTTCACCAAGTTTCTTGAGGGCGGCCTCGCGCTGCTCTTCGGTGTAGGTCCAGATTTCTTCTTTGCCCGATTTAACGCGATAGAGCGGTGGCTGAGCGATGTACAGGTGACCGTCGAGGATGATTTGTTCCAGGTGCCGGTAAAAGAACGTCAGAAGCAATGTGCGAATGTGCGAACCGTCAACATCGGCGTCGGTCATGATGATGACGCGGTGATAGCGAAGCTTGCTGGCGTCGAACTGGTCACCGACCGATGTCCCCAGTGCCGTGATGAGCGTTCTGATTTCGTTGTTCTGGAGAATCTTGTCCAACCGTGCCTTCTCGACGTTCAGGATCTTGCCTCTCAGCGGGAGAATCGCCTGGAAGCGACGGTCGCGGCCCTGTTTGGCGGAACCTCCCGCGGAATCGCCCTCGACGATATAGAGCTCGGCTCGGCTCGGGTCACGCTCTGTACAATCTGCAAGTTTGCCGGGAAGGCTGAAGCTCTCAAGACCACCCTTGCGCTGAACAAGTTCGCGTGCCTTGCGAGCAGCTTCACGCGCCCGGGCTGCGGTCAGACACTTCTCAATAATCTTCTTCGCGAGCTGCGGATTCTCCTCGAGAAATGCGCCAAGTGACTCGTTGACAACCGTCTGTACGGCTCCGGCGACTTCGGCGTTGCCGAGTTTGCCTTTGGTCTGACCCTCGAACTGTGGTTCGGCAAGTTTGACCGAGACGATCGCGGTCAGCCCTTCACGGACATCTTCACCTGAGAGCGATTCGTCACCCTTGATGAAGCCGTTTCGTTTCGCATAGTCGTTTATGGTGCGTGTCAGGGCTGACTTGAAGCCAGAGAGATGTGTCCCGCCGTCGACCGTGCTGATGTTATTGGCGAAGGTGTGCGTCGATTCACCGTAGCTGTCGTTGTATTGCAGCGAGACTTCGACCAAACACGAAGGAGTATCGCGAAGTACGTAAAAGGGGCGATCGTGAACGACGCCGCGATTGCGATTGAGATGACGAACGAAGGAGACGATGCCACCTTCGAAGTAGAAGGTGACCTCTTTGTCGGATCGCTCGTCAATCAGCGTGAGCTTCAAACCCTTGGTGAGGTATGCCGTTTCACGAAACCACTGCGAGAGCGCCTCGAAGTTGTAATCGAGTCCAGCGATGAAGATATCGGTATCGGCCATGAACGAGGTTGTCGTGCCATGTGCTTCGAGCGGACATTCGCCAATGTCCTTGACTTTGTCCTGCGGTTTCCCGCGCTTGTATTCCTGGAGATAGCGCCTGCCGTCTCGCCGGACTTCGACACTGCAAAATGTGGAGAGTGCATTTACCACTGATGCGCCAACGCCGTGGAGTCCACCGGAGACCTTGTAGCCACCTCCGCCGAACTTACCGCCGGCGTGGAGCACGGTCATGATCACTTCGAGGGCGGATATCTTCATTTTGGGGTGCCTGTCAACCGGAATCCCGCGGCCATTGTCGACGACGGTCACCATCCCGTCAGGTCGAATCGTCGCGACAATCGTGTCACAGAAACCACCCAGGGCTTCGTCGACCGAGTTGTCGACGATTTCACGTACGAGGTGGTGAAGGCCACGCTGATCGGTGCTGCCGATATACATGCCCGGTCGTTTGCGGACAGCTTCCAGCCCTTCGAGCACCTGAATATTCGCGGCGTCATAGTTTTCAACTTGAGATTTCGGAGTTGCCAAAGAATTTTCTCCCTTTCGCGTTTTAACTAACTGGGTCCGGTGTCGTCTTGAACCGAACCGGGAACAAGAATCTGAATGCGATTCGCGAAAAACGACATGCTGGCAATAGCCAGCCCCGTTGCGAAGTAGGCATTTGCGATCACGCCGAAGAGCAAGCCCGGGGGAGTGTCCGCCATGAGTTGCCACAGTTCACCAAGACCGATTGTGATCAGGAGTGACGCAGATGCGAGTCCGATCGATTGCCAGAAGTAGTTCCTGATCATCGAGATGCTGTATTTGATTGCCTTCACCGGTCCGACTTCGTTCACTACGATCGCGTCCGGAGCGAACCAGAGGACGATGAATCCGAACATGATGAAGAGCACCAAAGTCAGCGTCAGCAACGGCGTCACGTTCAAGCCAATGAGCAAGAGAATTGCAGTGACAATGGCCAGCGGACCGAGGATCAGGCAGGAGATGCCGATCAGCAGGACGAGCAACGCCAGAAAGCGAAGCCACGCGATTCCAACTGCCGACACCACATTCCTGGGCGGCCGCGAACGGGGGACCGCTGCATTTGAAATAGGGACCGCGAAGATCATTGCGAGCAGACCCGCTCCTAGAACCATCAACAGGAGCAGCGGAATGTCCAGCCACCACATCTCGGGCTTCAGGACCGCTCGTGCCTGGATTTCATAAAGATCGGATCGCGGGATCTCGCTCAAGAATGACGGAACGAAGAGCGACAACATCCAGGTAATGTCTGAGCGGCCAATTTTGTCCAGTTGTTCGACTACGTCTGATGAGCCGGAAGCGTCACTTTCGGAAACCCACGTGCTGATCGGCGCGGTCAACGATTCGATCAGGATTTTCGGCCCGACCCAATAATAGAGATCGATCAGCATTGGGAGAATCAGCAGAAGTGGGCGAGCAAGCGCAATCGAGAGTCCATGAGCAATTGTCTCGATAACGCCTGGAATTTCGATCTTTTTGCTTGCCGCCACGTCGCGCTGCATTCTGTTCACAGCGACCGCCCGAGGTGGAACGGAAGAGAACCGGCAACTTCAGGCGAGACCGAGTTTTTCGACCTGATCCTCATCAAATCCAAAGTAGTGCGCGAGTTCGTGGAGGAGTGTGATTCGAACCTCTTCAGCAATGGCGTCCTGCGTAACGAAGGCGCGTTCCAAAGGACCCTGAAAGATGACGATCCGATCGGGAATGACCATTGAATAGGATGAACTACGCTCAGCTTTTGGTATTCCTTCATAGAGTCCAAAAAGCTCATTCGTATCTGAATCCTGTGCGTTACATTGCTCAGCGGTCGGCTCGCTTTCCACCACGATTTCGACGTTATCGAGTTGATCTCGGATCGAGGATGGAAGCGAGCGCATGGCTCGTTCGACCAGGCGTTGGAAACGTATCCGACGCGCTCGTTCGGCCACGGTATTTGCCCTCGTGCGCATAACCAATTCTACCACTTTCTGCCGCATTCATCGAAGAAAACAAGCGATTTTGGAAGCGTACGTACGCGAAGCCTATCGTCTTTCCGCCAGATTTACCTGACATCTCCGTGAGATTGTGCGCGGAGTCCGTTAATCTGCGGAAATGGCTTCAAGAAGTATCTGACGGGCGGTCGCGATGGGACCCTGTGAACTGATTCCACCGAACTCGAAGACCACAGCGACGGCATATTCTGGTTCTTTTTCACCGGCAAATCCGATGAACCATGAATGCGGCATGTCTGAACCGGTCTCGGCCGTGCCCGTTTTTCCACCGACTCGCAAACCGTCAATTGCCGCGTTGGTTGCATAGCCACTCTCCACCGCGTTCACCATCATCTCCTGCATCGTGTTCGCTGTTGCGGCGTCGACAACATTGCGCAAGAGACGCGGCTCTGTGGTTTCGATTTCCATTCCGTCACGGTCGATCACGGCTTCCACGAGGTAAGGGCGCATCATTGTGCCGCCATTCGCCAGCGTGGCGGCGACCAGTGCCATGCCAATTGGACTGGTCAGCAATTCGCCTTGCCCAAACGACGTGTCGGCGAGAGCCGCAGGGTTCTGGAGAAAGTCCGGCGACGCGGAGATTTGTCCGGTAACCACTGGGACGTCGAACGGAATAGGTTCGCCAAAACCGAATCGCTCGGCATAGATTCGCAATCGATCCGGTCCGAGTTCCAAACCGACCCGTGCGAAGACAACGTTCAGCGAAAAGGCGAGTCCTTCGGAGAGTGTCCACTGATCGATTGAGTCATCTGGGCGGTTCTCTTCAACAATGATGTGACCATCGACATCGAGTTGGCCGTTGTCGATGAATACGTCCGTTGGTCCGGCGGTACCGCTATCAATTGCTGCGGACGCCGTTACCGTTTTGAAGGTTGAGCCCGGCGTATAGAGACCGTCTGTTGCCCGTACGAGCAACGGCTGTTGTGGATCGCTATTGAGTTGTGCCCAGTACGCGGTCGCCGCAGTGGCCGAATCAAGATCGATCGCGACCAGTTTGTTGGGATCAAGGTGGGGATTGCTGGCCAGGGCGCGAATTGCCCCGGTCGCGACTTCGATCAGAACCACGGCGCCAATCGAATCGCCAAGCATCCGGTGAGCGGTCTCCTGAAGATCGGCATTTATCGTGAGTCGAATATCAGCACCTTCAGGAGTTCGACCGAGTAGTTTGTCGACTTCATCCTGAATCGGATTAACCAGTTCCCGACCACTGAGTTGATCGTCGTATGCCTCCTCAATACCGGTGGTGCCATATTTCAGCGGTGAAAAGTAGCCGCAGACATAGGAAGCATTCGGATTCGGGTACCTCCGGTCGAAAATCCCGCGGCGTTTAGCAGACTCCGCCAGAACGACGCCGTTGCGATCGAAGATAGTCCCGCGTTTGATCAGTAATGCGCCATTCACGGCGCGTGGATTTGAGAGGACATCCCCTGAAAAGGGATCGATGCCGGTGCGTTCGGCAAGCGATTTGCTGCTGAAAATCTGCATTCGGGCCATTTGCAGCGCGAGTAATCCGAATATGAAGACAATGGCCGCGAAAACGTTGACGGTTGGTCGGCTTTCCTCTGCTTCGTCCGGGTGCGCTGTTGGCCATAGTCCCAGTGCGATGAGAAACCCACCGCTGCCAAGGCAGAGTAACCAGCGTCCCTGGGAGCCAATAACAGAGAGAGTCAGGCCATACCCGATGATGCCAATGCCAACACCGACAAGGGCGAACCGAAGAAGGCCAAGGAGCTTACGCACTATTGGATCCTCCCTCTGCGCCGCTGAGCAGAAATGTTCGCGAGAAGACCGGCGATAACAAAATTCGTCAACATCGAACTGCCGCCGTACGAGACAAACGGTAGGGTAATTCCGGTTAGGGGAATAAGACGAAGCACTCCGCCGAGGATCACCGCGGTTTGAACCCCAAGACTTGCACTCAAGCCGATCGCGACGAGTCGCAAGTAGGGGTCCGAAGTCGAGAGTGCAATGCTGAATCCGCGGGCCACCAGCAACCCAAAGAGAGCAAGGAGCGCGAGGGTGCCAAGTAATCCCAATTCCTCTGCAATGGCCGAGAAGATAAAGTCGGTTTGGAGCGCGGGAATACGCCAGGGTTGCCCGTTATTGAGTCCGACCCCAAGAATGCCGCCTGACGAGATAGCGAAATCAGACTGAATTTGTTGATATCCGGTGTCCAGGGGGTCCCGCCACGGATCGAGCCAGTTCTGGACTCGAATACCAATTCGGGCGAATTGACTCAGCGCTGCCATGCAGGCGATGGCAAACGATCCCAGGCCGAGCAGGACGTAGTAGGAGCGACCTGTGCCGACATAGACCATCACCAGGAAAATGCTGAAGAGAAGTAGCGCCGATCCAAGATCGTTCTCGACCACCAGAATGACCAGGGATGTTCCCCACATCAACGCCATTGGCAACAGATATGGGATCGGGGGCAATCGCAACGGTCCGACTTTCCAGGTTGAACCGATCAATCCTCGGTGTTCTTCGAGATATGAGGCAAGAAAGAGAACAAGTCCTATTTTGATGATCTCAGATGGTTGGATCTGTATGGGGCCGACACTTATCCATAGTTTTGCGCCGCCGATGGGGGTGCCGAAAAAGAACGTGACCAGCAGAAGGCCGATGCACATCAACAACATCGTGTAGCGATAGCGCTTAAGCAAGTGCCAGTAATTAAAGAATCGACCGATTCCCACCATCAGCACGATTCCGGCGGAGATGTAAATCGCCTGTCGAGAGTCAAGTCCGACAAGTCGATCATCGAGTCTTGTCAGATCGGGTTGCAGGCGCACGAGGACGATGAAGCCCACGAAGGCCAGTACGGATACGATTGGTAGGAGAATTTCGTCACCAGAAAACCGCGTGAGACTCCAGAACAGCGTAGCGAACAGAACGAGACCACTGAGAGCCGCTGTCTGGCGGAGATCGGGCCAGTGAATCGCAATTTCCTTCGGTGTTGTGATCGAAACGGTCCACGCTCCGACAATGGCGAAGATCACCGCAATGAGCACGAGCCGGAGTTCTGCGCGCCTGACAATCGCGCCTGGCTGCCGATTCACGCTGATGATTGAGTTCCAAGATACCTGTTCGCGATGACGCCCAGTCGAGTTCGTATCTCCGGGGTGATGGCTTCGCGATCAGTAATGATCCCGTTCTCGAGGGCGGATGAGCACGAGCAGCGTCGATCGGGAAGACCGAGGTCTGCGATCGATTTGACCAGTGTGCGTGCGCTCTCTGCGTTTTTCATCAGATTTGCGATGACCATGTCGACCGTGACCGCCTCTTCCGTATCGTGCCAGACGTCGTAGTCGGTAACCATTGCGATGGTGGCGTAGCACAGCTCGGCTTCGCGGGCAAGACGAGCCTCCGGCATCGAAGTCATGCCGATCACCGACGCGCCCCACGAACGGTAAAGATTGGATTCGGCTCTGGTAGAGAACTGCGGTCCCTCGATGCAAACATAACAACCGCCCTGGACGACCGATATACCGGCCCCGTTCGCGGCCGCTGTGACGGTGTCCGAGAACACACTGCAAAACGGTTCAGCAAGACCAACGTGGGCAACGACTCCGTCGCCAAAGAAGGAACGTGGCCGGATCATCGTGCGATCAATGATCTGGTCTGGAATGACAATCGTAAGCGGTGGTAATTCTTCCTTGAGACTGCCGACGGCGCTGACAGTAAGCAGGTGGGTAACGCCCAGTGCCTTGAGTGCGTAGATGTTTGCCCGGTAGGGGAGTTCACTCGGCGTGTGGACATGACCACCCCCGTGACGTGGCAGAAAAACTATGTCCCGTTCCTGCAGTCTTCCAATCGTCAGCGCATCACTGGGGGTGCCGAAGGGTGTTTCGACGATGCGCCGCTCGATTATCTCAAGTTCGGGGAGGTTGTAGAGACCGCTTCCGCCGATAACTCCCAATTTTCCAACTGTCACGTGTACACTCCTCACTACGAGTGCAATGGTAGCCGTCGGGAAACCGATGTCGCTACCCGAGGATCACTGCGTTATCTGGAATGCCGTGATATACTCTTAAGTCGTGGATTTTCATGGTGGTGTACCCAACGAACTGGGGCGCTGGCATAGGAGGCTCCGCCGGCATGGCGTTAGAAACATCAGTCAAACAAGAGATCATTACCGGCTTTCAGTTGCACGATGGTGACACGGGTTCGCCCGAAGTCCAGATTGCGCTCCTCACCGAGCGGATCATTGGACTTACCGATCACCTTCGTTCAAACCGAGGCGATCACCACTCTCGGCGTGGTCTGCTCAAGATGGTGGGTCGGCGTCGTCGACTGCTTGCGTATCTGAGCAACAACGACGTCGAGCGCTACCGGACAACGATTGCCCGGTTGGGACTGCGCAAGTAAGGCATCAGAGAAGCGAGCTACATCTGAGCTCTCGTACTGACAACACCTTACCGCCTGACGATCGACGAACGACCGGTTGGACGGAACGCCAATGTCGGCCCAGGGCACTTAGCCCTGGGCTTGTTGCGTTTCCGTTGAACGACAGATTGGAGGTGCGCTGAGATCAACGAACAAGGGTTTCCTTACGGATGCCAAACCTGATGTAGCGAATCATATCTATGACGGGCTGAAAGTCGAAGGCCGAGGATGGACGAATGGGGAATTGGAGCGTGCTGGAGCATGCGCGCCGACACACTCCAGTCCCTCATTCATCCGGCCGGCGATGCGAACGGCGAAGACGCTGAACGCGAGCAATGGATGTCCAGTACGGTCAGAGCCACCGGCGGGCAAATGAAATGAAGGGAACCCGAACGCATGACAGATGCACAAGAGCGCGTAAAGCGAGTCTCAATAGATCTCGCAGGACGCGAGCTTTCGATCGAAACCGGGTTGATCGCTGAGCAGGCACATGGCGCTGCCGTCGTTCGCTATGGCGATACGGTAGTGCTGGTCACGGTGGTTGGCGAGAAGGAACCAAATGACTCGGTAGATTTCTTTCCACTTTCCGTGGATTATGAAGAGAGAATGTATGCCGCCGGCAAGATTCCAGGCGGGTTCATCAAACGTGAAGGTCGCCCGACCGAGAACGCGATTCTCGCGGGCCGACTGACGGATCGCCCCATTCGTCCGCTCTTCCCGAAGGGATACAAATCTGAAGTCCAGGTCATCAGCACCGTGATGTCCGCGGATCAGGTGAATGACCCGGATATCCTCTCCATCATCGGCGCTTCGGCGGCGTTGATGCTCTCCCATGTGCCCTGGGAAGGCCCGGTTGGCGCAGTTCGTCTCGGAATGGTCGATGGCCAGATTGTCATCAACCCGACCAGCGAACAACTCGAGCGAAGTGAACTCGATCTGGTGCTCGCCGGCACCGCCGACGCCATCATGATGGTCGAGGGCGAAGCGAATCAGCTCCCGGAAGATACGCTCGTCGATGCGATTTTGAAGGGCCACGCCGAAATTCGGCGAATCGCTGAAATTCAGATCGAATTGCAGGCGCAGGCCGGCAAGCCGAAGTGGGAGTTCACCGCGCCGGTCAAGAACAAGGAACTGATCGCGGATCTGAAGTCATTCCTCGGCACTCAGTTGACCGATGCGGTAACTAATCCTGACAAGGTCATGCGCGTCGAAGGCACCGATGAGCTGAAGCAATCGGTGTTGACGCACTTCGCGACGGCCGGCGAGAATGGTACTGCGATGTACCCCGGCAAAGAGGTCAGTGGCGCATTCGATTCTCTTCTCAAAGAGGAGGTCCGAAGCGGGATTCTCGAGCACGGCTCACGGCCAGATGGTCGCGGATTGGCCGATATTCGCCCGATCTGGACACAGGTCGGGTACCTGCCGCGGACCCATGGTTCGGCGATCTTTACCCGCGGTCAGACGCAGGTGTTGACGATAGTCACGCTTGGATCGACGGCGGAAGAACAGCGGCTTGATTCGATCAGCCCGGAACTGACCAAACGCTACATCCACCACTACAATTTCCCGCCATTCAGTGTCGGTGAAGTTCGGCGCATGCGTGGAGCGAGCCGCCGGGATATCGGACACGGTGCGTTGGCCGAACGAGCACTCGTGTCTGTCATCCCCGATGTCGATGACTTCCCGTACACAATGCGTCTCGTCTCGGAAGTGATGAGTTCGAATGGTTCCAGTTCGATGGGCAGCGTGTGCGGAAGCACGATGGCGCTCATGGATGCTGGCGTGCCGATCAAGGCGCCGGTTTCCGGCGTCGCGATGGGTCTCGTCACCGATCCGGAGACGGGCCGTTACGCGATTTTGACCGATATTCAGGGAATTGAAGATGCCCTGGGTGACATGGACTTCAAGGTTGCGGGTACCGAAGCCGGTATCACCGCAATCCAGATGGACATCAAGGTCAAAGGCATCACTGAGGAGATTCTCCGAAACGCATTGGCGCAGGCGAATGCCGGACGAGCCTTCATTCTCGGTAAGATGATGGAGACAATTGCCACGTCGCGAGAGAGCCTGTCGACTCTCGCGCCTCGCGTGACTCGCATCAAGATCAATCCGGAGAAGATCGGCGCGGTCATCGGACCAGGCGGCAAGATGATCCGGGCGATTCAGGAAGAGACCGGCACCAAGATCGATATCGAAGATGATGGCTCGGTTTCCGTCTCTTCTTCCTCGGCAGAAGGCACAGATAAGGCGATCAAGAAGATTCTCGGTCTCACCCAGGAAATTCGGATCGAACGCGGCGAAACTTATACCGGTAAGGTCGTCAGCATCATGCCGTATGGCGCCTTCGTGGAGCTGATGCCAGGCCGCGACGGATTGGTGCACATCTCGGAATTGACCGAAGATCCGACCGTGCGAATCGCGCGGGTCGAGGAAGTGGTCAATCTTGGCGATGAGATCAAGGTGATGGTGACTGAAGTCGCGCCGAACGGCAAGGTTAGCCTGTCACGACGAGCGGCAATCTCCGGAGAGTTGCCCGAAGTCAAACCCCAGGGGGACCGCGGTCCTCGCCGCGAAGGCGGTGGATTTGGTGATCGCGGACCACGCCGCGATGGTGGCGGATTCGGAGATCGCGGCCCACGTCGCGACGGATAAACCGACCGCTGTCCAGAAACGTACCCAAGAGAACGACCCGCTCCGCCATGAGCGGGTCGTTCTCTTGGTTTTTTGAACGCGAGAACTTCTGTTACCGGCGTGGAGTTGGAGTTGGTGCCACTTCGGTAGCATAATCGGCGATGCCGGTGCCCCAATCGCTCAGTGTGACCCGCCCTGAATTGGTATTTGCCCAAATGCCGAACCCGCAGCAGACGGCCAGGCAAAGTGCAAGAACCCCAATTACTACCCAGAGCCAAACGCGACGCCCCTTCTTCGGTGTTTCGGGGAAACCCGCGGTGCTTTGCCAGTTGCCTGGTTGTGCTTGCGATTGGGAATTGCCGAAGGCGGAAGTGGGAGTTGCGTGGGGCGTCGCGGAGGAATCAGAAGCCGACGCTCGCAATGAACGCAAATCAGCGCCGCATTCACCGCAGAACCGAGAAACATTCTCGTTTTGCGAACCGCAATTTGGACAAGTTATCACCTGCTCCTCCTCGACCACGTATGTGACATGTTATTGCTTCCCTGCAGTGGACGACGTATGTTCCCTCTCCAGCGAGAAGAGGTAAACAAAGCCGATGATTACTGCGAACCAGAGTGTCGCAAACCGAATTAAAAGCGTCGCGCCAACCGCAACACTTCGGGTTAGAGCATCGTCGTTCACGAGTAAAAGCAGCATACCAGCCACACTCGCATCCGCAACACCCAGACCGCCCGGCAACAGCGAGATTCCTCCCGCCAGTGAGGATACCGCAAGTATGAATGTTGCCAGGAGGAGAAGTTCTGCGGACGGTTTCAACCCCAAACCAATCAGTATGAGGAAGAAGGCAACGCATTCGCCAGCCCACGAGATGAAGCTGATGACCACCGCCCGCGACAGGACCGGCACGCGAAAAAGCTGAGAGGATGCTTCGAGAAAAGCGGTTATGTGATGTGTGGATGCCCGGACGAATGAAAACCGCTGCAGCCAGCGCAAGACAGGGTCGAACAGGGCAGGACGCTGAAGCATGACGACGACTGCGACTGCTCCGGCCACGACGACGGCAAGCAATCCTCGACCGTATGAATACTGCGTGGCGCCGATCAGTGCCAGAATCGCCATAGCGATGGCATCGGTTCCTCGCTCCGCGGTGATAACCGAAGCGACGCGATCGGCCGCAAACCCGGTTTTCCGTCGAACGTAAACGGCTTTTATATATTCGCCTACCTTGCCTGGGGTGAGCACCATCGCAAAACCGGCAAGGAAAATACGTGCACTTTCACGTTTTGGTAGTCCTTCGACACCGACGATTTCGAGAAAGTACTCCCACTTGATAAATCGAAGTGCGTAGTTCCACAGACTCAGGAGAATCACCGGGGCGAGGAGCCACCAGTTAAAGTCGCTGAGCACTGATGCGAGATCGCGTGCATCCGCAACCAGCGTCATCAGCGTGATGACAAGGATTGCGCCACAGAGACCGATCACAATGTTTCGAATCGGAATGCGGAAGCCCTGGTTCAGCGGGGGCTCATGCGAGTTGACGGCATCCTGAGTGACAGAAGACTCGGGGGTGACGATCTCCACCTGGATGCCCGCGTCCGGATTCGGCACTGCGATTAGTTGTTGAGACGAGGATCGAGCGCGTCGCGGAGTCCGCTGGCGACCAAATTGATCGCGAGTACGGTGATGTAGATCATGAATCCAGGAATGAAGATCAGCGTCCACGCGACGCGAACAAACTGCTTCGCGTCCTGGAGCATGTTGCCCCATGAGGGTGTCGGTACGCGAACTCCGAGACCGAGATAGCTAAGAGAGGCCTCCGTCAGAATCAACGCGGGCACAACCAACGACGCCCATACCACGATGATCGGCACGACGTTTGGCAGGATGTGCCTCGTAAGCACCCGGGAGTTGGACCCGCCAAGCACCCTGGCTGCTTCAACGTAGTCTCTATTTCTCAGCGAGATCACCTCTCCGCGAACGATTCGGGAGACACCTGGCCAACTGACCGCCGCGATAAACAGGGCAAGCCCCTTTGGACCAGGGCGATAGAAAGAGGAGACCAAGATCAGGAGGGGTAGCGTCGGAATCGAGAGCAGCGTGTCGGCGGCGCGCATGAAAATGCCATCAACCAATCCGCCGTAGAAACCTGAGATCGCGCCGATGGAACCTCCGAGAATGAGAAGGGCCAGGGTGGCAAGGAATGCCACCATCAGTGATACACGGCCACCGTACGCGAGGCGGGTGAGCACATCCCGTCCGTTGCCATCAGAACCGAGAATGTAACCGTCGGAGAATGGCGGGAGCAGTTTGTCCGCCAAATGGTTTTCGGAATAGGTGTAACCAGTGACATACTTCGAGATCAGGTCGGCGCCCAGTGCAAATAGCACGATCGCGATCACCACTGCGAGCGCGACGAGCGCCACTTTGTTGCGGCGGTAGCGGTGCCACGCGCGCATCCAGTAACCGGGACTTGATTTCGGTTGCCCGAGAATCCAGCTTCTGTCTTCAATCTGGCTCAGGCGTGGCGCGAGTCCTGCTGCTTCGCCAATCGGGTTGGCCTGGACGCCTGCTGTTTCAATTTGTCCTGCCATGCTACCGACCTCCGGTGCGTCGATTGATTGATCTGATTTCAGATAAAGAGGTGCTCATCAGTGATGTCGGATTCTGGGGTCGAAGACCACATAAAGCACATCCGCAAGCAGGTTCCCGAGGATGACCAGTACGGCGAAGATGAGGGTTGTCCCCATCACCATCGTGTAATCGGATTCGGTAACAGCGTTGATCGTTAGTCGACCCATACCTGGGTATGCGAAGACATTCTCGACAATCAGTGAACCACCCAGGAGTTCCGGGATTCCGAGACCAACAAGGGTAATCAACGGCAGGAGCGCGTTTCGGAACGCGTGGCTGTAGAGGACGACCTTCTTCGATAGCCCCTTGGCCGAGGCCGTGCGGACGAAGTCCTGCTGGATGACTTCCAGCATCGACGAGCGAATGTAGACAACCCAACCGGCGAGTTGTGGGAGGGTGAGCGCGATGATCGGCAAGATCAAATGCTCGACACGATCAGTGAAGTTCCCCCCACCGCGCAGATCGCGCACACCGCCGACTGGCAAGGAGGGTAGACCCCATTCGCGGAATTTGACCGAGAAGAGAATGATCAGCATCAAACCGAGCCAAACAGTCGGAATGGCAAATCCGGCCACCGCCAGGGTCGTGGCAAACCGATCGAAGAGTGAATTGCGTTTGACGGCAGCCAAAACGCCGATTGGAATTGCTATGGCGAGGGCAAGGGCCACGGAAAGAAATGAGAGAAGCAACGTATTCGGAAGCACATTACCGATACGGTCCAGGACCGGGGTGCCGTTGGATAAGGAGACACCGAGATCGCCGTGGAGAAGACTGTTCAACCAGATGAAATACCGTTCCTGAATGGGTTTATCAAGGCCAAGATTTCGACTCATATTTTCGAGGTCTTGAGGTTTGATTCTGGGGTTGAGTTCTTTGCCCGCAAGCGGGCTGCCAGAGGCGTTGATGATGATGAAGGTGATGAAAGTAACCCCGAACAGGATCGGGATGACAAAAAGCATTCTTCTGACAATGTACTGAAGCATGGCTGCTGCCTCTGGAGCACCGGCACGAGACGAGCACCGGTCAACGGCGAATCGGTACGGATGAGCGGAGGAGGGAGGCGACTGTCGCCTCCCTCCTCCGCGAAATCATATCCGCACTAGGAACCGATGAAGCCCCATGGCATCCACCAAAGCAGACCACCATTGCCATTCGGCTCGAAGTTGCCGACGCGCGTCTGGTACGCCGTGCGGTCCTTGCGGAACCAGAGGCAACCGATCGGCAGATCTTCGTTGACCAGGTTGGCAGCATCGACCAGAAGGTCAATTCGCTTAGCCTGATCGAGTTCACGGCTGGCGGCGGCTAATGCCTCGTCCACTGCGGGGTTGGAGTACATCATCGCGTTGAATCCGGCCTTGTAGGAGGCTGAGGCGAACATCGCCGACTGGTCGGCGGTCGGGTCCCAGTTGAAGCCGAGAAGGACCATCTGGTAATCGAAGTTCTCTGTCAGCGCCGGCACGAGAACGGAGCTGAAGTCTACGGGGTTCGGCTGAGCATCGACACCGATGGCCAACCAGGAATCCTGAACGAAGGCGACGATCTGATCGGTGGTGGCGGAACCGCTGCCGTACATGATCTGGAAGGAGAGCTTCTCGCCGTCTTTGTCGAGGATGCCATCTCCGTCAGAATCGGTCCAACCGGCCTCCGCCAGCAGTGCCTGCGCCTTGGCCACATCGAAGTTGTAAACCGTCGAAATGCGATCCGGAGCATAGGCGATCGAGAGAACCGGCTGCGTGCCATTCGCGACCTCGGCGTAACCGAGCATGATGTTGTCGACCATAGACTGGCGATCCAGTGCATAGAAGAGTGCCTGGCGGACCTTCACATCCTGGAAGAGTGTGGTCTTCGCCGGATCGAGGTTATAGCCGTACCAACTGAAGCTGTAGGAGTCGTACAGCTTGACATCGGTTCCCTGATCAGGAGCCTGCAGCGATGCGACGTCCGCTGGCGGGATGTTTTCGAAGAAGTCGATATCGCCGGTGCGAAGTGCTTCGATGGCTGCGGTTTCATCCGGCCACGTCGAGAAAATCCAGGTATCGACATAGGGCAGCTGATTGGCCGACCCCTCGTCCTGATCGTAGTAGTTGGGATTGCGGACGAATGTGGTCGTACCTTCGCCTTCGTTGGTCTCCTTGAAGATGAAGGGACCGGTACCGACGACGCGACTTGGATCGGTGCCGTTGCTGCCGCCATCGGCCGCCCAATCCGCGGCAGCGACTGCTTCCCAGACGTGCTTCGGCACGATCGGGCAGTAGGAATTGCCAAGGAATACCACTTCGGCAAAGAGATCGACCGCAGTCACCTGGACGGTGTGCGCGTCGACTGCCACCCAGGAATCAGGAACGATGGTTGAGGTGAAGGTCGAAGTGTAGGAGCTGCCGGTTTCCGGGTTCGCCTGGGCGGCCATGCTGAAGAGGACATCGTCAGCGGTGAATGGAGTTCCGTCATGCCAGGTCGCGGTCTGACTAAAGAAGAAGGTGTAGGTCAGGCCGTCGGCGGAGGTTTCCCACGAGTCGGCAAGCGCCGGCACATATTGACCGTCGATCGGGCTGGTGCCGACGAGGGTCTCCTGGACAAGATTGAGGACGGGATTTGTTGGCGAATCGGCGCTTAGCATCATGTTGAAGGTCGAGAGGTTTGAGGAGGCGGTTTCGCCCATGATGATGGTGCCGCCGGTTGCGGTTGGCTCCTGCTTGCCTGTCCACCATTCGGCGAGTTTGGCCTTGTATTCTGCGCGAGTAATCGATTTGATCGACTCGCCAGTGACCACAGGCGTTGCATCCTGTGCAGACGCCGGGACGCCCCTGGCGAAAACCGTTAAGGCCGCTGCCGAAATTCCCAGTCCACCAGCTCGAGTCAACAGTGTGCGGCGGTCAATCTTGCCGGCCACAAACTCTTTATACAGACCGTTCAGCTTTACAATTGGGTTCTCTGTTGACGACATGTCGCCTCCGTTCTTCATTGGACGTGCGACCAGCTACGGTGACTGGTCCAACTTCTTTCGAAAATCGCGAAACACCCTGTGCGATTCGCTTGCTTGCCTGCGCAAGACTTAGGCATTCTAGCATTCCTGATTTCGAGAACCACGGTAAACCGCCGATTCAGTTGCGGAAGCAGTTCGCAGGCTGCTAGGATCGCAACGCAGATTCGATTCCACCGCGTCACGAACGAGCATCCACAATCACAGGCAGGATATCCACCGTGCAACTCTCAACGAACGAAAAACTGGAGCGCCTACGCGGGATGCTCGCTGAAATGAAATCTGTGATGGTCGCCTTTTCCGGAGGTGTTGACAGCACCCTCCTCTTAAAGGTGGCGCATGATGTTCTCGGCGATCGGGCCGTTGGGGCAACCGGGTTATCCGGATCATATGCGCCCGAGGAGATGGCCGACGCCGGTGCGTTGGCCGCTCAAATTGGCGCCCGTCACCCCAAGATCGAACCAATGGAGCTCACCGATCCACGTTATGCAGGAAATAGCCACCAGCGCTGCTTCTTTTGCAAAACGGAGCTTTATACAAAGCTGATCGAAACTGCCAGGCGCGAAGGGTTCGAATCCATCGTCGACGGGTCGAATGCCGACGATGTCGGTGACTTCCGGCCGGGTATGCGGGCCTCGAAAGAACTCGGGATTATCAGCCCACTGCTCGAAGTTGGATTGAAGAAGAGTGAGATTCGGGAGATCTCCCAGGAGTATGGACTGCCAACATGGGACAAACCCGCAGCGGCCTGTCTCTCGTCCCGATTTGCCTATGGAGACCCGATCACCGTCGAAAAGTTGAAGCAGGTCTCCGCGGCAGAGACCTTTCTCCGTAGCCTTGGCTATCGTGGCTTCCGGGTGCGGCATCATGACAATGTTGCCCGGCTGGAGTTTCCGGAGGAGCTGCTACCGGAGATCATCGAGCGAAGAGAAGAGATTGTGGCGGGCGTTCGCACCGCCGGGTACCAGTATGTTGCAATTGATCTCGATGGATATCGCGTCGGCAGCATGAATGAGGTTCTGAATGCGCGTCTCAAGCAAGGCGGATTACGGCGTCCGAGCCCTGTTTGACCTTGCGCTCTATTACGGGCAGGGTCCTATTCAGAGCAAAGATATCGCAGCGCGACAGGGAATTTCAGAGGCCTATTTGCATCAGGTACTGAGCGCCCTTGGGCGTGCAGGCGTGGTCAAAAGCACCCGCGGACCGCTGGGAGGGCACGAACTTGTGCGGGAGCCCTCTGAAATCACCTTGTGGGATGTGATCGTGATTCTGGACGGCTACGACCGGAGAGCCCATCCCCACGCGACCGGTCCGGACGCAAAGGATCCCGTGCACGATGCCTGGCATGAATTGCAGGAGCGATCTGTCGAGTTTCTGCAATCGATTTCGCTGGCGACGCTGGTCGAGCGGAAGCTTTCGGATCAACCCGCGCTGAATTACAGTATTTAGCTCCGAGCAACAAGGTACAAGCTGCAAGCAGAAGACGGCCGCCCCACATTCAGGGGCGGCCGTTCATCGTTGCAACTCGGTTTGCGTGGCCACAGTCTTGCTTGCAGCTTGAAGCTATTCCTGATTATCGATTTGGGCGCGCTGGAGTTTGCCGCTGTAATCGACGTAGATTGACTGCCATTCGGTGAAAAAATCCATGGCGACCGTACCGGCTTCACGGTGACCGTTGCCAGTGCCCTTGGTGCCGCCGAAGGGAAGATGGATTTCAGCTCCGGTTGTGCCCGCGTTGACATAGAGAATTCCGGTGAAGATATCCTGCATCGCGCGGAAGGCGCGATTGACATCGGCCGTGAAAATTGAGGCCGAGAGCCCGTATTTCACACCGTTGACGACATCGATCGCCTCGTCGAGCGATTCGACAGGAATGACCGATGTGACGGGACCGAAGATCTCCTCCTGAGCGACGCGCATTCCTGCTTTGACATCATCGAAGATGGTGGGTTGATGGAAGTGTCCGCGGCCGAGATTTCCGTCTGAGGCGATGCCGCCACCGACCGCGACGCGAGCGCCTTCGTTCCGGCCGATCGCGATGTAGTCGTTGATGCTTTTAAGTTGATTGGCGCTGACCACCGGTCCGATATCGACCGACTCGTCGAGCCCATCGCCCATGCGCATTGTGTCAGCGCGGGCGACGAGTCGGTCGACCAGTTCTTTCTGAACTGACGTGTGGGCGACGACTCGGCTGGCAGCGGTGCAGCGCTGACCCGAGGTGCCGAATGCGCTCCAGAGGATGCCATCGGTCGCGAGATCGAGATTGGCATCATCCATCACGATGACCGCGTTCTTGCCACCGAGTTCCAGAGAGATGCGCTTGTTGAGTCGGGCGCCGCGAGTGGCGACATCGATTCCGGTGTCGTTCGAACCGGTAAATGAGATGAGCGGCACATCCGGGTGCTCGACGATCGCGTTGCCAACATCGGCGCCTCCGCCCATGACCAGATTGACGACACCCGCCGGGAGGCCAGCTTCTTCGAGAATCTGGACAAAGCGGATCGCGGTGCGTGGGGTAAATGACGCGGGTTTGAACACGACCGTATTGCCGGAGATGATCGCTGGCATGATCTTCCAGGATGGGATCGCCATTGGGAAGTTCCAGGGTGTGATGATGCCGGCCACGCCGAGTGGTTTGCGGACCGACATGTTGAATTTGTTCTGCAGTTCAGACGGGGTGGTTTGACCGTACATGCGGCGACCCTCGCCGGCCATGTAAAAGGTCATATCAATTGCTTCCTGGACATCGCCGCGGGCTTCGCTGATGACCTTGCCCATCTCTTCGGTCATTTCGCGAGCGAATTCTTCCTTACGTTCGACCAGGAGATTGGCGACCTTGTAGAGAATCTCGCCGCGTTTGGGCGCCGGGTAGAGACGCCAGCTCTTGAATGCTTCTTTGGCTGCGGCCACGGCGGCATCGACATCGGCCGGAGTCGATTTGGTGTAGGTCGCGACGAGATCGCCCGTTGCCGGGTTCTTGCGATCGAAGGTTTCGCCGGAAACTGATTCGACCCACTTGCCGCCGATGTAGTTGTTGAAGAGATCGGACATGTTCAGGCTCCCTTGCCGTGTTCGTGACTTTTCAAACCTGCGAAGTCTACCGCGTCCGAGTAGGTGAACCCATCCACCGACATGTTCAGGAGACCCGTTCATGTCACATGAAGCTCAAGAAACCGAGATGTTTCAGTGAAATTCCGTCGGATTTGTGCACAGGCAGCGAGTTCGGAGCGCGGCCACTGGCTGCAGCTCGACACGGAAGGGGAATCGAGACAAGGCGTTGGGTGGAAACATGCGTCGAATGAGTGCGCGAGGCGTCATCTGCGGCTCTGGATGAAACCGATGTCACACATTGCAACACAGTTGTGCGTCTTTTCTTTTGCACTCACTCGAACTGCAAAGGAGCATCGCTCAATATATAGTCAGGTGAGGATATAGCCAAATAGGTATAGATATGGAGCGTTCTGCGAATCATCGACTTGATCTTGTGTTTGGATCGCTGGCCGACCCGACCCGACGGGCGATTCTGGCGCGGTTGGCGAAGGGTGAGGCGACGG
>Ga0105048_10002877_pt1 | contig 28112 bp, 18 predicted proteins | sample MAT05_FD_78382 | JGI IMG/M metagenome (GOLD analysis project Ga0105048, IMG submission 78382) | Freshwater microbial communities from Lake Fryxell liftoff mats and glacier meltwater in Antarctica - MAT-05 | ecosystem: Environmental > Aquatic > Freshwater > Ice > Liftoff microbial mat | place...
GCACGCTCAGCGCGACGTGATCGGCTGATAGGCCACGCCGTGCGGGCCGACGTATTCAGCGTCGGGGCGGAAGAGGCGGTTGTCGCCGAGCTGCTCGATGACGTGGCCACTCCATCCGGCGAGTCGCGACAGGGCGAACATGGGTGTGAACAGGTCGAGCTGCAGACCGATGCAGTGGTATGTCGTGGCCGAGTAGAAGTCGACGTTTGGATAAATGCCCTTGGCAGCCTTCTCGCGGATCATGACCTGTTCGATAGCCTGCGACTTCTCGTAGAGAGCCGTGTTGCCGGTATCAGTAGCGAGCTGCTTGGCGAGAGTTTTGAGGTAGGTCGCGCGCGGGTCGTAGACCTTGTAGACACGATGGCCGAATCCGGCGATCTTGTCCTTGCGGGCGAGCTTGTCCTGGATGAACTTCTCAGCGTCGGCAACGCTGGGGATCTGGCCGAGCATTTTCATGACGTCTTCGTTGGCGCCGCCATGGAGCGGGCCGCGGAGCGAGCCGACGGCGCCGGTGAGGGCCGAGTAGACATCGCTCATGGTGCTGGCGATGACGCGGGCGGTAAATGTGGAGTTGTTCAGGCCGTGGTCGGCGTGAAGGATCATGCAGGCATCGAAGGCGCGGACCATGGTGGGCGTGGGCTCATTACCGTTGAGCATGTAGAGGAAGTTGGCGGCGAAAGAAAGGTCTTTATGGGCGGCAACGGCGGGCAGGCCGCGGCGGGCGCGGTCGAACTGCGCCACGATGGCCGGGGCCTGAGCGAGCACGCTGAGGGCTTTGGAACGGGCCGAGGCAACATCGGTCTTGTTGGGATCCGGGTCGTACATCGCCAAGGCGGAGATCATCGTCCGCAGCATGTGCATGGGCTGGGCCGTCTTGGGCAGGCGGAGGATGTCGGCCGAGAGGCCGGCGGGGAGGTCGTAGCGCGAGCGGAGGTCAGCGCTGAAGGTCTCGAGTTCGCTCTTGGTGGGGAGCTTGCAGTTGAGGAGAAGATACGTCGTTTCTTCGAACGTGGAGTTGCGGGCCAGATCGTCGATGGCGATACCGACGTATTCGAGCACGCCCTTCTCACCGTCGATGAACGACATGCGAGTTTCGGAAGCAACAACACCCTCAAGGCCTTTGGTGGTCAGCGGCATGGTGAATCAATCTCGGCCTAAAAGCGCGGCGGTCGGGCCGCGGGCAATGGAAACGAAGGGCCGATGATACGCGCACGCCGAGCCGAAAATCGTTTGAATCGGTGATGGACGAAACGAGTTCGGGCCCGAAAACGGCGTGCCGAGCATGAATATACGGAACGTGTATGTCGCGGACGCACCGGGTGTGGACCGGTGATGGACGGCCAGCGAAACGCCTATCAGACGGCTTCGCGTTTGAGTTCCTCAAGAAGGGCGGCGAGCTCAGGGTCGGTCGGAGTCACATCGATCGCTCCGAGGGCCAACTGGGCACGGGCCTTGTCGCGGAGGTGTCGAACGGCGATCAATCCCACCATGAGCCGAACGCGGGGTGATTCGGGGTCTTGGGGGTAGGCGTTGGCGAAGCGCTCGAATGCGCCAATGGCATCGGCATGTTGACCGGACGCAAAGAGCGATCCGGCCAGTTCGATCTGCTGCCGCCGGGGCATGACCAGGAACTGCGGAGGTGCCGCCGTGTTGGCGCTGACCATGTGGGCGTAAGTCTTGGCGGCGTCGTCGAGGCGAAGCTCGCCAAGGGCCTTGCTGACGGCGGCGCGGTCGGCGAGAAGTGAGCCGCTGGCTTCGAAGACTTTTTGGGCTTGCTCGGCGCGCTGACGGTCGGACTCGGTGCGAAGGCGCGTGGCTTCGGCAAAGTCGCGCCGTCGCTTGGCCTGTTTGGCCTGGCTGAACAGGTCGTAGGGCTCGCGGGAAATGAGCTTGGTGAACAGCAGGCCCATGGCGATCAGAAAGCCGAATGAGTATCCGCCGAGGTGGGCGAGGTGGGCGATGCGGTCGCCGCGCGCCATGCCCTGAAGCACAAGGTCCCACACGACAGCCATGATGACAAAGGCCCAGGCAGGGACGTTGTATACCCCGATAGTGACAAACAGAATGAACACCTTAATGTGGGTCCGCGGGAAGAGCACGAGAAACGCGCCGGTGACGGCGGCGATGGCGCCAGAGGCACCAACAACCGGGGATTTTTCGAACAAGACGTGCAAGCCGCCCGCGGCGGCACCGCCCGCGAAGTAGAAGAGCGTGAACCAGATGCGGCCGAACTTGTCCTCTACGTTGGGCCCGAAGACCCACAAAATGACCATATTGCCGAGCAGGTGGAGCCACCCGGCGTGAAGGAATGTGTAGGTGATGAGTGTCCACCACTGAAACGATGGGCCGGGGTGAAGCATGGCCCACTGCGTCGCTGCCTCGACCTGCGCCGATTGCCCGCCCCCGACGGACATGGTCTGGCCAGCCAGGAACACGGCCAGGTTGAGCATGACGAGGATGGGCGTGATCAACTTCGGGCGCGAGAGCGGCCGATCGCTGTCGAGCGGGATCATCATGACCGGGGCGACTCCTGTGTGCCCGACTCCTGTGTGCCCGACTCCTGAGTGCCCGGCTTCTGCGAGCCCGTTTCGGCCAATGGGGCGGGCATCGCTGTTGCGGGGGTCGAGGGACCGGTTGACGATGGAGGGTTGGCTGAGCCGGGCTTGACCGGGCGAACGCCGATGGGCTTGTGCTTGGGGACGCCGTCGGCACGGGGATAAAGGCGGGGCGTGCGCATGCCCTTGCTCATGACTACCACCCGACCGGTTTCGGTGGGGAGGGTTTGTTCATGGACGAGCCCAACGGTGCGCATCGCCTCAAGGGCCTGCGCGAGTTCCTCTTCAGCCTTGGCACCTTTGACGGCGAGAACGAGTCCGCGCATGCGGACGAGCGGCGCGAGATACTCGGCCAGCACGCTGAGCGGGCCGACGGCGCGGGCCATGGCGATGTCGAACGTTTCGCGGTAGATTCGATCCTGCCCGAGTCGCTCGGCGCGGTCGGGGAGGACGGTCACGTTTTTGAGCCCGAGCGCTTCGCAGGTTTCGCGAAGGAACGTCGCCTTCTTCACGGTGGAATCGACGAGCGTGAAGTGAATGCCGGGCAAGGTGATGGCGAGGGGAATGCCGGGTACGCCGCCGCCCGAGCCGATATCCACGACGCGGACGATTGCCGGGCCGGTGCGGCTGGCGGTCCTTGCCGCGGCGGCGGGGTCGTCGGCGTGGGCTTCGGGGCCGGCCGGCTCGAGCTGGGCGATGAGGGGCATGAGGGTGAGCGCATCGAAGATGTGCTTCATCCACGCCTGGGCGGGATCGGTGATGCCGGTGAGGTTGTGGGTCTTGTTGGCCTCAAGGAGAATGGCGAGGTAACGGCCGATCTGATCGAGATCGGGCGGGTCAAAGACGATACCGGCGTCGGCGGCGGACTTTAAGAACGCGTCGGTGGGCGGCAGGGGAGCAGGGAGTGTGGGCGAGAGATTCATGGAGGAAGCTGACTTGCAGGTGGCAACCGGATCGCACATGGGCGAGAATAGAGAAGGGTAACACGTTCCCCAAAGGGGTTTGGCCATGCTCACGTTCTTCGCGACATTTACTACGCTGGCGGCTATCGGCGCGGCGTCGTCCTTTGACAGGACCGAAGAAATGCTCGATATCGGCGGCGGCAAGCAGATGCCGTACACGCTGGTTCTTCCAGACGGTTTCAAGCGCGCCGAGCCGACTCCGGTGGTGCTTGTACTTCCGCCGGGCCCCCAGAACACCGCCATGGCCAACGCGGCGCTCGCGCTCTTGGATGCCGAGTCAAGGGCACGCGGGTGGGTGGTGGTGTGCCCCGAGTCGCCCGATGGCACGTTGTTTTTTAAAGGGGCGCAGCAGCACATCCCGGCTTTGCTCGCCGAGGTGCGCCGCCGGGTGCTGGTAGAGGGCGATCGGTTTCACATCGTCGGCATGTCGAACGGCGGGGTCAGCGGGTTCCGGCTTGCGATCGACAATCCCGGCACCTATCTGTCGCTGATCACCATGCCGGGGTACCCGCCGGAAACCAAAGACGCTGAGCGCTTTGGAAAGCTCAAGGGCATTGCGGTCCGGATGTTTGTGGGGTCCGATGATTCCGTGGCCTGGACAGAAGCGGCCAAGCGGGCGCTGGCGCTTGGCAAGAAAGCAGGCGTGGATATTGAACTCGATGTTCGTGCCACGCAGCCGCACGTGATCGGCGACATTTCCGGCAAGATGCTCTTTGACATACTCGAGAAGTTCAGGACCAAGGAGGGAACGATGACACCAGAATCGGCGTCGGTTTCGAGCGTGCTTGATGAGCTTCATGAGGCGGCGAGCAAGGCCCAAGAGGATAGCTATTTCTCGCTATTTGCCCCGGATGCGGTGTTTCTGGGGACGGATGCCGGGGAGCGCTGGACGGTGGAACAGTTCCGTGCCTATGCCCATCCCCTCTTTAGCAAAGGCAGGGGATGGACGTACGTTTCACGCGACCGGCGGATCTCGTTCATTCCTGGTCCGGCGGGTGCTTCCGCCCCTGCCGCGAGCGCGGTGGCGTTCTTTGATGAACTGCTTGAGAACGAGAAGTACGGCACGTGCCGCGGGAGCGGGGTGCTGCGAAAGGTGGATGGTAAGTGGAGAGTTGCTCAGTACAACCTGAGTTTTTTGGTGCCCAACGACCTGGCCGAGCGGGTGACGCGGCTGATCAAAACCGAGACGGGCAAGAAGAAGTGAGCGGGCTGTCGGTTGGGGGGCCGGTGTGCTGGTGTTGCGAGTTGCGTTCGGAATCGGGCAGGGCTGATGAATCGGGCTGAAAGCGCACCGCCGGGCGCGAGCAACCGTTATCATTCGCCCCCTGCCCGGGACCCCGTTTGCATCGTGCTCCGCGGGTGTTCGATCGATCCACGCGTTCGCTAACCCAACGTCGACATGAGTTCAACACCGGCCCCACAATCGTCGCCGCCGTCAGGCATATCGCCCGCAACGTCGGGTCGGACGCGGCCGCTTTGGCTTCGAATCATCGCGGTTCAAGAGGTCGGCCTTCTCGCCGTCATCGCCATCATGATGCTGGGCATCTGGTTCGGCGCGGGCACGATCGACACCAAGCCGGTTGACCTGCCTGCCGGCGCAGTCGTGACGCAAACGAGCTCCGGTAAGTCCGCAACGTGGACGGTGAAGATTGACGGCCGCCAGACCGAGTACGCGGCAACGGACGGATACCGATTTGTTGAGGATCGGCGAGGAAAACGCGTCGAGCTGGTTGAGCGCCTCGATGCGCCGGCGGGTTCAATGGTCGCTGAAACCAAGGTGACCTTGAAGGATCGCGAGGGCCGTGACGAAGAGCAGGGGGCCTACGTCTTCCGTGCCGGGAACGTGGACTCGGCTCCGTACATGTTTGCAAACGGTTGGACGGTCGACGAGACCAACTCGGGCCTTGAACGGCCGGTGCAGGTCAGCAAGTTTCTCAACAAAGAGAACCTTGTTCTGGTGCTGACGACCTCGAGCTTCTTTGGGATCATGGCGGTGGGCATGACGCTGATCATCGTGATGGGCGGCATCGATCTGTCGATCGGATCGATTTATGCGGTGGCGATGGTGGCGGGCGCTCTGGCGCTGCGGGCCTTGGAATCGGGCGCGAGCGGTCAGGCCGTGAGTGCGCCCGTGGCCTTGGGGGTGGCGGTGCTCGTCAGCACATCGGTCGGTGCGCTGTGCGGGCTGGTGAACGGAGTGAGCATCGTGGGGCTGCGGGTGCACCCATTCATCATCACGCTGGGCGGAATGGCGGTGTACCGCGGCATCGCGTTCGTTCTCTCGAAAGGTGAGTCGATCGGCGGGTTTCCGCAGGCGTTCCGCGATGTGGTGCGATTTGAAATATCGGGAATCAACCCGGTGCCGGCGCTGGTGATGGTGGCTGTCGGTCTGGTGGGAGCGTTTGTGGCCAGCAAGACGACCTTTGGTCGGCGCACCTTTGCCATAGGCGGCAACGAGGTGGCGGCCCGATACGCGGGCGTGCCCGTTGGAGCGGTGAAGATCGCCCTCTTTACGATTGGTGGAGTTGTCGCAGGGCTGGCGGCGGCGATCGGGCTGGGGTATTTCGGTTCGGCCACGAGCGACTCGGCGCGGGGCTACGAGCTTGGCGTTATTGCCGCGGCGGTGGTGGGAGGGGCTTCGCTCTCTGGCGGGCGCGGCTCGATTCTCGGCGCGGTTCTGGGGGCCATCATCATCCAGCTTATTGAAAATGGGTTCGATGTGCTTGGCTACAACACCAATTACAAGCAGATCGTGCTGGGCCTGGCGATCATTCTGGCGGTGCTGGTCGACCAATCGAAACAGCGCTGGTTCGGGGCCCGGCGCTGAGTGCGCAAAGCTCGCCGCGCGGCTATGGGTTTGGTACTCGTCTGGTATGTTCGCTATAGGAACTGGCGGACGAGGTACGCAATTAGCTGATACCCTGCATTCGGCTGACTCTACCGGCGAACTCGCCGCGAACTCAGCATCGGGCCTGACATCGAGCAGGCATCGCTTCCGCATCACCAACTCTCAGTCGGAGCCGCCAGCATGTTGTTTACTCGCCGTTCTGCTTCCATCGTTTTCGCCGCGGTCCTTGCCTTTGCGGGCGGGGTGAGTGCGTTTTCGCAAGACGCGAAACAGCCCCCCAAGGCGACCCCCAAGAAGAAGTCCTATGTGATCGGCATGGTGCCCAAGAGCACCGAGAACCCGATCTTCAATCCCGCTCGGGTGGGTGCCGAAGCGGCCGCCAAGGAACTGGGCGCCAAGTATGGCGTGCAGATCAAGATCGATTGGCGCGGCCCGGTGGCTGAGAACGCCCAGAAGCAGGCCGAGATCATCGAGCAGCTTGTGGCGACCGGCGCTGATGGCATCGCCGTGACGGCCTCGGATGCCAAGTTGCTTAAGTCGGCGATCGACAGCGCTGTCGGCAAAAACGTGCCCGTTGTGACATTCGATAGCGATGTGCCCGACAGCAAGCGGCTGGCGTACTTCGGCACTGATGACTTTGCGGCCGGACAGCGGACGGCGGCCGAGCTTGTCAAGTCGATGGGTGACAAGGGTGTGGTCGCGATTCTGGCGGGCAACCAGAATGCACCGAACCTTCAAACGCGTGTGAAAGGCGTGCGCGAAGAACTGAAGAAGCACGCGGGCATCAAGGTGCTCGACACAGTTTATCACGAAGAGAATCCGCAGGCCGCCGTGCTCAAGATCGAGCAGGTGCAGGCCGCCAACCCGCAGATCACCGGCTGGGCGTTCGTCGGCGGCTGGCCCCTCAACACCGACAAGGCCCTCGACAAACTCAAGGGCAAGGCGAAGGTGGTTTCGATCGACGCGATGCCCGCCATGCTCGGCTACGTGAAGCGTGGCGAGGTTGAAGTGCTCCTCGGCCAGCAGGTCTACGGGTGGGGCTACGAGACGACCAAGATTCTGATCGAGAATCTCATCAACGGCACGACTCCGAAGGAGGCCATTATCAAGGCCGAACTCGAAGCCGTGACGAAGGACACGGTCGACTCGTATACCAAGAAGTGGGAAGAGTGGATGCCGAGCAAGAAGTGATGGTCGTCTCGGCGAGCCAAGCAGGATGACGTCCGAATAACTGTGAAGGGGCCCCGCAAGGAGGCCCCTTTTTTATTGAGTTCCGGCATCTCGGATGGAATGGCGCGGGGCGAGATTCTCCATTTTGCCATCTGTGCCCTATTTGACGGGCGTTTCCGAGGGAATAAGGTATATTTGTCCCACGAAGTGAAACTCAAAGAGGCTCGACTCATGCATCACGCATCAACGGTTCTTCGATCATCGTCTCGCCGCGCGGTGGCAAGCGCAGCCGTCTGCGGACTGGCCTTGTCGCTCTGCTCGTTCGCGCGAGCGAGCGGCACCGCGGAGTACGCCATCGTGGTCATCGACCCCACCAACCCGGCGTCGCTGCGGGTCGGTCACCACTACATCGCGGCGCGGAACATACCCGAATCCAACGTCATCTACATGAAGTCTGGCGCGTCGAACTATGCGGAGTTTGTGAACACTGCGCAGAAGGCGTTCCAGAGCACGATCGCCACGCGAAATCTCGCGGATCATGCGGATTATGCGGTGATCGCGCCAACGGACGTTTACTTCTTGCCCGCGGCCGGACTGGTGTCCGACGGATGCTTTCCTGTCGAGAGCTTTTCGATCGGTTCGGTCTACGCCATGTCGTTCATCTCGACGGAGGTGTTGGCGGGGACGGACGTGAGTCTGGTGAACCAGTACTCCAGTTCATCGGATTTTGTCACGCCGTTTGACTCAAATAACCGGTACTTGAACGGCTCGTCCACGACGAGTTTGGCGGGGCGACGGTACTACATCGGCGCGTATCTCGGATGGACGGGAGCGAACGGCAACACGCCCGAACAGTTGATCGAGATGATCAATCGCTCGGTCGCGGTTGATGGCACGCGCCCGCCCGGCACGTTTTACTACATGAACAACCCGGGCGATCCGGCCCGCAACGTTCGCCAGCCCGGCTACGGCAGCGCCGTCACATCGCTGGTCAACCGAGGGTTTGCCGCCCAGCAACTGGCCGGCATTCTTCCGACCAATCGCACTGATTGCCTGGGCATCATGACAGGCACGACCAACCCGCCGTTTGATTCGGCCAACATCGCACTTCGGCCCGGTTCATTCTGCGACCACCTGACCAGCTTCGCCGGCAACTTCAGCGGAACCGGGCAGACACCGATGAGCGAGTGGATCGCGCGCGGCGCGAGCGGCACGGCCGGAACGGTCTACGAGCCCTGCAACTACCTCATCAAGTTCCCGTCGCCACGGCTGCACGTTTGGTACGCGCAGGGGCTCTCGCTCGGCGAGTCGTATTTCCGCTCGTTGGCTGCGGTGCCGTTTCAAAACCTCTTCATCGGCGACCCGCTCACCCGTCCATGGGCCTATATCCCCGTGGTGACCGCCGCCGGCTTGCCCGCCACCGGCACGCCTGTTACCGGCGATCTGATCTTCACGCCCAACGCCACATCGGCCAATCCGATCAACCCGCCGCTCACGATCGATGTGCTTGTTGACGGCGTGCTTCGCTCTACAGTGGCGCGTGGCACGCCGGTCACGATCGACACCCGGGGGCTTGATGACGGCTGGCATGACCTGCGAATCCTGGCGCGCGACGGTACCGCCGTCCGCAGCATCGGGCGCCTCGCATCGTCGTTTGTCACGGCTAACAACTTCCGGTCGGCGACGATCACTCCATCCGCCACCTCGGGCGACCTTGCATCGGCATTCGACTTCACGGTTGCTGGCGCGGGCGGGCAGGTGCGCGAAGTGCGAATTGTGAGCAACAGTCGCGTCCTCGCGGCGGGCCAGGCGGGTACGCCGCTCCGGGTGTTCGCCTCAACGCTCGGCGGCGGCACGGTGAAGGTTCGGGCCGATGTGGTCTTTGCTGACAACCGCGTCTGCCGCACAGCGCCGGTGACGGTCACCATCGCACCCACAGGCACGCCGGTGGCGACCGCTCCGGTCGCCTTCTCAACTTCGAAGATTCTCTCGGCCGCCAACACAACGTACGTCGTTGAACTCCCGGCTTCGGTGAGTGGCGACCCCGCTCTGGCAACCTACACGCTGCTCAGCGCGCCGGCGGGCATCACGGTGATCCCCGGCACCGGGCCTTATCGCTTTGTCACCACTGGCGCCGCGCCCAGCGCCCCTGGCGTGCTGACCTTTCAGGTGCAGAACGGTGCGGGGACGTCGAACGTGGGCACGATCGCGCTGGCCTTTACGGCCCCGTCGATCTGCGCAGCAGACTACAACGCCGATGGCTCCCTCAACCCGGACGACCTCGCCGACTACATTGGCTCGTACTTCAACACTCCGCCCGACCCAGCTGCGGACTTCAACCGATCCGGCAGCGTTGACCCTGACGATCTTGCCGACATGATCGGGTCGTTCTTCGCCGGCTGCTGACGGAAGCCGCCGGATCCCCGATCACTTGATCGGTACCCGATCAACGCCTCGGGCGAGCACGATGCTGTATGCTCCGTCGCGGTAGTCTTTGCTGGCAGCACTCGCGCCCGCCGGCAGCACGGTGCGCTCGGCCCGCCGCTCAAACCCGTGCCACTGCACAGCCCATGCGGCGATCGCTCCGTTCTCACGCTCGTCGAGCGAGCAGGTAGCATACAGAATGGCCCCGCCTTTGGCGTTACTGAGGAGGGGGATCGAGTTGGCGATGATCTGCCGCTGGATATCGCACAACTGTTCGATGCTGCCGCGATTGAACCGGTGACGCGCCTGTGGCCGGCGTGCGAGCACGCCGGTGTTTGAGCAAGGCACATCGAGTACTACCAGGTCGGCCCAGCCGGCGAGATCGGGCATCAGCATCGCGTGCGGAACCACGCGAACACGCGGGTGACCGCGGAATGTTCTGGTGAGCACCGCGAGTCGCGACTCGTCGGTATCGGTCGCAACGATCTCGGCGCGCGGGAAGAGGGCGGCGAGTTGGCGCGTCTTGGTCCCCTTGCCGGCGCAGGCGTCGATGATCGTGCGTGGCGCGGCGATCGGCGGGCTGCCGCGTTCTGGCACGAGGCTCTCGACCGCACCGGCGGAGGAAGGATCCTGGGCCCAGAGGTCCGGGCGCGTGTCGAAGAGGGCGGTGGCGGATTCGTACGGGCCGTCAAAGATCACGAATCCTCGGGAAGCGTGAGGGCGTGTCAACCCGTCGAGCACGTGAGAATCGCCGATGTAGCGGGCGTTCAAGATGAGCGGCGCTGGGGCGAGGCCCGCCAAGGCCAGACTCAGAGTTCGATCCCGGCCGAACTGGGCGATCCAGCAATCGATAAGCTGTCGCGGATTACCCGTCGCGACGGCGAGTGCTTCGATCTCGTCATCGGGCAGCCGTGCGTTGAGCAATTCAAGGGTTCGGTTGCCGGACAGGGGGAGGGCACATCGGTCGGCCCAGAGCGTCAGGGCGGACGCTGGCTGGGTCTCACGCGTCGCGCCGCGCATCTCGGCGATTCTCCGCAGCACCGCGTTCACAAACCCGCCCGCACCGGGGCGAACGGACTGCTTCACCCAGCCCACGGCGTGATCGATCGCGGCGTAGGGCGGGATGCGATCAAGCAGCAGCAGCTGGGCCGCGCCGACGAGCATCGCGCCCTTGATCTTCGGCTCGAGCGCGTGCCATGGGCGATCGCACTTGAGCCCGATCAGGTACACAAGCGTGAGCCAGCGGCGGCTGACGGCATCGACGATGGCGTGCCCCAACGCGGCATCGCGTCCTTCCAGACCCGAGGTATTGAGTTCGATGCTGTCGAAGGCCGGAAAGCGATGGGCGTGATGAGCAATGAAGGCGCACGCCCGGTCGCGGGCCGAGCCCGTGGCGGACGGAATGGCCCGATCTTGCCCCCGGCGGTGTTTTCCGCCGGGTTTCTTTGATTCGCTCGACTGGGGCTCGGTTCCGCCGGGCGCGTCGGCCTGTGGCGTTTGTTTGGGGGCGGTGGGTTTCACTACCAACATCGTAGGGTTTGGCCGGCGTGCGCAGTATCGTTGCGGTGAATGAACCACCCCCCCCCCAGCAGGAAAGCCGATCCGTCCGCATTGGCCGGTCAGATGCCGATGCTTTCCGCATCGGTACGGGCCGACCGTGCCGCCGGCTTGCTTGCCAACATGCGGATCCGCAAGAAGCTGATCCTGTTGCACACGTTCTTTTCGCTGGTGCTGGCGGCGATTCTGCTGGCGGCGATGTGGCCGGCCATCAATCGCGTCGTCGAAGCGGCCGAACTGCACGGTGCTCGGGCGGTCATCTCCGCGGCACGAATGCGGTTCGTGGCCGAGTCGCTCAAGCTCGGTGGCGGTGAAATCGCTGCCGAGCGTGTTCGGGCAGTCGTTCAGGCCGTGGCCAAAGAGCTCGGCCCCGGCGTTGAGGCCGACGCGCTGCCCATGGAGGCCGGCGCGCCCGCTTTGCTTCTCGGCGGGCTCGAAGGGGTTTCGCTCAGTCAAGGCGGCGGGCTCGCGCGGCGTGCCACCCCGGTCCGCACTATGTGGAGTGATTCTCCGGTGGTCCTGACGCTCGGGCCCTCGAACACGGTCATCGCGGCGGTGGCGACGCTTGAAGACGCCCGCGGCGCGGTCGTTCGGCTCTATATTTTCATGGTGTGTGCCCTGCTTGGTGTATACGCGCTCATCGCGGTCTTCCTCGAGATCTTTGTTCTGCCCAGGCATGTGTATGGCCCGATCCGGGAGATGCTCCGCGCCGACGCGGCGGCCCTCGATGGCGAGCGTGAGCGAGAGATCATCCCCGCTGCACGGATTCCCGCCGACGAGCTCGGCGAGATCATGTCATCGCGCAACCGAACCGTGCTCTCGCTCCGTCGGCACGAGGAGGACCTCGCTCGGGCCCTTGAGCAGCTCGCGACGGCGGCGGCGGACCTCAAGAAGAAGAACCACCTGCTGGAGGCCGCGCAGCGCAACCTTGCGGACGCTGACCGTCTCGTTTCGCTGGGCATGATGTCGGCCGGTCTGGCCCATGAACTCAACACGCCGCTGGCGGTTATCAAGGGTCTGGTTGAGGAGGTGGCCGCCAGCCCTTCGCGCCGGTTTGCGCCAGAGGAGGCCGCGCTTTTGCTACGGGTGGTCGGGCGGCTTGAACGGCTCAGCGAAAGTTTGTTGGATTTCGCCCGCGTCCGACCACCTCGGACGGCACCCGTACAGCTTGCGAAGATTGTTGACGAAGCGTGGACGCTTGTTCGACTTGATCGGGACAATCGCCGAGCCAGTGTTGAACTGGTTCTGGCCATCACGCCGCCCGAGTTGGTCGTTGAGTGCGACGCCGATCGGCTGGTGCAGGTGCTGGTGAACATCCTGCGCAACGCGGCCGACGCGATGGAGTCACGTGTTCCGCAGGGGGCACCAGACAAGCGAGCCGAGAATGGTCTGCAAGTCGGCCTTGGGACCGCCGAGTTCGGATCGGCAACCGAGGCGGGGGTGATCACGGTCTCAGCTGGGAATGCCCTGCGCGAAGAGCGCGAATGGGTCACGATCACCATAAGCGACAATGGGCCAGGCATTGATCCCGAGATCCTCGGGCGGCTGTTCGAGCCATTTGCGTCAACCAAACTCGACAGCAAGGGAACCGGCCTGGGTCTGGCAGTTTCAGAGGGCATCGTTCGCGAGCACGGAGGGGTGCTCCTGGCACGCAACGCCTCGACTGGTCGTGGCGCGGTTTTCGAGATCACGATTCCCAGCCAGCAGGACGCGAACGCTGCGTCGAGCGATGCGTAGAGGAATGTTTGCCTGAGTGCTCGGAAGCGAGCCAGTGGTTTCACGTAAGTGAAGGGCCTTGCTGCGGGGGTCGTGGCTCGCTCATCTACAGGCGTTCGTATGCAGGAACCATGCCCCCCTGCCCCGCAGGGGGCGATTTCCTGTCAGGCAGGAGTTGCGCATTCTTTTTTCTTCGTTCACTTCAAGCCGCGGTTGCCGATACCATACAGGTCCTTGAACTTGGCCGGTGCGGTAACCGTACAAGCATGCCGAAAGAAAGCTCTCTCCTCATGTCAACAACGTCTCTTCCGATTGGTCCTACGCGTGCCCCGGTGCATGTTGAGATCAAGCCGACAACACTTACCGCTGAAGTCGATTCGCACGATTCGCTGGACGCTGACCCTGCCGAATCGATGGCGCCGCTTCATCGCGTGATCAACCTGAGCGCGGTGGTTTTGCCGTTCGTCGGGTTCGTCGCGGCGATGGTCATGCTCTGGGGCGTGGCCTTCAACTGGACGTATCTGGTACTTCTGGTGACGATGTACCTGCTCACCGGCCTTGGAATCACCGTCGGCTACCACCGCCTGTTTACCCACCGGTCGTTTGAGACCAATCGGGTGTGCACGTGGATCTTCGCGGTCTTGGGCTCGATGGCGATGGAAGGCCCGGTTCTGCGCTGGACGGCCATGCACCGGCTGCACCACCAGCACTCAGACAAAGAACTCGATCCGCACTCGCCGCACGCTCACCATCATGACGAAGAGGGCACCGGCGGCGTCTTGGGCATGCTTAAGGGCCTGTGGCATGCCCACATGGGCTGGCTGTTCTATGCCGACCCACCGAACTTTAAGCGTTATGTGCCCGACCTCGAGCAGGACCGTGTCGTTTCGAGAGTGAGCCGCCAGTTCTTCCTCTGGGTCATCGTCGGGATGGCGATTCCGGCCGCGATTGGCGGGATCGTTACTGGCACGTGGATGGGTGTTCTGCTCGGCTTCCTGTGGGGCGGGCCGGCCCGCATCTTCTTGGTGCATCACATCACGTGGAGCATCAACTCGGTTTGCCACGTCTGGGGCGCTCGGCCCTTCCGCAGCCACGATCACAGCCGAAACAACGTGCTCTTTGGCATCCTCGGCTTCGGCGAAGGCTGGCACAACAACCACCACGCGTTCCCGACCTCGGCCCGTCACGGCCTTGCCTGGTGGCAGCTCGACACGAGCTACATGCTCATTAAGGCCATGTCTTACCTCGGCTTGGCACGCGAGATCCGTGTTCCCGACGCGGTCCGGATCGAGGCCAAGCGCCGCAAGGATTTCTAGTCGCCCGCCCGCTTGCCACTGGCTTTAGGGGCTCGCGCGCTCCACAATACGTCCTATGACGTATTCTGTCACTCCCGAGCCGATCAAACCCAAACTCCCGGGCACCGTCTGTCTCACCCCGGACGTTGATCACCTGATTTCCGCCGTCGCCCACGACATGATGGCGCAGGCCATGAGTTGTGTCCGGACTTTTGGTGACTTCCACTTGGCGCTCTCGGGCGGAAGCACCCCGTTCCCGCTCTATCGCCGCCTGATGCTCGACCCGGATTACCGCGACTTTCCCTGGCGGCGGACCCACCTGTGGATTGTCGACGAGCGGTGCGTTCCATTCGATCACGAGAAGAGCAACTATCGCCAGATCAAGGACATCATCGTCGATCACTCGGGCATCCCGGCCGAACAGGTGCATCCGATGATGGTCATGCAGCCCGGCGACTCGTGCGCTGACGACTACGAGAAAGAGCTCAAGCACGCGTTCATTTATCGTGAGAAGGGCCACGACCGGTTCGACTTTGTCATTCTCGGTATGGGTGATGACGGCCACACCGCCTCGCTGTTCCCGGGCTCGCCGGCCCTGGCGCAGGCTCTGCAGCCCCCGGATGGCACCCCCCCCCGCTGGGTGCTCATGAACCGCGGGCAAGGCGTGACCCCTCCTGACCGCTGTACAATGACCTTCACGCTTCTTAATGCCTCACGGATTCTCGCCTGCCTGTGTGTGGGTGAGAAGAAGCGGGAGATGCTCGCCCGGGTCGCGGGCGGCAAAGACACGCCGGCAGCGCTCCCCATGCTCGGCATCAAGCCCGTCGCGGGCGAACTGCGCTGGTATCTCGATCACGCCGCCTGCCCCGTCAGCGCGTGAGTTTGTTCTAGTTCCTCCATGCTCTCCGTAACCCCCAATCCTGATATCACCTTCAAAGTGCACTACGAGGACGACGACCTCGTCGTCATCGAGAAGCCGCCGCGCGTCGTGACTCAGCCCGGCAAAGGGCACGAGACCGACACGCTGCTCAACGGGCTCTTTGCTCGCTACGGAAAGCAGCTACAGAATCTCGGGGCCGACCGTGATTTCGGGCTCCTTCACAGGCTTGACCGGCAGACGTCGGGCCTGCTCGTGGTGGGGCTTCGCACGCGGGCGTACGACGGCCTGCGGGCCGCGTTCGTAGCCCGCGAGATCAGCAAGTACTACTGGGCCATCTGCATCAAGGCTCCGCGCGATATGACCGGCGTCATCGACAGACCGATTCTGGAGTCAACACCCCGTGCGGGCGAGGACAAGACCGCCCGGATCGTCGGACGATCGGGCGGAGGCAAACAGGCCGTTACGGCTTTCCGCGTGCTGGAGACCTCGACTACCGCTGCGCTGCTCGAGGCCCGACCGATCACCGGTCGACTTCACCAGGTCCGCGTGCACTTTGACGCCGTCGGGGCGACGATCTTGGGCGATGACATCTACGGCTCGCAGGCGCTCATGTACACCGCGCCGCGGCTGGCGCTCCACGCCCATCGCCTGCGGTTTGCCCATCCTGTGACAGGTGAGCCCGTCGATGTTCGGACCGCGTTCCCCAAGGATTTGCGGAGCGTACTGACGCATTTCCGGCTCAAGCGACCCGACATCGAGACCGCCAAGAGAGAGCCCGCGGCTCGAAAATGAACCTCTGGGCAGCACGGAAGAATGCATCGTCAGCCCCGCGTTCTCCTATCCTTGGGCCCTATGAAAAACGTCCTTGTGCTCGGTGGTGGTAAAGTTGGCAAATCGGTCGCCGAGCTCTTTCTGGCGTGCGGGAAGGGTGCCTATCGCGTGACGCTGGCCGACCGCGAGGCCGCCAATCTGCACGAGGCCGAGCTGAACATTCAGCGGCTGCGAGGCCTTGTCAATCACCCCGTCGAGTTCGCCACCAAAGAAATCGACGCTTCGGACCGGAAGGCCGTTCGCGCCCTGCTCAAAGAGCACGATTACGTCGTCTGCATGCTCCCATTTAACCTCGTCGCCGGGTTGGCGGCCGACGCCAACGAGCTTGGTGTTCACTACTTCGACGTGACCGAGGACGTTGAAACCACCGACCAGGTCAAAGAGGTCGCCAAAAACGCCAAGGTCGCCCTCGTGCCGCAGTGCGGCCTCGCCCCCGGCTACATCGCCATCGCGGCATACGACATCGCCCGCCACTTCTCGATTTTGCACAACCTCACCCTTCGCGTCGGCGCGCTCTCGCAGTACCCGACCAACGACCTCAAGTACAACGTTACCTGGTCAGCCGCGGGTGTGATCAACGAGTACTGCGAGCCCTGCGATGTGATGCTCGACGGCAAGTTCGTCAAGGTTCCGGCCCTCGAAGGGCTGGAGCGCTTCTCGTTCGAAGGGGTTGAGTACGAGGCGTTCTATACCTCGGGCGGTGTTGGAACGCTCGTTGACACGCTCATCGGCGAAAAGAAGACGATCGATGAAACCAACATCGCCTACAAGACGATCCGCTACCCCGGTCACCGAGACCTCATGAAGTTCCTGCTGCAGGACCTGCGGTTGGGCGTCGAGCACGCCCAGGCCACGCGCTCGGGCCGGACGTTTGACCGTGCCTGCGCCGTTGACCTGATGGAGCACGCGCTGGCGCGCACGCTCCAGGACGTGGTGGTGGTCTTCATCAACGCCATCGGCATCAAGGACGGTCGCCGCGAGCAGGTCAACTTCCGCCGCTCGGTTCGGGCGACGGAGATGTTCGGCCGGGTCTGGCCGGCGATCGAACTCACCACCGCCGCGGGAGTTTGCGCCATGGTTGATCTGCACCGCACGGGCAAAATCCCCGCCAAGGGGTTTGTGCGTCAGGAAGAAGTCTCGCTCGCGGACTTCAACGCCACACCGTTCGGGCTGGGCTATGAGGCACCAGAGACGATCGAGTCGGCGGTGCTCAACGTCTGACGCGCGTGGGGTCTGGCGCGTTTAGGTCTGATGCGCGGAGGTCTGGCGGGCGGAGGTCTGGCGCGCGTAAGTCTGGCGCGCGGCGGTCTGGCGGGCGTGGTATCGAGCGTGGTATCACGGGGGCGTGCAGGGATGGTTGAGCGGCAAACTCTGGCGGAACTGCGTGACGGATCGGCCGATGCCGGCGCGGAGGTTGACGTTGGAGCCCACGAAAGGCCCGATGTTGGCGAGTTCGGTGCTGGATATACAGCCCGCAGAATCGCGAGCTGCCGCCAGCACGGCAGAGCGGGCAAACCCCGAGGGCACGCCGGTGTTGAAGGCCTGCGTGGTGTACGCAAGGTCGGCAAAGAGCGCCGACATGCCACGCATATCGATCCCACCGGGGAAGTTTGGATTGGCGAGTGACTGCGGCGCTGGCGGCTGAATCGGCAGTTGGCCTGCAAAGCCAAATCGGCGGGCGGGAAGCGGATCAACCCGGATAACACTGGGGTTGCCCGGCGAGTTGTCGCCGCCTTGATTGATGGTAAAGACGATGGGCCCCGACACACCCGCCGCGGTTGCTGCGACGGTGAGCGCGCCCTGGTTATAAGCAATGGAATCGACGCGCTCGATCTGGGCAAAGTCGATGAACCCGCTGGCGTTGTTTTGGGTGCCCACGCTCAGTGTCAGCCGGCCGTTGTCGATGGTGAAGGCATCGACAAGCAGGTTGTTGCGAGGGTCAAACTCCAGGATCGAAAAGCGTGGCAGACCGCCGTCGACTGGTGCCTGCGAGGGGACGAACAGCGTGCCCCGTTCGTTGCTGCTGCCGATGCCGCAGGTATTGAAAAGCCCGCCGAGGAACGGCGTATCGATAGCGAGGGTGAGTGCGCCGGTGGTGCGATTGAGAAATGAGATTCCTGTCCGCCCGGCCTCGCCCACGGCCCCGGAGACGAAGAGATCATTCCCCACCGAGGCCAGCCCCTTCAGTTCGGGGCCCGCGACCATGTCGAGCACCGTGACGGCGGCGTTGAACGGTGGCAACTGCTGAAGGTCAAAGGAGAGGAGCGAGTTGGAAAAACCGGTTCCGGTGTCGATTGACTCGATTCGGTAGAGGGTTTGTTCGGTGGCGGTGCGGATGGCAGCCAGCCCGGCATGAACAACCATGCCCATGCCGCCGGATGCTGATACCGGGGTGAATCCGGTGATACCGACCCGTTCTACCCCGTCTGACCCACCTTGAATGTTCCGCCGGATCAGATTTCCAGACGACTCGTCGTACTCAAAGAACGAGATGCGATTCTGCGTGATCTGACAGGGGTGGTTGAACCCAAGCCCCTGGCGGAAGTCAAACATCGACTGTGCAACGCCCTGAGACTGATTGGCGTGGGAGAGCACGATGCTGTTGATCGAAGAGAAGACGCCGTCGGTCTGACAGACGGCCGGGTTTTGCGCCGATCCGAGAACCATGCGCCGCAGCATATTGGCCGCGGCCCCCGCTGCGCCGGGCTGATAGGAGATGTTGTTGATCTGAAAGCCAACGCGGGAATCGGCGAAGACCGTCGGCCCGTTTGCAAACTGGGGCTGTGGCGGCGTGGCTGATGATTCGCCGGCCAACTCGCGCGGCAGGAAGGCCGTGGCCGCGATGCGGACCACGGTGGGGTCGTTGGCCGTGCCAGCGGCGTTTGGGTTGAACGTCACGAAGGCGCGGCCACCGCCAGAGAGTGTGACCGAAAAGATGATCCGGTTGCCGACGTACGAAGCGCCGACGATGCCGGTGATATTGTCGGGGTTGATGCCGCCGGTGATGATGGTGCTGGGCCCGGTGACGAAGGCGTCTGTGCCGAGGAGGTTGAGGGCGCGGGGGTCATACTCAAAGACCTGGCCGAGTGAGCCGAGCCCGCCCACAGGCGGCGGGCCAAAGTTAAAGTCGGCGACGCCGAAGATGCTCCCGCGCTCAGGCGCGCCGGTGAGCGCGGCGGGCTGGGCGCTGGCGACATCGAAACCGCCGTTGAAAACGACGCCGCTGGCGTTGAGCGAAACGATCTGATAGGGATCAAAGTTGCCCATAACAGCAGGAAGCCCGCTGGCGAAGTACTCGCCGCCGAGTGATGCCAGCCCGCTGAGGCGAACGGGTGACTGGGAGGAGAAGGTGGTGGAGAATCCGGCGCTGGGGTTGTTGAGCGAGAGTTGCGAGAGCGTCCAGTTGTTGGGCATCGAACCGCTGGATGAGAGTTGCAGCAGGAGCGGGTTGGACGCGCGCCCGAAGGCATCGACGGCGAGGCCGACATCGGGCAGCGTCGAAACCCCGGGGATCGCCGTCGCTACCAGCGAATCGACGTTGGTCGATTCGTTGTAGCGGCGAAGGTTTGAGCCGCTGAGATAGAGCGACTCGCCCCCGAAGAACATTGTGCCCGGCCCGAGGCACGGGTGACCGCCGGGGAGTGAGATGCGCAGGTCGTTGATGGCGGTGCCGATGCCAGCGCTCTGATTGATACGCCCGTTCAGGAACGAGCCCACCGTGCTCAGCGAAAGGGAGCCAAAGCAGGTTCCTGGGGCGATCGACGTTCGGTCGATCTCTCGTGCCACGAGCGTTCGGAACGCGTTGCTTGCCGCGGCCTGAGTGCTGTAGCCGGCCAAGGCAAAGAGCGGCTCGATGAACGGGTCGATTGCGCCATTCTGGGGTGACAGCGAGATTGGCGAGGGTGGCGAAACCGCCTCGCCCGAGGCCAGCCCGCTCACGTTAAAGTTGGTTCGGCTGATCCGCGTGACGGTCGGTTGCGAGAGGGTGCCTGGGCGCGCGGGGTTGATCTGAATGAAGTAGTCGAAGCCGGTGGTCGTATCCAGCACGGTCATCACCAGCATGCCGCCGACATACGCCATGCCGGTCTGAACAACGTTGTTCTGTGTGAACACATCAGGATCCACGCCAGGGCCAAGCACGGTCGAAGTTCCGATGTTGAGTCCAAACGCCGATTTGAAGTAGTTGGAGCGCGGGTCAACCTCGAAGATCTGCGGCAGCGCATTGCTGCCTGTGGGGTTTGCCTCCGCGACCACAAACAAAGAGCCGCGCGAGTTGGAGCCCGCGAAGTCCGTGACGCCCTCCATATCGGCGGGAATACACATGCGGCGAGTCAGCGAGCCGCCCCCGCTTAGACCGACTTCAAGAATGCTGGGAAGCGGGAACTCGATGTTGACGTTCTCGGCGAGCGTATACACCTGCTGACCGATGGTGTCGATGCCGGTGAGCTGTCCGGGGGCAACAAACGAGAGGAGCGTTGCGAAGGGTGCCGCTGCCTGGCCGAAGAGGAGCGATCGCAGCGTGAACTGCGTCTGGTCGGCGGCGATGGGCGAGGCCTCAAGTCGCAGAAGCGTCCGCTGGCCGGTGGCCTGCGTGAGAAATCCGAGACCATTTCCTCGAGAGAGGCCGCTGGAATCAAGCCCCGACCGCACCAGCGAGAACGTCTCGCCGAGGCTGTAGCCACCGAGATCCGTTGAGCCCACAGTGGTGAAGACCGTGTCGGGAAGAAAGCCGGTTTGACCCGGCCCCCGGCACGGGTGTCCGAGCGTGAGCGAGGCACGGAAGTCGGCCACGGCCTGGCCGACACCTCCGTTCTGGTTGGTGTGCGCTCCGAGGAACGCGGCGAGCATCGCCGGTGTGATGATCGATGCGCAGCCACTTGGGTCTTCGGCCGTGCGAACGATCTCGCCGGTGATCAACTGCCGAAAGAACGGATTGCCCGCCGCCTGCGGCGTGTACGACATTTGGGCAAAGAGCGGCGAAAGGAACGAGTCGATTTGGCTGGTGGGAGCGCCAAACGAGCGCGGGGCCGGTGGTGCGTTCGGGGTTTCGCTGGCGAGGCCGCCGAGCACGTTGGCCATGCTCGCCGAGACGCGGATGATCGTGGGATTGGTGGCCGTGCCGGAAGCGCTCGGGTTGACGAGCGCGAACATGTTCGTCCCGCTGCCATCGGAGAGAGCCACGATGTAGCTCCCTCCAACCGTCGAGATGCCAACCACCGACGCGCCCGCGATGTCCGCCGGAGCAAGCCCATCGGCGAAAACGGTCGTGGGGCCGACGTTGAGCTGGGCAACCACGCTCAGCACGGAGTTCGTGCGCGGATCAACCTCAAAGAGTGTGCCGCTCAAAAATCCCGGCGTTGGCGCGCCGAGGGTGGAGTCGGGCACGCCGAAGAGCAGGAGCGACCCGCGCGAGGTCACGCCCGCGATATCGTCCCCGACTTCAATAAACGGCAGGTCCATCCGCCGCTGGGTCGAGTTGGAACCCACGAGTATCTCGTAGATTCCGTAACCGGAAAAGATCTGCCCCCCACCGTCGCCACCAGCGAAAACCCGCGGCCCGATCGTGCCGAGCCCGAGGAGACTTGGCGCAGCCGGAGAGTTGTCCATTGCGAGGGTCACAAACGAGCTCATCGGATCGCCAAGCAGAAGCGACGAGAGCCGCCAGCCGCCCACCGCCAGGCTCGAGAGCGCGAGCACCTGTGGCGCGTTGCCCTGCTGTCCGTAAGAGAGCGCCAGGCCGTTCACGTTGGGATCGACCGAGCTTGAGAATCCCGGTCCGCTCCGCAGCACAGCTCGGGAGTTGTTGTCGTTGATCCGTACCAGCGTAATGCCCGTCGAGCCCGAGAGGCCGTTTAGGAAAAACTGCGCACTGGCTTGGTTCGGCGGTGGGGGGGGTGGAGTGGCTTGACCGCCCAGCGCGAGGTTGCCCGAATCGCCACCGCCCGGTGCACGCTGCACCACCTGCGACTCGTCGCCGTCGCGACTCTGGGCCGGGCCGGTATCCACTCCGGTCGTATCGACGCCCTGATCCGCAGGGCTCGGAGCATCCAGAGTCGTGGTTTGGTTGCTTGTCACCACGCCCGTCACGCCCGTGGAGTAGGTCACGTTGAACTGGCCCGTATTCATGTCGCCGCCGCTGGCCATGGTGGCAAAGCCGGGAGTGGCATCCATCAGTCCCTGCGTGCCCTTCACCGCGAGCGTCGCGTCCGGGGCCTGAATTCTCACGTCATTGGCCACCGCCGTTGAGGTGATATCAAACTTCACACGGCCATAGGGCAGGTCCAAAAGCGTTCGCTCGGTGCCGGCATCGTTGATGGCTTGGCGCAGGGCGACGGTTGTCATTTTGTCGATGGTGAGAAGTTGGGCCGTGCCGATGCGGATGATGATGGCGGAGTTGAGAACCGTCTTGATTTCTGCGCCCTCATTGAGTGTCATCCCCTTCTCTGCCGCCTTGAACGGCTGGCCGGGCGCGCTCTTGATACCCACCTTTCCCAGCACATCCACTACCACCGCCGTCGTCTTGCCGCTCGCGGTCGCCACCGCCGCGGCACCGGTGGGCGGCGTTGCCGGGGGCTGCACGGCACCGTCCTGTCGTGGCCCGGCGGCTGCACTCGCAGCGCCCGCCAGCGCGGCGGACAATGTCACAACGGTGACGAAGTTGATTGGTGCCCGATTCGGACCGGCGTTGAGCAGGCAGGTGCGGCTGTTCGAGCGATTCATCGATAGGATTCCCTGGGTACCAAAGGAGGGCGTGTTCCGTACGCAAGAATTGTACGTGGGTTATCGGTTCGTACGTGCGTGAATCGGAGAGATTCGAACCGGCAAAAACGCGCAGATATTGCGCGATATGTTCTGGCTTGGGGCCTTCGTTCAAATCTTCACGATTCGGGAATCACTTGTCATTACGAGCCTGCCCGCCGGTGACTCTGCGGTAGCTTGCCACCCGTCTCCGTCGGGTTGGAGATTGACGCCGGGTTCGGTCAGTCCCAGTTCCACGAGTGTCGCCGCCCAGCGGCCGTGCCGGTGCTGATACCCGCGCTGGGCGTAATAGACCCGGTGCAGGGCGTCATCGGCACCCCGCCACGGCTCCGGAACAAACTTTGCGTCCGAGGCACGAGTTCCCGGAGGAAGGAACTCCAGGTCGCCCCACATCTCCGGGCGGTGCATATCGATGATGCCTTGCGGTGACCAGACCCAGTTGTGCTCGGCCCGACCGGGGATCTTCCGCCAAGCGCCTTCGTGAACCTCAAGGTCCCACTGCACGCGCGAGAAGTTGAGCCGCCACCGGTCTCCCGGCCGCGGGGCTCGCCCGGCCGGGGCCTCGCCGTGCCGATCGAGCGACTCAAACGCGATGGCGAGTTCCACCGACCAGCCGCGACCCGGCGGCGCGGAGCGCGCCGGATCGTTGATCGGGCCGTCGAGGTGGACCGCTTTTTTGAGCCCGGCAAAGTCAAAGTCGTGGTCGGCCGGGCCGCCATCGCGATAGGGTTTCTCTATGAAGAGGTCAAAAACCGTACTCAGAGCATTGATCTCAAGTTCGTAGTAGCGGTGGTTGTCGCCCGTGGGACTCAGGAAGACCTCAAAATCGTGGTCGTAGTAGACGATCTCGTCATGCTTGGTCAGGATGGCCCACGGGTGGGGCTCTTCGAGTTCCGCTCCCACGTAAAGGTACGTCGCGTCATAGGCGAGTTTGGCGCGGGTCGCCCATGTCGGGCGTGGGCGGGCGTCGCCCTCAATATCCACAAACAGGTCAGTCCATGGCACATCCTGCCAGAACGGTTTGTCCAGCCGACCGTCGAGCACCAGCCCTGACCCGAGGCCCCGCCGCGTGTGCGGGCAGAGGTAACGGCGGCGCGCTTGCGGGGTGGGGGCGAGGTAGACCGGGGGAGCCATATGACAGATTATCTCATATCGCCTCCCAGCCCGCCTACTTTTGCTCCACGTTTGGACCCTTCCCGGAGTTTTCCCCGATGCTCTCTACCCTTGCCCTGACTGGCGTTGATATTTTCCTGATTGTGCTCGCCATCGTCAGCGGCCTGATCTTCCTGGTGCTCTTCTTCGTCTTCGCCCAGTTCATCAACGTCTATATCCAGGCCCTCTTCAGCGGTGCCAAGATCACGATGTTCGAGCTCGTGGGCATGCGTCTTCGCAAGGTCGATCTGCGGACCATTGTGGTCAACCGCATCCGTGCCAAGAAGGCCAATCTGGATATCTCAACCAACCAACTCGAGACGCATTACCTTTCGGGCGGCAATGTCAGCAAGGTCATCTCGGCGCTGATTGCGGCGCAGGGCGCGAAAATCAAACTCGACTGGGACATGGCCCGCGCCATCGACCTTGCGGGTCGCGATATCTTTGAGGCGGTGCAGACGAGCGTGAACCCCAAGGTCATCGACTGCCCAGCCCAGGGGGGTCCGCGTTCGACGATCGACGCGGTGGCCCAGGACGGCATCCAGCTCAAGGCCACGGCGCGCGTGACAGTTCGAACCAATCTTGCCCGGCTGGTGGGCGGAGCCACGGAAGAGACCATCATCGCCCGCGTCGGCGAAGGCATCGTGACCACCATCGGCTCGGCCAAGACGCACAAGGCCGTGCTTGAGAACCCAGACAACATCTCCAAAACCGTCATGGCCAAAGGCCTTGACGCCGGCAGCGCGTTCGAAATTCTCTCGATCGATATTGCCGATATCGACGTCGGCGAGAATATCGGCGCCCAGCTCCAAGCCGCGCAGGCCGAGGCAGATAAGAAGCGGTTCCAGGCCGAGGCCGAGAAGCGACGCGCGATGGCGATGGCGCAGGCCGAAGAGAACAAGGCCAAGATCGAAGAGAACAAGGCCCTTGTAGTGCTGGCCGAGGCCGAGATTCCTCGCGCCATTGCCGATGCGTTCCGGCAGGGCAATTTGGGCGTGGTGGACTTCTACAAGCTCAAAAACGTGCAGGCCGACACCCTCATGCGCAACAGCATCGCCGGGAGTGGTCAGACCGGCAGCGACCGCGGCACGCAGAGCTAAAGCGGTCCCAAACGCGGCAAACCTGCAAATCGGCTTCTCCAAGCTTCATACCGGCGCTGGCTATCACCTAGGCCAAGTTTCCTGCGCACCGGCCCGCCCGGCGGGGCCCGGCGGCCGAGCGAAACTGCTGTTATCATCCACCGAAGAACCTACCCGGGCCGGTGCTAAAGCCGCCCCGGGCTGGCCGCATTTTCAAAACGCGCGCCTGCCACAAGCTGCAAAAGGGGACTGATCCATGTCGTTCTGGGACAAACTGAAGGCCGAGCTCGTTGACATTATCGAGTGGCTTGACGATTCAAACAACACGCTGGTCTACCGCTTTGATCGGTACCAGAACGAGATCAAGTACGGCGCCAAGCTCGTGGTGCGCGAAGGCCAGGCCGCGGTCTTCGTCAACGAAGGCCAGATCGCCGACGTATTCCAGCCCGGGACTCACACGCTTGAGACGCAGAATCTTCCGATTCTCGGCACGCTCAAGGGTTGGAAGTACGGCTTCAACTCGCCGTTCAAGGCTGAGGTCTACTTCGTCTCCACCCGCGTCTTTACGGACATGAAGTGGGGGACGATGAACCCCATCATGATGCGCGACCCCGAGTTCGGGGCTGTTCGCGTCCGCGCGTTCGGGTCTTACACCATCCGCGTGACGGACCCCGGTGCGCTCATCAAGACTCTTTCCGGCACCGACAACCGCTTCACCACCGAAGAAGTGGCCAACCAGTTGCGCAACCTCATCGTTTCGCAGTTGCCAGTCGTGCTCGGCGAACTCAAGATGCCGATCTTGGACCTCGCGGCCCAGTATCAGAATATGGGCGATGTCATCACCGCCAAGATGAAGCCCGAGTTCGAGAAGTTCGGGCTCGACCTGCCCAAACTCCTCATCGAGAATATCTCGCTCCCGCCCGAGGTTGAGCAGGCCCTTGACAAGCGCACCAGCATGGGCGTGATCGGTGACCTCAACCGCTACACCCAGTTCCAGACGGCCGAAAGCATGAAGGCCGCGGCCGAAAACCCCAGCGGCACCGCTGGTGCCGGTATGGGCATGGGCATGGGCTTCGCAATGGCCCAGCAGATGGGCCAGGCCATAGCTAGCGGCCAGCAGCAGGCGAGCCCCGGTGCCGGCAGCCCGCCGCCGCTTCCCGGCGCGGGTGGTAAGCCATTCTTCGTAGCCATCAACGGCCAGCAGGCCGGCCCGTTCGACATGGGCACGCTGGGCGGCCAAGCCCGCGGCGGCACGCTCACGCGCGACACGCTAGTTTGGTGCGATGGCATGGCCTCATGGTCGCCGGCCGGGAGCGTTACCGAACTCGCCCCGCTCTTCGGTGGCATGCCCCCGCCGCTCCCGCGGTGATGAAGGCGTCGTACTCCCGTAGTTCGTTCGTCCCACCTCCCTTCCGGAGCTCCGCCCCGGCCGATCTCTCGCCGGGGCCGCATCAGCATGGATGGTCAGCAGGCAGTTCCCAACCCGCCGTCGCCGGTAACGCACCCCGCAAGCAAGCCCACCGGCCCGCGCCGCTATCCATGCGCCCAGTGTGGGGCCAAGCTCGAGTTCGCGCCCGGCACCGATTCGCTCATCTGCCCGTTCTGCAAGCATCAAAACACAATAGCCCCAGAGACGGGCGAACGCGTAACCGAGCTCGACTTCGATGCCCAGCTTGACGCGCTCGAAACCGCCGCGCCGATGGCGGAAACCAAGTCGGTCGTGTGCACCACGTGTGCCGCGACGGTGAGCAAGCCCGCCAACGTCGATTCGCTCTCGTGCCCGTATTGCGGCTCGAACATCGTCACGACCGGCGTGAATCACCGGCACATCCGCCCCGGATCGGTGCTCCCGTTCAAGATTACTCGCCAGCAGGCGCAGGACGCTTTCCGCGTCTGGCTCCGCTCGCGGTGGTTTGCTCCAACCGCCCTTAAGAAGCAGGGTTTTATTGATGCCGCCCTCAATGGGCTTTATTTACCCTTCTGGACCTATGACTGCGACGCCACCAGCGAGTATTCCGGCGAGCGTGGCGAGTACTACTACGTGACCGAGAGTTACACCGTGAGCGTTAACGGCAAGGCCGAGCAGCGAACCCGCCAGGTCCGCCGAACACGGTGGTACCCGGCTTCCGGTCGCGTTTTCGACGAGTTTGACGACCTGCTCGTCCTCGCCAGTCGGTCGCTGCCGACCGACGTCGCCGCCACCCTTCAGCCGTGGGATCTTGGCGATCTCAAGCCTTATTCCGACGATTATCTCAGCGGGTTCGTCGCCGAAAACTACGTCATCGACCTCAAAGGCGGGTTCGATATCGCCAAGACAATGACGATCGAGACCATTCAGTCGACCATCCGGCGCGACATCGGCGGCGACGAGCAGCGCATCCACGATCGTCGAACCCAGTACTCGGCCATCAAGTTCAAGCACGTGCTGCTCCCGGTGTGGATCAGCGCCTACCGCTACATGAACAAGGTCTTCCAGTTCTATGTCAACGCCCGCACCGGCGAGGTCCACGGCGAGCGACCGTACTCGTATTGGAAGATCACGTTCCTGGTTCTGGCCATCCTCGCGGCCATCGCGGTCATTGCCCTCATCGCTTCGAGTCGCTGAATAATCCGTTAACACAACCGGTCCACTTCCCGCTAACTCCGCTCCCTCGGCCCGGCCCCCGCCAGTTCCGCACCCCGTTCTGGTATCATCGTGGTCCCTGAGAGGGCCCATCGCATGACCGCTACGACTCCGACTTCCCCCACTCCGACTTCCCCCGCCCATCTTCGCGCCCTCGCGGCGCAGTACCCAACGATCAGCAGCGCCGCCGCAGAAATCGCAGGCCTTCGCGCTGTCCTCGGCCTGCCCAAGGGTGTGGTGCACGTCGTGAGCGATGTGCAC
>Ga0105048_10002880_pt1 | contig 28094 bp, 32 predicted proteins | sample MAT05_FD_78382 | JGI IMG/M metagenome (GOLD analysis project Ga0105048, IMG submission 78382) | Freshwater microbial communities from Lake Fryxell liftoff mats and glacier meltwater in Antarctica - MAT-05 | ecosystem: Environmental > Aquatic > Freshwater > Ice > Liftoff microbial mat | place...
AGTACGAGACCTTCGGGGATCCGGAGGATCCACCGCTGCTGCTGGTCATGGGGCTCGGCGCCCAGATGGGTTCGTGGGACCCCGACTTCTGCGGGGGCTTCGTCGATCGTGGCTTCCACGTGATCCGCTACGACAACCGCGACGTCGGCCTCTCCACCAAGGTCGACACCGACGTCGACGCCATGGCGCTGATCCTCGCGGCGTTCGGCGGCGAACCCGTCGCCGCGCCCTACCTCCTGGCCGACATGGCGGTCGATGCCATCGGCCTGCTCGACGCGCTCGACATCCCGGCGGCCCATGTGGTCGGCGCCTCGATGGGCGGCATGATCGCCCAGACCCTCGCGATCGGACATCCGGAGCGGGTCCTTTCGCTCACGTCGATCATGTCCACCACCGGCGACGCCGACGTCGGCCAGCCCAACCCCGAGGTCGTGGGCCTGCTGTTGGAGCCGTCGCCGGCCGAGCGCGAGGCCTACATCGAGCACTCGGTGCAGGGCAGCCGGGCCATCGGGAGCCCCGAGCACTTCGAGGAGGATCGGGCCCGCGCCAAGGCGGCGCTCGCCTTCGACCGCTGCTACTACCCCGCCGGCGTGGCTCACCAGCTCCTGGCCATCGTCGCATCGGGCAGCCGCTCCGACGACCTGCGCACCATCGACATCAACACCCTCGTGATCCACGGTGACGCCGATCCCCTCGTGAACCTCACGGGCGGACAGCGGACGGCCGAGGTCGTCCCCGGCGCCGAGCTGATGGTCCTCGAGGGCATGGGCCACGACCTGCCGAGCGTCTTCTGGCCGACGGTGATCGAGAACGTGACCGCGCTGGCCGCCCGGTCGTCGGTCGACGCCTGACCCCACCGGTCGGGTCGGTCGTCCTCGTGGCGCCGGCGGCCCGACCCGAACCCGGTCCTCGCCGCCCGTTCCGCCGGTCGGCATCCGCACCCAGCCCTCGCACCAGACGGGGCGCGCCATGAGGGAGAGCAAACCGTGAGTGGTCCACTGCAAGGCATCAAGATCCTCGAGATCGCCGGGATCGGTCCCGGACCGTTCGCGTCGATGATGCTGGCCGACATGGGCGCCGACATCATCCGGGTGGATCGCGCCCAGAACTGCGTCGGCGGCGATCCGGCGAGCCCGCCCAGCGACGTGCTGATGCGCGGTCGGCGATCGATCGGCATCGACCTGAAGAACCCCGAGGGCGTCGAGGCGCTGCTCGAGCTCGTCGAACAGGCCGACGCGCTCATCGAAGGGTTCCGGCCCGGGGTGTGCGAGCGGCTCGGGTTCGGTCCCGACGTCTGCCTCGCCCGCAACCCCAAGCTGGTCTTCGGCCGGATGACCGGCTGGGGCCAGGAGGGCCCGTACGCCCAGGCCGCCGGGCACGACATCAACTACATCTCCCTCGCCGGTGCGCTCGAGCCCATCGGCCGCGCCGGTCAGGCGCCGGTGCCGCCGCTCAACCTGGTGGGCGACTTCGGTGGCGGCGGCATGTTCCTCGCCTTCGGGGTCGTGTGCGCGCTGCTCGAAGCCAAGAGCTCGGGCCAGGGTCAGGTCGTCGACGCTGCGATGGTCGACGGCTCCGCGGTGCTGATGACCATGTTCCACGCTTTCCGGGCCATGGGGATCTGGGAGGACGAACGAGGCTCGAACCTGCTCGACACCGGCGCCTGGTACTACGAGGTCTACGAGACGGCCGACGGCACGTACATCTCGGTCGGATCGCTCGAGCGCCAGTTCTACGCCGAGCTGCTGCGGCTCACCGGGCTCGACACCGACCCCGACCTCCCGTCCCAGCACGACAAGTCGACCTGGCCGGCGATGAAGGAGCGCCTCGCGGCGATCTTCAAGACGAAGACGCGCGACGAGTGGTGCGCGATCATGGAGCACACCGACGTGTGCTTCGCGCCGGTGCTCTCGATGGCCGAGGCGCCGGAGCATCCGCACAACAAGGAGCGCGAGACCTTCGTCGAGCGCAACGGCATCGTGCAGCCGGCACCGGCGCCCCGGTACTCGCGCACGCCCGGTGCCATCCAGCGCCCGCCGTCGTTCCCCGGCCAGCACACCGATGAGGCGCTCACCGACTGGGGCATCTCGACGGATCGCATCGCCACCCTGCGGTCGAGCGGCGCCATCGCCTGACCACGCGGGACGTCGTGGCGCCCGGTCGTTGGTCAGCTCGCTTCGGCGGGCGGTCCCTCGATCCCCGAACCGCACCCGGCGCGCGTTCGAGGATCGCCCCGGTAGATTCCCGACGTGGCCACCCTTGTCTCCTTCCACGCCCACCCCGACGACGAGAGCATCGCGACGGGCGGCACGCTCGCCGGCGCCAGCGATGCCGGGCACCGGGTGGTGCTCGTGTTCGGCACCCGCGGCGAGGAGGGCGAGCCCGTGCCGGGTGTGCTCGCCGACGGCGAGGAGCTGTGGGAGCGCCGGGTGGTCGAGTGCCGGACCTCGGCCGACGTGCTGGGCGTCGAACGGGTCGAGTTCCTCGGCTACCGCGACTCCGGGATGATGGGCGAGGGCACCAACGACCATCCCGACTGCTTCTGGAAGGCCGACCTGGACGAAGCCGCAGGGAGGTTGGCGCAGATCCTCCGCGACGAGGCCGCCGACATCCTCACCGTGTACGACGATCACGGCAACTACGGCCACCCCGACCACATCCAGGTGCACCGCGTCGGTGTCCGGGCGGCCGAGCTCGCCGGGGTCGAACGGGTCTTCGCCAGCACCATGAACCGAGACCGCATGCGCGAGATGCGCTCGGCCATGTCGCCCGACGAGATCGCCGAGGCGGGACTCACCGAGGAGTTCGAGGAGATGGAGGCTGCCGACCAGCCCGACATCGACGTGGAGACCTTCGGGGAGCCCGAGGCCAACATCACCCACGCCGTCGACGTCTCTGCGTTCATCGACCGCAAGAAGGGTTCGATGGAGGCGCACGCCAGCCAGATCGCCGATGACTCCTTCTTCATGAAGATGCCGGCGGAGATCTTCACCCTCGCCTTCGGCACCGAGTGGTTCATCGACCTCGCGAACGCGCGCCCCGAGGGCGACCCGTTCCACACCGACCTGTTCGCCGATCTCGACTGAGAGGCCGTCCCATGCCCCGCCTGTACCTGGTTCGTCACGGCCGCGCGACCGGTGGCTACGGCGCCGATCTCGATCCCGGTCTCGATGAACTGGGCTCGGCTCAGGCGGCGACGATGGCCGATCGGTTGGCGCCCCTCGGTCCGATCCCGCTGCTCTCCAGTCCGCTCCGCCGGGCCCGCGAGACCGCCGGCGCCCTCGAGGAGCGTTGGGGCACGATGGGCATCGTCGAACCGGGCGTCGGGGAGATCCCGGCACCGGTCGAGGCGCTCGACGAGCGCCACCGCTGGCTGCAGCAGGCGATGGCGTCCACCTACGCCGAGCTCGGCCCGCGCTACCGCTCGTGGCGCACGATGGTCAGCTCCCTGCTTCTCCACCTGCACACCGACACCGTGGTCGTCACCCACTTCGTGGCCATCAACGCCGTGCTCGGCGTCGCCACCGGCGACGACCGGGTGATGTCGACCGCCGTCGGCAACGGATCGGTGACCGTGCTCGACCACGATCACGAGGGCTTCGAGATCGTCGAGATCGGCACCGACGACGCCGCGACCGTCGTCCAATGAGCCCGTCGTCGACAGGGTGGACCCACACCGGGTACGCCCAGCAGATCGTCTTCGGGTCGAGGACCATCGAGCGCCTTCCCGAGCTGACCCGGGCGCTCGGCGTCCGCCGAGTGCTCCTCGTGACCACCGCCGGTCGGCTGGCGTCGGCGGACGGTCAGCGGGTCGTCGCGGCCCTGGGGAGGAGCCTCGCATCGACGTTCGCCGAGGTCACCTCGCACGTACCCACGGACCTGGTGCAGTCGGCGTTGCGGAACGCCCGCCGCGACGCCATCGACGGCATCGTCTCGTTCGGTGGTGGCTCGTGCGCCGATCTGGCCAAGGCCGTTGCCTTCTTCACCGAGCAGGAGGCCGGCACACCGGGCGCGTCGTTCTTCGATCGCCCCGCGGTCCCGCACCTCTCGATTCCCACCACCTACTCGGGGGCCGAGCTCACCGCCCACTTCGGCATGACCGATCCCCGGACGCGCCAGAAGAGCGGTGCCGGCGGCCCGACGACCGCGCCGAGCGTTGCCATCTACGACGTCGAGGCCAGCGCCGAGCTCCCGGCGCGGGCCAGCGCCGAAACCGGCATGAACGCGCTGGCCCACTGCATCGAGGCGGCGTGGTCGCCGGCGCGCACCCCCGAGGCCGAGGCCATTGCGCTGGCCGGCGTCTCGCGCATCGTCGAGGCCCTGCCCCGGGTGGTCGACGCCCCCGACGACCTCGACGCCCGCGCCCGCATGCTCGAGGGTGCGGTGCTCGGTGGCCGCTGCCTCCAGAACGCCTCCATGGGCGTCCACCACGGTCTGAGCCAACTCGTCGGCGGCCGCACCGGCATCCCCCACGGCCTCGCCAACGCCGTGATCCTCAAAGGTGCGATGCGGTTCAACGCCGGCGAAGTCTCGGAATCATTGGCGCTGGCGCTCGGTGGCAGCGATCCGGCGGGTGCCGTTGAGGCGCTGACCGAACGCCTGAGCCTTCCCTCCACGTTGTCAGAGGTCGGGGTGACCGGCGACGACATCCACGCCGTCGCCCGCCTCAGCCAGTCGAACCCGAACGTCCGGGCCAACCCGCGGCCGTGCGCCGAGGGCGATGCTCTGGCGATCCTCGAAGGCGTGTTCTAGGTGGCCCGATCAGCGTGGGGTGTGCGAGTCGCCCGTGGTGCGCAGATCGCAATTCGAACGCGGGGCGCCACGCACACTCGCGAGGGAAGTGCCTTTGAGTTGCTCGATGATCAGTGATTGGAGGGCGATGCTGAACGCCGATGAGATCCGAGATGCGCAGCGAGCGACGTGGGCGGGGCTCTCCGCCGGTTGGGAGAAGTGGGACCTTGTCATCATGGATCAGCTGGAGCCCGTCGGCGCGGCGATGATCGAGAGTCTCGACATAGCGGAAGCTCAGCAGCATCTCGATGTTGCCGCGGGCACGGGTGAGCCGGGACTGAGCATCGCCCGACGCTCGCCGGAGGGACGCGTTGTACTGACCGACCTCGTGGCCGAGATGCTCGACGTCGCCGCGCGACGAGCCGACGGGCAGGGGGTCTCCAACATCGAGACGAAGGTGTGCAGCGCTGACGATCTGCCGTTCGACGACGCCACCTTCGACAGCGTCTCTGTGCGTTTCGGGTACATGTTCTTTCCCGACGCTGCGACGGCGACGGCGGAGTTCGCGCGCGTGCTCAAGCCAGGTGGTCGCATCTGCTCGTCGGTGTGGGTCGAGCCCGAGCGAAACCCGTGGACGACGATCCCCATGCAGGCGATCGCGAGCGAGGTGGTGCTGGCGAAGCCCGATCCGGATGGACCGAACATGTTCCGGTGCTCACCCACAGGACATGTCAGTGCCGTGTACGAGGTCGCAGGGCTGCGCGATGTTGTCGAGTGGGACGTCCACGTCGAACTGGTGACGGGGTCGCCCACGGAGTACTGGGAAATGATCAGCGAGCACGTCTCGCTTTTCGTTGCAGCGCTCCAGCGGGTCGATGAACCGGCGCGGGAGCGAATCCGGGCAACCGTCATCGCGAACGTGAGTACCTACGACAAGGACGGCAAGGTCCGGGTTCCAGGTGTGGCCCGCTGCATCGCAGGGACGAGGTAGGACCAGATCTTTCGTCGGCTCCGCCCCCAAGTGGTGTTGGACGCTGGTGTTGAACTGCCGGATGGCCAGGGCGGCGGCATGATTTCCTGCCAGCGAAGAGATCTAGGCCGCGATCGTTCCGTCAGCCGGGCACCGAGGTCCCGCCATTGGCGGGGTCGGCGACGGTCGCCGGTCCTTCGAGGCGCCAACCCGGCTGCGAGTCGAGCGGCGCCGGATCCGTCCCTCGCTGACGCTCGTCCGGGTCGGGGGCCACGCGGGCGGTCGGCTCGTCGACGCGCGGCGTGATCCGGTCCTTGGCGGTGCGCTTCGCCCATCGCAGGGTCGGGCGCCACCCGCGGCCTCGTCGGGTGTCCTCGCCACCGGCGATGAGGAACCGGTATCCGATCAACGCCTGGGTGATGTAGTAGCCGGTCGGTCGCTTCCAGCCGTTGGTGGGCGCGCCACCTTGATCTTGTTCCGTCGTCCGCCAGAGCACGCCTCCACTCTGCCACCGGGATCCCGAGGTTCACACGCGGCCGGATGCGTTCGCCTTCGGTTGCAGCTCCCACTGCTAGGGTCCGCCCAACACCGGCGACGGGTTCGTGTTCAGCCACTTCGCCGACAACTGGAAGGTGGTGGGGACCAGGGCCGACGGCGGCGGCGTGTTCGCCGGCGCGTACGTCCACGACGACTGCATCCAGAACGACTCTGGGTGGACCCGTGCGTTCGTCTGACCTTCGGGTCGGTGGCGCACTGGGACGTCCTCGTCGCCAACTGGGAGGTGGACCACCCGCTACCGGAGTGATCGCCGAAGCTCGGGGCCACCGTTGTCGGGTTGGCCCGTGCGGTGGCGAGGGGTCGCCCGTCGGGTCGTCAGGTCACCGGGAGCGACGCGCGCACCAGATCGAGCGTGCCGTGATCGCGTATCGCCGCACACGACCGCTCCATCATGGCCACGAACATGCGATCGCCCCGCTCGGTGGCCGCCCCGTAGGCGGCACCGAGCACGATGATGAGCGGGCCGTGGAGCAAGCCGTAGCGGTAGTCGTCGAGGCACTCGGCGAGCGGGTGACCCGTCGCTCCGTGCGCCACGAGCGCGCGGTGGTACGCCCCGACGAGGTCGAGCTCGTGGGCCCGACGGTCCTCGACGGCGAGGCTGGTGCTGCAGAAGTAGGCCAGGTCTCGCCCCGGGAGGCCGAGCGCCACGGTCTGCCAGTCGACGGCGGTCACGGTGCCGTCGGGGGCGAAGAGGAGGTTGTCCATGCGGTAGTCACCGTGGATGACCGTGAACCGCTCGGGCCGACCGGCGAGGAACGATCCCATCAGCTCGGCGGCCTCGACCAACACGGCCGAGTCGGCATCGGTGATCGCGGCGGCGAAGCGCTCGAGGAAGACCCCGGTCGCCGATTCGGTCAGGGCGCCGAGGAAGGCCGCGACCTCGGGATCGGGTAGCGACAGGAACTCGTGGTCGGCGAGGGTGGGGTCGCACCACGGCGGCCCGTGCAGCCCAGCCAGGTTCACCACGGCTGCGGTCGCCTGCTCGAGGGTGGCGCCCGCCAGTTGGTCACCCTGGGAGGCGGGGGCCATGTCCTCCATCAGCAGGACGAAGACCGACCCGTCGTCGTTCAGCACCACCGAGAAGCAGTCGGGTGACCGGACAGCGACGCGTCCGGCGAGCGCGGTGTAGAAGCCGGCCTCGGCGCGGTAGCTCGACGCGATGGTGGCTCGGGTCTCCGCGTCGTCACACGGGAGCTTCACGACGAGGGTGGCCGGGAAGGAGGGTGAGCGGTGCTCGAGGTGGAGCCGGTAGCTCGACGCCATCTGCCCCGTCCCGACGGCATCGAAGGTGACCGCCTCGATCTCGACGTCATGCCCGGCGGAGCGCAGGGCGGCGCTGAGCCACGGCGCCGTCAGCAGTTCGGGGCGGTCCACCGCCGCCGGCGGCGGCGTCGCAGGTGCACCCATCTGTCGTTCCCCCGATCGATCCCGTCGCGCCGGTCCGGGCGGCGGCCTTTTCGTTGAGCGGGCGATCAGACTGCAGGATCGCTGTTCGCCCGTCAAGCGGCGGCGGCGGCCGGCTTCCCACCCGACCTCCCCGCCGTTCTCGTCGGTACGCTTGGCGGATGGCTCCTGACGTGCGAACCGACCCCGACCCGGACCCCTCGGTGCAGGCTGAGCCGACCGCGGACGAGGCGCCCCGGTGGCGCGGCGTGCACCACCTGGCGCTCACGACCAACGACATGGACGCCACCGTGCGCTTCTACCACGGGGTGCTCGGGATGCGGACGGTGTCGACCATCGCCACCCCCGACTTCAAGCACTACTTCTTCGACATCGGGCCCGGGAACACGTTGGCCTTCTTCCAGTGGATGGGCCACGACGTCGGCACCATCGAGAAGCCCGCCGGCATCGCCCCCGACTTCCCGACCCAGTTCGACCACGTGTCGTTCCACCTGCCCGACGAGCAGGCGCTGCTCGCCCTCTCGGACCGCCTGGTCACCCACGCCTGCGAGGTCACCGAAGTCATCGACCACGGCACCATGAAGTCGATCTACTTCACCGACCCCAACGGCATCTCGCTGGAGGCCTCGTACTGGGTCGTCGATGCCACTGGCCGCCCGGCGGACTACGAGGACCGAGCGACGCTCTTCACCGACCCGGACCCGGTCCCCGCACTGGTCGAACTGGCGGCGACCGGCGAGCTCGTCTGGACCCCGAGCACCCGCAACCTCGGAGCGGGCGCCGACCCCTCCTGACGTCGTCGGACCGCTGACCGCGCCGCGCCTCAGGCGATGACGCGTCGGGTGAAGCCCACGATGCCCCGCCACAGGAAGAGCGCCGTGAAGCCGATCATCACCGGGTAGACGATCCAGAGCGACATGTGGGGCACGGGCGTCAGCGCCGCCCGGAAGCCCTCGCTGATGTAGACGAGCGGGTTCACCAGCACGACGACCTTGAGCCAGGGGATCGCCTCGAGGCTCTGCCAGGGGAAGTAGATGCACCCGAGGAAGGTGAGCGGCACCACGATGACGCCGAACAGCAGGGGGACGCTGCGGGGGTCGAAGACGGTGCCGAAGAACAGCCCGAGCGACGAGGCGGACAGGCACGCCAGCGGCACGAACGTCAGCAGGACCGGCCAGTTGAAGGAGATGTCGACGGGGGTCGCCGGCACGAACATGGCGATGGGGAAGACGATCAGCGCGGCGAGCAGGCACTGCAAGGCGCCGGACACCACCTTCTCGAAGGCGACCATCTCGACCGGCAACGGGGCGAGGACCCGGTCCTCGATCTCGCGGGTGACGCCGAACTCCTGCACCAGCGGCAGGGCGACGGCCTGGATGCCCTGGAAGAGGATCACGCTGCCGAGCACCCCGGCGATGAGCATCGTCGAGAACTCCGACGAATCCCCACCGATGCCTTGACCGATCTTCGGGAACACGTACGCGAACACGAAGACAAGCAGGAGCGGCTGCAGCACGGTGCGGGGGATGAACTGCGAAAGCGTGCGCCGCAAGACGAACAGGTCTCGCATCAGCAGCGCTCGGAACGCCGTCATCGAGGAGACGGGGGGAAGGTCGCTGCTCGCTCGGGGCCCGGAAGTGGGTGGCGAGGCGGTGGTGGTCATTCGCGGAGGTCCTTCCCCGTCATCTTGATGAACACGGTCTCGAGGGTGGGTTCGTTGATGGACAGGTCGGTGACGACCCGGTCGTGGTCGTCGGCGAGCTGGACGACGGCGGGGAGCACGCCCTTGGCCCCCTTGACGCCGAGCAGCACCGTGTCGCCCGAGACGGTCACCTCGGTCGCACCGGCGATCCCGTCGCGCATCAGCGCGGCGAGCGAGTCGAGGTCACCCTCGGCCGAGATCGTCACGATGGTGTCCACCCCGGTCGAGGCCTTGAGGTTGGCCGGCGTGTCGAGCGCGAGCATCTGGCCACGGTCGATGATCGCCAGGCGGTCGCACAGCTGGTCCGCTTCCTCCATGTAGTGCGTCGTCAGCAGGATGGTCTGCCCGCCCGTGTGCAGCTCGCCGAGTATCTCCCACAGCGCGATGCGGCTCTGCGGGTCCAGCCCCGCCGTCGGCTCGTCGAGGAACAGCACGCTCGGCCGGTGCATCACCGCTCGGGCGACCATCAAGCGCTGCGCCATGCCGCCGGAGAGGGCGAGGACCTCGGCATCGGCCCGATCGGTGAGCCGGAACCGCTCGAGCAGCCGGTACGCCTCGGCCTTGGCCGACTTCGCGGACATGCCGAAGAACCGTCCGTGGAAGGCGAGGTTCTCCCACACGTTGAGCGACCGGTCGAGGGTGTTGGTCTGCGGCACGACGCCGATGACCTGCTTCGCTCGGGCCGGCTTCGACCAAACGTCGATGCCGGCGACGACGGCCCGGCCGGCGGTCGGCCGGACCCGCGTGGTGAGCATCCCCGCCGTGGTGGTCTTGCCGGCGCCGTTGGGTCCGAGCAGACCGAAGATCTCGCCGCGACGAACCGACAGGTTCAGCCCGTCGACCGCCCGGACATCGCCCGCGTAGACCTTGGTGAGGTCGATGGTCCGGATGACCTCGTCACCGGACGTCGACTCGGTGCCGGCCCCGGTCGAGCTCTCGACCGGGGGAGTGGGGATGCTCATCGGGGACTCGCTTCGATCGTCGGGACGAGCATCTCCTCGACCCGGTGCGGTGTCGAGGTTCGCACGCACCGGAACGGAACCGGCAATCGTGCGGCTGGTCAGCGAGGAGCCGCTGACGCGGGGCGCGGCGGGGTTCGCCGGATCAGTCCAGTGCGGTCGGGTCGAAGCCGTCGATCGGCCCGGCGCCGCGGAAGACGTGGGTGCCGTGGATGGAACGGACGAGGATGGCGTCACCGGCGAGGGTCCGTCGGTCGGCGGTGACCATCGTGAGGTGGTGGGCACCCCGGCCGACCGGTGCCGGGTCGACGGTCGCGGCCACGAGCTCCCAGTCGATCTCGACGGCGCCAGGGGGGCGGGTGACGACCAGGTCGCCGTAGCGCAGGAGCGGCTCGTCGTCGCCGATCGAGAGCGAGGCCACCACGACCGAGGTGTGGCGCAACCCGCTCAACGGCCGCCGCCCTCCATCGGATGTGAAGACGGCAGCGACAACCGAAGGGGGTGGGAGGGCGACCGGTGCATGGAGCTGATCGTACGGGAGGAACCCCGCACGGCACACCCGCGACGATGCCGCGGGGTGTGCGACGAGCCGATCGGACGGTGCCGTCGGTTGGGGTTCGCTCGCCATCGTGCGCCGGGTCAGCGAGCCAGGGCGACGGGTACGGCGACTCGTGGGTGGTCGCGGCCGAGCCCGCATCGGTGGGGCGGTTAGATTCGGCGCGACCAACCTTCGAGGAGCACACCGTGACCGTCATCAAGATCAACGCCATCACCGTCCCCGCCGATTCGGGTGACGAGCTGGCCAAGCGGTTCGCGGCCCGGGCGGGTGCCGTCGACGGGCAGGAGGGGTTCGAGGGCTTCGAGCTGCTGCAGCCCACCGATGAGCGCACGCAGTGGCTCGTCATCACCCGCTGGCGCGACGAGGAGTCGTTCCAGGCGTGGGTCAACGGCCCCGCGTTCGGCCAGGGACACCGCTCCGAAGCTCCCACCGAGCACGGCGGGGACGCCAAGCCGCAGGTGGCCATGAGCAGCGAGCTGTGGAGCTACGCCGTCGCCGGCGGATCGGACGCCTGACCAACCGGTCTCCCCGTCGTCGGTTCGGCCCGGCGGACCGGTGTCGAACCGGCCGGAGCCGACGCACGAGCGGTGGACCTTTCCGCACGACGGTTGGAGGGGTACCCTGGCGGCCACACCGTCCGGGGGGACGGCACGGGTCCAGCCGACCGGTCCCGTCGTCGCCGCTCCCGGATCTGTTGCCCGGAGGACCCGCATGAAGCGTCATCTGTCCGTTGCCGACCTCGCCCGAGACGATCGCTTCGAGCGGATGCGCATCGAGGACCTCGTCTTCGATCCCCGCAACGCGCTCGCACTCGAGTCCAACAAGGCCCGCGGCGGGTTCACGCCGAAGAGCCAGGAAGCTCCCGACGCGGCCCGGTTGCTGATGCACGGCATCTTCGTGGGCGAGATCCAGGCGCTCGAGGGCGCGGGCCGCACCTGCTACGACTTCGACACCGGGACGACCGGCGATGCCATCCCGTTCGAGCTGAAGCTCGACATGGCCCGGCAGTGCTGGGACGAGGCCCGCCACGTCGAGATCTCCGTCAAGCTCACCGAGCACATGGGTTCGGAGATCGGCGAGTTCGCCGAGCAGACCCTGCTGTTCGAGGCGGCCTGCAACGCCGATCCGATCCTTCGCCTGGCCGGCGTCAACCGGGCGCTCGAGGGCCTCGCCATCGACGTCTTCAACACGATGCGCGACTTCGGAGCCGCGGTCACCGATCCCGTCCTGTACTTCTGCGAGGACTGGATGCTCGCCGACGAGGTCACCCACGTGAAGATGGGCTCGGACTGGCTGCGCAGGATCACCGCCGACGATCCCGATCGGCGCACGAGCGCGCTGGACTTCCAGCGGACGGTCGACAAGCTGTTCAGCTTCGGGGGCTTCCGCGGCGAGGAGGAGGAGAACCCGATCCACCTCGCCCGACGGTTCCGCACCCTGGCGGGCTTCAACGAGGATGAGATCGAAGACCTCGTCGACGCCTCGGCCGAGGCCTACCTCGAGGCCCAGGCGGCGCAGGCTGCCGCCACCGCCTGACCCGGCGCCGTATCGTTCTCGGGCACCTGCCGCTGGCCGAGTGCTGGCGAGCTGCGCCGCTCCGAGGCCGGTCACCCGGTTCGAGCCGAGGGCGACCCCGCCGTACGCTGGGTCGGTGCTGTCCTCGATCCACGACAACTTCGCCTGGTTCGTGATCGGGTCCAACGCGTTCGTCGGGTGCTGGGCCCTCGGCGCCGACCGCTACCCCGCGCTGCGAGGGCCCTGGTTGTGGCGATCGATCGCGGTGGCCCAGGTCTCGCTCTTCGTGCAGGCCGCCCTCGGTGCCGGCATCATCGGCCAGGGCATCCAGGTCGAGCAGTTCCACATGTTCTACGGGTTCTTGTGCCTCGTCGCCGTGGCGATCCTGTACGGCTACCGCAACAACGACCAGGTCGCCCGCTACCGCTACCTGCTCTACGGCTTCGGGAGCCTCTTCATCATGGGGCTCGCACTGCGGGCGTTCTACGTCGACCTCTGAACCAGCCGTCCGCGCTCTGCGGGTCTGACCAGGGTCAGAGGTTGACGACGGGACAGGTGAGCGTGCGGGTGATGCCGTCGATCATCTGGACGCGGCTCACGACCATCTTGCCGAGGTCGTCCATGGAGCCGGCCTCGGCGCGGGCGATGACGTCGTAGGGCCCGGTGACGTCGTCGGCGGCCACGACGCCGGAGATGCCGCGGATCTCGTTCGCGACATCGGCCGCCTTTCCGACCTCGGTCTGGATCAGGACGTACGCGCTGACAGACATCACCACTCCTCGATCGCCTCCCCGGCGGGCTCGACCGAGGTGCCCGCACTGTAGTGCCGGGTCTCGATCGGTCGCTCGGGCATGGCAGGTCCGAGGGTCAGCGCGGCGGAGGGGGCACGAAGCCGCCGAGCACGGCTTCGGCGAGCTGGGCCACGAGCAGCGTGCGGCGATCGTCGAGCTCGGGCCCGATGATCTGGAGCCCGACGGGCAGGCCATCGGTGGTCCGCCCCGCCGGGATGGCGGTGGCGGGGAGGAACGACATCGTGGCCACGCCCGCCCAGACGAGCTGGTCCATGTAGGGCCGGTCGGTGCCGTTGACCGAGATCGTCCGCTGGTCCATCGAGATGGCGGTGTCGTGGTGGGGTGCGACGACCGGGGTGACCGGTGCGATGACCACATCGACGGTCTCGAAGACCGTGGTCCACTCGGACCTGATCCGGGTCCGCTGCTCATCGGCGATGACCCAGTCGCGGTGGCGCTGCACGAGGCCGCTCGTCATGGCTCGGCCGAGTGAGGTGTCGCCGGGGTCGCCGGCATCGAAAAGCTCCTGCAGGAAGGAGATCACCGACTCGGGGTACCCGGCTGCGAGCGCGCCGGCCAGGAGCCCGACGTAGGTGCGATGCGAATCGGCGAGGGAGGTGACCGGGCGGGCATCGTCGACGAGCGTGGCGCCGTCACCGGCGAGCGCCGAGATTGCGTCCTCCAGCACGGCGAGCACGGCAGCGTCGGTCGGGAAGTCGGGGTCGTCCAGCCACACGCCGACGCGGACATCGGCCAACGAGGAGATGCCCTCGGGGCCCGGTCGGAGATCGCCGCCGGGGACGCCGCGCACGTCGCCGGGCGTGAGGACCGCCAGCGCCAGCGCGAGGTCCGACGCGGACCGCGCCATCGGGCCCATCACCCCGAGGTCGGTCTCGCGGAGGGTGCCGGGCGCGGGCGGGATGTGGCCGCGGTGGGGGACCACCCCGAACGACGGCTTGTGCCCGAACACGCCGCAGTAGTGGCTGGGGTTGCGGATCGACCCGCCGATGTCGCTGCCCAGCTCGAGCAGGGTCATGCCCGTGGCCAGCGCGGCGGCCGCTCCGCCCGACGACCCGCCCGGCGTCCGCGTGAGGTCCCACGGGTTGCTCGTGGTGCCGTACACCTCGTTCGAGGTCTGCATGTCGCCGGCATACAGCGGCAGGTTCGTCTTGGCGTAGACGATCGCCCCCGCCGCCTTCAGGAGGGCGACCGCGTCGGCATCTCGGTCGGGCACGTACGACGCGAGCTCGGGGGCACCCGAGGTCGTGACGACCCCCTCGGTCTCGTACGCGTCCTTGATCGTCATGGGCAGCCCGTGGAGGGGTCCCCAGGAGATCCCCCGCGATCGAGCAGCGTCGGCCTCTCGGGCCCGGGCTCGCGCCCGTCCGGCGTCGAGGGCGACCACTGCGTTGACCGCCGCGTTGTCGCGCTCGACCCGCGCCAGCTGCGCATCGAGCAGTTCGACGCTGGACAGGTGACCGGCATCGAAGGCCCGGAGCGCGTCGGTCGCGGTCGCGGTGTCGAGATCGAACTCGGTCATCGGTTCCCCCTGGGTCGGAACGGGTGTCCTCATCATGCCCGCAGCTCGCTCGTCGCGGTGCCGGCGGCGCGGCGACGGGGCCTCGAGGGGCCCCGTCGCCGACCACGCTCGTGCGGCCGCAGGCGGCCGGTGGATCAGTTCTTCTGGGTGAGGCGCTTCTCGAGCTCGCGGAGCTCGTCGCGCAGCTCGGCGGGCAGGCGCTCGCCGATGCCGTCGTAGTGGTCCTCGAGCTGGGGGATCTCGGCGGCCCACGCCGCGGTGTCGACGTTGAGGAGCTGGGCGAGGGTCGCGGCGTCCAGGTCGAGCCCGTCGGTGTCGAGGTCGTCGGGCGTCGGGACCCGGCCGATGGCGGTGTCGGTGGCACCGATGTCGCCGTTCACCCGGCCCACGACCCACTTGAGGACCCGGCTGTTCTCGCCGTAGCCCGGCCACAGGAACGAGCCGTCGTCGCCCTTGCGGAACCAGTTCACCCAGAACAGCTTCGGGAGCTTGTCGGTGTTGCCGTCGCGCTCGGCCGCCGTGCGACCCATGTCGAGCCAGTGATCGAAGTAGTCGCCCATGTTGTACCCGCAGAACGGGAGCATGGCGAAGGGATCGAAGCGCAGCTCGCCGACGGTCCCGGCGGCCGCAGCGGTCTTCTCCGACGACATGATCGAGCCGAGGAAGACGCCGTGCTGCCAGTCGAAGGACTCGGTGACCAGCGGGACGTTGGTGGCTCGGCGGCCGCCGAAGAGCACGGCCGAGATCGGCACGCCCTTCGGGTCCTGCCACTCGGGGGCGATGGACGGGCACTGCGATGCCGGTGCGGTGAACCGGGCGTTCGGATGCGCGGCCGGGGTGTCGGACTCGGGGGCCCAGTCCTGGCCCTTCCAATCGATGAGGTGGGCCGGCGGCTCACTGAGCTGCTCCCACCAGATGTCGCCCTCGTCGGTGAGGGCGCAGTTGGTGAAGATCGAGTTGCCGTGGAGCGACTGCAGGGCGTTGTAGTTGGTCTCGTCGCTGGTGCCGGGGGCCACGCCGAAGAAGCCGGCCTCGGGGTTGATGGCGTAGAGCTGGCCGTCCTCGCCGAACTTCATCCAGGCGATGTCGTCACCGACCGTCTCGACCTTCCAACCCGGGAGGGTGGGGACGAGCATCGCCATGTTGGTCTTGCCGCAGGCGGAGGGGAACGCCGCGGCGATGTACTTCTTCTCGCCGCCGTCGGGTGGGGTGAGGCCGAGGATGAGCATGTGCTCGGCCATCCAGCCGTTATCGCGCGCCATGGTGGAGGCGATGCGCAGGGCGAAGCACTTCTTGCCCAGCAGCGCGTTGCCGCCGTAGCCCGACCCGTAGGACCAGATCTCGCGGGTCTCGGGGAAGTGGGTGATGTACTTGTTCTCGGCATCGCACGGCCACGCCACATCGGGGCGGCCGTTCGCGAGCGGGTAGCCCACCGAGTGCAGGCACGGGACGAACTCGCCGTCGGCACCGAGGACGTCGAGGGCCCCCTGACCCATGCGGGTCATGATCTTCATGTTCACGGCCACGTAGGGCGAGTCGGTGAGCTGCACGCCGATGTGCGCGATCGGCGAGCCGAGCGGGCCCATGCTGAACGGCACGACGTACATCGTGCGGCCCTTCATGGCGCCGGCGTAGAGCTCGGTGAGAACGGCCTTCATCTCGGCCGGGTCACGCCAGTTGTTGGTGGGGCCGGCGTCGATCTCGTGCTCGGAGCAGATGTAGGTGCGGTCCTCGACGCGGGCGACATCGCCGGGGTCGGAGAGGGCGAGGAAGCTGTTCGGGCGGATGTCCTCGTCGAGCTTGGTGAAGGTGCCGGCGTCCACGAGCAGCTGGCAGTAGCGCTGGTACTCCTCGTCGGATCCGTCGCACCACTCGATCGCGTCGGGCTGGAAGATCTCCGCCCACTCCGAGACCCAGTCGTTCAGCTTCTGATTGCTCGTCGTTGCACCCATGACACCTCCGACGCCGTTGTCGTCGTCGCGTTGGTTGATACGGAAGACCCAGGCCGGGAGATCGAAGCGCCCGAGAACTGCATCGTACCGACCTCATGGGTGCCGGACCCAAGTCGGACCACCCGCAGCCTCACCGCCGACCCCGGCAACGGCGACCGACAGCGACCTGCCGGGGCCGATCGTCGAGCTGATCATGGGTCGACGGCCACCGCCTGGGCAGGGCCGAAGGTCATCGGCCGGCCGTGACGGCGGGCCCCGACCAGGGATGAACGCCCCACCCGATCGCCGTCGTGCGGGCCCCGGTGAGTGAGCGGCCCAGCGGGCGGATCAGCCCTGGGGGTGCTGGCGGCTCTCGGGGTGCACCGATTCGTGCCCCGGCGTCGCCATGTCGACCTCGGACCCGAGCCGCAGCGCCGTGGCCTGCTGGCGGTCGTCGAGGTCGAACACCACGCGCTGGCCCTGGCGCAGCATCCGGAACAGCGAGTTGTCGAGCGCATCGGGCGCGAGGTCGAACTCGCGCAGGTCGACGTCGGCGATGACCACGCCGTCCGCGGTGATGGGGTCGTAGGCCTTGATCACGCCCTGCACGCCGGCTCCTCGAGGTTCGCGGTCAGCGGGCCGGAGCGGCCTTGTTGGCCTTGACCTGGGAGATCTTGGTGATCCGCCCGGCCTTGATGCACGACGTGCAGACGTGCACGCGGGTGTGGGTCCCGTTGACCACGGCTCGCACCTTCTGGATGTTCGGGTTCCAGCGACGCTTGGTCCGCCGGTGGGAGTGGCTCACGTTCATGCCGAACGACGGCTTCTTGCCACACATCTCGCACACGGCTGCCATAACGGGGACCTCGGGACCAGGAAACAGGACGGACGACGATGCTACTGGCGCACCGCCGAATTGCCAAAGCGGACTCGGCACCTCCGGGCCGGGGGTCAGTCTGACCCCCGGCGACCGCGGTCACTACGATGCGCCCACCTGCCCGTTCGATGCCGCCCGCCGCGGTGATCGCCGACCCTGGATGTCCGGCCGAAACCATGTCTGTCCCGGAAACGCTGTCGGCCGCCGACCTCCGCGCCCTCGTCCTCGCCTTCCGCGACGCGCTGCGCGCCCACCAGCAGGGGATCAACCGCCTCAACGTGTACCCGGTCCCCGACGGCGACACGGGCACGAACATGGCGCTCACCCTCGAATCGGTCGTGGCCGAACTGGACGGGGTCGCAGACGACCTCGAGGCGGTGTGCCGGGCGGTCGCCCACGGCTCGCTCATGGGCGCCCGGGGCAACTCGGGGGTGATCCTGTCGCAGATCCTCCGGGGTCTGAGCGACATCTTCAAGGCCGCAGACCCCTCGACCGGCGTCACGGGGGCCGAGGTGGCCACGGCACTGACGTCGGCCGCGGAGTCGGCCTACGGCGCGGTCATGCGCCCGGTGGAGGGCACGATCCTCACCGTCGTGCGCGAGGCCTCGGTCGGTGCGCAGCAGGCCGCGGTGACCGATCCGTCGTTGCTGGCGGTGCTCGTCGCCGCGCGCGACGCCGCATCCGCCGCCCTGGCCGACACCCCGAACCTGTTGCCGGTGCTGGCCGAGGCCGGGGTCGTCGACGCCGGCGGCACCGGCTTCCTGCTCTTCCTCGACGTCGCGCTGCACGTCGTCGACGGGCGCCCCGTCCCGGAACCCGACGAGTTCGAGGGCCCGGCCATCGATCCCGCCTTCACCGAGCGGATGCAGCACATGCACGGTGACGACGGCGGCATCGCCGATCTCCGGTACGAGGTCATGTACTTCCTCGAGGCCCCCGACGAGACCATCGCCGCCTTCAAGGACGTGTGGGCGGGCATCGGCGACTCCATCGTCGTCGTGGGCGGCGACGGCATCTGGAACTGCCACATCCACACCGACGACATCGGCGCGGCGATCGAGGCGGCCATCGAGATCGGTCGTCCGAGCAAGATCCGGGTGACCGACCTGCTCGACGAGGTCGAGGAGGAGCGGTGGGTGCGCGACGCGGAGCCATCGCCGCCCGAACCCGGGCGATCTCGCGAGCCGGTGGAGACCGCGGTGGTGGCGGTGGCCACCGGTGACGGCATCCGCCGCATCTTCTACTCGTTGGGTGTCCAGGGCATCGTCACCGGCGGCCAGACCATGAACCCCTCGACCGCCCAACTCCTCGAGGCGGTCGAGGCCGCACCGTCGGACCACGTCGTGATCCTGCCCAACAACAAGAACATCATCCCGGTCGCCGAACAGGTCGATGCCCACACGGCCAAGACGGTGCACGTCGTGCGGACCACCGGTGTGGCCGAGGGCTTCGCGTCGCTGCTGGCGTACGACCCCGAGGCCGATGGCGAGGACAACCGCGAGGCGATGACCGACGCTGCCGACAACGTCGTGGCCGGCGAGGTCACCCAGGCCGTGCGCGACTCCAGCTGCGACCTCGGACCGATCCACGAGGGCGACTTCCTGGGTCTGTGCGGCGACGGCATCCGTGCCGTCGCGCCGACGCTGGCGCTGGCGTGCGAGCGGCTGCTCGCCGACCTCGTCACGGAGAACCACGAGCTGATCACCATCATCGAGGGCGAGGGGTCCTCGGCGGCGGTGAGCCGCCACATCGAGGTCTGGCTCCAGGAGCACCGCCCCGATGCCGACACCGAGATCCACCACGGCGGCCAGCCCCTCTACCCCTACCTCTTCGGCATCGAGTAGCGCCGATCTCGCCGGGGTCGGCAACGTCGGATCCCCGCGGTAGGTTCGCCCCGGATGGAGCAGCGCCACCTCGCCCGACTCTCGCTGGTCCCGGTGACCAAGGTCCCGGGCATCGCCGAGGCGCGCGCCACGGCGCTCGACAAGGTCGGGATCGCCACGGTCCTCGACCTCATCACCTTCTACCCCCGTCGCTACCTCGATCGCACCAAGGAGGCCCGCATCCGCGACCTCGTCCCCGGCGACGAGGCCATGGTGCTGGTCACGGTGCGCAGCTGTCGCAAGCAGCCCACGCGCAACCGCCCGATGGTCATCGCCGAGGTCAGCGACGGCAGCGGCACGCTGAAGGTCTCGTTCTTCGGCCAGCCGTTCCGGGAGCGCCAGCTGACCCCGGGCACCGAAGCGGTCCTGTTCGGGAAGGTCGATGTGTTCCGCGGCCAGCGGCAGATGACCAACCCGGTGGTCGATCTGGTCGGGGACAAGACCGGCGTCATCGTGCCCGTCTACCCGCAGTCGGAGAAGGCGGGGGTCATGTCGGGCGACATCGCCCGGCACATGACCGAGGCGCTGCGCAAGGCGGGTGACTTCGCCGATCCGGTGCCCGCTGCCGTGCTGCGAGCCAACAAGCTCATCGACCGCACCACCGCCTTCCACGACATCCACCTCCCGGAGTCGATGAAAGCGGCCCAGCAGGCCCGGCGGCGGCTCGTGTTCGACGAGCTGCTGCGGGTGCAGGTCCGGCTGGTGCAGAAGAAGCGGTTCCTCGAGGCCACGGCCAGGGGGATCCGTCACGACCTCGACGGCACGCTCGTGGCCCGCTACCACGAACGCCTGCCGTTCCCGCTCACGGGCGCGCAGGCCCGAACGATCGTCGAGATCGACCAAGACCTGGCCGGGCCCCACCCGATGCACCGGCTGCTGCAGGGCGACGTCGGTGCCGGCAAGACCGTCGTGGCCGTCAGCGCCCTGCTCGTCGCGGTCCAGGGTGGGCACCAGGGTGCCCTCATGGCCCCGACCGAGGTGCTCGCCGAGCAGCACGCCCTCGGGGTGCGGGCCCAGCTCGCTGGTCTGACGGTGCCGTCGGTGGGCGGCGACGACCTCTTCGCCAGCGCAGGTCTCGATCGCGAGCTGCGCATCGAGCTGCTGACCAACCGGACCACCGCCGCCGAGCGCCGTCGCATCCTCGGCGGGTTGTCGTCGGGCGCCGTCGACCTCGTCATCGGGACCCACGCGCTGATCCAGGAGGGGATCGAGTTCGCGTCCCTCGGGGTGGTGGTCATCGACGAGCAGCACCGCTTCGGGGTCGAGCAGCGGGCGGCGCTGCGGGCCAAGAACGCCGGTGACGAGGTTCCCGATGTCCTGGTGATGACGGCCACGCCCATCCCGCGCACCGCAGCCATGACCGTCTACGGCGACCTCGACGTGTCGATCCTCGACGAGCTCCCGCCGGGCCGGACGCCGATCACCACGGTGTGGGTGCCGGTCGAGCCCCTCTCGGGCGAGCCCGGCGACCCCGAGGTGTGGGGCGCGGTGAGGTCCGAGGTCGCCGGGGGCCGCCAGGCCTACGTCGTCTGTCCCCTCATCGATGAGTCCGAGAAGCTCGAGGTCGCCTCGGCGGAGGAGACCTACGCCGTCCTCACCGGGACCGACGGCGAGCTCGCCGGTCTCCGCGTCGGCTTGCTCCACGGGCGCATGCCCTCGGCCGACAAGGAGGCCACCATGGCGGCGTTCCGGGCCGGTGACCTCGATGTGCTCGTCGCCACCACCGTGATCGAGGTCGGCGTCGATGTCCCCAACGCGACTGCGATGGTCATCCTCGACGCCGATCGCTTCGGCATCGCGCAGCTGCACCAACTGCGCGGGCGCGTGGGCCGCGGATCCGCCGCGTCGACGTGCTTCCTGGTCGGCACGGCCACCACCAGCGACGGCGAAGCCCGGTTGCAGGCGATGGTCCGCACCACCGACGGCTTCGAACTGGCAGAGGTCGACCTCGACCTCCGGGGCGAGGGCACGATCATGGGCGAGCGCCAGAAGGGGATGAACGACCTCAAGCTGGCGTCGCTGCGTCGAGACCGCGAGACCGTCGTGAGAGCTCGGGAGGTGGCCTTCGATCTGGTGGGCGACGACCCGACCCTCGCCGATCACCCGCTCCTCGCCGAGGAGCTGGCGGTCCTGCTCGGCGACGACGACGCCACCGAGTTCCTCCTCAAGTCCTGACCATGAGCCAGCCACGCGACCACGACGACCAGCGCGACGACGATGACGTGACCGGCGCGGAGGACGACCGTTCGCTGCACCCTGCGGTCTTCGCCTCGAACTGGCGGACGGTCCTGCTCGTCGACGGCGCCATGGGGGTGGCCGTCGCCGTGGCCGGGATCGTCGTCGCCGTCGTGTGGAACATCGTCCTCGGCGGCCTGCTCGGCTCGTGCGGTGTCGCCTACGTGGTCGCCGTCGTACGGCGGGGCCGGCAGTGGTCCGACCTGCGGCGCCGGGCGGGCCGGTGAGCGAACCGCGACCGACTCAGCTGCCCGACTGCGCGAGCGCGCCGTCGATCAGGGCGTAGTCCTCGCGGAACACGATGCAGCCGATCGTCCGATCGTCGTTCACCGACCAGTTCGATCCGGAGGGGAAGTACACGGCGATCCGCAGCTCGGACTCGGCGTAGGGGATCCCGACGTACGCGGCGAAGCGCTCCTCGCACAGGCGGGTGGCGCCGGGGATCAGCGAGGCGCGGCCCGGGTAGGGCTCGTTCCGGCTGGTGGTCGGGGCGATGACCTCGGCGGCGTACACCTCGGCCTCGTGGGGCGCGGCGCAGTCCACACCCGTCCAGGTGTTGACGGCCAGGTCGGCGCGGGGGATCCGCACGCACTGCCCCGGCCCGATCTCGTCCCAGGCCAGCTGTCCCGTCTCGACCTGCCCGTCGTCGGCGGCCTCGGACCGGATGTCCCGGTAGATGCTGAACGCCAGGAGGAGGGTCCACAGGCCGATGCTGATCCCGGCGACGACCTGCGCCGCGATCGCCAGCTTCTGGCCGGTCAGCCGACCGTCGGACCGCTCGATGCGGTCCTTCGCGTACCAGGCCAGCGCCAGTGCGCCGAACCCCGGGATGAAAGGGAACACGATCGAGACGACGGCGAGGGCCAGCGCGGCGGGGGCGTACGGGGTGACCGCGGCCGGCCGGCCGTCGGGGCTTGCGCCCGGTCCGAGCACGGGCGCCTTGCGGGGCTGGACCCACGGCGGGCCGCCCGGAGCGTCCCGGGAACCGGCCGCCGCCGACGTCTCCCACGGCGCAGCGGGAAGGGGGCCGAAGGTCGAGGTCGCAGCGACCCCCACCGGTGTCCCACGGTCGTCGCGCTCGAGCCACTCGCGCCGAGCGGTGGCCAGGGTGCGCCAGCGCTCGACCTGGCCGTCGGAGAGATCGGTCAGCGCGGTGGCGTCGACGACGCCCGCGGCGACGCAGATCTCGGCTGCCTCCACAGAGGTGAGGTTGAACTCGTCGGCGAGCTCCAGCACCTGCATCGGCCGATGCTACCGGCGGCGCCGGAACGGCGTCGGGGAACCGTGGTCCTGCCCGGTCAGCGGATGCCGGGACCGTCGCGCCACTCGGCGTCTTCCTCGTCGTCGTCCTCGAGGACGATGTCCCACCGATCCATGCAGTCCTCGCAGCGGTAGGCCACGACGTCGCCGGGCTCCCAGCCCTCGTGGGGCTCGTAGGAGAGGCGATGGGCGCGACCGCCGCAGTCCACGCAGGTGATGATCTCGACGACTCGGAGCACGTCACCCATGGTACGGCCGGGCGGGTCGGGCGGGTCCGGGGCCGGTAGGGTCGCCGGCGTGCGGGTCGTCGCCGGAAGTGCCCGAGGTCGCCGACTGGTGGCCCCCGATGGTCGCCAAGTCCGGCCCACCACGGATCGGGTGCGCGAGGCGGTGTTCAACTCCCTGGTCAGCCTCGACGTCGTCGTCGGCGCGCAGGTGCTTGATCTCTTCGCCGGGTCGGGGGCGCTCGGCATCGAGGCGCTGTCGCGCGGCGCGGCCCATGCCACGTTCGTCGAACGGGACCCGGCCGTCCGCCGGATCATCGAGCAGAACCTCGCCTCGACCGGCCTCGCCGAGCAGGCGACGGTGGTGGCCGACACCGCCGAGCACTTCGTCGGCGAGGTCGCGGATCGACCCGCCGCCGACCTCGCGCTGCTCGATCCGCCCTATGACTACGACGGTTGGCCGGCGCTGCTGGGTGCGCTGCGGGCCACGACCGTGGTGATCGAGAGCGACCGGACCATCGAGCTCCCGCCCGATTGGGGAGTTGTCCGGGCCAAGGGGTACGGCAGTACGCTCGTCGTCATCGCCCGATCGCCGTTCTGAGCCCCTTCCCTCCGGAGTAGTCGTGGCCTCTGTCCTGTATCCCGGATCGTTCGACCCGATCCACAACGGTCACCTCGAGATCATCGAGACCGCGTCGCGGCTGTTCGGCCGCGTGATCGTGGCGGCGATGCGCAACCCGCAGAAGGGTGAGCCGCTGTTCAGCCTCGACGAGCGGCGGGCGATGCTCGAGGAGTCGGTGGCCCACCTCGACAACGTCGAGGTCACCATGTTCTCGAGCCTGGTGGTCGATCTCGCCAAGGAGCATGGCGCCGACTTCATCGTCAAGGGCCTGCGTGCCGTCTCGGACTTCGAGAGCGAGTTGCAGATGGCGCAGATGAACCACAAGATCTCCGGCGTCGACACCCTCTTCATCCCATCGGCGTCGGGCAACTCCTTCCTGGCCTCCAAGCTCATCCGCGAGATCACCCGGTTCGGCGGCGACGTGTCCAACATGGTCCCGCCGCCGGTCGCCAAGCGCCTCGAGGAGAAGTACCCGCGTGTCTAACTTCGATTCCGATCTCGACGAGGACTACTTCGAAGCGCCGATCGCGCCGTCGCAGTACCACTCCCACGACACCGAGCTCCTGCTCCAGCGGCTGCGCGACATGATCGACGGAGCGCCGAACGTGCCGCTCTCCTCGACCCCGCGCATCTCCCGCGAGGAGGCGCTCGACCTGCTCGACGAGGCGCTCCTGCGCTTCCCCGAGGAGCTCAAGGCGGCGCGGTGGCTGCTCAAGGAGCGCGAGGAGTTTCTCGCCCGCATGCAACACGAGGGCGACGAGATCCTCGAGCAGGCCCGCGATCGGGCCGAGCGCATGGTGCAGCGCACCGAGGTCGTGAAGGCATCTGAGCAGCGGGCGTACCAGATCCTCGACACCGCCGAGGCCGAGGCCCGCCGGCTGCGTCACGAGGTCGAGGACTTCTGTGACCAGAAGCTGGCCAGCTTCGAGATCGTGCTCGACCGCACCCTCAAGATGGTGGCGTCGGGTCGCGCCAAGCTCCAGGGCACCAACCTGGCGGCCGAGGTACCGATCGACGACGACGCTGAGCCCGCCCCGGCGACCATCGTCGAGCCCGAGCTCGACGACCTGCCCCCGCCGCCAGCGGCCGCGCTGCCGCCACCGCCCGGCCGTGAGCTGTTCGACCGCGATTCGTGACCGGACGTCGCGACCTCACCGTCCTCGTCGCCGATCTGCTCCGCCACCCCGGGAGCCGGCGCACCGAGCAGATCCCGGTGGCCCTGCCGGGCCTGGCGATCAGTTCGGCGCTGGTGCCCGACGACGCCCCGATCGCCGTCGATGTGGTCGTCGAGTCCCTGTCGTCGAGCATCGTCGTCGCCGGTACGGTGACCGCGCCGTGGACCGGCGCATGTCGTCGGTGCCTGGGCGTCGCCGAGGGCGTCGCCGTCGCCGAGGTCCGGGAGATCTTCGAGGGGCGACCCACCGACGGCGAGACCTATCCGCTCGCCGGCGATCACATCGACCTCGAACCGTTGGTCCGCGATGCCGTCCTGCTCTCGCTGCCGCTGGCTCCCCTGTGCGCCGACGACTGCCGGGGCCCCGCACCCGACGCGCTGCCGGTGGCCATCGCCGCCGACGCACCGCCCGCCCCCGACGATCCCGTCCCGGCGCCGGCGACCGACCCCCGCTGGTCGGCGCTCGACGAGCTCCGCTTCGAGTGACCCCGGTCAGCGCCCCGGCCGAATTGGTGGCTACGGGACCGGGCGCTAACCTCTCTCCTTCCGCGTGCCTGGCCCCCCGGGGTCGTGCCCGCCCTCCGTTCGCGCTGACCACAGGAAGACCGTCGTGGCCGTTCCCAAGAAGAAGACCTCCAAGGCCAAGAGCCGCAGCCGCCGGGCATCCGCCTGGACCGTCAAGGTCCCGGCCCGTTCGGTGTGCCCCCGGTGCGGTTCGGCCAAGCTGCCCCACATCGTCTGCGGCAACTGCGGCTGGTACCACGGCCGCCAGGCCATCGACGTCAGCTGATCCCGTCGGAGGCGGGTCCCGCGCCTCCCGGAAACGACACCGCTGATGGCTGACCACCTCCCGATCGCCCTCGACGCCATGGGCGGCGACCACGCGCCGGACGAGATCGTCGCCGGTGCGCTTGCGGCGCGTGACGAACTCGGCGTCAGCGTGGTGCTGGTCGGCCGTCGAGACGAGCTCGGCGACGTCGGGGGGCTCGAGGTGATCGACGCGTCCGAGGTCATCGCCATGGATGCCGATCCGGCCAAGAGCGTCCGGACCATGAAGGACTCGTCGCTGGTGCGCGCCGCCGAGGCCGTGCGCGACGGCCGGGCGTCGGCGATGGTCAGCGCCGGCAACACCGGCGCCACGATGGCCAGCGCGCTGTTGCGGATGGGCCGCATCCGAGGGGTGTCGCGGCCCGCGATCGCCACGCCGATCCCGGTTCCCGGCGCGGCGACGCCCACCGTCCTGCTCGACGCAGGGGCCAACGCGGAGTGCAACCCCGAGTGGTTGGTGCAATTCGCGCAGATGGGTGCCGTCTACGCCCGCGACCGGTTCGCGATCGCGGCGCCCAAGGTCGGCCTCCTGTCGATCGGCGAGGAGCCGACCAAGGGCAGCCCGCTCGTCAAGGAGACCCACAAGCTGCTCGCCGACCCGGCGTGGATCGGCGACACGGGCGCCGTGTTCGTCGGCAACGTCGAAGGGCGCGACATCATGACGAACGACGTCGACGTGGTCGTCACCGACGGCTTCACCGGCAACGTCGCCCTCAAGACGCTCGAAGGGGCCATGCGCTCGCTGGTCGCCGCGCTGTTCGCCACCTTCGAGTCGTCCGACGAGGCACGCGAGGGTGCCGAGAAGCTCCTGCCCGCTCTGCTCCCGCTCTACGCCTCGCTCGACCCCGAGAACACCGGGGGCGCCGTGCTGCTGGGTGTTGACGGTGTGTGCATCATCAGCCACGGTTCGTCGTCCTCGCGGGCCATCGTCAACGCGCTCCGCGTCGCGGCCGAATCGGTCGACGGTGCGCTCGTCGATCACCTCCGCTCGGCCATCACAACCCCCTGACCTGCGCTGTTGGCCCGCCCGCGCGGCGGCGGCACGGTCGGCCGGAGGTGGGCCGCGCCGGTCTGCAGCGGTCCGCCCGCAACCGATCACAAGCGCACAAACTTCGCGAGCCGGTAGCATGGCCGCTGCGGCTGCGCTGCCGGGGGAATCACCGTCCGTGCTGCTGTGGTCGGGGGCACGCCGGCAGGACCGAGTTTCGATCCGCAGCGGTGGCGGCCGTGTCGGGTCCGTTCGGACCCGTCCCGGGGCAACGACATCGTTCGCCCCGGGGTCACACCTCCGTGCAAACCCCCGGGTGGCCGTGCGGCCACCACAACCGAAAGGACCGTCGTGCCCGCAGAGACCCACGTCGAGCAAGGCCCCATGGACCGCCAAGCGGTGATCGACCTCATCCGTGACCGCCTGGCCGACATCTTGGAGGTCGAGCCGACGAGCATCAACGAGGGCGACTCGTTCGCCGACGACCTCGACGCCGATTCGTTGGCGCTGATCGAGCTCGTCGAGGCCCTCGAGGAGGAGCTCGGTGAGCGCAGCGTGGGGTTCCGCATCGAGGACGAGGACCTCGAGGATCTCAAGACCGTGCGTGACGCCGTCGACTACGTCGTGGCGAAGCTGGGGTAGCGCTCATCTCGCGTCCACCCCGAGCCCCGTTCCGGGGCGAGCTCCGTCGCCGCACCCCGGCGCCCGGCACCGGCCCGCGCCCCGCGGGACGGTCCGTCGGCGCGCCGGCGGCGACGCTCGCCCGCGGGTGGCCGGCATGATCGATCCCGGCGCCTCCGTCGCGCTGTGCGCCCGCCTGGGCTACGAGTTCGCGGACCTCGACCTGCTGGCGCTGGCGGTGACCCACCGCTCCTTCTCGGCCGAGAACGCCGGCGCGGTGCCGAACGAGCGACTGGAGTTCCTCGGGGACTCGGTCCTCGGCGTCGTCGTGACCGAGCACATCTTCCGGGCCTATCCCGATCTCCCCGAGGGCGAGCTCGCCAAGCTGCGGGCATCGGTGGTGAGCGCGGCCACCCTGGCCGCGGTCGCCGAGGAGCTCGATCTCGGATCGGTGGTGCGCCTCGGCAAGGGTGAGGCCGCGAGCGGTGGCCGCCACAAGCCCTCCATCCTCGCGGACGCGCTCGAAGCGGTGATCGGCTCGGTCTTCCTCGACGGCGGCCTGGACGCGGTCCGGCCGCTCATCCTCGACCTGCTCGACGACCGGATCACCACCAGCGCCGAGGGTCCGGGCGGTCACGACTACAAGACCCGTCTCCAGGAGCTCGCCGCCCGCCACTTCGAGCAGCTTCCCGCGTACGAGGTCCGCGACGAGGGGCCCGACC
>Ga0105048_10002881_pt1 | contig 28093 bp, 22 predicted proteins | sample MAT05_FD_78382 | JGI IMG/M metagenome (GOLD analysis project Ga0105048, IMG submission 78382) | Freshwater microbial communities from Lake Fryxell liftoff mats and glacier meltwater in Antarctica - MAT-05 | ecosystem: Environmental > Aquatic > Freshwater > Ice > Liftoff microbial mat | place...
AGCGCACTGGGCACACAGCCATAGTCTGATAGAGAAGTTGTCGCGGGTTTCAAGGGGGTTGTTCGCCGTTACCGGCATGCCCTCATGCTCTTCAGACACGCTTGGCGAACCGCTACCCACGCCCATGCTTCCTGCAAGGGCGCGGGTAGCACTCTACCTGGTTCTAGTCCCGCCGCCGCCAGGCTCCCACTCCCAACAATCCCGCCCCCAGCAACAAAAACGTCGACGGCTCCGGGGTCTCCGTATTCATCACCCGCAGGGCCGCAAACCCAAATCCAAACAGAGTCTGTGAGTAGCCTACTCCTTGATCGGGAACATAAAACATCACCCCACCCGCCGACTGGCCAGCGCTAGCCGCCAACATGGAATTTGCCAACCCCAACACTTGGCTATCGGTCCCCGCCTGGGATTTCACCCGGCCGTCACCGAACCCATTCCCGCCGTCGAACACGATATCCCAGGTCGCCAGTTGGAAAGCAGCCGCCTGCCAGCTTTGGGAGATCGAACTTTCATACTGAGCCAACATCCAAGCCAGCCGTGACCCATATGTCAGGCCGCTCGCTGCCATTGCGGTCACCGGCACCGCGTCATTTCGCAAAAATACCAACGGATCCGAGCAAAACAACAAGGCCTCGGAACCATCATTAAACCGGACGCCAATTTGTCCGGTGTACATTGAAGTGGAGTTGCCATCCAGAGACAACGCAGTGGTCTGGAAAAGTGCGGGTATCGAACCGTCATAGGTCATCGTGATACCGAAGCAGGAGGAGAAGGCGAACATCATCGCCAGGAGAGCTTTCATGCCCTTTGCAATGCAAAACGCCTGCCAATCGCGCCGTCCCATAGAATCAACTACTTACTAACTTCCTCCATTCCCACAACGGAAAGCTGTTTCAGGACGGAACACCGTTTTCGCTCTCTTGTAAAGCGCTAACTTACTAAAATGAAGGTAGTTAGTGCCCTCATTGGGGGGTAGTTGACGCCTCCCGTAGAGCTCCTCGGCTCAGAATGAGAACTTAGCTGTGAATTGAATCGGTCTTGGATAATTTACTTGATTATTGCCCTGACTCTCTCTTGAGAAACCTTGGGCAACGGAGGCCGGGGCGTGCGGGTTTCTGATGGTTTGGCGGACCGCTCCGGTCCCTGCCCGCGCTTGATGAATCTTGGGCAACGGAGACCGGAGCGTGCGAGTTCCTGATGGTTTGGCGGACCGCTCCGGTCCCTGCCCGCTCTTGAGGAACCGCGGGCAACGGAGACCGGGGCGTGGGGGTTTCTGATGGTTTGGCGGACCGCTCCGGTCCCTGCCCGCTCTTGATGAACCTCGGGCAACGGAGACCGGGGCGTGGGGGTTTCTGATGGTTTGGCGGACCGCTCCGGTCCCTGCCCGCTCTTGAGGAACCTCGGGCAACGGAGACCGGAGCGTGGGGGTTTCTGATGGTTTGGCGGACCGCTCCGGTCCCTGCCCGCGCTTGAGGAACCGCGGGCAACGGAGGCCGGGGCGTGCGGGTTTCTGATGATTTGGCGGACCGCTCCGGTCCCTGCTCGCTCTTGAGGAACCTCGGGCAACGGACAGCCTCCGGCTCGGCAGGGTGGGCGAGTTCTTCGCCTATTGGGGGCGTGCCGGAGCGGACTGTGCGCCTCTTAGGATGGACGGCGCAGACAAAGGGCGCTGTTCTTGCTTCCGAAGGCGATACAATTGGCGACGGCGGTTTCGATAACGAGAGGGCGGCTGACGCCGGGGACATAGTCGAGATCGCAGTCGGGATCGCTTTTTTCGAGGTTGATGGTGGGAGGCACGACCCCGTCGCGCATGGCGAGTAAACATACGGCCACGCCGGCGGCTCCACTAGCGCCTTGGGGATGCCCGATGAGGCTTTTCACGGACGAGCCACAGAGCCGGTAGGCATGATCGCCGAAAGCGAGTCGAACGGCTCGCGATTCGATGCGGTCGTTCAGCGGCGTAGAAGTGCCATGATAATGCACGTACTGCACACCCTCTGGCGGCACGCCCGCCTCGTCCAGAGCCATCCGCATGGCACGGGCCGGTTCTTCCCCGCATTCTTCGAGCCGGACGCGGTGGTAGGCCTCGCAGGTGGATCCGTAGCCGCCGATCTCTCCGAGGATCGTGGCTCCACGAGCGATGGCCCGCTCGCGGTCTTCGAGGACAAACATCCAGGCCCCTTCGCCGACGACAAAGCCGTCACGGTCGCCGGAGAAGGGGCGGGAGCCTCGGGCCGGCTCCTGATTCCAGCTTTGGGTCATGATGCGCATCATTTGAAAGCCGCGGTGAATGAGCGGGGCCAACGGGGAATCAACTCCGCCGGCGAGCATGCAGTCGATCATGCCGCATTGGATCTGGCGGAAGGCGTAGCCGATGGCATCGGTGGACGAGGTGCAGCCAGTGGAGATGACGTGGGACATGCCGCGGAGGCCGAAGTACATGGAGACTTCACTGGCGAGGGTGCCGATGGTGGAGGTGGGGATGACGTAGACGCTGCACTGTTTGTGCTCGCCGGCGAACCAGTGTCGATACTGTTGTTCGGTCCACTCTTGACTGCCGCCGCCGGATCCAAGGACGATGCCGATTCCGCGGAGTTGGTCCATGGACATGGTTTCGGTATTCAGTCCGGCGTGGGAGAGGGCTTCCCCCGCGGCGGCGCGAGCGAGCGGGGTAACGCGCGAGATGTGGGGCCGCTCTTTGGGATCCGTCCAAGCGTTCTCGTCGAAGTCTGTGATCTCTCCGGCGATCTGAACGGCGAAGGCGGAAGCGTCGAATCGAGTGATTTGTTTGACCCCGCTACGGCCTTCCCGGCAGGATTGCCAGAACTGTTCACGTCCGACTCCGTTTGGGCTCAGTGCCCCGATCCCAGTGATGACTACGCGCCTAGCTTCCACCCTGTTAGTATATGAAGTTCGCATGGAGACTTCCCCCCCAACGCCTCCACCCCCGCTGGCCGAGCCTCCCGCTCCGCCTCCGTTTGTGGTCGCGCCGCCGCCGTTGCCCGTGTTGGCGCCTCTCGTCCCCGCTCCCGCGCCGGTTCCGGTGGAGCGGACGCATCTCTTGTTTGCGGGACTCGAGACGGGTGTTCTCGGGGCTGGGTTGATGCTGGTATGGTTCGTTTTGGACTCGCTGGTGGAGCGGCAGCAGTGGTGGGCGATTCTGAATTTGTGGGGAGCGGCGATCTACGGCAACGTCGTTTTCCGGATGAGCTTGGGGAAGGCAAGTTTAGCTGGGGCGGCGCTGCATCTGTTCCTGGGCGGGGTAGCCGGAGCGGTTATCGCTTTGGCCATCGGCCGGCTCCACCGTTTCGTCCTGGTTCTGCTGGCTTCGATGGGGGTCGGTTTCATTTGGTACTGGGTTCTCCAAAATGGGATTTTGCGAACGCTGAACCCGCTCATTCCCCGGATGACGCCTCAGCCGGCGACGATTCTGGCTCATTTATTGTTTGCGGCGGTCTTGACGAGGATCCCGGGCCGCAGCCTCCGATTGGCGGCGGCCTGGGATCGGTTCGATCGTTCGCTAGCCGGCCAAAGTGGGCATGGGGAGTAGTTCAGCGATCGACTCGACGACCGTGGTGGGGTGATAGGGGTAGTCGGCCAGATGCGCCCTTTCGGTTGATCCGGTGAGGACGAGAACGGAGCGGAAGCCGAGGTCGGTGGCCCCGCGGATGTCGGTTTCCATGGTGTCGCCGATCATGGTTATTTCGTCCGTCGCCAAGCCCATTCGCTTGCGAGCGGCTCGCATCATGAAGGGGTTGGGCTTGCCGACGTGGTAGGCCTTTTTCCCGGAGGCTGCTTCGAGCAGGGCGACGATCGCGCCGCAGCCTGGGCGGGGACCTTCGTCGGTGGGGCACCAGGTATCGGCGTTGGTGGAGATGAGTCCGGCTCCGGAGGCGATACACCGATGGGCTACTTCACACATCTCATAGGTTAACGTTCGACCTTCACCGACCACGACAAAGTCTGGATGGCTGCGGGTAATGGCGTACTGGACGTCGTTCAGGGCGAGCAATAGTCCCCCCTCCCCGATGACAAAAGCGGTGCCGTTCGGCTTCTGCTGGTGCAAGAAAGCCGCGGTTGCCATGCCGGAGGTGTAGACATGTTCCTGGGTGGTATCGATACCCATTTTCTGCAATTTGAAGACCACATCCAACGGCGTGTAGGTGGAATTATTGGTCAGAAAAAGGTAGGGAATTTTCTCTTCGTGGAGGTGAGCGATGAATTCGGCCGCACCGGGGATTGCTGTTGCTCCCCGGTAGAGCACTCCGTCCATGTCAATAAGATAGCCACGTTTCATTCCCCATTATAGAACTCTGGTTGTTGCAATGCGATTAGCAAAGCGATTGGGTTGATTGGGGCATTCAGGAAAGGAGCTAACACTTTTTCGATTCATCGCGTCCTCATAACGACGGCCAGACTCTCACAGGCCAGCTGTCCCACTTTATTTTAAAAGGAAAGAGAATGAACCTCGAAACAAATCGAACAACCCAAGACGGAGCCTCCGCCATTGCGGTCGCCGTGGTCGGAGGCCTGATCGCCGCCACCGCGCTTCCAGCCCAGACGCGACCGCCCACCGACCTCGAAATCCTCAACTACGCGCTGACGCTGGAGCACCTTGAGGCCGCCTTTTACAATCAGGGCCTTCGACAGTACTCCTCTTCCGATTTCGCCCAAGCGCCATTTTTTGCCAAGCTCGGTGAGGTGACCGCCAATGAGGTCTATGCTTACCTGAGTTTGATTCGGTCTCACGAAAACACCCATGTCCGGAGTTTGATTGCATCGCTCCGCAGCTTTGGCGCGACTCCGGTATCGCCGTGTACCTACAATTTCAGCTACTCGAGCGTCGAAGACTTCCTGCGAGTCGCCCAAACGCTGGAGAATACCGGCGTTATGGCCTATACCGGCGTGATTTCGATGATCAATAGTCCGAGCATCCGTACCACCGCGGCGACGATTGCGACCGTCGAGGCGCGTCATGCGAGCTATCTGAACGTCCTGAACAACGGTTTGGCTGCGCCCGCGGCGTTCGATGTGCCGAAGACCATGGCGGAGATTCTGGCGGCGGCTGCCCCGTTCTTCCGGTCTTGCCCGGCGTAGGACGGAATCGTAAACCTCAATTAAAGGACACAATATCATGGAAACCACACCACAAATCCACCCCCGTTCCTCACGGAGAAGCTTTTTCACGACTGGCGCCCTTACGTTAGGGATCGGCGCCTCGGCTGTCACGATTACCGGGCGTCCGGCGCTAGCCCAGACCGCGCCGGCACAGGTGACGGACATCGACATTTTGAATTTCGCGCTCACGCTGGAGCATCTCGAAGCGGCCTTTTACAACCAGGGCCTAACTCGTTTCGCGGCCAGTGACTTTACCGGGGCGAGCTTCGTTCCGCTGGTGGGCACTCTGATCAGCGCTACCGTTTTCGACAACTTCAAAGCGATCCGCGATCACGAAAACGTGCACGTCGATACTCTCAAGACAACGATTCGGAGCCTCGGCGGCGTTCCGGTTGACGCCTGCCAATACAACTTCGGGTATACAAACTTCGATGGTTTCGTGGCGGTGGCGGCTCTCCTCGAAAACACGGGCGTGATGGCTTACGACGGGGCCTTGGGCATGATTCAAAGCCCGGCGCTGCGCACCGCTGGAGCGACAATTGCAACGGTGGAGGCTCGCCACGCCGCCTATTTGAACCTCATCTCCCTGACCATTCCTTTCCCGGCCGCTTTTGACACGGCGAAGACGATGCAGGAAATTCTGGCAGCCGCAGGGCCGTTCATTACGTCTTGTGTTTCTACTCCGGGAGCAGGTGGCGGAGCGACGACCAAGGCCGTCGCCGGCCCGAAAGATACGACGACCATTCAGCAGTTTTTACTCCTTAACGGTACGGCCTCAGTTGCATTTGATTCTAAGCCGCTTAAGTACTCATGGACCGTGCTGAGCGGGAATGCCGGCCTTTCGGGCGCTACGACGGCGACTCCGACCGCCCAGTTCCTTCTTTTTGGCCCGGCGGTCTTTGAGTTGACGGTGACCGATTCGGCCGGAGGTACTTCAAAGGATACGGTGACGATCAACTACGCTGGTAACGGCAAGTAGAAGAAGGGCGCGGAGGGGCGAACCAACTCCCTTCGCGCCATACTCTGTACCGGATTTAGAATCCGCGGCTCGGTCGGTAGCCGGGTCGAGCCCGGACTCGATACTTCTTGCCGACGTCGCCAACCACTTCGACGGCGATTTTGCGGAAGCCATCGTTCGGGTTGGTTTGGGGATAGTAGGTAACGGTATAAGAGTTCCCTAAGTCCTCCCGAATTGACTCAAAGGCTTCCACCTGCTTTTGCCAGGTCTTGGCGAAGTACGCTTTGCCCCCGGTGCGGGTGGCGATGCGCTTGAAGACACTGCTGGAAATGGCGTCGCGGCTGGCTTCGGCAGTTGAGATGACGTAGATGGGGATCCCTTCGTCTTCGGCCACGGCGCGAACGTCGTCAGGGGCGACCATACTGGCGTTGTCGGGCCCATTCGAGAACACAATAACCACCTTTCGTCCGGGCACCTTGGCGGCGTCCCTGAGCGTCAGGAGCAGGCCGTTGTAAAGGGCGGCGTCGTCCCCAGCGACCGCTTTACGAAGGCCCAGGATGGCATTGTTGCGGTCTTTGGTGAGGTCGGAGGCGCGGGTGAGATTGCGGGAGAAGGTATAGACGGCGACCGAGTCGGCACGGTCGAGCCCGCGGACGAAGTCGGCGATGGCGTCAGAAGCGTAGACGAAGCCTCGATACATGTAGTTGGAGGTATCGAACAGCACGAACACGTTTGTTCCGACAAAGGCATCGGACTTTACGTCCGGGCCTGCTTTGTCGGCGTCGCCCCCGGGATTGAGCGGCTTCATGGAGCCGTCGTCCATCACCTGCATGACGGGTTTATTCCCCTCGGCGAAGGTGTTGAGCTTTTGGGGGATGCCGTCTTCGGTGATTTTGAAATCTTTCGGTTTCAATCCGTTCACGTATCGACCTTTGCTGTCGGTGACGGTGTAGCCGAGTACGACCATGTCGACTTTCACCCGAAACGTAGGACGGTTCGAATCCTGAGCCAACAGGTACACCCCGGCACCGCTCGAGAGCGTGAGACCAATTCCGATTGCCACAATGCTGCGAAGAGACTTCACAACATCCTCCTGAACTGAGATTTTAATTTAGACCCGCGGCGGTCGCCGGTTTGGTGTTTTTGTTGATGGCGTCGTTACCCACGTTCCGAAGGCTCCGCAACAGGGCGGGCCAATCTTCGAGGTGAGTGGCGAAAATCCGTTCGACGGTGTGGCGGGTCCACTCGGGGATGCTCACGTTGAGCTGGCCGGGGTGGAGATACAGCGCGTCGGCGATGGAAGCGTAGTAGAGGGTGCTCGACTCCCAGCTTTCGGCCATGACGCGGCTGGAGTATCCCATCAGGGTGGGAAAGGTGCGGAGGAAGAGCAGTTCCGGTTGATAGCTATTGGTTAGGGTGGGCTTGGGGGTGCCGAACAGTTTCGAGATGGCGGCATAGTTGTTCGACTGCGGCGCGGCTTTGGCTAGTCTGCGGATTTCGCCCGCCAGATCCTGATCTCCCAGCCCGTCGGTGTTGATGGTCCGCATGGCGAGAACGAAGGATTCCGTGGGGGTAACGTTTTCGAGCGCCTTCTGCAAATCGCCGTCGGCGAGGAGTCGACCGACGAGGCGAGCTCGCGCGGGAGGGGCCTGCTGTTGCAGGATTTCGACGACCCGTTCGCGAAGCGCGGGGCTCAAGACACTCTCCGCCAACAGGGAGTCAGCGAAGCGGAGATGGAGAGCGGTGAAATGGAGCTGGTCGGGAGTGACTTCCCAATAGCGAGGAATTTTCGCGCTTTGGATCAATTGGGGCACCAGATCGCCCCAGATGAGAGCCTGCTCGCGGCTGGGCACGAGGAAGTTCTGTTCGGCTTCGGCCAAGGCGTAGGAGAGGCCGACGAGAGATCCGACCAGGCGCCCGCCCGCGCTGGCGGGCCAGCCGGTTCCGACGACCTCGGTGTGGCGCCAGGTTTGATTGGTGCCTTGGAGGCCGAGGAAGTCATGGCTGCGGACAAAGATCGGGTTGGTGTAGAGAATCTGCGCGCCCGGGGGCGCGAAATGGGCGTAATTCAAGCCGACCAAAGTGTCGCGGAGCAGGGGAGCAAGAGATCCCTTGACGTCCGCCAATTTTTCGGGGTTTCCCGCGGCTCTTTCGATGGCCGCCCGCAGATTCAACTTCCGCTGATTTTCGATGTGGCGTTCGGCCCAGTAGCCGAACAGCAGTGCGTTCTTTTCGACACCCGACAAGCCGGCGCGGGGGAGTTGGACTTCGGCTAGCCGCTGGGCGACTCGGGCGATAATCGCCGGGTCGACCTTGGCGCCTTTGCCAAGGGCGTCCAGATGATCGGCCAGATCCAGAATCGCCTTTAACGACACCAGCCGTTGCGCCTCGAAAATCTTCATCTGTTCTTGTACTAATGCGATATGGGAGTCGCTTTCGAGCTCCTCATCGAAGCCAGCGAGAAGGTCGAGCATGCGGTCCTGCGCCGAAATATCGGGACGTGATTTGGTGGCGGTGAGCAGTACTTTCAGTCCTTCGGCTCCGGCGGCGAAGACGTCTTTGTTTGACTTTACTTTCGCGAACAGGCTCGTGACTTGGCCGAATACCTTGTCGGCATCCGCCTCGGCGATGGTGCCTCGGCGGATAAAAATCTGCCAGAAGCTAACGAGGGCTTGCAGCGTTCCGGCGGCGTCGGCCCGCACACCCTGATCGCGGATGCCCGCTTCGGCCGTGAGCAGGTCGAGGTAGGCGAGGATGGTCGCATCGGTTAAGCGAGGGGTTTCGTTCAGGACCGGGTACTGGGCACCGAAGGTGCGATACTCGCGGGCGAGGCGATCGACGGTGGCGGGGAGCAAGGGCTTCTCCCGGCGGCGATTCATATCGCTCAGCGCCATATAGATGCGCAAGGGTTCGTTTTCGACGGCTTTGCGGCTCAAGGCAAACAAGGCTTCGATCACGTCATCGGATTCTTTCCAGCCGGTGGCCGCCTTTGTCAGTTTGCCGTCGTACTTGCCGTGCGGATGCTTAATGAAGAGGTTCTTCCAGATTTCGACATTGCCGGGCACATGGGGTTTCCCGTCGGCCTCGAGGCGGAGCCGGGTGGTCAACAGCAGAAGGTCGGTATTCGCGCGGAAGACTGGCCGAGCCGGACCGGGGCTCGTGAGGCGCCCCTTGACGGCTCCGTAGTAGCGCCTTAACCGATCTGGTTGGGTAAGAAACTCCTGGACCGGGCCGGAGATGCGGGAGATGGAGTCGAAGTAGCTGCAGAGCCAGCCGTCGTCTTTGGCGACGAGCCGTTCAAAGAATGCAGCGGGCTCCGAAGGGGAGGCACCCGCGAGTTCGGCCCAGATCGCTTCCGCTTTGGGCCCGCCGGGGACGACGGCTTTGCCGTTGCGGATGTAGAACATGCCGCCGAAGAAATCGAGAACGTGCGAGAAGGCCTTCAAGCGCATGACCGGTACCCCGGCTTTCATTTTGTCGGCAGTTTCCCGGTCCAGCTTAGACATTCCGAGATACAAACGGCAGAGTTGGGGATCGCTGAGGAAGGAATCGATGAATTCGCCCTGGGCTTTTTCTTTCGCTCCCAACCAGTAAACCGAATCATAGAGAATGGGCACCTTCGTCGAGGCAAAGGGGTAGGAGAAGGGGCGATTGGAGCGCAAGGCGGTTTCGAGTTCCGCCAGCGGAAAGCCCGAATCGATGGTCAAGAAGGCGCGCGACGCGTTAACCGTTTCGAGCACGACCTCCGCGCCACAAGCGCCGCGCATCCGGTATCCGAGGGCCTTCAAGAGGTCGCCGGTGATAGCGGATTCGCACTGATCAATTTTGATAGCCTTCGCTTCGCCGGCCAACTTGGCCAGTTCGCGGGCTTGTCCCATGTAGCGAACGACGAGCTTGAGATACTCGGTCTGCTCGAGACCTTCCGAGGAGTTAGCGGCCTGATAGCCGTTGGTGACTACGTTCCGGGCCAAGGCCGGGAGGATCTCTTCCTCGGGAAGGTCAGGTGAGAGTGCGGCCATCCGGTTGAACGACCTTAGTGGTCCAGGGATGTCGATGGTCGACCAATCCTGGCCGGTGTTCCGAGGCTTCCTCTGCGGCAGGGCGGTCGCCAAGTCCTGTCCGCCCGCTTTGCGGTAGGCTTCCAGGTGTAGGGAGGCGGCGGGGGAATCTCCGGCGAGGAGGTCGAGCATGGCGAGTCGCCGGGCCACTTGCTTGCGGTCTCCGCCCGATTTTTCGAGCAAGGCAAGAAGCTTGACGTGGGCGTCTCGAGCGGCCGGATCTCCGTGCCGGTCCAGGAACTCGGCGTAGAAAGACAGGGAGACCGGGTCGTTGGGCGCATTGCGTACGGCGGCAGCGAGAAGGTCCCTCGCTCCGGCGGATTTGCCCTTTGATTCGAGTGCCCGAACTTGCGTGGTCAAGTCTTGAGCGTTCAGGCTCCCGACCATTCCTGCGATAAACCATGTGAGCAGCAGCCGCATCCCTTTGCCGTCCCTCAACTGAATATAGAAGTCGAAAACAGAACCCAACAGACCTAATACGATATCACCAAAACAAGTGGTGAACCGTAAGCTCCTCATTATTTTGAGCCGTGTTCATCAGAGTTAACAAGATAGTAGTTCGGTGCAAAAAAAACGGGAGAGGAGGCTGGCGGCCTCCTCTCCCGGTGCGGAGTGGTTGCAAAAAAGTGAGGTTTAATGGACGAGTTGTTCGCCCGACCCGGAGACCGAAGTGGTCATCGGATCAGCGACGCGGAGACGATCGGGTACGACGAGTGCTTGATAGCCCTGGGCCAGTTTGGTGCTGCCGAAGTCGCTAATGAAGGCATAGCCGTGAGCGAACTGGAATTCGCAAGTTGTCATCATGTAACCCTGGAAATTCGGACGTTGGGCGGAAACAGTGAATGTCCATTGTTCGCCGCCTTGGAGAAGAGGGCTGGTCAGCGGAGGGTAGAGCGCCTGGTTGGCGGCGTTGAACGGGGTGGGGAAGAACGTTGCGACGCATCGCCCGGTCTGCGGGAGAGTCCCTAGCGTATCTCGAGAGCTGTTGCTGACCGAAAGCCCGGTATCAAAGCCGGCTTGGTTGGTCAGGAACTGGAAGAGCAGCGTTGTCCGGCAGGCGTTGATGACGAAGGCCGGAGCAGGGGTCGACATGCCGGCGTGGCGAGGGACCAAGTCGGTGGTGGAGGCGGCCGCTCCGCCCGTTTGCGGGCCGAAGCCGCCTACGACGCTGATGGTGCCGGCCGTGGGCTGAGGGGTGCCGGTGAAGGCAACGACGACGCCGAACGAGATCGCTTCGACGGCGTTCGAATCCGTTTCGAGAACTTCCCAATTGACTTCGCCGGAGGGCGGGACGAGGCGCAGTCCGCCGTCGGCAGCCGAGTCATTCGGGAGCGGGGTAAAGGGCAGGCCAGGCGTTCCGGTCAAACGTGCTTTCGTGGAAGCCGAGGCGTCTACGCCGAGGGTAGAGCCGGTGAGCACTTCGCGGGTGGTGACGAACAGCTTTACATTCGAGGGGACGTTCGTGAAGACGGCGCGCAGGGTGGTGCCGCTGTCGGCGATGCCGATCCGGTTTAGTCCGTTGGTGGCCGGGAAGGTCGTATTGGTGAAGCCGCTCTCGGAGTTGTAGGTAAACGCTGGATTATCCTGGGAGAGGACGGCGAGCGGTTCGGCGAGCGTTGTGCTGGCCAGCCGGCGTTTAAAGGCGTTCGGGAAGGAGGCGGCTTCGGAGAATTTCAGCAGCAGGCTGCGTCCGCCGGGGGTGGAATAGGCCCCAGCGTTGTTGGCGGCCAACTCCGTATTGTTACTGGTGCACGCGACGTAGCTGACTGCGCTCGCCATCGCCGTATCGGTCGGGGACCGGAGTTCGAGGCTCAGCCCCGGGCGGACGGCGGCGACGGTTTGTTGCGGGTTGGCAAACGAGCCAACCGCTGCGCCGGTAACGGACAAGAAGACGATCGCGGTACCGTTGCTGGGCAGGTTGTTGGTATTGATGCGCACGTTCTTGAAGCGCAGGATCCGCTGGACGCCTGGGCCGGGCGGATTCACCGGAATGTTTGACCAGGAGAGCGAATTGAACGATTCGTAGCGGCCTTGGAAGACGGTATCGGTATTGTTGCAAACGGCCGTGGCGCAAGGGATCTGCTGGAGCGCGGTTGGATTGTCGATGATCAGGACCGCTTCCGTGATGGGAGGTGCTCCGGAGGCGACGATGCGGCTGGTGACGGCCGTATTGAAGAACATGCTGACGTTGACGGTGGGGAAAGCGCCGGTCGTGACCGGCGTACCGCCGGTGCAACTGACGAAGATATCGCCGACCAATTCAGCGACGCCGCCCTGCCGAACCGTGGCCGCGGCGGGGGGTGTGGCTGTACACGTCATATTTTGCGCGAGGGCGGGGACAGCGAGACCGAACGCCGCGGCCCCGTAGAAAATTAGAGATTTGATAGTCATGGAGAACTCCTTCCTGGGTGAATCAGCGGACACACCTGCACAGCAATACTGTAACCCAAAACATTTTTGAATGGAATTGTTTAATTTCAGAGGCAGGGAGGAGTCGTAAAAAAAACGGGGCCGGTCGATTGCTCGATCGACCCCGCTTGGGAGGGCGAATTAGGCGAAGATCACTGGGCCAGGCGGAGAATCTCGGAGGCGATCCGGGCAAACGCATTGCCCAGGTCGGCCGAACTAGGCGCGTAAATATAGATGCCGTTCACTTTCGTATTGTCGTAGATAGGGGAATCGAGGTCGTTGGCCATTCTCTGGAGCAAGGTATCGTCGACGCCGCCGTTACTGCCCAGGCCGATCGTGTAAGTGACGACGCCGAGGGCGGTGTTGTTGCGGGCGGCGGCGGCGGCATTGTCGGCGAGGTTCATGCCGATCTTGGCGATATTCTCGGGGCGTTCGAGCCGGAGGAAGCCGGCGTAGGCGTGGCCCGCCGCAAAGGTGAGGAGGCCCGATTGATAACCGGTGGTGCTGTAACCATTGGCATCGGTCCAGGGTACATAAGACAGGTCGTAGCGGGCTCGTTTCGATGCGATCGACATCTGACAGCCGGTCCGCTGAGAGGCTGCGATCATTGGCTCGCCAGTAAATGTAGTGGCGACAGGGTTGATCAGCGCGGGCGTATCGGCACCCGAAGCGTACAGATTTCCGCCGGTGATGACGCCTGTTTTGGGAGCGAAGGTGCCCCATGCGGGGTCGGTGGAGAGCTTTCCAGTGTCGTCTGTGCAGGTGGACTTAGCTACGTTGCAGAAGGTGTCAACGCCGCCGCAGGGTCCGCCGCTGTAGTCGCGCCGCTGATCGGCGAGTTTTTTCACCGGGAAGGCGGCGGTGAACGCCGTCGGTACGCCGTCCGTAAAGAAGACGATCATGTTCAGGGCCAGGGGCTGATTGATTGTCACCAACTGCTGATAGGCGTTCGAATAAGCCTGGGACGTGTTGGTCCATCCGCTGCAGGTGATTTGGTCGATGGAAGCGGTCAGGGGCGTTGAGGCATTCTTGAAATCGGTTGTTGGCGGGTAGGCGTTGTAAACGCTGGCGCCAAAGCTGACCATTCCGAGCTTGTCGCGTCCATTCACGAACATGTTGACGAAGGTTTTCGAGGCCGAGATCATATCCGTACAGGGCTGCCCGCCCATGGAGCCCGACCGATCGAGCACGAGGATGAGATTGACATCGCGTCGCGTCGCCCGCCCGGTGGAACTAGCCAGGGTGGCGGTGGTGCCGATGTAGCGCATGAAGTAGAGGGGGGCGGTTGTCGATGCCGTCGTCGTGACATTGATGGTGTTCAGCGTCGCCATCGTCACGGATATGGTCGGGGTTGTGTTGTACGTACCCATATATCCGGCCGGGAAGTTGGCACTAAAGAACGCGTTGCCCCGCGAAGTGGCGCTGGCGGTCTGCTCAGCGAGGGTCAAGCCCAGATTGAGGTTACGGGCTGTCGCCAGCGCGGCTGCGTCGCAGGCGCTGCTGAGTTTTGCGCGAACGACATAAAGCAGACCCGCATCGATAGCCAGACCCACGATCGGAATCGTGAAGATGAGCATGAACGCCGTTAGCATTACCGCGATACCCTTTTCACGGGCGGCTCGGGAAGCGGAAACAGGAACAGGAATTGAATTAGGCATCAAACGGTCTCCTTCTCTAAAAGATGCTGCGCTGGTAAACGAAAGTATTGGTCCGATAGCCGGGCATATCGATCTCTGGAGTGATGAAATAGGCTTCGGCGACGAAGGCGAACTCTCCGTCGCCGAGGTCGGGATTCATCACGGGGTCGAAGGCGTCGGCCCGCGCGGTGGAGTTCGAAAGATAATTGGCGGCGGTGATGTTTCCATCGGTCCCGATGATCCCGGTGGCTGGGGTGCCGAACGCGCTGGTGGTCAAGGCTGTATTGCCGATCACGATTCGCTTAATAATGACGTGCCGATTGAAGTTGGGACAGGAAGCTGTATTGGCATAGGTCGGGATACACTGCCCAGTGCCGGCTCGCATGATCTGCGTCAGAATCACGGTCCCGTTGCCTCCGGTGTCGGTCATGCCCAACCCGCGAGCGATCCGGACGATTAGCGCCCGATTCTGCGTGGTCGAAAAGTCAACGTAGCGCATGAACATGGAGCCCGAGTCGCGGGCGACGACCGCGGCTTGCACCGATTTAGTCAGGCTCATGCCCACGGAAAAGACCCCAAACATGATGGGGAGGAGGAATACCATAACGAGCGAAAACTCGATGATTGAGTTTCCTCCCTGCCGTGTTCTCCGAGATCGATAGTTAGAGTCGAACATAAGTCCTCAACGGCAGGGCGGCGTTGCCGTGCCCGGTAAACTTTCGGTGCGATCCGCCGCGGTCACGGTGATGCTCAGCGGGGTATTACTCCGCGCGATGGGTGCCATCCAGCGGTAGGTATAGCCTTCGACGGACACTTCCACGATGTTGCCCGCCGCATTGCTGCCGGAACCGGTAACGACCGTGGTCAAGTCATTCGGGGCATGATACTTAACAAAGATAATGGCGTCGTTTGCCGAGGTGAGAAATCCCGACGACGCGTTCTTGACGACCTGTTTGATCGACGCGTCCTGACACATGGACGACATCGTCTGATAGGTGACCGCGTAGCGAACCCCTTCGCGCACCGACTGCTGCAGGGTCGCTCTCATAAAGATGGCCATCGAATAGTCGGCGATCGCGAAGATAATCGCGAACAGGGGCACAAACACCAAGCCGAATTCCAGCATGGCGTTGCCGGATTCCTTACTCCTCCGCGGTTTTTCGATGCGTACAGTCATTGATCCAAAGACACTATGTGCCTATAGATAACGATAGGGTAAGCGGGCCCCGTAACAAATGGAGCAGTGTACCTAGAAGGGTATAAAAAATACCTTAGTTCTTCGGTCCTTCCATCGAAAGAGTACCGCTCTTCGCCCGCGCCAGATAGGCCGCTCCGGCCAAGGCGAACCCCAGGCTCATCCACTGCGTCAGCGACAGGCCGCCCTGCAGCCCTTGCTCGTGATGTCGAACAAACTCAACGAAAAAGCGTACCGTTGAGTAGACGGTCAAGTACAATCCAATGACGGTCCCGGCCCGGTGCGGGCGCTTGGCCATTCGGTATAGTACCCAGAACAGGACGAACTCAGCCACCGCCTCGTAGAGTTGGGACGGGTGGAGGGGAATCCCTAAGGGTGTCCCGCTGATTTTCGCCGCGTCCGGGTTGGAATAGCGCACCGCCCAGGGGCGCTCGCAATAAGCTCCATAGCAGCACCCGGCGGCAAAACAGCCGATTCTGCCCACCGCGTGCCCTAGGGCGAGGCCTGGGGCGAAGAGGTCCGCAATCGGCAAAAATGGCATCTTTTCGCGTCGAACATACCACCAGGCCACCAGGATGGCCGTTACCAGCCCACCTTGGAATACGCCCGCGGCCTGCAGCGTTGCTACAGAAAAGATTTCTTCCGGTCGCTGGGCGTAGTAGCCCCAATCGAAAACAAACATCGCCAACTTCGCGCCCAGCATGCCGGCGAAGACGACGTAAAGCACCAGGTTCGTGATCTTTTCCGGATCCAGTTTTTGCTGGCGCGCTAACCGGGTGGTCACGAGCAACCCCAGCAGCACGCCGCTGGCTACTAACACCCCATAAGTGGGCAGGAAAAAATCGCCGACGGAAAATAGCTTAGGCAGCATGTTTCTCTCCCCGTTCGCGCCAGATATCGAGAAGCAGCAAACCAGCCCCGACGCAGATCGCGCTGTCGGCAACATTGAATACTGGCCAGCTATATTCGCCAATGTACACGAGCAGGAAATCGGTCACATAGCCACGGAGCACCCGATCCCACATATTGCCGAGCGCCCCACTGAGCACGAGCGCCAGGGCCGCCCGCACCCGATCGGACTGCCGGTCTCCCTTGCGGAACGACATCGCCAGCATTCCGGCCACGACTAAGGTAATCACGCCCGAGAACCCGATCAGAACCACGGCGCGGACCTGGTCGGAGGCGTCGTTCAACAGGCTGAAGGCCGCCCCCCGATTTTGCGCGTGGACGATGCTGAAGAATCCGGGGATGACCGCATACGTATCCCAGAAGCTCACCCGCGCTTCAATCATCCGCTTGGTCCCCCAATCGAGGGCGAAGATCAGCGGCACCAGCGCGAGAATGGCAACTCGGATTCCCGACATCTTGATCTCAGTCCGCAAACATTTCCCGAACGGCCGCCGCGCACGGAGCGCACACGGTCGGCAAGGCGGCATCGGAGCCGACGTTCGGCATGAACTTCCAACACCGTTCGCACTTTACGCCGTCGGCTTTCCCAACTACGACCGTCATTGGTCCGGGTCCGCTCAATTCCAACTCGACTTGCGAAACGATGAACAGCCCAGGGAGTTCTTCCCGATGGGCGGCGAGCAAGGCGTAGGTCGCCTCCTCGGCGGAGATCTTAACCTTGGCTTCGAGCGGCGCGCCGATCAGATTTGTCTGCCGCGCGGTTTCCAGTGGCTTGGTCACTTCTCCGCGCAGCGCCATCAACTTGTCCCAATCGCCGAGAGCGCTCCGTTGCGCCGTCGGAATGCCGGCGGTTAACTCTTCAAGACTAGGCAACAGGGCCAAGTGGACACTATCGGTTTTGCCGAGGCTCTTCCAGATCTCCTCGCAAGTGAAGCTCAGGATGGGGGCCAGCAACCGAATCAACGAATCGGTCAGCCGGTACAGCGCGGTCTGCGCACTGCGCCGGGCGCGCGATTTGGTCGCCGATGTATAGAGGCGGTCTTTCAAGACGTCGAAATAGACCGCGCTTAAATCGGTCGAGCAAAACGCGTAGCAGGCTTGATAGATCCGATGAAAGGCATACTCGTCGTACCAAACGCGGCACTTGGTCACCAACTCTTCGGCGCGCACGAGAATCCATTGATCGATCGGCTCTAACTCTTCGGCGGGCACGGCATCGGTTTGCGGATCGAACCCATGCAGATTGCCGAGGGCGTAGCGGAACGTGTTCCGGAACTTCCGATAAGCTTCGGTCAGCCGCTGCAGGATTTCATCGCCGAGGCGGACGTCTTCCCAGAATTCAACCGAACTCACCCAGAGCCGCAAGATGTCGGCCCCGGCTTGCTTGATGATCTTTTCCGGTTCGATCACGTTGCCGAGCGACTTCGACATCGCCCGGCCCTTGTCGTCGAGCGCCCAGCCGTTCGTGAGGCAGCCGCGATAGGGTGCGTCGCCCTTGGTGCCGATTCCAACCAGCAGAGAGGAGTGGAACCAACCGCGATACTGGTCGCCGCCTTCGAGGTACAAGTCGGCTGGCCATGGCAGGTCGTAGCGCTCGTTGAGCACGGCCAGATGGCTGGAGCCGCTGTCGAACCAGACGTCCAAAATGTCCTTTTCCTTAGAAAAGTCGCTCGCTCCGCAACTGCCACAACAGTAGCCTTCCGGCAGCAGTTCCGCGGGTGTTTTTTCGTACCAAATGTCGGCCGAGTGGACTTTGAACTGAGCTACGACCTGATCGAGGATCGTCCGATCCTTCACCAAATCGCCACAGGCGTTGCACGTAAACGCGACAATCGGCACGCCCCAGGTCCGTTGGCGAGAGATGCACCAATCGGGCCGGGCGGCGATCATATTCGAGATCCGTTCTTCGCCCCAGGTGGGCATCCATTGCACGCGTTTGATGGCCTCGAGCGCTTCCTGCCGTAGATTGTTCTTCTCCATACCGATGAACCATTGCTCGGTGGCGCGGAAGATGGTGGGCTTGTGGCAGCGCCAGCAGTGCGGGTAGGAGTGATCGATCATGCGCCGTCCGGCGAGCGCGTCGACCGCCGTCAGCAGTTCCATCACCTTCGCATTGGCTTCCCAGACGGTTAGTCCGACGAGTTCTTCCGGCAGGTGACCCGGCTCCGCTTCCGTGTGATAAAGCCGACCCGCGGCGTCCACCGGGCAGTAGACCGCCAACCCATTCTGCAGGCCGACAATGTAGTCGTCCATACCGTGGCCGGGTGCCGTGTGGACGATGCCCGTGCCCTGTTCGAGCGTCACATGCTCGCCGAGAACGGCTTTGCTGTCGCGCTGCGCGAACGGGTGGGCGAAGACCGCCCCTTCCAGCCGCGACCCGGGGAAGCGGGCGACGACGGCATGGCTGTCCCAGGCCAGGTTCTTAACGACCTGTTCGAGCAGGCCATCGGCCACAATCATCAACCCCTGCGGCGATTCTACGGCGACGTATTCGAGCCGGGGATGGAAGCAGAGGCCGAGATTGGCGGGGATCGTCCACGGGGTAGTGGTCCAGATCAGACCAAAGATGTCTCGCCCGGCCAGGGCCGGATCGACGGCTTCGGCCGCCGAGGTCAGCTTGAACTTCACCCATATCGAAGGGCTCTTATGGTTCTCGTACTCGGTTTCGGCTTCGGCCAGCGCGGTGCGGCAACTGATGCACCAGTTCACTGGTTTGAGTCCGCGATAGACATAGCCCTTGGCGTAAAAATCGACAAAAGCGCCGGCGATGGCCGCTTGATACTCCGGGGCCATGGTCAGATACGGATCTTCCCAGCGGCCGAAAACGCCGAGGCGTTGGAAGCTCCCGCTCTGCAAATTGACGTATTTCTGGGCGTACGCGCGGCAGGCGCGGCGGATCTCGGCCGTCGACATTTGCGCCTTCTTGCTGCCGAGTTCGCTGTCGACTTTGATCTCGATGGGCAAGCCGTGGCAGTCCCATCCCGGGACGTAGGGCGAATCGAAACCGCCCATCGTCTTGGACTTGACGATGAAGTCTTTGAGCAACTTATTGAAGGCGTGGCCGAGGTGGATGTTGCCGTTGGCGTAGGGAGGACCGTCGTGCAGGATGAACTGCGGTTGCCCTTTGCGGGTCTGGCGAATTCGCTCGTAAAGCTTGGTTTCGGCCCATTCTCCGAGCAGCTTAGGCTCCAGGTTGGGCAGATTTGCCTTCATCGAAAACGCCGTCTGGGGCAGGTTTACGGTCTTTTTGAGGTCGAGCGAACTCCAATCCATGGTAATTCCCTATTATCGAACAGAAGCGGTCGCTTTCGTTTAAAGTCCGTTTCTGGTTCGATCGGGCAGGTTGCGACGTTTGACATTTTTAGAGGGCCGTCTTCAAGGGGCTTCCGGGGTGCTCGCCGTCCCGGATTGAACAATACATCGACAGGGAAGCAAAGTCGAACCACTTGGCGTCCGGTTCCTTGAATTCAAACTTCGTCATCCGTTCCGTCGTCGCGGATCCGATCCGACCCGTCGCTGGATCCAGAAACTTAGTTCCCAGTTGGAGTACCGCGCACGTGGCGCTGGGCCCGCGCTCCTTCAGTGCACGGGCGTTCGGGGTAACCGGCCACTCGGACCGGTCGGAATCCCCAGAAGCTCCTCCCGGCCGACGATGGCACCAACATCGTCAATGCCGTCCGGAGCATCGCGGCTACGTTGTACTGTCCCATTGGGCACCGCTGTTCTACCATCAAATCTATGCGGGCTCTTCTGTTTTTCTGGGCGCTTTCGGCTCCGGCTCAAGTTCTAACCCTGACCGTGCTTGGCTTCAATGCCGAGGGCAAACAGATCTGCGCCGAAGTCGGCCGCCTTGCGAATGAACCCGGCGTCGTCGAAACCGCCCGTCCCTGCTTTGTGCGGGCGGAGCGGATTACGGCACGAACCCACCAGGGGACCGAACTCCTATTCAAGGCGGTGCGCGGCGAAGACGTCGGCCGCGGCCGTCTGCTCCTCGGCTTCCACTTGCCGGCTACCGGCACCGAAATGCTCTTCTCCGCGAAGCCGATTCAGGTGCAGACGCGCAATCCCGAATCGCTGGCGGCGTGGCGCGCCGGCGTTGACCCCGTGGCCGAAGGCTACGTCCGAGTGGCCCTGCCTCTTTACGAACGCGGCAACCCGGCTGGCGCAATTGTACAACTGAAGCAGGCCGTGGCCCGTAAGCCAGCCTTGGCCGAAGCTTGGTACCTGTTGGGGCTCAGCTACGATCGCGCCGGCAACGCCAAGGAGAAAATCAAGGCGCTCGAAAAGACCTGCCAACTCGACCCCACGCATGTCACGGCGGCCCGGCATCTGATCGTTAGCTACCTATTGGAAAAGCGCCAACTCGAAGCGCAGGCGCTGGTCCTCGACATGCAGAAGACCAGCCCGTTTATTGCCTCTCAACTCCAAAACATGATTAACGTTTTCAAGCTGGAGAGTGAGCTTTCCGGCCTAGCGCCACCAGGCCAGCCTCTAAAGTCTCCGCAATAGCGTCGACGTCATAGACGCACCCGCCCCACGGTCCACCGCTCACTTCCTGGAGCAAGCCCCACAGCCGGGTGTCGTTCGGCAGGAGCGGATCGGGCTGGATCCCCGGGTGGGGTGTCCGTCCGGCCAGCAGCAGGGTGCCGGCTTCCCGGGTTCCGTCTTCTCCTAAAAGATTTACGGTGCCTTCGAGCGAATTGCGGTCGATCACGATCTCGATCGTGTCGCCATCCTGGACCCGGCCAATCGGCCCGCCGGCCAGCGCTTCCGGGGAGACATGGCCGATGCAAGCCCCGGTGGAGACTCCGCTGAACCGGGCATCGGTAAGCAGGGCGACGTGCTTGCCGAACGGGAGGAACTTCAGCGCGCTCGTCACCTGATACGTCTCTTCCATGCCCGACCCCTTCGGCCCGCGGGACATCAGCACCATCACGTCGCCGCTCTGGATCTTGCCTTGTTTGATCGCGGCGATCGCCGCCGGTTCGCTCGTAAAGACGCGCGCCGGGCCGCGTTTGCGGTAGACATTATCAGCATCCACCACGGTCGGATCAATCGACGTGCTCTTGATCACGCTGCCTTCTGGAGACAGGTTGCCGGTGGGGAAACAAACGGTCGAGCCGATGCCCCGCGATCGGGCAGTTTCGGCTGAAAAGATGACGTTATTGGGGTCGACGCCGTCTCGCTCGCGCAGCACCTTGTGCAACTCGGCCCGGCGTTCACTCTGTTCCCACCAATCCAAAACCTCGTCGAGCGTGCAGCCGGCCACCGTCTTCGTCTTGAGCTGTAGTAGCCCCATCTTGCGGAGATGCAGCATCACTTCCGGCACGCCGCCGGCCAGGAAAACCTGCACTGTCGGATGGTTCCGCGGTCCGTTCGGCAAGGCATCCACCAGGCGCGGCACCTGCTTGTTCACGCGCGTCCAATCGTCCACATTCGGCCGCCGCAGCTTGGCCTGATGCGCCACCGCCGGAATGTGCAGAATCAGATTGGTCGACCCGCCGAACGCCGCGTGCGCCACCATGGCATTTTCAAACGCCGCGTCGGTCAGAATGTCGGCCATCGTCCAACCCAACTTGCCCATCTCCAACACCGCCCGGCCGCTTCGCCGCGCCATGTCGAGCCAGATGGGGTGCCCCGAGGGGGAGAGCGCCGCGTGCGGCAGCGTCATCCCTAAAGCCTCGCCAACCACCTGCGACGTCGCCGCCGTGCCTAAGAATTGGCAGCCCCCGCCCGGTGACGCGCACGCCCGGCAGCCCATATCGGCGGCCTCTTCGAGCGTGATTTGACCGTGGGAGAACCGCGCGCCAATCGACTGCACCTTGCCCGCATCCTCGCCATCCTCGGCCAGCAGCGACACCCCGCCCGGCACCAGAACACACGGCATATCGTGCTGTGCCGCCAAGGCCATCATCATCGCGGGGAGGCCTTTATCGCAGGTGGCTACGCCGATCACGCCGCGCCGCGTCGGCAGGCTCCGAATCAACCGCCGGAAGATCATCGCCGCATCGTTGCGGTAGGGCAGGGAATCGAACATGCCCGGGGTACCTTGGCTACGTCCGTCGCAGGGATCCGTACACGCGCCGGCAAACGGAACCGCGCCGTGCCTGGCCAACTCTTCGGCCGCGGCTTCCACCATCAACCCGACTTCCCAGTGGCCGGTGTGGTAACCCAGCGCCACCGGCGTGCCGTCCGGCCGCCGAATGCCGCCGTGTGTGGAAAGCAGGAGAATCTCCTTGCCGCCGAGCTTGGCCGGGTCCCAGCCCATGCCGGCGTTCAGCGTCCAGCCGAACAGATCGCCGGACGGGCGGGTGAGTAGCATTTCAGGAGTAATCGGCAACTGGCCCTTCGGACCAGGAACTTTCGAGCGGACATCGAAGAGCGAAGAATCGCCGGAATCAAAAATTGTAGGCATTGGCTAAACTGTTAGTCTATCGCGAGGAGTGATAGAATCTCGCCGATGCTCTCGACTCGCCGATACTTCATGGGTGCCGCCACCGCGGCCGCCGCCACTCGCGTTTGGGGCGCGAATGATCGCCTTCAAGTGGGGTTCATCGGTTACGGCCTCATCGGCGCGCAACACGTGTTTGACTTCAAGAATCAGCGCGATGTCGACATGGCCGCGATGGCCGAGTCCTACCAGCCGCGGTTGGAAGAGGGGCTCCAGGCCATGGGCGGCAAGCCCCGGGCTTACTCCGATTTCCGTCGCCTGCTCGACGATAAAGAGCTGCAGGCGGTCGTTGTGTCGACGCCTGACCACTGGCATGCCCTGATGACGATTATGGCCTGCGGTGCCGGAAAAGATGTCTACGTGGAAAAGCCGATGACCCTATTCCATGCCGAGGGGCAGTGGATGACCAAGGCCGCCCGCAAATACAACCGGGTGGTGCAGGTGGGCACCCAGCAGCGCTCCGGCCGCCACTACGCGAAGGGCCGCGATCTTCTCCGCGACGGCGCTATCGGCAAGATTCACCACGTTCGGATGCAGGCTTCGCGCAACGTGATGCCGGGCTTCGGAACTCCGCCCGCCGGTGCCGCCCCGTCCAACTTCGACTACGACATGTGGTGCGGCCCGGCGCCGATGCGGCCCTATTCCCCCCATCGCGGGATCTACCACTTCCGCTGGTTCTGGGACTTCTCCGGCGGCCAGATGACCAACCTCGGTGCTCACTCCATCGACATCATGTATTGGGCCCTTGGCTTGAAAGGTCCGCAATCCGTGGTCAGCGTGGGCGGTCGTTTTGCGCTGCTCGACGACGGGGAAACGCCGGATACGCAGGACGCACTTTACGTCTTCCCCGGCATGACCGCCGCCTGGCATCATCGCGAAGCCTCCCGCGGTACTCCGCGCTCCGGCTCGCTCGAATTCTTCGGCACCAAAGGCTCTATGGTGATCGATCGCGGTGGCTTCGAGATCGTACCCGACTTGAAGGTAGACCCCGCTAATGCCATTCCCCGGTTCAAGGGAACCCCCGGCGGCGGACCCGTCCGCAGTGAAGTGAACCCAGAACCCTGGACCCCCGCCTTGAAAGTGCCCGGTTCGTCGGAGGAGCAGTTCGACCTGCACGTTCGCAATTTCCTCGATTGCGTGAAGACACGCCAGCGGCCGGTCGCCGATGTCGCGGACGGTCACGCCGTCGCCACGGCCTGTCACCTGGCCAACATCTCCCTGCGCCTTGGCCGCAAACTAACTTGGGACCCCGACAAGGAGACCATCGTTGGGGATGCGGAAGCCGCTCGGATGCTCACCCGGCCATATCGCAAGCCGTGGGACCAGGTTCTCGCGAGTTTCAAACTTTAAGGAGTAGCGGCCAGTCGCTCGATCGCGTCGCGGGTTGTGAGCAGTTGCTCAATGCGGCCGTCGGCACCCACCAGCACGGCCCGCGGTCGTATCCCCCCTTGCCGGAGCCAAGGGAACAGCGACCGAATGTCGGACTGCATCACGCGCCCTGAAACGAACTCCTTCGGCTTGTTCAGCTCGGCCGCCAGAATCGCATAGCGCTTTTCATCGCTCAGCGCCAAAACGGTGTAACGCTTCGCCAGCCGATTGGCCAACTCGGTGTCGCCCAGGGCGTAGAAATAGACCAGTACCGGCTTACCACGGAAGATCTCCAGCGTCTGTTTCTTCTCCGTGTCCGTTGTTTCGAAAGGCAACATCGGCATCGGATCCCCAACGCTAAACGTGGCGAACGTGCTGATGGGCACACCCGGTTTCTTTTTAGAAAACTCGATGCCCATCCAGATTGCGCCGCCGTAGAAAATGATCGCCGCCAGGAGCCCAAGAAGAGCCCATTTCTTCCACTCAGCCAAGGAGTTTCTCTAGCTTCGATCCTGGAACGATGATGGTCTCGTTCCGTTCGGGGCCGACCGAGACACAGCCGACTTCGACGCCGGTCTGCACGGCCAGAAAATCCAAGTACCGCCTCGCCGCCGCTGGCAAATCTTCGAGGCGGGTCGTCCCGCTTGTATTTGTCCGCCAGCCTGGCAGGGTCTCGTAAACCGGCTCGATCCGTTCTACCATGTCGTTGGTGGCAGGCATGCCTTCGATCACTTTGCCGTCAACTTTATAGGCCACACAAACCGGAATTTCGTCCAGTTCGTCGAGCACGTCAAGCTTCGTGATCACCAGGCTGTCAAACCCATTCACGGCCGCGGTGTACCGCAACAACGGTCCATCGAACCAGCCGCAACGCCGGGGCCGGCCCGTCACCGCCCCGAACTCTTTGCCGGCCTTGCGGATCTGCTCGCCGACGGCGGTATGGTCTTCGGTAGGAAACGGCCCGCCGCCGACGCGAGTGATGTAGGCCTTTGAAATGCCGATGACGCCGTTGATGCGCGTCGGCGGAACGCCAGCGCCCGTGCAGGCCCCTCCAGCGGCGGCGCTGGACGAGGTGACAAACGGATAGGTGCCGTGGTCGATGTCGAGCATCGTTCCTTGCGCGCCCTCGAACAGCACCCGCTGCCCGCCCTTCATCGCTTTCGCGAGAAGCAGCGAGGTGTCGCAAACCATCGGACGAATGCGCTCGGCGAACGCTTCATACTCGTCGCGGAGCGCGTCGACATCCAGGTCCCACGGAATGCCAAAGGCTTCGGCGATCGTCTTTTTGTCGTCCGCTAAAACGCTGAACAGGCTGCGGAAAATCTCACGATCACAGAGATCGGCGATGCGGATGCCGCGCCGGCCGATCTTGTCTTCGTAGCACGGGCCGATGCCGCGCGACGTGGTGCCGATCGCCGTCCGATCTTTGCGCCCTTCGCTCATTTTTTCGACGATGCGATGGAACGGGAAAATCACGTGGGCCCGATCGGAAATCTTCAACTGCTCGACGACGGGCAGCCCGGCGTTTTCGAGCGTCGCAATCTCCGACAACAGCGCGCCTGGATCGATGACGACCCCGTTGGCGATGACTGCCTGAACGCCCGGCCGCAAAATCCCGCTCGGGATCAACTTTAAGACGTACTTCTGGGCACCGATATAGACGGTGTGGCCGGCGTTATGCCCGCCTTGATAGCGCGTGACGATGTCGAACTTCTCCGAGAAGAGGTCGACCATCTTCCCCTTCCCTTCGTCGCCCCACTGCGCCCCTAGAACAATTATATTACTCATTAGCAGACCAAAACTTCTATTCTACCGCATTATGCTAACCTCGAAAGAATGCAGCTTTGCGATATTTATCTGGGACTAGGCCAAACTACGTTCCGAGATCTGTTAAAAAACATCAGCCTCGGAAAGCTGCGGACCTACCAGCTCTTCGAACGAATCAAGCTTCGCCTCCGCGTTGTGAAGTTGAATGGCGATTCGCTTTTCAAAAGCGCTCCCCGGCAATGGGCCCGTCTGGCCGACGAACGCGACGAAGATCTGGCGATGGATCTATCGCAAGCCATCCTTGTCTCCCACGTCGAGACCCTGATCGTTCCGGTGTTGAATTTCCTGGGCGTTCCGCATACGGAAGGCTTTTTTGAAAAGGACGCTGACATTGCCGAACATCTCACGGGTGACTGGCAGCAGCGGGTCTGGAATGAGTTCGAAGGCAAGCTGCCGTCGAGCGTTCTGATCTTCTACCTCAACCATCTGGCGATGGAGATGACCAAGGGCGCCGAGTTCTTCCTTCCGGCAGGAGTGGCCGCCGGTCAGGATTTTCAGTAGTATGACCCCGGCGCAGGAACTCCACGCCGCGATCAAGTCCGGCGACGAGGGCCGCGTCGGGGAACTGTTGACGGCCGCCCCTGAACTGGTTCACGGCGGTGGCGCGGCGGGCATGCCTCCATTAATGCTGGCGGCATACAGTGGCCGCCGCGAAATTGCGGCCCTGCTGCTCGCTCGCGGGGCCGAACTGGACCAGTTCGCCGCCGCCGCACTCGGCCATGCGACGGTTTTGCGGGAACTGCTGAGCGGTGAGAATAAACCGATCGACATGCATAGCTCCGATGGATGGACCGCCCTCCATTTGGCGGCTTTTTTCGGCCAAGTCGAATGTGTCGAAGTGATGTTGGGCCTCGGGGCCAGTGTCAAAATGCGAAGTGCCAATACCATGGGCAACACCCCGCTGCACGCCGCCGCCGCCGGCGGCCATCGCGAGGTCTGCGCCTTGCTGCTCTCCCACAACTCCGATGTGAGTGCCGAGCAAGCCGGGCTATATACCCCCCTCCACTCCGCCGCCGCCAACGGTAGCGAAGAGTTGGTTCGTTTGCTGCTCGCCCACGAAGCTAACCCCAAAGCGAAATCTGAAAAAGGGGAGACTCCGCTCGATATGGCGCGCGCGCGCAACCATTCCGGCGTGGCCGCCCTGCTTGAGCGCCTCACGAAATGATCGAAACTCTGCTCTCTGACTTGGCCGCCGCCACCCAGGCGCGCATCGCCGCGGTTACCACCGCCGAAGAACTGGAATCGATTCGGGTGGAAGTGCTCGGCCGCAAAGGCAAGCTCGCCGAAGTGTCGAAGGATATGGGTAAGCTGTCGCCGGAGCAGCGCGGCGTAGTGGGCAAACTCCTCAACGCCGCCAAACAGTCGCTCGAAGAGACGCTCTCGACCCGTCAGAACGCCTTCGCCGCGGCTGCTCTCGCCGCGCGTCTCGAACGCGAGTGGCTCGATCTTACCGTCCCCGCTCCCGGCCCAGGTCTCGGCAGCCTCCATCCGCTCACGCAAATCCAGGCCGAGATTGAAGACCTTTTCGTTTCCCTCGGCTTCACCGTTCTCGACGGCCCTGAAGTCGAAACCGAGTTCAATAACTTCGACGCGTTGAACATTCCGCCCGACCACCCCGCCCGCGATATGCAGGATACCTTTTGGCTCTCGAACGGCCACCTGCTGCGGACCCATACCTCGCCGGTCCAAGTGCGCGGCATGAAGAAGCTTGGCCCGCCGCTGCGGATGATCGCCCCGGGTCGCGTCTTCCGCAATGAAGAGGTGGATGCCAGCCACGAACACACCTTCTACCAGCTCGAAGGCATGATGGTGGATAAAGACGTCTCCGTCGCCCACCTCATCTACTTCATGAAGACGTTGCTGTCGGCCATCTTCAAACGCGACGTCACCGTCCGGCTCCGCCCCGGCTACTTTCCCTTCGTCGAACCCGGCTTCGAACTCGATATCCAATGCCTCATTTGCAACGGCGTCGGCTGCCCGGTTTGTAAACACTCCGGTTGGGTGGAACTCTTGCCCTGCGGCCTCGTCCATCCGAACGTGCTCCGTCTCGGTGGGATCGACCCGGAAGAGTACAGCGGTTTTGCCTTCGGCCTCGGCCTTACCCGCCTCGTTATGATGCGTTACGCCATCGACGATATTCGCCAACTCCAAGGCGGCGATCTC
>Ga0105048_10002883_pt1 | contig 28078 bp, 26 predicted proteins | sample MAT05_FD_78382 | JGI IMG/M metagenome (GOLD analysis project Ga0105048, IMG submission 78382) | Freshwater microbial communities from Lake Fryxell liftoff mats and glacier meltwater in Antarctica - MAT-05 | ecosystem: Environmental > Aquatic > Freshwater > Ice > Liftoff microbial mat | place...
CAAGAACCTCAAGGCGGTGGCATGAGCGTCGCCAGGCCGCTCCCAAGGCGCTCGCTACCGCAGCCGTCAGGCGAAGGTACTCCAGCAGGCGTCGCCGGGCCGCTCCCAAGGCGCTCGCTACCGCAGCCGTCAGGCGAAGGTACTCCAGCAGGCGTCGCCGGGCCGCTCCGAAGGCGCTCGCTACCGCAGCCGTCAGGCGCAGCTACTCCAGTCAATGTCGCCGGCAGGGCCGCACCGTGAAGTTGTGCGGATTCGATGCCGGCCTGGACTACCCGTTTTTCCTGATCGCCGGCCCCTGTGTCATCGAGTCCGAACAATTGCAGATGGACACGGCGGGCACGCTGCAGGACATCACCACGGCACTGGGTATCCCGTTCATTTTCAAGAGCAGCTTTGACAAGGCCAACCGAACCAGCGGCACGGCGTTTCGCGGGCCTGGCATGGAACAGGGCCTGGAGATTCTGGCCAAGGTTCGGCGCGTGCTGCGCCTGCCCGTGCTCACCGACGTGCACAGCATTGAGCAGGTCGCGCAGGTGGCTGCGATGGTCGATGTCTTGCAGACCCCTGCCTTCCTGTGCCGCCAGACGGACTTCATAACCGCCGTGGCGCAGTCCGGCAAACCGGTGAACATCAAGAAGGGACAGTTCCTGGCGCCTGGCGACATGAAGAACGTGATCGACAAGGCACGCGCCGCAGCGCGCGCCAAGGGCCTGCCCGAGGACAACTTCATGGCCTGCGAACGTGGCGCCAGTTTTGGCTACCACAATCTGGTGAGTGACATGCGCTCACTGGCGATCATGCGCGACACCGGCGCTCCCGTGGTATTCGATGCCACCCACTCGGTGCAGTTGCCCGGTGGGCAGGGCAGCAGCAGCGGTGGACAGCGCGAGATGGTGCCGGTGCTGGCGCGCGCTGCAGTGGCAGTTGGTATCGCCGGGCTGTTCATGGAGACCCATCCCGACCCGGCGCGCGCCCTCAGTGATGGACCGAACGCCGTGCCCCTGCAACATATGAAGGCCCTGCTGGAGAGCTTGCGCGACCTGGATCGTGTGACCAAGAGACACGGGTTCCTGGAGCGCAGTTTTGCCGCCACCGCATGACCGTGTTGTTGGATAGATTTGTCAATTGAAGGAAAACCATGAGTGCAATAGTTGATATCGTTGGCCGGGAGATCCTGGACTCGCGCGGCAATCCCACGGTCGAGTGTGACGTGTTGCTGGAAAGCGGGACCATGGGGCGCGCGGCCGTGCCGTCGGGTGCGTCGACCGGTTCCCGGGAGGCGATCGAACTGCGCGACGGCGACATGGCGCGCTACCTGGGCAAAGGCGTGCTGAAGGCAGTGGAATTCATCAACACCGAAATCTCCGAAGCCGTGATGGGCCTGGACGCCTCGGAACAGGCGTTCCTGGACAAGACCCTGATTGACCTGGATGGCACCGAGAACAAGTCGCGCCTGGGCGCGAATGCAATGCTCGCGGTGTCGATGGCGGTGGCGCGGGCCGCAGCCGAAGAGTCCGGCCTGCCGCTGTACCGTTACTTTGGTGGCATGGGCGGCATGCTGATGCCGGTGCCGATGATGAACGTCATCAATGGTGGCGCGCATGCGAACAACAACCTTGACCTGCAGGAGTTCATGATCATTCCGGTGGGCGCACCCAACTTCCGCGAGGCGCTGCGTTATGGCGCTGAAGTGTTCCACGCGCTCAAGAAGATTCTGCACGACAAGGGCATCAGCGTCGCGGTCGGGGATGAGGGTGGTTTCGCCCCCAACGTCGCCAGCCATGAAGCGGCCATCCAGTTGATTCTGGACGCCATCAGCGCGGCTGGTTATGTTGCCGGCGACCAGATCGCGCTCGGGCTGGACTGCGCTGCCTCGGAGTTCTACAAGGAGGGCAAGTATGTGCTGGAAAGTGAAGGCCTGTCGATGACCAGCGCGGAGTGGACCGACATGCTCACTGCGTGGGTCGACAAGTACCCGATCATCAGCATCGAAGACGGCATGGCCGAAGGCGACTGGGACGGCTGGAAGGTGCTGACCGACCGGCTCGGCAAAAAGGTGCAGATCGTCGGCGACGACCTGTTCGTCACCAACACCAAGATCCTCAAGGAAGGCATCAGCAAGGGCATCGCCAACTCCATCCTCATCAAGATCAACCAGATCGGCACACTGAGCGAGACCTTCGCCGCCATCGAAATGGCAAAACGCGCCGGTTATACCGCTGTCATCAGCCACCGCTCGGGCGAAACCGAGGACTCGACGATCGCCGACATCGCAGTCGGCACGAACGCTGGCCAGATCAAGACCGGTTCACTGAGCCGCTCGGACCGCATGGCCAAGTACAACCAGTTGTTGCGCATTGAGGAAGACCTTGGCGATGTGGCGAGTTATCCCGGCAAGGCCGCGTTTAACAACCTGCGCTGACCCGGGCCGGCCAACCAGGTTCCCACGGCAGCCATCCACCGACCCGTCCGTGCGCCGCCGTCTGATCCCCCTGGCCCTGCTGGCGCTCCTCGCGATCCTGCACGGGCAACTGTGGATCGGGCGCGGCAGCGTGCCCCACGTCGCAGACCTCAACCAGCAACTGGCCAGCCAGATGCAAAAGAACGAGCTCGCGCGCCAGGCCAATCAGCAGTTGTCGGCGGAAGTACGCGACCTCAAGGAGGGCATGGAGATGGTCGAGGAGAAGGCGCGGCTGGAGCTGGGCATGGTGCGCCCCAACGAGATCCTGGTGCAGGTCACCAAATAAGGCAACTGGCCAGCGCCTATTTGGCCAGCGCCTATTTGGCCAGCGCCTATTGCGGGTTCCGGCTGGCCTCCGGGGTTTGCGCAGGCGGGCGAAAAAGCTGCGCAGCGTCAATCGGGTCGAAGCGGTACTGCAAGCCGCAAAACTCGCAGCCGACCTCGATCTGCCCCTGCTCGGCGACGATGCTGTCGGCCTCCGGCGCACCCAGCCCGACAATCATCGCCCCGACCTTGTCCCGACTGCAGGAACACGCAAAACGCGGCACAGCGCCATCGGCTTGCGGTGCGAACCGCGTCAGCGGCTCCTGCCAGAACAGGCGTCGAAGAAGCGCGTCGGTGTCGAGCGACAACAACTCGTCCTTCTGCACGGTCGATGCGAGCAAGGCGATGCGCTTGTAATCCTCGTCACGCCCGATGTCGTCCTCGTTCGCCCGGGCGGTACCGGCAAGGTTGCCCGCACCCTGCACCGGCAGCCGCTGTACCAGCAGGCCGGCCGCGACCTGCCCGTTGGCGGCCAGCACCATGCGGGTATCGAGCTGCTCACTTTGCAGCATGTAGTGCTCCAGCACCGCACTAAGCCGCTCGAGTTTTTCGCCGCGGTCGCCAAACAGCGGGACCACACCCTGGTAAGGCTGTTGTCCTGGAAAACGGCTCTTCGGGTCCAGGGTGATGGCGCAGCGTCCGCGGTTGGACAGGTTCACCATGCTGCTCAGCGTCGCATCCGGCTCGACCGATCCCAGGACGGTCGCCGTGGCACGCATGCTGAGGTCTGGCTGCACCTCGGCCACCACCAGTTTGACCGGTCCGTCCCCGTGCACCTGCACTACCAGCGCGCCATCGAACTTGATGTTGGACTGCATCAGCGCGGCTGCCGCCAACAGTTCGCCCAGCAGGTTCTGTACCGGCAACGGGTACGCCCCGGTCTGAGAATTGGACGCGCGCCGGCGCAGCATCTCGGTCCATGGGTCGGTCAGGCGCACCAAAATTCCGCGCACCGGCAAACCGTCAAAAACAAACTTGTGAAGTTCTGACATGGGCTTCAGGAAATCCGTACCAGGCCAGCACCAAAACGCTGTGCGTTGTCCACATAATGCCGCGCGCTGGCGCGCAGTCCGTCTCGCTGCTGCGCGCTAAGTTGTCGCACCACCTTGGCCGGGCTGCCCAGAATCATCGACCCATCCGCAAACTCCTTGCCCTCGGTCACCAGTGCGCCAGCTCCGACCAGACAACCCTTGCCGATGCGGGCCCCGTTGAGCACCACCGCGCCGATGCCGATCAGACTGCCATCACCCACGGTGCAACCGTGCAGCATGACCTGATGTCCGACCGTCACATCGTCACCGATGGTCAATGGCTGGCCGACATCGGCATGCAGCACGCTGCCGTCCTGGATATTCGATCCACGGCCGACCCGGATCACTTCAGTGTCCCCACGCAGCACCGCGCCAAACCAGATGTTTACGCCTTCGGCCAGCTCCACATTGCCCATCACCTGCGCACTGTCGGCAATCCACGCCGACCCGGCAACTCTGGGCTGGACGCCATCGAGTGAATACACTGCCATCGGGTTCTCCTGTTGACCAATTGTAAAAGCGGAGGCACGAACAAAATGCCATCACCCATCCTGCAGCCGCCACACGGCGGCGACCGCGTCGCCCAGTCACTGCTCGCGCACGGCGTGCGCAGCATCTTCACGCTGTGCGGCGGACACATCTCGCCGATCCTCACCGCATGCAAGGCGCGTGGCATCCGCGTCGTGGATGTGCGCGACGAAGCAACCGCCGTTTTCGCCGCCGACGCCAGTGCCCGCATGACAGGCATACCGGGTGTCGCTGCCGTCACTGCGGGGCCAGGCATCACGAACACCATCACGGCACTGAAGAACGCGCAATTGGCGCAGTCGCCGCTGATCCTGCTGGGTGGGGCGGCGCCGACCGCGCTGCAGGGCCGCGGCGCGCTGCAGGACATCGACCAGCGGCCGCTGGTGCAGCCGCACGTCAAGTCGTTTGTCAAGGTGCGCCAGGTGCGCGCCCTCGGCCGCGCGCTGGACGAAGCATTTCGCGTGGCCCAGTCCGGTGTCCCCGGACCGGTGTTCGTCGAATGTCCGGTCGACCTGCTCTACGAAGAAGCCGCGATCCGCCAGTGGTACGCCGACGCGGCGGGCACCGGCCGGTCGCTGCCGGACCGGCTGTTGCGCTTGTACCTGCAGCGCCACGTCGCAGGCATGTTCCGTGGCAGCGCCGAGCCCATGCCCTCCAAGGTGCTGCCGGTGGCTGTGCCCCAAGCTTCCTCCCGCAGCATGGCCCAAGCGCTGCAGGCCCTCAATACGGCCCAACGTCCGCTGTTGGTGATCGGCAGCCAGACCGTGGGGCGCGCACACGACGTGGCGCTGGTCGCGCAGGCGGTTGAGAAACTGGGCATCCCGGTTTACCTGAGCGGAATGGCGCGTGGCCTGCTCGGGCGCTCCCATCCTCTGCAATTGCGCCACCAACGCCGCCAGGCGCTGCGCGAATCCGACTGCGTGGTCCTGTGTGGTGTCCCGTGTGACTTCCGGCTCGACTATGGCAAACATGTGCGCCGCAGCGCAACGCTGGTGGCGGCCAACCGCAGCCGCACAGATGCCCACCTGAACCGCAAACCCGACGTCGCCGCGATCGGCGACGCCGGTTGGTTCCTGCAACAACTGGCGCGGGCACTGCCACCATCGGGCGAAGCCGCGACGGCATGGCCATTGTGGCTGGCGGACTTGCGCGCGCGTGACGACGCGCGCGAGGTCGAGATCACCGCGCAGGCGGCCGTGCCAAGCGAATACGTCAACCCGGTGGCACTGTTGCGGGCCGTGGAACAGATTGCCGGTGACCACGCGCTGCTGGTCGCCGACGGGGGCGACTTTGTCGCAACGGCCGCCTACGTGTTGCACCCGCGCGCGCCGCTGCGCTGGCTGGACCCCGGCGCGTTTGGCACACTCGGCGTGGGCGCCGGCTTCGCGCTCGGCGCGGCCATCTGCCAGCCCGCCAGCGAGGTTTGGATCATTTTTGGAGACGGCGCCTGCGGCTACGGGTTGGTTGAGTTCGACACCTTCGTGCGCCACGGCATCGCCGTCATCGCCCTGGTGGGAAACGACGCGGGCTGGACCCAGATCGCGCGCGAACAGGTGAAGATGCTGCACGACGATGTGGCAACCGTGCTGGCGCGCACCGCCTACCACGAAGTCGCCCGCGGCTTTGGGGCCGAAGGCATCCTGGTGCGTAGCGCCGCCGAAGTGCCCGCTGCGCTGGAGCGCGCGCGCGCCCTGGCCCAGGCAGGCAGGCCGGTGCTGGTCAACGTCTGGCTCGACAAGACCGGGTTTCGCGAGGGCTCGATTTCCATGTAGCTGCGGCCCTGCCAGCGTGCGCCTTTTGGCCCGTTATCAGGGTCAACGCGGAGTGATTCTTCGCACCCGCTCTGCTATGGTATGGGCACTTGCAACTCCGAACGACGGCCATGACCATGACCACGATACAACCCTCCGACCTGCCGCTGCAGCGCGCTTACCGCTGGGAGAAGGAACGTGCCAACGACGTGTTCCTGACGCAACCCATGGGTGGCGGTGTGGTGCGCGAATGGACCTGGGCGCAGACCATGGACGAGACACGCCGCATGGCCGCGCATCTGAAGTCGCTGGGCTACCCGGCGGGCAGCAGTATCGCCATCATGAGTAAAAACACCGCCTGGTGGATCATGGCCGACATGGCGATCTGGATGGCCGGTTACGTGAGTGTGCCGATTTATCCCAACCTGGTCGCCGAGACGGTACGCCAGATCCTGGAACACTCGGAAACCAGACTCTGCGTGGTTGGCAAACTGGACGACTGGAAGTCCATGCAGCCCGGCATTCTGCCTGGCATGCCCTGCATCAGTACCCCCCTGTGTGACGCCAGGAACTTCACCGCCTGGGACGCGGTGGTCAAGTCCACCGCCCCGATGTCAGACAGCCCGACGTTTGCGCAGGACGCCATGGCCACGATCATCTACACCTCGGGCACCACGGGCATGCCCAAGGGGGCGATGCACCATTTCGGCGCCTTCGCCCACACTGCCAAAGCCTTGCAACGCACGCTGAATTCATCCAGCGCCGAACGCGCCCTGTCCTACCTGCCACTGGCGCACGTGGCGGAGCGTTGTCTGGTCGAAGCGCAGTGCATTTATCTGGGCGCCCATGTTTTCTTTGCCGAGAGCCTGCACAGCTTCCTGGCCGACCTGCAGCGCGCCCGCCCGACTTTTTTCTTTTCGGTGCCGCGCCTGTGGGTCAAGTTCCAGCAGGGTGTGCTGGCCAGGATGCCACCCAGGAAACTCGACCGCCTGTTGTCGATTCCCATCCTGGGCGGAATCGTCAAGAAAAAAATCCTCAAACAACTCGGGCTCGACTCTGTGCGTTTTGCCGGCACCGGCGCTGCGCCGCTGCCGCCAGAGGTGATGGCCTGGTACCGCAGACTCGGGCTGGAACTGCTCGAAGGGTATGGCATGACGGAGCAGTTCGCATTTGCCACCTCGAACCGTCCCGGCCAGTCGCGCATTGGTTACGTGGGTACGGCAACCGACTGTTGCGAGGTCAAACTCTCCGACACTGGAGAAGTGCTGACCCGAGGCCCCGCCCACATGATCGGTTATTTCAAGGAACCCGGGAAGACCGCAGAAACCATGACCAGCGACGGCTGGCTCAAGACCGGTGACCTGGGCGAATTCGACAGCGAAAAGCGGCTGCGTATCACCGGGCGGGCGAAGGAACAGTTCAAGACCAGCAAGGGCAAATACGTGGCGCCCGCGCCGATCGAAGGCAAGCTGGCTTCGTTCATGCGCTTCGAGGCCTGCATGGTCTGTGGGGTCGCGTTTCCGCAACCGTTCGCGATTGCCATGTTGCCACTCGGGCAATGGGAGGCGCTGCAGGCAGGTGATGATCGCAAGGAGTTCGAAGGCGCCCTGAACGCACACATCAAGACTGTCAACGCCCAGCTCGACCCGCATGAACGACTGGACTTTGTGGCAGTAGTCCCGGAGCAGTGGACGGTGGAGAGCGGGTTCGTCACTCCCACTTTGAAGATCAAACGCAACGTGGTGGAAAAACACTATGAACCGTACTTCGATGCCTGGGCCAAGGCGCGCAAGGCAGTGGTCTGGCATACGGCCTGACACGGTGCTGCTGCGACGGAGACAACATGGCAGCAAAAAAGCTGGTGCTGGAGTACATCTACGAACATGAGGCGAACCAGCCGGGCAAGGTATTCCTGACCCAACCGCTGGGCCGGGGAGCAGTAACCGACTACACCTGGGGCCAGACACTGGACCAGGCGCGCCGCTTGGCGGCGCACTTGCGCAGTCGCGGGCTGGGCGCAGGCAGCCACATCGCCATCCTGTCGAAGAATTGCGCGCACTTCTTCATTGCCGAGCTCGCAATCTGGATCGCTGGCGGGACGACCGTCGCGATCTTTCCAACCGAAGGCCCGGACACGATCCGATTTGTGCTGGAACACTGCGACGCCCGGCTGCTGTTTGTGGGCAAAACCGACCACTGGGAGCAGCAGGCCGTCGGCGTGCCGGCAGACCTTCCATGCATTGCTTTGCCGCTGGCACCACCAACCAGCTTCGACCAATGGGACGACCTGCTTGCGCAGACAGCACCATTGGCCGGCAAACCGCAGCGCACTGCCACCGACACGGCGATGATCATCTACACGTCGGGGTCCACTGGCACGCCCAAGGGCGCAATGATTGCGTTCGCGGCCGTGACGGCGGTGGCCGAGGGTTACCGCGGCGACCTGGAAAAACGCATTGGCAAGCAGCGCGAATGGCGTGTTCTGTCCTATCTGCCGCTGGCCCACTCGTTCGAACGCGCAGTGGTCGAATCCACGGCCTGGGTCAGTGGTCGCGGGCACATCTTCTTTGCCGAGTCCCCAGGCACCTTCCTCGCCGACCTGAACCGGGCCCGACCCAACCTCTTTGTGTCGGTGCCACGCCTGTGGCTCAAGTTCCAGCAGGGCGTGCTGGCCAAGATACCCGCTGGCAGACTGGACCTGCTGCTGCGCCTGCCCATTGTCGGCAAGCTGGTCGGCCGCAAGGTGCTACGGGGGCTGGGGCTGGACCAGGTGGAACTGGCCGCCAGCGGCTCGGCGCCGATTCCGGCGGAACTGATTGCCTGGTACCGCAAACTGGGCCTCAACCTGATGGAGGGCTACGCGATGACCGAGGACTTCGCGTTCTCGCACCGTTCCACCGAGGCCATGAACGCGCCAGGTTATGTCGGCATGCCGTATGACGGGGTCGAAGTGCGTATCGGCCCTGGCAATGAAATCCTGATCAAGTCGCCGGGCCAGATGCAGGGTTACTACAAACGGCCCGACCTCGACGCCGAGAGTTTCACGGCTGACGGTTTCTTTCGCACTGGCGATATGGGCGAACGGCGCGCCGACGGGCTGCTGAAGCTCACCGGCCGGGTGAAGGAATTGTTCAAGACCGCCAACGGCAAGTACGTGGCGCCGGCGCCCATCGAGAATCGGCTCAACGAACACACCATGGTCGAGTTGTCCATTGTGTCGGGTGTCGGCCAGCCAGCGGCGTTTGGCATGGTAGTGCTGGCCGAACACCTGCGCCCGCGCCTGGCGGAGCCAGCCCTGCGTGCCGAAGTCGAAGCCGAAATGGTCCAGTTGCTGCAACAGGTCAATGTCGGTCTGGCCGCCTACGAGCGGCTGCAGATGCTGGTGGTGTCCCGGGAACCCTGGTCCATCGAAAACGGTTGCCTGACACCCACCATGAAGATCAAGCGCAGCCGTATCGAGGGTCTGGCCGCACCCTGGATCGCTGCCTGGTACCAAAGCGGCAAGCCGGTTGTCTGGGCCTGAAAGCCCCGCTGTTTGAGCGATCACGCCACAGCGCTCGCCTAGAATTGATCGATCCCTCCACGTCCTGTCCATGCCCACCAACGCCGAAAACACAGCATTGCCACCAGACGACTCGTTCGACCGCACCGTGATCGCGCGCCAGGCCATCGTGGACCACACCGGCAACGTCATGGGATACGAATTGTTCGACCGCTCCCTGGCCGCGATGTCCCACAGCGCAGCCAGCGACGCCCAACTGTTGTTCAATGTGCTCTCCCATGCAGACAACAGCGCGTTGATCGACAACCGCACGATGTTCATCAATTGCACCCACGCCAGCCTGGCCAGCGGACACCTCGACCTGGTCCAGCCCGATCGCGTCGTGCTGGAGATACCGGCGCTGCCGGGAGACCCGTCGGACGATATCGAATCGCGCGTGCAAACCCTGGAGGACCTGCGCAAACGCGGCTTCCGGCTCGCCTTCAACCACACCGTGCTGGGTCCGGCCTATGCAGGCTGGCTGCCGTTGGCGCGATTCATCAAACTCGACATGAGCCTGATGAAACCGGAGCATGTGGCGTCGGTGGTGGAACTGGCCGGAAAAAAAACACAGGCCCGACTGATTGCCGAGAAGGTTGAAACTGCCGAGCAGCACCGGCTGCTGGCCGGCCTGGGCGTCAAGCTGTTTCAGGGCTACTGGTTCGCGCAGCCGGTGATCGTCACGGGCCAGACGATACGGCCGTCGCAGGCGGTCATCGTCCAGTTGATAAACCTGGTGCGCAAACAGGCAACGACAGCTGAAATAGAGGATGTGCTCAAGCGTGACGCGAGCCTGTCGTTCAACCTGCTGCGCTTCATCAACTCCTCCGGCTTCGGTCTGAGTTGCGAAGTCACCTCGTTCCGGCATGCCGTGATGATTCTGGGTCTCAAGAAGCTGTTTCGCTGGGCCGCATTGCTGCTTACCACCTCACGCGTCGGCGGCATGCCGGCCGCGGTTGGCACGACTGCCATTGTGCGTGGCCGGCTGATGGAGCTGCTGGCGGCAGAACTGCTGCCGCCAGACGAATGCGACAACGCCTTTGTGGTGGGCGTTTTTTCGCTGCTCGATACCATGCTCGGCATGCCGATGGACAAGGCGCTGGAGGCAATTTCGCTACCCGAGTCGGCGGTCAGCGCGCTGTTGCTCAAACGCGGCATCCTGGCGCCATTCCTGGAGCTCGCAATTGCCTGCGAGACTGCCAACGACGAGGCCTTTGCGCGCTGCGCAAACGAACTGGCATTGTCCAACCGTCAGGTGAACTGGGCACATCTGCAGGCCTTGGCCTGGGCCGAATCACTGCACGAAAAGGTTTGAGGCTGCGCCTGGCCGCGGGGAACGTGGGTGCCCCTCTTGCAGGGACTTTATGCTCCGCGCCTGCGCGCCAAATGCATGCCTGACTGGTCTGCGCCCCCCCCTTCGGGTCTCGGAGCCGGTTGGCCAGCGCGCCGGGCGTCCGCGCCGTGGCCCTTGCGCACTTGCGCACTGCGCCCTTGCGCCCTTGCACACTCGCGCCCTTGCACACTCACGCCCTTGCACACTCACGCACTCGCACACTCGCGCACTCGCGCAGATGATGCCTGAGGTGCACCATGTGATTGGCGCGACCACCGTGGTCGCAGCGCGTGACTGCGTGGCATGCGCGAATAGCTCCAGCGCCGTGGCGCAGTCACCGGCCACGCCCGACTGGATCGTTTGATGGCACCGGATTGAGCAAGCCGAAACAATCCGTACCCGTCCGCCATCCATGGCAATTCGGGGCTTGGCTTGTCGCCGACCAACCACTTCACCGGGCGGGGCGGGTGGCCGCGCCGGACCGACGGAATTATTCGCGCATGCCGCAGAGCTACGCACGCCAATCAGGCGGTGGCGCCAGTCCCATGGCAGACAACAAAAGCCATCTGCGCGATGGGAGTCGGCCCGGCGCGGACGCCCGCCGCGCCGGGCCCAATGGCACTGGGTGCCAAAGGCAGATCGGCGCTCGCAGCAAAACCAGCGGGACGAGACACGCTCAGGGTCTGTGCAGCGTCTACCCGCGCGGGTGGTGCTTTGCATGCAACTGCTTGAGTCGCTCGCGCGCCACATGGGTGTAGATGGTGGTGGTGGAGATATCGGCATGGCCGAGCAGCATCTGCACTGCGCGCAGGTCGGCGCCGTGGTTGAGCAGGTGCGTGGCGAAGGCATGGCGCAGCGTATGCGGGGACGGCGCGGGCGCAACGCCGGCCAGCACGGCATACTTTTTGACGATGTTCCAGAACATCACGCGCGACATGCCGCTGCCAGCGTTTACTCCACTGCCGGTCACGAACAACGCCACCGTCTGCCTGGGTCCGAGCATGGCCGGTCGCACTTGCGCCAGATATTGCCGGATCCAGTTGGCGGCTTCCTCACCAAACGGAACCAGACGCTCCTTGTTGCCCTTGCCGAACACCCGCAACACGTTCTCCTGCAGGCTGACATTGAGGACACGCAAGCCCACCAGTTCACTCACGCGCAAACCGCTGGCATACATCACTTCGATCATGGTGCGGTCGCGCACGCCCAACAGGGTGGAGACATCAGGCGCCGCTAGCAGGCGCTCCACTTCGGACTCGGTGAGTGTCTTCGGTACCCGCAGCGGCTGGCGTGCAGCCTGCAGCTTGAGCGTTGGGTCGACCACGATGCGCCGCTCGCGCAAAGCCCAGCGAAAATAACGTTTGAACACCGTCAGGCGGCGATTCGCGGAGGTCGCCATGGTGCTGGAATGGCGGTGCGAAAAATATGCCAGCAGATGGTGCTCCTGCGCAGCATCGAGCAACAATTCTGCGCCGCCAAGCCAGCGCGCGAGCTGACCGAGGTCACGCCGGTATGCCAGCAAGGTGTTCTTCGACAGCCCTTCTTCGAGCCACAAGGCGTCAATGAAGCTGTCTACAACCTGGGCACTGGTGACATCCATGGCGCCACCTTGGCGATGCTTTGCATCCCCCTGGCAAATAGCCTGCCGCCGACCGCCACTGCGCCACCGCTCTATTCGAGCTTGAGCCTGGCCGACTCGACCACCTTGCGGTAGACCGCGAGCTCGTCCTTCATCTGCTGCGCGAACTGCTCTGGCGTATTGCCCAGCACCACCGATCCGGTGTCCTCGATGCGTTTGCGCACGGCAGGGTCTTCCAGCGCCTTGCGCGCCGCAGCATTGACCTTGTCGACTACCTCTTTGGACAGGCCCTTCGGGCCCACGATGCCGTAATACGCCATCCGGTTCACAGGCTCCAGTCCGAGCTCCTTGAACGTCGGCACATCCGGCATGGCGGCGAGCCGGTTCGGAGCCGCCACGGCCAGGGCAATCAGGCGACGCGCCTGGATGTGTGGCAGTGCCGATGGCACGTTGTCAAAAATAATCTCGACCTGACCGCCGACCGTGTCGCGCAACGCCGGACCGGCACCGGTGTACGGGATGTGCGTCACAAAAACGCCTTCCAGGCTCTTCCACAGTTCGGTCTGCAAATGGCCGATTCCACCGGTGCCGGACGACGCGTAGGAATACTTGCCAGGTGACTTTTTCAGGACCGCGACGAACTCCTTGTAGTTCTTTGCCGGGAAGTTGGGATGCACCGCAATCACGTTGGGGGTGGCGGCAATGTTGATGATGGGCGTGAAATCGGTCTCCACGTTGTACGGCATTTTGGGGTTGATGGCGGGGTTCGAAGCCGTGGTAGAAACGGTCGCCATGCCCAGCGAATAACCGTCCGGCGCGGACTTGGCGGTCTCGTTTGCGCCAACGATGCCGCCGCCGCCGGCCTTGTTCTCGATAATGACGTTTTGTCCGAGGGCACGGCCCAGCTGCTCAGAGATGACGCGCGCAATGATGTCGGTGGTGCCGCCCGGTGCAAACGGAACCTGCAGCTTGACCACCTTGTTGGGATAGGCCTGACCAATCGCCGAACTGGCGGCAACGGCAATCGACAGGGCAAGGACAGTGCGGCGCATCATGGGTGTCTCCTGGGTTTTTACTGGCCTGCTATTCTCGCCCGGTGTACTACGCTGGGCTGCTGTTTCCCGATTTCTCGTTGATCCTGTGTGGCCTTGTGTTGTGTCGCTACACCAGTTTGAACCGCACCGTCTGGGCTCAGGTGGAAAGCCTGGTGTACTTTTTCCTGTTCCCGGTGCTGCTGTTCGGTTCCATCGTCAAGAGCCCGCTCGATCTGCAGGCCGCCACGGGCCTGATTCTGGCCGCGGTGTCCCTCAGTGCGGTAGGCATCTTTCTGGCGCATGCCTTGCCGTGGCTGCCATGGCTGCGTCGCCACATCAACCGGCGCGACCACGCAGCGAGTGCGCAAATCGGTTTTCGCTTCAACACCTTTGTTGCGCTGGCGCTGACCGAGCGTCTGCTCGGCACCCAGGGGTTGGTGCTGATCGCGGTGGTGATCGGTGTCTGTGTCCCGCTGCTCAATGCCGGCGCCGTCTGGCCCATGGCGCGCCAGGGTGGGCGTGGCGTCGCAGCTGAATTGGTCCGCAACCCGCTGGTGATTGGCACCGTGGCCGGCCTCGCCGCCAACCTGTTGGGGTTTTCCATGCCGCACTGGCTGGAGCCGACAACTACCCGCATTGGCGCCGCCGCCTTGGCGCTGGGCCTGATGGCGACCGGTGCCGGGCTGCAATTCGCGGCATTGGCGCAGAACAAGGTACTCGGCGCCAGTCTGCTGGCGATTCGCCATCTATGGCTGCCCTTGGTCGCGTGGGCGTTGGCGCGGGTGCTGGAACTGCCACCCGACCAGCGCACGGTGCTGCTGATCTTTTCATCCGTGCCAACCGCGTCCAGCGCCTATGTGCTGGCGGCCCGTATGGGCTACAACGGAGCTTACGTCGCCGGGCTGGTCACCCTGTCTACTTTGCTGGGTCTGGTCAGCCTGCCACTTGCCCTTGGGCTGCTGCGCAGTTTGTGACTGTTGGTCTCTGCCCGCGTGTCTTCGTGCCTCAGCGCAGTTCGCCGACCAGATCGATGCGCCGACGGATACGGCTGGCCTGTTCGGTGTCACCCGCCTGCTGCGCGCGGTGCGCCTGCACGCCCAGCCAGGCCAGCAGGGGGCGGCGCCATCCCTGGGCCGACGCCGTGTCGACGGCCACTACCAGTGTGGAGGGGTCGGCCCGACCAGTTTGCAACAACACGGCGGCCGCCACCAGCCGGGCCAGTGGATCGGCAATGCCGGTCAGGTCTGGTGCCGCTGCGCCTGCGGGCGCGCCGGCGACGGCGCGGTGTTGCTGGGGCAGCAGCGCCGCCTCCTGCGGCGTGCCACGTCCGCGCAGGTAGGCAGCATATGCGCGCTCTGGCGCAGGCGCGTCGGCGACCAGCATGTGGTAGCCCGCGCACTCCTCCAGCACCAGGCTGGCGACCCGGGTTGCGCAGCGCGACAGTTCCAGGCGCGCCAGCAGGTCGACACGTCCGGTGCTCGCCACCTCTGCGCGCGCCTTCGCAAACTCCGCCAGTTCCACGCGGCTGTTGCCCACCAGATAGGCCTGCTGGGCGCGCTCCAACGCACCCTTGGCATTCATTTGCCAATCCGGGACGGGTGGCGTGTTGCCGCAGGCGACCAGGGTGGTTGCGGCAAGAAACAACCGGCCGGCGCGCCACATCATGGCAATTTGATCTCCGTGTCGCGCTTGAACGGCCACTTGCGATTTACCTCGTTGACCAGTTGCTCCACCTTGCGCAGACTGGCGTCTACCTCAGCGCGCAACGGACCGAGATCGATCGTGGCCTCGCGGGTATTGGCCCCAATCGCCTGGGCCTCCACCAGCACAGCGTCGACCTTCTTCAGGCTGTTGCGGGCATCGGCCAGCAGGCCGTTCAGTTGCACCACCGTGGCACGGGCCTCGGGCATCACGCCACCGGCTCCAAAAACCTGGGCGTCGGCCCGGGCCACCATGCCATCCGTACGCTGCGCGATGCCGTCGGCCTTCTGCACCACACCGTCGGCATTGCGCACCAGACCGTCGAGTCGCGCCAGCAGCGCGTTGGTGCGCTCCAGCGTGACGCTGATCTTGCCTGCATCGGCTTCGTTGCCCAACAGGACGCCGAGTGCACCGCGCGGGCCGTTGAGCTTTTCGGCCGCGGTCTGCAGGCTGCGCAGCGTCGCATTGAGTGGTGCATCGGAACCGGTCAAGGCGCCCAGGTTGTTGACCAGTTCACGCACGCTCGCCACCATGCGCGGAATCTCGGCGGCTGCGTCTCCGCGCAAGACCTTGCGCTCGGCGCCGTCGGGCAGCGGCGGATCGGTCAGGATGCCACTGAACGCCCGGATTTTTGTGCTGCCGACGAGGCCGTTTTCGATCGTGAATACGCTTGAGGTGCGCAACCAATGTGCGTCACGCCGCGGTACATCAACGATGATGCGCGCCGTTCCCTCCGTCGACAGCTCGATGCGGCCCACACGCCCGATGGGAAAACCGGAGAAAGTCATGTCCATACCCACGACCACACCCTCGGAGTCGTCGGCGATCAACACCAGTTGCTGCGTGCGCTCGAACGCTCCGCGCGCATACATCAGGTAGACCACCGCCGCCGACAACAGCAACAGCATGAGCAGCAGCAGCAGACGTGCCTTGAGCTCCAGGTGGCGCACGGGCGGCGGTTGGGCAGAGTCTTCCTGGGCCATGTTCAATAGTAGTTGCCAACCAGTGCAAAGACTTCCACCAGCAAAATCGCCGAAAAGACACGGCCGAGCAGACCAATATGGTCATGCTGGCGCCGCGCCGCACCACGCGGGTCCGGCGCAATCGGCAATATCGCAACCGACAGGCTGAAGAAAAGTGCCTTCAGGACAAAGATCATCGTGACCGCCGGGTTGAACACCTGACCCACGGCCCGTGTGTAAGCGGCGAAACCCCAGCTGGTGAAACCGTACACCGAGACATACGTCAGCAGCAGTGCCAGCACACAACTGAGGGCAGCCAGCAAGGCCACCGAAAAAACGCCAGCCAAAACCCGTGGCAACAATTCGTCGCGCGCCGGGTCACCACCGCTGCGCCATAACGCATGCAAGCGACCACTGGCGCGCAGACCAGCGACCTGCTCACCGGATGGCAAGGTGTAACGCAGGGCCACGTATAGCGCTACCAGCAGCGGCATCAGCTCAATCACGACGGTACGCACCAGCACATCCAGCGCGTATCGGCTCAAGCCGTAACTTTCCGCAGTCGCCACAACAATCTGGATGATGACCAGACTTACCACTGCGCTGATCGCGACAAAACCGGGTATCAGCGGCACGGTCGCCAGCACCAACTGGTAAACCATGACACGGCGCTGGCTCCTGCGGTAACTGGAGGGGGAAAATGCCAGTACCAGCATCTGGGCGCCGAACACCAGCACCGTCCACCAACCATGCAGCCAGCGCAGGCCCGCCAGTTCCCACAGGGCCGATGGCGGGCGCACGGCAGGACGGTTGTGGTTCATGCTGCCAACTGGGCCGCCAGGTCGGTGCTGGACAGGGTGCGCACGCCCCTGCTGCGAAGATGCGCCAGGAACTCCCGGCCGGATTCCTCGAAACCAGTCACCGGGCTCATGCAATCGGTCAGGAACACCGTATTGCGCAGCCGGTCGGGTTTGAGCTGCGCCAGCATGTCTTCGCCAGACGCAGCGACGCAGTGGCTGAGCGCCTCACCGGCCACCACCAGCAAGCCGCTGGCGCTGGCCAGGCGCGCCATCAGGGCCGTGTTGTTGTGCGTGCGCACGTCATCGTCACGCGGCACCTCGGCCCGGAACGCGCTGTACTGCTCGGTCATCGGGTGCAGGCCCTTGAGAATCTTCTCGCAACTGCGCAGGCGCGCGAACTCCCATTGCGCAACTGCTGCCGACAGCCCGGCGTGGATGGTATGGCCCCAGGTACCCAACACACAGTGCACCGGCCATACCACCAGGGTACGGCCACTGCCGCCCTCCAGTGCGTCCAGGTAGGCCAGCACCTCTGGCAGCCGGGTGTGGTCGCGCGGTGCACAACGGCTGGCGCGCACGTCTGCGGCAGTCACCAGCGTAAACGGCGCAACCGGGCCGCCATCGGCCTCACGCCAGAAACTGGTGCGTTCAATGCCGACACTGGCATGGGAATCAAGGGTCACCACGATGTCATCAATACTGGGCTGCAGCGTCTGCACAAATGCCGCCAGACGGTCCATATCCGCAGCGGCGCCGGCCACTGGCAATGCCGCGCCTGCAAGGTCCATGAAGTCGTTCTGCGGATCAATGACAAGGAGGCAAAGAGAGTTCATCGGCGCGGGTTGCGAAAGAGTATCAATCAGGCAGGTGAATCCTGTCGATGGTAGCCCAAGGCCCAGGCCACATGTTCGCGCACCAGGGCACTGGCGTCGTTCGCCCGGGCGGCCAGCGCAGCCCGAAGTGCGGCATCGGGTTGCTGCACCAGGGCATTGCCGATCGCCACTGCGATGTTGCGCAGCCAGCGCTCATGGCCGATGCGCCGGATCGCACTGCCCTCGGTGTGGTGCAAAAACTCCGCCTCGGTCCAGGCGAACAACTGTGCCAGTTGGGCTCCTGTGAGTCCATCGCGGGCGTCAAAATCCGGCAGCGGGCTGCGCTGCGCATAACGGTTCCAGGGACACGCCAGCTGGCAATCGTCACAGCCGTAAATGCGGTTGCCCATCAGCGGGCGCAACGCAGGCGGAATCGAACCCGCGTGTTCGATGGTAAGGTAAGAAATGCAACGGCGTGCATCCAGCCGGTACGGGGCCACGATGGCCTGCGTAGGGCAGACGTCGATGCAGGCGCTGCAACTGCCGCAGTGCTCCGTGCGTGGGCTGTCCTGCGGCAAGGCAAAGTCCACGTAAATTTCGCCGAGGAAGAACATCGAACCGGCTTCGCGGTTAAGCACCAGCGTATGTTTCCCGCGCCAGCCCTGGCCGCTGCGCACCGCCAGTTCTGCCTCCAGCACCGGGGCGGAATCGGTGAAAACCCGGTAACCGATGCGGCCCACTTCGGCTTCGATGCGGCTGGCGAGTTGCTGCAGCCGCTGGCGCACGACCTTGTGGTAGTCGCGGCCCCGTGCATAGGTCGATACCACCGCTTCCTGCGGACGCTGCAGCCGGGCAAATTCAATAGCCTGCCATGCGGTGGGTGTTGCCGACGGGAGGTAATCCATGCGGGCGGTCAGCACCGTCACCGTTCCCGCGACGAGTTGCGCCGGGCGCGCGCGGTTCAGTCCGTGGCGGGCCATGTAGGCCATGTCGCCATGGAAACCCTGCGCCAACCACGCGAGCAATCCGGCCTCTGCGCTGGACAAGTCAATGCCGGCGGCGCCAATTTGGGAGAATCCGAGTTCCCGGCCCCAAGCCTGAATTCGGGACATCAATTGACTGCCATCAACCAGCACGCGGATATTGTCCATTCGCCGATTGTAAAAAGCCTGCTCTGGCAGGACGAGACGCAGACCCGGATTTTCGCGCAGCAATTGGCGCAGCAAGCGCTGCTACGCGACTGTTTCGTCGAATTGCACGGCGAACTCGGCGCTGGCAAGACCAGTTTGGCGCGCTATCTGTTACAGGCGCTGGGTGTCACAGGCCGCATCAAGAGTCCGACCTACGCAGTGGTCGAACCGTACACCGTCGCCGCCACCAGCGACGCCGCGCCGCCACTGCACATCTGGCACTTTGATTTCTACCGCTTCACCGATCCGCACGAGTGGGAGGACGCCGGATTTCGCGAGTTGTTTGCGAGCCCCGGCCTGAAGATCGCCGAGTGGCCGGAAAAGGCTGGCGCGTTCTTGCCGACGGCCGACCTGGTGATCCGCATTGAGGTCGGGCATGGCGCACTGCGCCAGGTCAGCCTGCTGGGGCAGACGGCCCGCGGCGCAGTACTGGCCGGCAGCACGCGCCCATGATGCACCGCCGCGGCCTGCTGCAGACTGGTACGCTGGTGCTGCTGCTGGGCCGTGCGCAGATCGCGTTCGGCGCAACGATTGTCGCGGTCCGGGTCTGGCCGGCGCCGGATTACTCCCGCGTCACGATCGAGTCCGATGCAGTCCTCACGACACGGCAGGTTTTTGTACCCGATCCGCCGCGCCTGGCAGTAGACATCGAAGGCATCACACTCAACCCGGCGCTGCGCGAACTGGTTGCGAAGGTGCGTGCGGATGACCCCACCATCGAAGGCATCCGGGTCGGCCAGCACGCCCAGAACGTAGTGCGGCTGGTACTGGACCTGAAACAGCCGGTCCAGCCACAAGTGTTCAATCTTCCTCCAGTGGCGGCTTACCAGCACCGGCTGGTGCTCGACCTTTACCCGACCCATGCCATTGACCCCCTGGAAGCGCTGATAACCGAGCGTCTGCGCAGCCAGGCGGCGGCCAGCGCCCCTGGCAGCGCAAGGACAGACCCGCTGGGCGACCTGATCGCCCAGAGTGAGCGCAAGGCAGCCGCACCAGCGCGGCCCGCATCGTCCGGGCTCGCGCAGTCGCCTCCCGCAAGCGCCGCAGTTGCAGCGCCGACGTTCCCTCAAACGGCCTCCAGCAGCCCGGCCGGCGCCCGCACGCCTGTTGCCAGCCAACCCGGGCGCACCGACCGCCTGATCATCGTGGCGCTGGACCCCGGTCATGGAGGCGAAGACCCGGGCGCGATCGGCCCTGGCGGCACCCGCGAGAAAGACGTGGTGCTCAAACTCGCGCATTTGCTGCGCGAACGCATCAATGCCACCACCGTCAACGGCAACGCCATGCGCACCTTCCTCACGCGCGATGCCGACTTTTTTGTACCGCTGCATGTGCGCGTGCAAAAAGCGCGTCGGGTCCAGGCCGACCTGTTCGTGAGCCTGCACGCCGATGCCTTCTTTACGCCGCGCCCGCAAGGCGCCAGCGTGTTTGCACTCAGCCACGGCGGTGCATCCAGCAGCGCCGCCCGCTGGATGGCGGACAAGGAGAACAAGGCCGACCTGATCGGCGGACTGAACGTTGCGGCCCAAGACAGCGAAGTGCAACGCGCGCTGCTTGACATGAGCACCACGGCGCAGATCAAGGACAGCCTGGAGCTGGGAAGCGCCATGCTCGGCGAAATCGGACGGGTCGGCAAACTGCACAAACCACGCGTCGAGCAAGCCGCATTCGCGGTGCTGAAGGCGCCCGACATCCCCAGCGTACTGGTGGAGGCGGCCTTCATCAGCAACCCCGAAGAAGAAGCCAAACTCAACAGCGATGCGTACCAGCAGCAACTCGCAGACGCGCTGATGCGCGGGATCCAGCGTTATTTTGCAAAGAATCCGCCCCTCGCACGCAGCCGGACGGTGTGACCGAAAGTGCACGCGCGCGCGGCCCGATGGACGACCTGGTGCGTCAGCGCCCGCCGCGAGCCGCGTTGCGCCGCGCCTTCCAGGCACCGAACAGCACCAGCAGGCCGGGCAGGAAAATCATCGCCCATATGATTTTGTCGAGGTGAGTCTTGACAAAAGGAATGTTGCCAAAAAGATAACCCACGGTGACTATCCCAACCACCCAGGCAACCGCCCCGACCACGTTGTACGAAGTGAACCTGGAGCGCGCCATCTCGGCAACACCAGCCACAAACGGTGCAAACGTGCGCAGAAAAGGCAGAAACCGGGCCGCGATGATGGTGACGCCGCCATAACGCCCGTAAAAGTTGTGCGCCTGGTTGAAGGCGCGTTTGTTGAAAAAACGCGAATCTTCCCACTGGAACACCTTGGGTCCGAAAAACCGCCCGATGCTGTAGTTGCACTGGTCGCCCAGGATGGCGGCGCCGACCAGCAGGCCCATCACCAGCGGATAGTTCATCAAGCCCACACCACACATTGCGCCAACCACGAACAACAGCGAATCGCCCGGCAGGAACGGCATCACGATCAGGCCGGTTTCCACAAAAATAATCAGGAACAGCAACGCGTAAACCCAGTTGCCGTGATCGCGCACAAAGGTCTCGAGATAACGGTCGACGTGCAGGATGAAGTCGAACAGCAGGGCCACAAGTTCCATGGGGCAGGATTATCACTGGGCTGCGGGACGCGGCCTCAGCCTAAAATTGCACGGTGTCCGCCCTGCCTACCTCCATGCCGCCGCGCCGCGCGATCCGCGAACTGCCCGACGAACTGATCAGCCAGATCGCTGCTGGTGAAGTCGTCGAACGGCCGGCCTCGGTGGTGCGGGAGTTGATTGACAACGCGCTCGACGCCGGGGCCACGCACATTACCGTACGGCTGCTGGCAGGTGGCGTGCGCCTGATCGCGGTGGAGGACGACGGCATCGGCATAACGCCCGAAGAACTGCCGCTGGCACTCAAACGCCACGCGACCAGCAAGATCGGCAACCTGGCCGAGCTGGAAGCGGTGCGGACCTTCGGTTTTCGTGGCGAGGCGCTTGCGGCCATCAACGCCATTGCAGACTGCCAGCTGTCCTCACGCGCCCAGGGTGGCGCCGCTGCCTGGGCACTTGATGGGCGCAGCGGGGAGCTGCGCCAAGTGGCGCGCGGCAGCGGCACCAGCGTGGAAGTCAAGGAGCTGTTCTTCAGCACTCCGGCTCGGCGCAAGTTCCTCAAGACCGACGCGACCGAACTGGCCCATTGCCTGGAAGCCGTGCGTCGGCCAGCGTTGGCGCGGCCCGATGTCGGTTTTGCGCTGTGGCATGAAGGCCGCCTGCTCGAACAATGGCGCGCCCAGCCCGGCGCAGCGTTTCAGGACGACCTGCAGGCGAGTGCAGCGCGCACCCGGCGCCTGGCCGATGTGCTGGGCGCGGTTTTCATTGAACAGTCGCTGGAGCTCGACTACAGAACGGGCGCCGTGCCGGATTCTGCGGCGCGCGCCGGCACAACCCACCCGATGCGCGTGCGCGGTCGCGTAGGCGTGCCCGACGCGGCGCGCAGCCGGGCCGACCAGCAGTTTTGCTACGTGAATGGGCGTTTCGTGCGGGACCGGGTGCTGAGCCATGCTGTGCGCAGCGCGTTCGACGACGTCTTGCATGGCCAGCGCCAGCCTGTTTACGTGTTGTACATCGACATTGACCCGCGCCGGGTCGACGTCAACGTGCATCCGACCAAGATCGAGGTGCGCTTCCGTGACAGCCGCGAAGTCCACCAGGCGGTGCGCCGTGCGGTCGAGGATGCACTGTCGGTGTCACGGGCCGGCCAGCCAGGCGGCGCACCAGCGCTGATCGCTGCCACACCCCTGGCGGATCCACGGACTGCGCCAACGCTCGTCCCTGCGCAGGCTGTCTGGAGGCAAACCGAAATGGCTGGAGCCGGGCACCGGGTCTCGGAGCTGGGACTTTTGTGGTCACGGCCAGGCCCTGCCGGGATCGATGCGGCGGCGGCCACCGGCGCTCGCCTGGCGCTGCCGTCCTACGACCCCAGCCAGGACACGGGCGAGCCGGCGAATACGGAATACCCTGACGAAAGCTGGCCGCTCGGACGTGCCCTCGCACAACTGCATGGCATCTACATTCTGGCCCAGAACGCGCAGGGGCTCGTGATCGTGGACATGCACGCAGCGCATGAGCGCATCGTGTATGAGCGGCTGAAAGCACAAATGGATGCGCGCGCGCAAACCGGCGTCAACCAGGGTGTGGTCAGCCAGCCGCTGCTGATTCCGGCCAGTTTCGCCGCCAGCGCGCAGGAAGTCGCGACCACCGAGGGCGCAGCGCAAACGCTGCAGGAACTTGGAATGGAGATCAGCGTGTTGTCCCCTCGTACGCTGGCGGTGCGCGCCGTGCCGGCGGCGCTGTTCCAGGCCGACCCGGTCGAGCTGGCACGCAGCCTGTTGTCCGAGCTGGCCCAGTACGACGGCGCCAGTGTGCTGCTCAGAGCCCGTGACGGGTTGCTCTCCACCATGGCCTGCCACGGCGCCGTGCGCGCCAACCGCAAGCTCGGCGTCGAGGAGATGAACGCCCTGCTGCGACAGATGGAAGCCACTGACCGCTCTGACCAATGCAACCATGGTCGGCCCACCTGGCGCCAGGTCAGTATTGCGGAGCTCGACAAGATGTTCCTGCGCGGCCGTTGACATGGCGCCCAAGCTGCTGTCGCGTCGACACCTGCTCAGCGGCGCCGTCGCAGGTGTGCTGCCGCTCAGCGCGCCCGCCCAAAGCGACAGTGCGGACGCGTTGCTGCAGGCGGCGGCGCGTGGTGACCTGAGTCTGGTGGGGCAATTGCTCGCTCGCGGCGCGCCGCTGGAGGCGCGCGACGCGCAAGGACGCAGCCCGCTGCTGCTCGCAACCGCGGCAAACCACCTCGCTGTTGCGCAACTGCTGATTGACCGTGGCGCCAGCGTGAACGCCCAGGATCAGCAGCAGGACAGCGCCTTCCTGCTGGCTGGCGCACGCGGCTTCACCGCAATCGTGCGCGCCACCCTGGCCGCCGGAGCCGACCTGAAAAGCACCAATCGGTACGGCGGCACGGCGTTGATTCCGGCTTGCCACTATGGCCATGTGGAAACCGTGCGCCTGCTGCTGACAACGGCGATCGACGTAAACCATGTCAACCGGCTCGGATGGACTGCGTTGCTGGAGGCGGTGATCCTGGGCGACGGTGGTCCGGCGCACACCGAGATCGTGCGACTGCTGCTGGCACACAGCGCCTTGCCCAATCTCGCGGACCGCGACGGTGTGACGCCCCTGCAGCATGCGCGCAGACGCCAGCAGACACGCGTCGCACAGTTGCTGCGCTCGGCCGGAGCACACTGAGACTGCGAGGTTTCAGCTGTCCTCACGTTAAAATGACTTCGCTGCCATCCTGCAGCGCTACGCCTCTTTTCCCGTTCATGAAGCCACTGCGATATCTGCGCCACACCGTCCTCGCACTACTGGTCGCGGTGGTGCTGGTCGGCTGTGCGGCGCTGGACGAAAAGCAGGGCGAATGGATCTTCCAGCCCAGTAGCAGCAACTGGGGCGCCAACGCGGCGCGCGACATGGGCGACGTCTGGATCGAATTCGATTCGCTGCGCAGTGCGCAGCGCGTCAAATTGCACGCCTTGTGGCATCCGGCGCAGCCCGATGAGAACAGCCGCAGCACAGCGGCACCGGTGCTGTTGTACCTGCACGGAGCACGTTTCAACGTGACCGGCTCGGCGCACCGGGTGCGGCGCATGCAGGAACTCGGATTTTCGGTGTTGGTTGTGGACTACCGTGGCTTCGGCAAAAGCGACGGTAACACACCCTCCGAGGCGCTCGCCAATGAAGACGCGCGCGCCGCCTGGAACTGGCTGGCCAGCCGTTATCCACAGCGGCCGCGTTACATCTTCGGCCACTCCCTTGGCGGCGCCATTGCGATCGAACTGGCAAGCCAGGTCGGTGACGAGGCGGGAACCATCGTCGAAGGGACTTTCACCTCGATTCCCGATGTGGTGAGCAGCATGCGCTGGGGCTGGCTGCCGGTAGGGCCACTCATAACCCAGCGTTTTGACGCAATCAAGAGGGTCCCCAATCTCGGGTCCCCCCTGCTGGTGGTGCACGGCTCCCAGGACCGGCTGGTCAAGCCGGAGCTGGGACGCAAACTGTATGAGGCTGCGCGCGAACCCAAGGCATTTGTGCTGGTCGACGGTGGCTCCCACCACAATACCAACTCCATCGGCCAGGCCCAGTACCGGGAAGCGATCGCGCAGCTCTTTGGATTGAAGTAAACCGGTCTGGCAGGCTGTCGGGCTTTGGGTTGGGTCCGCGTTGGGTCAGCAAGGGGGTGCAGGCAAGGCGCAAAGCGCACCGGAAAAGCACAGCCGCCGAGCATTTGCAACGCCGTATGGGCCCCTTGCAGGCCCAACCCGAAGGGCCGGGGAGATTCACGCCGCCATCCGCCGTTGTCGGCCCGTTGTGTGGGTCGGCCTCACGGCCTCGCCGACGCCTTGGCCGGCAAGGCGACTCTCCCCGGCTCGGACCCAACCCAAAGCCCGACGGCCTCCTGGCCGCGCGGTGCGCCCGGCGCCACGCTTCTGCTACCCTCCAGCGCAATGCCGCTGCCTCCACCGCCCACCATCGTTCCCGTTCCGTCCGCCAGCTTCGCCCGGCCCGCCATGTCGCCTGGTGTGGTGGTACTGATCCTGTCGGCCCTGCTTGGCATTCAGCCCATCACGACGGATTTGTACCTGCCCGCGCTGCCTGCCTTGACCAGCGGCTTTGCCGCGCCCATGGCACAGGCACAACTGACGCTCACCGCCCTGTTGTTGGCGTTCGGACTGTCGCAACTGGTATGGGGCCCGCTATCAGACCGTTTTGGCCGACGTCCGGTGCTGTTGCTGGGGCTGTCCGCCTACATCATTGCCGCCATCGGCAGCGCACTGGCGCCATCGATGGAGTTGCTGATTGTCTGGCGCACCATCCAGGGAGCCGCCATGGGCGCGGGGGTGATGGCTGCGCGGGCGATCATCCGCGACCTGTACAGCCCGGCCGAGGGCGCCCGTGTGATGTCCAAAGGATTGTCGGGGCTGGCGGTGGTGGCCTGCCTGAGCGCCCCGCTCGGTAGCCTGTTGTCCGAGCTCTTCAACTGGCGCGCCGCCCTGCTGGCGCTCGCCGTGTTCGGCGCCGCCTCGCTGGTGCTGGTGGCGTGGCAGTACCGCGAAACCAACCCGCGCAAGAACCCGCGTGCACTGGAGCCACGCAGCCTGTGGAACAACTGGCTGATGATCGCCCGCAACCCCACCTTTCGTGCTTACTCGGCCCTGTCGGCGACGTCGTACGGTGGCCTGTTCACGTTTCTCGCGGCGTCGTCCTTTGTGTTAATCCAGGTGCTGCAGTTGAGCACGGCGCATTACGGCTTGCTGATGTTTTCCATGTCCTTGGTCTACATGCTGGGCACTTTCCTGTGTCGGCGCATGTTGCCGATTCTGGGCGTGCGCCGCTCGGTGGCGGTCGCCTGCGCGGTAACGCTGGCCAGTGGAGTACTGATGGCTGGTTTTGCGCTGGCCGGGCTCAGCACCGGGCCAACCGGAGTCTGGTTCATCATGGGGCCGCAATACCTTTTCATGCTCGCCCACGGCGTGCACCAGCCCTGCGGCCAGAGTGGTGCCGTCGGGCCATTCCCGCAGGCGGCCGGGGCGGCCTCTGCGCTGAATGGATTCGTGATGATGGTGGCGGCCTTTGTGATGGGCGGCTGGCTCGGCACACACATGGACGGAACCGTGTTTCCGTTGACCAATGGCATCTTGTTCTGGAGTGTGTTGATCGCCCTGTCCGGCTGGACCCTGGTGCAAAAACACGGTGAACCAGCGCCTGCCCCCGGCAGCCGACACTGAGATGGTGCCAGCGCGCTGTATTGCCATCACTGGCCCCACCGCCGTCGGCAAGTCGGCGGCAGCCTTGGCCATCGCGCGCCGCCATGGCGCAGAGATCATCAGTGTGGACTCAGCGCTGGTCTACCGTGGCATGGACATTGGCACCGCCAAGCCGTCGGCTGCGGACCAGGCCCTGGTGCCACACCATCTGCTCAATATCCGCGACCCGATGCAGGCCTACAGCGCAGCGGAGTTCGTGCGCGACGCCAGCGGCCTGATTGCCGCCATCAACGGGCGCGGGAAACTGGCGCTGCTGGTTGGCGGCAGCATGATGTACTTTCGCGCGCTGCTGCACGGTATCGACGACATGCCAGCGGCCAGCCCACTGGTGCGTGCCGCGATCACGCAGGAAGCGCAGGTGGCTGGCTGGCCGGCAATGCACCGCCAGTTGGCAATGGTGGATGCGAGCACTGCCGCACGGTTGGCGCCAGCCGACAGCCAGCGCATCCAGCGCGCACTGGAGGTGTACCGGGTGTCCGGGCGCAGCCTGAGCAGTTTCCAGCGATCACCTGTCAGCCATGACAATCTATCCGCACTGGCACAGCTGCCGCTGCTGTCGCTGGAGCCGGACCAGCGCGGCTGGCTGCACCACCGCATTGAATTGCGCTTCGATGCCATGCTGGCCGACGGGTTCCTCGACGAAGTCTGCACCCTGCGTGCACGGGGTGACCTGCACCCGGATCTGCCGTCCATGCGGTGCGTCGGTTACCGCCAGGCGTGGGAGATGCTGGACGGTCTGTTTCCACCCGACGCGCTGCGCGAACGCACCATCGCGGCGACACGCCAACTGGCCAAGCGACAACTGACCTGGCTGCGCGCGATGCCACAGCGCCGCGTTGTGCCATGCGACCAGCCCGATGCCCAGGCGCAACTGCAAGAGCAGGTCGACGCCCTGCTAAAGGAAACAGCATGACCCTGGTCGTGCAAGGCCTGTGCAAGCAGTATGGTGCGGTGCCGGTGTTTCGCGACGTGTCCTTGCAGGTGGAAAACGGCGAGTTCGTCGCCATCGTCGGCGAATCCGGCGTTGGCAAATCAACTTTGCTCAATTGCATGGCGGGCCTGGACCAATGGGACGCAGGCCGCGTGTTGCTCGACGGCATCGACCTGGGCCAACTAGACGACAGCCAGCGCGCCCTGCTGCGACGGCGCAACATCGGTTTTGTGTTTCAGGCGTTTCACGTGCTGCCGCACCTGGACGTTGCGCA
>Ga0105048_10002884_pt1 | contig 28078 bp, 23 predicted proteins | sample MAT05_FD_78382 | JGI IMG/M metagenome (GOLD analysis project Ga0105048, IMG submission 78382) | Freshwater microbial communities from Lake Fryxell liftoff mats and glacier meltwater in Antarctica - MAT-05 | ecosystem: Environmental > Aquatic > Freshwater > Ice > Liftoff microbial mat | place...
CCTTCGACGCGCGCGGCCTCCTTCGACGGGCCGAACACCCGGAACCCCTTGTCGCGGAGGTAGTCGGCGAGGCCGGCGGCGAGGGGGTCTTCGGGGCCGATCACGACAAGGCCGATCTGCTCCTTGGCGCAGAAGCGGTTCAGCTTGTCCGTCTCGGTGTGGTCGATGGCGACGTTCACGGCCCCGTCGCGGGCGGTGCCGGCGTTGCCGGGGGCGCAGAACAGTTTGCCGAGCCGCGGCGACTGCTTCAACTTCCAGACCAGGGCGTGCTCCCGGCCGCCTTTGCCGATCACCAGGACGTTCATGGACCGCCGCGGTCGGGTGTGGGGATACGGTTCCCCGCCAGTGTATTCACGCCGCGCCATCGGGGGCGGGCTTTCGACCGGCGTGAAGGTGTGCCTACGGATTGGGGCAGTCAGCCGTTAGGCCGGGGCGCAAGCCCCGTTGGGATCGGATGACGCACGGGGCTTGCGCCCCGGCCTACTGACCCGCAGGTTGTCCGAGGTGCATTGCCCCGGTTCGGACTTCGCCGGAGGTGGTTCGCCCCCTCACCCCGCGTGCTTCGCCGCGACCCTCTCCCCCGAGGGGAGAGGGTGGGCGCACCCGGCCCCCGTCGCGGGCGGGCATCGACCCGCGGACGAAGGGGGTGCCGCCTGGCGTCGGCGCGTGGTTGCCCGCCCGTGATGAGGGCCGGCGACCTCCCACCCTCTCCCCTCGGGGGAGAGGGTCGCGGCGAAGCACGCGGGGTGAGGGGGCGAACCACGAACGACGAGGACCAGAAGCCACACACCCAACCCCAACAACCTGCGACTCAGTAACGGCGGATTGCCGAAATCCCTAGTCACACCCGGCGTGAAGAAACGGCTTGCCTTCGGCGACGAGTTCGTTTAGACTAAGCTGCGTGATTAGGTCGTGCTACACTTCCCCGAGTCGCTCCTGATGTTCGCGCCGCGTTGGCTCCTTCTGCTCGTCCCATGGTGCGGCCTGTTCGTCGGGTGCGGCAGTGGCGGCCCGCCGGAATTCCAGGGGCCGCCGGTCAAGGTCGTGTGTACGACCACGATCGTCGCCGACCTGGTGTCGCGCGTCGGCGGCGACCGGGTGACGGTGGACGTGCTGATGGGGCCGGGCGTGGACCCGCACCGGTACATCCCCACGGCCGGCGACCGTGCGAAACTGGAAGGGGCACACATCGTCTTCTTCAACGGCCTCCACCTCGAAGGGAAGATGACCGACACGTTCGAGAAGTCGCGCCGCCGCTTCCGCGCCTTCGCCGTCACCCGCGACCTGTCGCACGACCAGCTCCGCGCCGCCGACACCGACGGCGGCGAACACGACCCGCACGTCTGGTTCGACGTGAAGCTGTGGGCCGGAACGATCGGTCCGGTTCAGGCCGAACTGTCGAAACTCGACCCCGACGGGGCCGCGGTGTACGCGGCGAACGCGGATGCGTACCGCAAGGAACTCGTCGCCCTCGACGCCGAGGTGCGGGCGGCGGTCGAGAAGCTGCCGAAGGCGCGGCGGGTGCTGGTGACCGGGCACGACGCCTTCGGCTACTTCGGCCGCGCCTACGGTATTGAGGTGCGCGGGTTGCAGGGCGTGAGCACGGCCAGCGAGGTGGGGACGGGCGAGCGCGACGCGCTGGCCGACTTCCTCGGGTCGAAGCAGATTCCGGCGGTGTTCACGGAAACGTCCGTCCGCGACGACGGCCTTCAGGCGGTGCTCGAAACGACGCGGAAGAAGTACGGCCACACCGTCCGCCTCGTCGGCGGCGACGACGCCCTCTACTCGGACGCCCTCGGCGCCCCCGGCAGCCCCGGCGGCACGTACGCCGGCATGGTGCGGCACAACGTGACGGTGATCGTCGATGCTCTCTCGAAGTAGGGGCGACATGGTCGCGCGCGTGACGGACCCGGCGGGCGAATCCCACCCGTTGCAACGGGTGGGCTTTCAGCCCTCCCACGGTCCCACGGTCCCACTGTCCCAAAGTCCCAGTGCGATTCAAGTTCACGACCTGACCGTCGCCTACGGCGAGAAGCCGGTGCTGTGGGACATCGACCTGACGGTGCCGGCCGGCGTGCTGATGGGCGTGGTCGGCCCGAACGGCGCCGGCAAGACGACGCTCATCCGGGCGATGCTCGGCCTGTTGAAGCCGGTCGCCGGCCGCGTGCTCGTGCAGGGGAAACCGTACTCCGCGCGCGACCGGCTGGTCGGCTACGTGCCGCAGCGCGGGACCGTCGATTGGGACTTCCCCACGACCGTGCTCGACGTGGTGACGATGGGCACGTACGGGCGCCTCGGGTGGTTCCGCCGCCCGGGGGCGAAGGAGCGCGCGGAGGCGACGGACGCGCTGAACCGGGTGGGCATGGCGGGCTTCGCCGGGCGGCAGATCAGCCAGTTGTCGGGCGGCCAGCAGCAGCGCGTCTTCCTGGCGCGGGCGCTGGTGCAGGACGCGCCGGTGTACCTGATGGACGAGCCGTTCCAGGGCGTTGACGCCGTGACGGAGCGCTCCATCATCGAAATCCTGCGCGAACTGCGGACCCGCGGGCGGACGGTCGTGGTGGTCCACCACGACCTGAACACGGTGCCCGAATACTTCGACTGGGTGACGCTGCTGAACGTCCGCGTGGTGGCGTCCGGGCCGGTGGGCGAGGCGTTCACGGCGGCGAACCTGCGCGCCGCCTACGGCGAGCGGGTAGCGGTCGCGGGGGTTTCGTAGGTCGGGTCGAGTCTTCGAGGCCCGACGCGGGGCGCCAACCGCTCGGGCAGAAACCCCTGGCGCGCCGACGATCGCGGCTTTCTCCGGGCGCACCTCGCTCCCCGCGTCGGGCCTCGCCGACTCGGCCCGACCTACGATAACGGGCTCACGGTCGGGTCGGCCGGGTGAACGCCGAGCAGCCCGCGGCACTCGCGGGTCACCACCTCCAGCAGCGTCTCCAGGCTGCCCGGGGCGACGGCCGCGATCACCTCCTGATAAATGCCGTAGCCGTAGGCCGTGGTCGGCGGCAGGTATCCGGGCTGCCAGTCGTCGCAGACCGTGGCGACCATCACCGTCAGGTGCGGGAAGCGGCGGCGGAGCTCGAGCTGGAACGACTGGTACAGTTCGCCCGCGCTGAACACCCACAGCGCGTCCCCGAGCCGCCACACGCCGACGGGCAACGGGTAGGTCGCTCCGTCCGGCAAGCCCGCGAGGCGGGCGAGTTGCCGCGTCATCCGCTCGACGTGGGCGTGGGCGTCGCGGACGCGGCCGTCGTCGCCGGCGTCGCGGGCGGCGTCCTCCGCGGCCTGCCAGCGTCGCAACTCGGCCTCGGTGGCGGCACGGGTGGGGAGGTCGGCCCGGTAGGGGAGCGGGGTGGTGAAGCGGCGGCCGGCGAACGATTCGTACCGGTCGAGTTCCGCGCCGGTCTGCGGCCGGTGCGCCCAGGTGCCGAGCGTCGCCCCCGAAACGACCGGGCCGGTGTACACGAACGCCGTGCCCCGCGGCGGCAGCGCCTCCAGGCCCGACAGGGCCGCGAAGCCGAGCTGCCGGCCGTTGCGGTCCGCGACCGCGGCGTCGCCGACGTAGCCCTCCCGCGGCCCCAGGTCGCCGGACGCCCCTTGCAGGAACAGGCACGGGGCACGCGTCTCGCGCTCGACCACCTCGCGCATCGCCCCCACGTAGTCGGGGCTGACCAGCGTGTTCTGCCACGCCAGCGTCGTCGGGTGGCAGGCGTAGTTCACGACCGTACCGAGTGTCACCCCGCTGTCACTGACGGCCCGGGCGAGGGTGACGGTGTCGTCCGCGGGGCCGGCGGGGTTGAAGCCGCACACGACCTGTTCCGTCGCGGCGTCCCAGTGGTCGCGGTGGCGGGCGAGGTCGCACTTCGCGGTGCCGTACACGATCGTCGCGGGGATGAGCGTCGCCGCCGCCTCCGCGGCCAGTTCGGCGCACGCGGCCGCGACGCGGTCGAGGTACGGGCCGATCAGGTCGCCCCCGGGCAGGTGCGCCCGCGACCGCGACAGCCACGCCGACCCGTGCGTGTGCGACAGCGCGAGGTGAACGTGGTCCGCGGCGACGCCGGCGGCCGCCGCCGCGGCGGCGCGCATGCGGTCGGCTTCGGCCCCTTCGAGGATGCAGTGGTCGAGGCCGACGACGAGCAACCGCTGCGACTCGTCCGCGGCTTCCACCAGCATCGCCGTGGCGGTGAGCGGGCGGTGGACGCCGGTCGCCTGCTCGTGCAGGGCGGCGCCCCACATGCGGTGATAAATGCCGGGCGGCGGCGTGATGTCGGCGCGGGCGAACGCGGCCGAGCCGCGCGTCTGCGGGGTCGTGATGCGGGTGGTCACGTCGGCTCCTCGTACAGCGTCCGGGCCGGGTTCAGGAACACCCAACACACGCCGGCCCCGGCGAACATCCCGGCGAACAGCAGGATGACGTGGTTCCAGTCGCCGGTGACCCCGACCAGCTGGCCGACCGCGAACGGGAAGAACCCGGCGCCGACGTTCCCGGCCATGTTCATCGTGGCGAAGACCATCGCGACGCGGGTGCCGCCCATCGACAGGGCCACCGCGTAGGCCGGCGGCCCCGCCATGTAGGCGCAGAACGCCGCCGCGCTGACGAGCAGGACGACCTCGCCCGCGGTCGGCGCGAAGTACGCCGACACGGCTACGGCCGCGGCGACGACCATGCCCGCGGCGGAGATGCCACAGCGGCTGAGCCACTCGCGGCCGGTCCGCCGCAGGAGCCAGTCGGACGCGGTGCCGCCGAGTAAGGCGCCGACGATCCCCGCGAGCAGCGGCCACGTCGCGAGGCTGCCCGACTCGGCGGGTGACACGCCCTTCGTCTCCTGGAGGAATCGCGGGAACCACGTGAAGAACAGGGCCGTCGCCCCGGCGCGCAGGAGTTGCTGGAGGCACAGCAGCACCATGTCGCGGTCGGCGACGAGGAGCGTCCAGTCGAACGGCTCGCGGACTGCCGGGGTCGGCCGCGGGGCGTCGGGTCGGGGCACCACGACGGCGAACACCAGCGCCCACACCAGGCCCGGCACCGCGTACACGACGAGTACGGCCTGCCACGTCAGTGGGCCGAACAGCCGGCCGGTCACCTCCTGCGACAGGGCCGCGCCGCCGGCCATGAAGCACGCCAGCAGCCCGGACGCGAAGCCCTGTTCGGTCTTGGGGAACGTCACCCCGATGGCCTTGGTGGCGCACGGGAAGATGCCCGCCTGCGCCGCCCCCATCAGCCCCCACAGGAGCGCCAGTTCGGTGAAGTTAGTAGCGAGTCCGACCACGGCCGTGAGTGCCGACCACGCGACGGTGAAGATGACGAGCGCGGGTTTGCTGCCGAGTCGGTCGGCGACCCACCCGGCGGGAATTTGGAAGGCGGCGTAGCCGGCGTACCACGCGAGCCACACGAACCCCATCGCCTGCGGTGTGAGTCCGAGTTCGCCCTCGATCGCCTTCGACGGCACCCCCAGCGCCGACCGCTGCAGGTAGGCGACGAGCGTGACCAGGCACAGGAACGCCAGCAGGGTGTAGCGCATTTCAGGGGGTGGCGTGTGGTTCCGGTTCGGAGCCCCGAAGGGGCGGCAGGTAATAGCCCAGGGCGTAAGCCCTGGGTGGCCTGTGGGGGAGTTCTCGCTGCGTAACCCCTTCAGACACCGCAAACGCCACCCAGGGCTTACGCCCTGGGCTATTACCTGCCGCCCCTTCGGGGCTCCGAACCGGAGCTTAGGGCGAGCAAAAGTCGCTCGAACAGCCGGTCCACTTCCGCGGCGGTCTCGGCGTCCAGCTCCCAGCCGTAGGGGCCGCGGCGGCGCGCGGACGGGAACAGCCCGCGCTTCGCCATCAGGTACTTCTCGACCGCCAGGAACCCGTCGAGCCCGGCTTGCAGCTGCAGGCTCACGACGGCGCACACCGGAAAGTACGCCCGGTACGCGGCGTCCTCGTCGCCGCGGCGGAGTGCCCGCCACACGGCCACGACGCCGTCAAGCAGGTCCATCCCCGGCATGGTGCCGGCGATGCCGCGGCGGAAGCTGTCGATGAGGAACACGCCGCCCGAACCCTCGAAGATGCGGGCCGCGCCGCCGGTCGCGTCGCGCAGCGCGGAGATGGTCGGCCCGTTCGGCGCCGCCTCCGGCTTGAAGAGAATCTTGTCCGGCCCGTACCGCTCGAGCAGCTTCACGTACACGCCCATGGGGATCGCTTGCCCCACGTACCCGGACGCGTCCTGAACGACGACGGGAACGCGAACCGCGTCGGCGACGGCGCGGAAGTAGTCGGTCAGCTGTTCGACCCCCGGCCGCGCCGACAGCGGCGGCACGGCCATGACCGCGTCGCACCCCACTCGCTCGGCGGCGACGGCGAAGGCGACCGCCTGCTTCGTCCCTTCCGCGCCGACGGCCGCGAACACCGGCCCGCGCCCTGCCGTCGCTTCGACCAGCAGGCGGGGCAGTTCGACGCGCTCGTCGGCGGTCAGCTTCAGCGTCTCGGACACCATGCCCGTGCCGAGGCCGTCGGCGCCGACGGCGAACGACCAGTCCACGGCGCGCGCCAGCGCCGCGGCGTCGATGCGGTCGTCGTCGGTGAACGGCGTGTGGGCGATGGCCAAGACGCCTGACAACTGTCGAACCATATCGCATCCCGAAAGCCCGGGGACGGCCGTCCCCGGGCTTTGTCACTTGTTACCAGTCCCCCACGCTGCCGTCGGGGTAGAAGACCCGTTGCAAGACTTCCTGCTGGAACGGGTGCCGCTTCACCTCGGCCTCGTCAATCGTGATGCCCAGGCCGGGCCGCGTGTTCGGCTTCACGATCCGCCCCTTCGGCTCGATCGTGAACCCTTCACTCACCACGTCGCGGCGCCAGGGCACGTCCTCGGTCACCGTCTCGCAGATGGCGTAGCTCGGCTGGCTGAAGCCGAACTCCAAACTCGCCGCGGTGCTCACCGGCCCCTGCGGGTTGTGCGGCGCCAGCGCGATGCGGTGGGCCTCGGCCAGCGCCGCGATCCGCCGCGCCTCGGAGAGCCCGCCGCAGTGGGTGATGTCCACCTGACACACCTCGCAGGCGCGGGCGGCGAAGAGGCGCTGAAAGTCGGCCAGGTTCGTGACGCGCTCGCCGGTAGCGATGGGGGTGGACACGGCGCGGTTGATCGCCGCGAGCCCGTCCACCGACTCCGGCCAGCACGGCTCTTCGAGGAAGTACAGCCCGTAGGGTTCGAGTGCCTTCGCGAATTGGAGCCCCATCGCCGGCGAGGGACGGGCGTGGCAGTCCACCATGATGTCGATGCCGTCGCCGACCGCCTCGCGCATCGCGGCGACGGCGGCTTCGGCGGTGCGGATTGGCTTGAGCCCGTCGAGCGGCAGGGTCGGCGGCACGGCCATGCACTTGAACGCCGTATAGCCGTCGCCCACGGCCTGCCGGGCGAGGTCGGCGAACCGTTTGGCATCGTCCGCGGCCGTCTCGTAGAAGTCTTCCATGCGGCCGCCGCCGAGGTGGCAGTACGTGCGGACGTGGTCGCGGACCGGCCCGCCCCACAGCTTCGAACACGGCACCCCGCACACCTTGCCGAGGATGTCCCACAGGGCCAGATCGATGCCGGCGATGGCGGTGGCGCGGACGATGCCGTGGCCGTGCCAGAAGTGCTGGCGGTACATCATCTGCCACAGGTGCTCGACGCGGGTTGGGTCTTCGCCGACCACCAACTCGGCGATGTCCTCGACGGCGCCGACCACGGCCCGGGTGTGCCATTCGAGCGTGGCCTCGCCCCAGCCGAACAGGCCGTCCTGGTCGGTAACGACCTTCACGAACACCCAGTTCCGCATCCGGGCGTGGCAGACGTGCGTCTCGACGCGGGCGATCTTCATGTGGGCGGATTATGCCCCCCCGCGCGACGGGTTGCAAACGGGAACGCGGAAAAGCCCGGGGACGGCCGTCCCCGGGCTTTCGGGTACTGGAGCGCCGCCCCTCACTCCTTCAGCATCGCCTTCGCTTCCTTCATCGCCGGCACCGCCCCGGCCGGGTTCGTCGCCGCCGGGTCGCCCGCCGCGACCTCGACGGCGGCACCGACCGGCGACACCGGACCCGACTCCCGCTTTTGGAGATACTGGAAGTACCGATACAGGCCGTACCCCACCACGGGGACCGCCACGAACCACACGGCCGTGTGCCCGGCCTGCTTCAGCAGGTCGAGGAGCCACGTCCCGCCGAAGAAGAAGACGCCCACCCCGACCACGCAGTAGATCAGGTCGGCGATGATGAACTTGGTGAACGAGTACCGCACCGCACCAGTGATGAGGAACACCCCGGTCCGCACGGGTGGCAGGAACCGGGCCATGATGAGGAGCTTGATCCCGTGCTCGTGGATCCGCCCCTCCAGCCGTTGCCGCCGCTTGGCGCTCAGCACCTTCTGCACCCAGCGGTACTCGAACAACTTCGGGCCGATCTTCCAGCCGATGCCGTACAGGAGGCAGTCGGCGCACAGGATGCCGAGCCCGGCCGCGGACCACGCCCCCCACCAGCGGACGTCCGAGTGGAGAGCCGTGAGCCCGGCGGCGTAGAGGATGCCCGCTTCCTCGGGAACCGGTGGCAGACCGATCCCCGTCATGAACAGGACGATCCAGATCGAACCGTACCAGTACAGGGCTTCGGACATTCACGGCCCCCGGGAACAAGTGTCGTATCACCTTGCACGTCGCGTTCCGTAGCCACGGTCGGATTCTGTAGAATCGAGTTGCCGGGGTTCGGGATGTCGGTTATCCTGCACATACCCGCCAAACCCCGTTCCCGCAATCCCTCCCGAATGCCGACTACTCGCTCTGCCGAACCGGGATTCGACCACGGCCGCCGCCGGCCGTCGGTCGTGCGCGCCGTGCTCACGGACGTGTTCCAGGGCCGACTGCGGGCCGGCGACCGGCTCGTCACGCAGGCCTTGGCGGATCGTTTCGGCGTCAGCCACACTCCAATCCGGGAAGCGCTCATCGAGCTGGCCGGGATCGGCGTGGTCGATTTGTTGCCGAACCGCGGGGCGGTCGTCCGCCGGGTCACGGCGAAGGACGTGCGCGAAGTCTGCCAGGTGCGGCGGTCGCTCGAATGCCTGGCGACGCGCCACGCCTGCGGCCGCATCGACCGCGACACCCTCGCCGGGCTGGGGGGCGAAACGGAAACCCTGACCGCGGCCGCCGCGACGCCCGACACGGTGACCCGCGCCCGCGACGTGGACGACCGTCTGCACGACGCCATCGCCGCGTCGTGCGGCAACAAGTTTCTCCGCGCCGAGCTGGCCCGCCTGAAGACGCTGTTCCGCGCCTTCCGCGACGTGGCCTGGGAGCAGGAGGAGGAGCGGAACGATTACCACCGGATCGGCGTCGAGGCGCGCGAGCACCTCGACCTGATCCGCGCCCTGGAGGCGGCCGACGGAAAGGCCGCCGGGCGGGCGATGGCCCGCCACATCCGCTCGGGCGAAGCCTACTGGACGCGAATCACCAGCCGCCTGAACTGAACGACCACCCGAAAGCCCCGGGGACGGCCGTCCCCGGGCTTCGCCAGCACCGACCCCCCGCGAGGGCCTGCCGATGTCCCGACTCTCCCGCTTCGCCGGCCCGGCCGGCCTACTCGCGCTCGCCGCCGCCGTCGGCTGGCCGCTCACGCCGCGCGCCGCCGAGGCGCAACAGCCCGCGGCCGCGCCGACGCCGGCGAATCTCGAATACAACCGCGACATCCGGCCGATCCTGGCCGAGAACTGCTTCGCCTGTCACGGCCCCGACAGCGCCGCCCGCAAGGCCGACCTCCGCCTCGACCGCCGCGACGACGCCGTGCAGTCCGGCGCCGTCGTCCCCGGCGACCCGGCCAAGAGTTCGCTCATCGAGCGCGTCTGCTCGGCCGAGCCGACCGAGGTGATGCCGCCGCCGAAGACCAAGAAGGTCGTCACGGACGCGCAGAAAGCGATGCTCCGCCGCTGGGTCCAGGAGGGCGCACAGTACCAGCCGCACTGGTCGTTCATCGCCGCCACCCGCCCCGCGGTCCCGGCCTTCACCGACGACAAGGGCAAGGCGTTCGTTCGCACCCCGATCGACGCCTTCGTGTTGAAGCAGCTCCGCGCCAACGGGCTGGAGCCGGCCCCCGAGGCCGACCGGCGCACCCTCGCCCGCCGGCTGGCGCTCGACCTCACCGGCCTGCCGCCGGAGCCGGCCGACGTGGAAGCGTTCGTCAACGACCAGTCGCCGAACTGGTACGAGACGTACGTGGACAAGCTGATGGCGACGCCGCAGTGGGGCGAGCACCGCGGCCGGTACTGGCTCGACGCCGCCCGCTACGCCGACACCCACGGCATCCACTTCGACAACTTCCGCGAGATCTGGGCCTACCGCGACTGGGTCATCAACTCGTTCAACCGGAACCAGCCGTTCGACCGCTTCACCGTGGAGCAGCTGGCCGGCGACATGCTCCCCGAGCCGACGCTCGACCAGCGCGTCGCCACCGGGTTCATCCGCTGCAACATCACGACGAACGAGGGCGGCATCATCGACGAGGAGTACGCCGTCCTGTACACCCGCGACCGCACCGAGACGATCAACGCCGTGTGGATGGGCCTGACGGCCGGGTGCGCCGTCTGCCACGACCACAAGTTCGACCCGATCTCGCAGCGCGAGTTCTACAGCATGGCGGCGTTCTTCAACAACCTGGCCGTGCCCGTGCGCGACGGGAACATCCCGAACCCGAACCCGATCATCCCCGTGCCGCGCGCCGAGGACCGCGCCCGCCTCGACCAGATCAGTCCGTCGCTCGCCGCGGCGAAGACCAAGGCGGACGAGCGGAAGGCGGGCGCGAAGGGCGACTTCGACGCCTGGCTGAAGACGGCGAAGGCCGAGGAGTACGGCAGGAAGGCGCCGACGGGTTCGCTCGTGTTCCACGCCCCGCTCCGCGAGGACGCCGGCAAGGCGATCGGCGTGCAGGTGAACGGCGCCGACCAGCAGGCGAAGTTCAACACCGGCTACGACTGGTCGGTGGCCCGCGCCGACAAGGGGAAGGCGTTCACCATCCGCGCCGGCGAGAAGCTGAGCTTCAAGGAGGTCGGCGACTTCGACCGCACGCAGCCGTTCGCCGTGTCGTTCTGGGTGACGATCGACAAGAAGGGCGCGGGCAACGGCGCCGTCGTGGCCCGCATGGACGACGCCAACGGCTTCCGCGGCTGGGACGTGTGGATTCAGGCCGACCGCATCGGCACGCATGTCGTGAACACGTGGCCGGGCGACGCCATGAAGGTGGTCGCCAAGGGCGTCATCGCGCCCGGGAAGTGGACGCACGTGACCGTCGCCCACGACGGCACCGGCAAGGCGGGCGGGGCGAAGATTTACTACAACGGCGAGCCGCAGCCGCTGGACACCGAGGCCGACGCGCTCGTGTCCACGACCCGCACGACGGTCCCGTTCACGGTCGGCCAGCGCAACACCACCGGTCGCGTCAACGGCGTCGCGCTCGAAGACCTGCGCGTCTACGCCCGGCCGTTCACGGCGCTGGACGCGTCGCAGCTGGCCGGCTCGCGGCGCGTCGCCGACCTGCTCGGCCGCGAGGCCGGGAAGCGGACCGCCGCCGAGACGGCCGAGCTGTTCAACTGGTGGCTCGTCTCGCAGGACCGCAGCTACCAGCAGCTGTCGGCCGCGTACCGCACGCTCCAGGAGGAGGAGGTCGCCATCCGCGGCCGCGGCACGATCGCGCACGTGGCCGTGGAGAAGGCGAGCGCGCCGGAAGCATTCATCCTCCACCGCGGCGACTACGACAAGCGCCGCGACAAGGTCGGGGCCGCGACGCCGGCGGCGCTGCCGGGCTTCCCCGCCGACCAGCCGAAGAACCGCCTCGGCTTCGCCAACTGGCTGCTGCGGGCCGACCACCCGCTGACGACCCGCGTGACGGTGAACCGCTTCTGGCAGGAGCTGTACGGCACCGGCCTGGTCCGCAGCGCCGGCGACTTCGGCACCACCGGCGAGCTGCCGAGCCACCCCGAACTACTCGATTGGATGGCGGTCGAATTCCGCGAGAAGGGGTGGGACGTGAAGCAGTTCTTCAAGCTGCTCGTCACGTCGTCCACGTACCGGCAGGCGGCCGTGACCACACCCGAGAAGGTGGCGAAGGACCGCGACAACCGGCTGCTGAGCCGCGGCCCGCGGTTCCGCATGGACGCCGAGATGGTGCGCGACTCCGCCCTGGCTGCGAGCGGGCTGTTGGTGCGGCGGATCGGCGGGGCGAGCGTGCGGCCGTACCAGCCGGACGGCGTGTGGGAGGCGGTGGCGATGATCGGCAGCAACACCCGCGACTACCGCCGCGACAGCGGCGAGAGCCTGTACCGCCGCAGCCTGTACACGTTCTGGAAGCGCTCGGCCCCGCCGGCGTCGATGGAGGTGCTGAACGCCCCGAACCGCGAGCTGTGTACGGTCCGCCGCGACCGCACGAACACGCCGCTCCAGGCGCTGCTGACGCTGAACGACGTGCAGTACGTGGAGGCGGCGCGGGTGCTGGCCGAGCGCGCGATCAAGACCGGCGGCGCGACGCCGCAGACGCGCCTCGACTTCGTGGCCCGGCGGCTGCTGTCGCGACCGTTCCGCGACAACGAGCGGCCCGTCGTGGAGGGGACGTTGGCCGACCTGCTGGCGCACTACCGCGCGAAGCCCGACGAGGCCCGGCGGTTGATCGCGTTCGGCGAGAGCCGCGCCGACGCGACGCTCGACCCGGTCGAGCTGGCGGCGTACACGATGGCCGTGAACCAGCTCATGAACCTGGACGAGGTTCTGAACAAGTAGTCTGAACGGTTTGAGGTCGCAATTTGCGACCTCGAGTCGGGAACCCGAGGCGGCGATGCCTAGTAAGCGACCTGCTCCGCTAGCGCTGACACCGGCCGTCATCGACTCGCGGATCCACCTGATCCGTGGGCAACGGGTCATGCTGGACTTCGACCTCGCCGAACTGTACGGCGTGCCCACCATGCGGCTGAACGAACAGGTCGCGCGGAATCGGAAACGGTTCCCGCCCGATTTCGCGTTTCAGCTTACGGCACATGAGGTTACGGATTTGATATCGCAAAATGCGATATCAAACGAGGGGCGTGGCGGACGACGTAAGCCACCGTGGGTGTTCACCGAACACGGGGTCGGAATGGCAGCGAGCGTGCTCCGATCCGAGACCGCCGTCCGCATCAGCATCGAGATCATCCGCTCCTTCGTTCGTCTGCGCCGCCTGCTCACCACGCCGGGCGAACTCGCCAGCCAGCTCCTTCAACTGGCAGAGACGGTGCAGGTTCACGACGAGAAACTACGCGTCATCACCGACGTGCTGCGGAAGATGATGGAGCCCCCGCCGCCCGCGCCGCCGACCCGGAAGATCGGCTTCGTCGATACCGAATCCAACCCCTGACCCCACCCGAGGACCGGCGATGATCTTCGACAACCCCGCGCTGCTGGCCCAGACGCGCCGCCACTTCTTCGGCTCGGCCGGCCTGTCGCTCGGCGGAGCCGCCCTCGGGTCGCTCCTCGGCGGCACCGCCCGCGCCGCGGGCAGCCCGACGGCGCACGGCGCCGCGCTCCGCGAGACGCACTTCCCGGCGAAGTGCAAGAACGTCATCTACCTCCACATGGTCGGTGGCCCCGCCCAGATGGACCTTTACGACTACAAGCCGAAGATGGTGGACTTCTACGACAAGGACCTGCCCGACAGCATCCGTCGCGGCCAGCGCCTCACCACGATGACCAGCGGCCAGGCGCGCTTCCCCATCGCCCCGTCGGTGTACAAGTTCGCCCGCCAGGGCCGCTGCGGCATGTGGATGAGCGAGCTGCTGCCGTACACGTCCCGCATGGCCGACGACATGGTGTTCGTCCGCTCGATGCACACCGAGGCCATCAACCACGAACCGGCCATCACCTACATCCAGACCGGCAACCAGGTGACCGGCAAGCCGTGCCTCGGGGCGTGGATGAGCTACGGCCTCGGCAGCCTCAACCAGAACCTGCCCACGTTCGTCGTCATGGTCGCCAAGCCGACCAACCAGGATCAGGTGCAGGCCATCTCGGCCCGGCTGTGGCAGAGCGGCTACCTCCCCGGCGAACACGCGGCCGTCTCGTTCCGCGCGGCCGGCGACCCCATCCTCTACATCAACAACCCGCCGGGCGTGGACCCGAGCGTCCGCCGCCGCACCCTCGACGGCATCGGCCAGCTGAACCAGCTCGAACACCAGCGCACCGGCGACCCCGAGACGCTGACGCGGATCGCGCAGTACGAGATGGCCTTCCGCATGCAGACGAGCGTGCCGGAGCTGGCCGACCTGAACCGGGAGTCGGCCCGCACGCTCGACATGTACGGCCCCGACGTTCACAAGCCCGGCTCGTTCGCGCACACGGCGCTGACGGCCCGCCGGCTGGTGGAGAAAGGCGTGCGGTTCGTGCAGGTGTACCACAACAACTGGGACCACCACGGCAACCTCACCGGTCGGATGCAGTTCCAGTGCAAGGACGTGGACCAGCCGTGCTACGCGCTGATCCAGGACCTGAAGGCGCGCGGGCTGCTCGACAGCACGCTGGTCATCTGGGGCGGCGAGTTCGGGCGGACGATCTACAGCCAGGGCGGGCTGACGAAGACGAACTACGGCCGCGACCACCACCCGCGTTGCTTCACCATGTGGATGGCCGGCGGCGGGTCGAAGGGCGGCACGATCTACGGCGAGACGGACGACTTCAGCTACAACATCGTCAAGGACCCGTGCTCGATCCCCGACTTCCAGGCGACGATCCTCCACCTGATGGGGATCGACCACGAGCGGTTCACGTTCCGCCACCTGGGTCTCGACCAGCGCCTCACCGGCGTCGAGCCGGCGAAGCCGGTCCGCGAGCTGATGTCCTGAGCAAGCCCGGGGACGGCCGTCCCCGGGCTTTCGCCCGTACCGGAGTCGCCCGTGAACGCCGCCGACGCAGAGCGCGTCCTCGCGCAGACCCTCGACGACCTCACCCTCTCCGGCAGCGAGAAGACCGCCCTCGCGGCGTGGGTGACTGCCAACGCCAAGACCGACGCCCAGCGCGGCGTCGTCCGCCACGCGGCGTTCGACCTGGCCCGCAAGGCTAGCGCGAACCTCCCGCCCGACCGGCTCATCGACTGGCTCGAAGACGTGATGCGCACCGTCGCGCCGGTGCAGTCCGCGGCGCCGGCCGGCGGACCGGTGACCGACGACCTCGTCTTTTTCGCGCCCGGCGAGGCCTGCTGGCGGCACCTCGTCAGCCGAATCACGCAGACGCGCCGCACCCTCGACCTGTGCGTCTTCACCCTCACCGACGACCGCGTCTCCCACCCCATCATCGACGCCCACCGCCGCGGCGTGAAGGTCCGCATCGTCACCGACAACGAGAAGGCCCACGACGCCGGCTCCGACGTCCACAAGTTCCGCGCCGAGGGCATCCCGGTGAAGGTGGACGACGTGCCGGGGCCGGGCGTGAACGGCCTCACCGGCCACATGCACCACAAGTTTGCCATCTTCGACGGCGCCCGGCTCGTCAACGGCAGCTACAACTGGACCCGCGGCGCGGCGGAGTGCAACTTCGAGAACGTCGTCGACAGCGCCGACCCGAAGCTGGTCGCCGCGTTCGCCGCCGAGTTCGAGCGGTTGTGGAACAAGTTCTGACCCCGTACACTGCCCGCCACCCGCCCCCTTCCGCGCCGAGAGCGGTCATGTTTCTTCGCACGCTTCCGCTCGCCGCCGTCACCGCCGCGGTCCTGGCCGCGCAGCCGACGCCGCCCGACGCCGACTACGTGAAGAAGGCCGGCCGCGCCGACACGGCCGTCGCCACGCTCGCGTCGCACAAGCTGCCGAACCTCGCCGGCAAGTGGTACGTCGTCGGCCCGTTCGACAACACGGACCGGGCCGGGTTCGACCGCGAGTTCGGCCCCGAGAAGGGGACGGTGGACCTGGCCGCGAAGTACCCGGGGAAGGGCGGCGGGAAGCTGGCGTGGGCCGAGTACAAGGGCTTCAAACTCGGCCAGGTGCTCAACCTCGCGGCGCTCGTCCCGCCGGAACACCGTACCGAGAGCGTGATCTACCTGTACCACGAGTTCGAGTCGGACCGCGAGTTCAAGCTGCCGCTGTCGCTCGGCTCGGACGACACCATCTCGGTGTACTTCAACGGCAAGCGGCTGCTACACAAGGCGTACGAGGGCGGCGCCGCCCCGGACCAGGACCGCGTCGACCTGCCGGTCGTCGTCGGCAAGAACCGGCTCCTGTTGAAAGTGACGCAGATCGGCGGTCGGTGGGAGGCTTATGTTGCCCCCGAACTGCCGACGCTCGTGTCCGCCTCGATTCGCGCCCGGCTCGACCGCGACTACCCGCCGCCGGCCGTCGTGCAGGCCATGCAGTCGGCCGCCGGCGCGGAAGCGGCTCACTACGCCGTGAGCACGCTGGCGCTGCCGGACGACTGCGTCCTCGAAGTCGGCGGGCTGGCGTTCCGGCCGGACGGCAAGCTCCTCGCCTGCACCCGCCGCGGCGAAATCTGGCTCGTCCACAACCCACTCGCCACCGACCCCAAGAGCGTGAAGGTGACGCGCTTCGCCTCCGGCCTCCATGAGGCGCTCGGCCTGTCGGTGCAGGACAACAACACGGTCTACGTCACGCACCGCCCCGAAATCTGCAAGCTGACCGACGCCGACGGCGACGGCGTGGCCGACCGGTTCGAGACGGTGTGCGACAAGTGGGGCGTCTCCGGCGACTACCACGAGTACGCCTTCGGCCCGGCCCGCGACCGCGCCGGCAACTTCTTCGTCACCCTGAACGTCGGCTTCAGCGGCGGCCACCAGGCCAAGGCGCCGTGGCGCGGGTGGTGCGTGAAGGTGGACCCGAAGACCGGCTCGATGGAGCCGTGGGCCTACGGGCTGCGGTCGCCGAACGGCGTGGGCTTCAGCCCCGACGGCGACCTGTTCTACGCCGACAACCAGGGCGAGTGGGTGGCCACGAACAAGCTCCACCACGTCCAGCGCGGCAAGTTCTACGGCCACCCGGCCGGCCTCCGCTGGGTGCCGTTCTCGCCGTTCGCCGGGCTCGTTCCCGAGAAGGTGGCGAGCGGCATGCTGTACGACGGCCAGAAGGGGCCAGGCGTGAACGCCCCCTCGGGAATGCCGCAGCACGAGCCGCCGGCAATCTGGTTCCCCTACGGGCGGATGGGCCGCTCGCTCAGCGAACCGATCTGGGACACGACCGGCGGCAAGTTCGGCCCGTTCGCCGGCCAGTGCTTCGTCGGCGACCAGGGCACGTCGGTGGTGATGCGGGTGGCGCTGGAGAAGGTGAACGGCGTGTACCAGGGGGCGTGCTTCCCGTTCCGGTCGGGGTTCCAGTCGGGCGTCAACCGGCTCGCGTTCGCGCCGGACGGCTCGCTCCTGGCGGGCCAGACGAACCGCGGCTGGGGCTCCGCCGGCGGGCGGCCCTACGGCCTCCAGCGCGTCGCGTACACCGGCACGGTGCCGGCGGAGATTCATCACGTCACGCTGACGAAGACCGGCTTCGACCTGACGTTCACGAAGCCGATCGATCCGGCGTCGGCCGCGAAGGCGGTGCCGGTGGAGTCGTACACCTACGTCTACTCCAGCGCCTACGGCTGCCCCGAGACCGACCGCCGGGCCGAACCCGTGACCGCCTCGCGGCTGTCGGCCGACGCACGGACGCTGTCGCTCGCCGTGGCGGGGCTGCGTCCGGGTCGGGTCTACGCGCTGCGGCCGGAGGCGATTCGGACCGCGACCGGGGAGCGGCTGCTCCACCCCGAGGCGTACTATACCCTGAACCAGTTGGCGCGCTGACTCCGCCGCTTGCGGCGATGCACCGAGATGGACCCGTTCAGCCCCCTCGACCTGACGTTCACCGACCCGGGCCACCCGTTCCATCTTCATCACATGGAACTGGCGCTCGCCGAGGCCGAGGCCGCCGACGCGGCCGACGAGGTGCCGGTCGGCGCCGTCGTCATCCACCCGCAGCGCGGGCTCATCGCGTCGGCGCACAACCAGCGCGAGCAGTTGCACGACCCGACGGCCCACGCCGAGATGATCGCCATCACCCAGGCCGCGGCGGCGCTGGGGTCGTGGCGGCTCGAAGGCTGCATCCTCTACGTCACGCTGGAGCCGTGCCCGATGTGCGCGGGGGCGATCGTGCAGGCCCGGCTGCCGATGGTCGTGTACGGCTGCACCGACCCGAAGGCGGGGGCGTGCCACACCCTCTACCAGATCGCGTCCGACCCGCGCCTCAACCACCGCGCCCGCGTCGTCGGCGGGGTGACGGCCGACCGCTGCGCCGCAGTGCTCACGGCGTTCTTCGCGCGGAAGCGGGCGCTCGGCAAGAAGTAACCCCCGCACAACCCGCACCGCCGGCACCGGGCGCACGGGCGGCGCGGCACGAACCCCGGCGGCCGCTTCAACGCGGCGGCGCCGGCTGGTAGACTGGACGGATCGGCCCCGTCGCACCCGGAGAGTCCGCCATGTGGTCCCGCTCGGCCGCCGCCGCCGGCCTCCTCCTCGGCCTCGGTGCCTTCTCGACCGGCCAGTCCCCCGCGCCGTACTCCCGGGCCGTGCCCCCGGACGCCAACGCGCTGGCCCGGCTCAACCTCCGAACCGAGTGGTCGCAGTACCTGCCGGTCGGCGGCGGCCGCGACATCGTACAGCTCGTCCAGACGGTCGACGACCAGCTGTTCGTGCAGACGCGGACCGGCCAGCTGATCGCGGTCGACGCCCGCACCGGCCGCATCCAGTGGCAGGCGGCGATGGGGAACGGCGGGTACACGAACGTCTACCCGGTGGCGGCGAACAGCCGGTTCGTGTTCGCGGCGAACGTCACCCGGGTGTACGCCTTCTACCGCGACACCGGCGTCGTCGAGTTCACCATGGACCTCGGCACCACGCCCGTGGCCGGCCTCTCGGCCGACGCCAGGGGGCTGTACGCGGCGCTGGCCACGCAGCCGGGAGCGGCCGGTGAGCACCGCGTGCTGGCGTTCGACCTGCCGAACCCGATCGTCATCCCGGACCTGACGAAGTCGCCGCCGCTGAAGGCGGGCGAAACGGTGGTGGGGACGCAGAACCCGGTCGATCAGCTGACCGGCCGCTACCCCGCGCCGGGGGCGTACCGGGCGCCGGCCGAGGAGCAGTTCGAGCGGAGCCCCGCCGCCGGCGGGCCGCGGCCGCAGAGCGCCGGCGGCGGCGGGAGCCGTAGCCCGTCGCTGGCCGCGCTGCCGCGGGTCACGCCGCCGTACTCGCTGGAGGGGCAACCGACCTCGCCGTCGCTCCAGACGGTGCCGTCGCTCCGCCAGCCGTACCAGCTCCGCGACGCCTCCGGGCGGAACGTGCAGCGGACGCCGTCGCTCGGCACCATCCCGCCGTCGGTCGCCGCGGCCCTGGCGCTGACCGACCTGCGGCCGCGCGGGGTGTCGCCGAAGGCGCGGTGGGAGTACGGCCTGTCCACGCGCGTCCGCTTCTCCCCGATTCTCACCCCGAGCCGGGTGTGGATCGTCAGCGACTCCAAGAGTGTGCTCGCCCTCGGGAAGGCGGACCGCAAAGTCGAGGTGGACGGCCCGACGTGGGAGCAGGTGGCGGCCCGGCCGGCGCAGGCCGGGGTGATCGCCTACGTGCCGCTGTCGGACGGCAGCCTCCTGGCCGTGGACCTGGAGGGCGGTAGCCGCGCCAGCGGCCTCAACATCTTGTGGCGGACGAACGTCGGCGGCGTCCTGAACCACACCCCGGTGGTGACCGACGACGCGGTCTTCGCCAGCGGCGACCACTCGGGCGTGGTCCGCGTGGACCGCAAGACCGGCCTCCAGGTGTGGCGGACGGACCGGCAGGCGGACAAGCTGGTGGCGGTGAACCAGGACTTCGCCTACGTCCGCGACCGGCTCGGCAAGCTGCTGGTCTACGACGCCCGCCGGGCGACCGAGGCCAGCGGCCGCGCCGCCCCGCTGACCGGCCTCGACCTGCCGGAGTTCAACGTCCCGGTGGTGAACACCTCGTCCGACCGCTTGTTCCTCGCCGCCGACAACGGGCTGATCGTGTGCCTCCGCGACGCCGCGCGGAAGTACGAGGCGCCGGTGCGGATGGCCCCGGTGGTGCAGTCCGACCCCGTGCCGCGGGCCGCCGCCCCACCGGCAGCGCCGATGGAGGCGATGCCCCCGGCGCCGCCGAAGAACTGACGCGACCGCTTGCGGCTTCGCGCTGCCCGGCGCGAAGCCGCAAGCGACGGTCATGCCATGCCCGACCCCCTCCCCCCGTCGTTCCTCCTTCCGGTCGGCACGCACGTCGTGCTCCGCGCCGACCGGAAGCTCCCCGGCACCGACGCCGTCCGCCCCGCCGGCAGCGTGGCCGAGGTGGTCGAGGCGCCGGCGACGAACGACCGCCCCTACGTCGTCCGCTTCCTGGACGGCGCCACCGCCCGGCTGAAGTTCGGCGAACTCCTCGTCCGCCGCGGCGACCACTCCGTCGAGGCGCCGGCCGCGACGCCGGGGCCGGACGTGTCGCCGTTCGTGGTGTACCGTGCCGTCGTGGGCTCGCGGGCGTTCGGCCTCGCCACCGAGGCGTCCGACGAGGACCGCCGCGGCGTGTACGTCCCGCCGGCCGAGTGGCACTGGTCGTTGACCCGCCCGCCGGAGCAGGCCGAGACGAAGGCCGCGGGCGTGGAGGAGGTCGTCTGGGAGGTCGAGAAGTTCGTCCGGCTCGCGTTGCAGGCGAACCCGAACATCCTCGAAACGCTCTGGGTTCCACAGGCGATGTTCGCCGACGAGACGGGCGACGAGCTGCGCCGCATCCGCGGGTCGTTTCTGTCGCGGCACCTGTACCGCACCTACTCGGGCTACGTGCTTTCGCAGTTCAACCTTATCGCGAAGCGGCACGCGGCCGGCGGGGTGTACAAGCCGAAGCACGCGATGCACCTTCTCCGGCTGCTCCACAGCGGCATCCACGCCCTCACCCACGGCGACATTCGGGTGGACGTGGGCGAGCACCGTGCGGAACTGTTGGAGGTCCGCCGCGGCACGTGGGCGTTCGCCGAGGTGAAGGCGCGGGCGCTGGAACTTGACCGGCTATTTCAGGAGGCGTTCGCGCGGACGACGCTGCCGGAGCGGCCGGACGCGGACGCCGCGAACCGCTTCCTGATCGCCGCCCGCCGCCGCCGCGCCGCCGAGGCGCTGAATGGGTAGAAGCCGTGGCCGAAAACGTTCACACCCTCGACCTACCGGCGCTGGGCCGGTGGGGCACCGAGCGCATCCCCGGGGCGCTGTTCCTCACCGTCAGCGGGGCGCACCTCTACGGCTTCCCGTCCGCGGACAGCGACATCGACCTGCGCGGCGCCTTCCTGGCACCGCTGCCGAGCATGATCGGTCTCCGCCGGCCGGCGGAGACGGTCGAGCCGAAGGGGGAGTTTGCCGGCCTGGAGACGGAGGCGGTCGCGCACGAGATCGGGAAGTACCTGCGGCTGCTTGCGAAAGACGACGGGTACGTGCTGGAGCAGGTGTTCTCGCCGCTCGTGGCCCACGGGGCGGACTTCCTCGCGCGGCTGCGGCCGCTCGCGGCCCGGTGCGTCACCCGCGGCTGTCACCACCACTACCGCGGCTTCCTCCACACGCAGCTGCGCCAGCTCGACATGCAGCTCCATCGGAATACCGAGGTGCGGGCGAAGACGCTGCTGTACGCCTACCGCGTCGTCCTCACCGGCGTTCACATGCTGGAGACGGGCGATGTGCAGGCCCACCTGCCGACGCTGAACGAGCGGTTCGGGCTGGACTACGTTCCCGAGCTGATCCGCCGCAAGGCGGCCGCGGAGCTGGGGTCGCTGCCGGGCGAGGACGTGTCCTTCCACCGCGCCGAGCTTGCCCGGTGGGAGGCGCGGTTGGACGCCGCACACGCTGTGAGCCGGTTGCCGGACGCAGCGCCGATCGACGACGTGGACCAATTCCTTGTCGGCCTCCGGCTCGGCACGGGCTGACTACTTCTTGTCGGACTTCAGCTCGAACAGCAGGTCGGGATTGCCGGCGTTGGGGATGTCGGCGGTCAGTTCGGTGCTGTCGTTGTAACGGGCGGGAACGTAGTTCTCCGAGAACTCGAACCCGCCCTTCTTGCCGATACTGCGGGCGGCGGTGATCCGCACCTTGTTCTTCCCCGGCCGGGCCTTCAGGTCGAACCGCCCGCCGCTAATCGGCCCGGCTTCCGGGCCGAACGCCGGGTTCTCGTGGACGAACTGAATCTCTCCGTCCGGGAGGTCGGTCTGGTCGAACGTCACCCGACCGGCGACCGGCGCGTGGGACGGGCCGGAGCAGCCCGCCGTCATCACTCCGACCACGACCGCGACGAGGAGGGATCGCACGGGGGAGCTCCGGGTTAGAAGTTACCGGGAACCTCGTCGCCGTTGCGGCTCCCGGCGGCGCGGTACACGGCCGCGTCCACGCCGTCGCGGACGAACCGGACGGTGCCGTCGCCCAGCGCCGCGTTCACCCCGCCGGTGTGGTACGAGCGGGCGTAATTCCCGAAGTTCGTCGCCGGGTTCGTACACGGCGCCCGCAGCGGCAGGTTGACGCAGTAATTCCCCTGCACCTGATCGGGCACGGTCGTGTTCGGCGGGTTCAGGGTGGTGAACCACGTCCCGGCGTGGATGCCGTTGTTGTACCGGCCGCGGAGGTCGTGCTGGGTGGCGTCTGGCACCACGTTGATCTCGCTCACCATGAACGTGTTGCTCGTCCCGTCGGTCACGTCCGTCAGCTTGACCTTCGACGACGAGAAGAACATCCCGTTGAGCGTCCGGCCCTCGGCGTTGCCGGTGTTGTAGTAGGTGCTGGCAGCGCACACGACGTAGTTGCCGTGCGCCCCCTGGGGGTTCCCGGCGACGGTGATCGTCTTCGGGCTGTTCGGGTCGGAGGGGCACTGCAGCGTGCCGACTACCGTTTCGAACCCGGGGAAGGTGATGGTGTAGTTGGCGGCCGTCGTGACCTTCGCTTCCATGTTGGTGTGGAGGGCCGACTGTTCCATGTAGGCCAGGATGAACGGCTGCCAGCTCCGGCGGTCCCAGTTCGGGTTGTTGCCCGGCGGGATGCCGGTGCTGATGCCCGGAGGGAGGGCGCCGCGGACGTCGTGGTAGCCGTGCAGGGCGAGGGCGACCTGCTTGAGGTTGTTCTGGCACTTGGCCCGCGCCGCCGCCTCGCGCACCTTCTGCACCGCGGGGAGGAGGAGGCCGATCAGGATGGCGATGATGGCGATGACGACCAGCAACTCGATCAGCGTGAAGCCGCGCGGACGCGCGCGGCGAGCCGGGACGGCGAACATGGGCGGAACTCCGCGGGTCGGGAAATGGATGACGAGCCGCGGGACCGAGCGCACCCGGCCGGCGGCTCGTTCACAAGCGAGAGGAAAATGAGAAACGAATCCGGTCGTCAGGCCGAGCAGACCTGGACCTCGTTCCGCAACCGGCGGGTGCCGAGGCAGGCGCGGACGGCCTCCTGGGCCATCTGCTTCAGGTAGTAGCTGGGCACCCGCCCCGAGATGACGACCTCGACGTCGCTGGTCGTCACCGACAGCCGACGGAGGTGGGTGTGCGGGCTGGCGAACAGGACGTCGGCGGGCTCGAACTGGGGAGGGTGGTCGAACGAGACACTCATCGCGGCACTCCCTTGAGGATGAGCGGCACCCGGGCGCGGGCCGGAGCGGATGATGGGGCCGGTTCCGCCGAATCCTGACGGCGCCGTACGTCCCCCATTTCCTCCACGATCGTAAGCGGGCGCGGGTGGGGTTGCAACAGCCCTTCCGGTTTTTTTCACCGGATTCTCGCACCCTCTCGGCTCCTTGTTCCGCCAGTGTCCGGGCCGTAAGAAAAAGCCGACCTTTCACCGGACCCGCCGCCGATGACACTCCCGCCCGCCGCCCGCTCCCGGCTCCCGTGGCGGTCGGCCCGGCTCGGATGGCTCGCGTTCGGCACCGCCGTCGTCGTCGGCGCGCCGATGTTCATCCGCATGCCGCTCTGGGTAGACGTGACGCTCTACGACGTGGCCGCGCGCAACATCCTCTCGGGCGGCGTCCATTACCGCGACGTCTTCGACACCAACCCGCCCGGCTTCACCTGGCTGCTGTGCGTCATCCGCCCCCTGCTCGGCCCGAGCATCGAAGCCGTGCGCGCCGTCGATCTCGCCGTCGTGGCGTCGATCAGCTGGCTGTTGCTCCGCGCCGCGCGGAAGGGTGGTGCCACGCCGGCCGGCGTCGCGTGGGGGGCGGCGGGGGTGGCCGGGTTCTACCTGTTCATCTCGGAGTTCAACCACGCCCAGCGCGACACCTGGATGATGCTCCCGGCCCTTCTCGCCACCGCGTACCGACTCCGCCGCCAGCGGGCCGCGCGCGACCACGACCACACGCCGGCCTGGGTGTTCCGTACCGCGGTGCTCGAAGGTCTGATCTGGGGCGCGGGGGTGTGGATCAAGCCGCACGTGCTGCCGGTGGCGGTCGCGGTGTGGGCGGTGCTGCTGACGCGCTGGGGAACGGGCGAGCCGACCGACCGCCGCGGCCGACGCATCCCGGCGGACCTGTTCGGCGTGCTGCTCGGGGGCGTCATGGCGGGGGCGGCCGGACTGGCGTGGCTGGTCGCCAGCGGAACGTGGCCGCACTTCCTTGACGTGTTCACCAACTGGAACACGACGTACCAGATGCGCACGTTCGACGAGTTCGGCTCTCGCCTCGACTGCCAGCTCGGCTACTTCCCGCCGTGGAGCCTCCTCGTCGTCCTGGCCGTGCCCCTCGCCGTGTTGAACCTCATCGACGCCCGCCCGTGGCGTACCCCGCGCCGCGCCGACAGCGACGGCCCCGTCAGCCGCACGTTCCCGACGTGGCTGTACACGCCGGCCACCGACGCCGACGGGCGCACGAGCCGCGCCGTGCTGGCGGCGCTGTACCTCGCGTGGGTGGCGTCGGGGCTGTTCCTGCAGCGGCAGTTCCACTACGTCCACGTGCCCGAGACGCTGCTGATGATCGCCGTGTTCGCCGCGAACCGCTGGGCGGTCGCGGTGTTGGCGCTGCTCGGCCAGGCGGCGGTGATCGGCTGGCTGGCGTTCCGCCCGGTCGCCGACCTGCCGCCGTGGCGGCACGAGGGGATGAAGTTCCGCCACCTCGTCTGGACGTACCCGGACCGGAGCCCGAACCGGCTGACGTGGTGGCGTGCGTGCCTGTCGCCGCACGTCGGCGGCGAGGTCCGCAACGGCGTCGCCTTCCAGTCCGACTACTTCTCCGGCACCGACACCGCCGGGCTGGAGGAGGTGGCCGAGTTCCTCCGCGGGCGCGACATCCGGGACGGCGAGCTGCTGGCGTACAACGACTCGCCGCACGTGTTGTACTTGATGCTGCACGTCAAGCCCGGGAGCCGGTTCATGCACTTCAGCACCGCCCCGGCGATGGGCGACGCGCAGTTCTACTGGGTGCAGGACGAGGTGAAAGAGGCGCTGGTGCGGCCGCACGGGCGGATCCGCTTCATCGTGTCCGACCTGCGCCGGCTGTCGCTGCACGCCGGCCCCGCCGACGAGTGGCGGTTCGACGAACCCGGCCCGGGTCCGCACAACCACCTGCCCGAGGCCGTGCCGCCCGAGCACCGGGCGCTGTTCCCCTACGACCGGCCGACGGTGTTCCGGTCCGGGAACGGCCGCGGGCGGTACGTCGTCCACGTCCCCGGCACTCTCACGCCGGAGTACTTGGAGCACGAGATGGAGATTTGGGCGCCGTGGTGAGGAATTGAGGGCTGAAAGCCCGGGGACGGCCGTCCCCGGGCTTCGCGCCACTATCAGCTAACGAGGGTGAAGAACAACTCCTCCAAATCCGGCTGGTTGTGCATGGTGCGGAGGTCGTCGAGGGTGCCGCAGACGACGAGCCGGCCGCGCGACAGGATGGCGACGCGGTCGCACAGTTTCTCCACCTCGCGCATGATGTGCGTCGAGAACAGGATCGTCTTGCCGCGGCCGCGGAGCGCCTTGATGCTGTCGAGCACGGCCCGCTGAACCAGCACGTCGAGCCCCGCGGTCGGCTCGTCGAAAATCAGTACCGGCGGGTCGTTCACGAGGGCGCGGGCGATCGACACCTTCTGCCGCGTCCCGGTGCTCATCTTCGCCCCCGGCACGTCGCGGTAAGCGGTGATCTGAAGAGTCTTGAACAGGTCCTCGATTCGCGGCCGCAGCACGTCCGCCGGCACCTCGTGGAGCCGGCCGTAGTACTCGACCATCTCCCACGCGGTCATGCGGTCGTACACGCCGGTGTTGGCGCTCAGGAAGCCGACGTGGTGGCGCACCGCGGACGGCTCCGTCACCACGTCGTAACCCGCGACGGTGGCGGTGCCGGCCGTGGGTTGGAGCACCGTACACAACATGCGGAGCGTGGTGGTCTTGCCGGCGCCGTTCGGGCCGAGGAGGCCGAACACCTCGCCGGGGTGGACGGTGAAGCGGAGTGCGTCCACGGCGGTGACGCGGCCGCCGTCCGGGCCGCGGAACCACTTGCTCAGGTCGCGGACTTCGATCATCAGCGGGTGTTGCTTTCGTAGGTCGGGCCGAGTCTTCGAGGCCCGACGCGGGACGCCGGACGCGAATCGAGAATCCGATCACATGATCGCCGCGGGTCTTCCCCCGACGCTCCTGGCATCCCCCGTCGGGCCTCGAAGACTCGGCCCGACCTACGAAGACGGCCCGCGGGCGGCCGCGGCCCAGGCGCGGAAGTTGTCGAGACTGGCGGCGTCGATCTCGAACGCCGGCGACGACTGGCCGTACAGGAGCAGCACGACGCGGTCGCCGCGCCGGCCGGTCCTCCCCTGCAGGACGAGGTCGATGTCCCACGGCCCGGCCACGACCGCCGTCGCGCCCTTCCCGGCGACCAGGAACGCCGTGCTGCCGAGGAGCTTCGCCTTCCAGTGCGGCCGCGTCGGCAGGTCGAGGGCGGTCGGGTCGCTGTCGGGGTCGGAGCGGCGGATTTCGGCGACGAGGTCGTCGAACCAGGCGAGCTGCTCGCGGGTCGGGCGGTCGGCGAAAAGGCGGCGGAGTTGCCCGTACGCGCGGAAACGGCCGACCGCCCCCCAGATCAGGAACAGGCCGATCATGACGCCGAAGCCCTGACCCTGCGCCGGGGCGCCGCCCTGGAACTGGAGCGCGTTGCGGACGAGGTTCCACCCGCCGAACGCGAGCAGAACCACGCCGTCGAGGAGCACGCCCTCGGCCGACGGGGCCAGCCACTTCCACAGGCCGATGAGGAGTTCCGCGACGGCGAGGGCGCCGAAGATGTAGCCGCTGACGTCGTTACCGGCCTGGATGACGCTCACGGCGAGGAGGAGCATCAGGGCGGCGAACACCGCGTTGTGCCGGCCGCCGCGCTGGACGGTGGCGCACAGCTCCCGGTACGCGGCGACGCGCTGGAGTTCCTGCCGCATCTCCGGGTCGTCAGTCATGCCTTCATTCTGCCGGGTCAGGCGACGACCGGCAACGCCCGCTCGGCCCGCGACTTCGGCACCGGCTTCGGGTCGATCAGGCGGTAGAACACGTCGCGCTGCCGCGGCTCCCACCCCGCCTCGCGGATCGAACGCCGGATTTCCTCCAGCGAGAGGTAGTGGACCGTACCGGCCGACGCGACCACGTTCTCCTCGATCATGAGGGAGCCCATGTCGTTGGCCCCGTAGAACAGGGCGACCTGGCCGATCTTCGCCCCCTGCGTTACCCACGACGACTGGATGTTCGGGACGTTGTCGAGGTACAGCCGGGCGATGGCCTGCGTCCGCAGGTACTCGAACGCCCCGGCCTCGGGCTGCGCCGTCATCTTGTGGCCCGGCTGCATCGTCCAGCAGATGAACGCGGTGAAGCCGCCGGTGTCGTCCTGAAGCTCGCGGAGCCGCGTCAGGTGCTCGACGCGCTCGGCTTCGGTTTCGACGTGGCCGAACATCATGGTGCAGCTCGACCGGCCGCCCAACTCGTGCCACACGCGCATCACTTCGAGCCACTCGTCGGTCAGCGCCTTGTTCTTCGTGATGGCCTTGCGAACGCGGTCCACGAGGATTTCGCCGCCGCCGCCGGGGATGCTGCCGAGCCCGGCCGCCTTCAGGCGCGCCAGCACGTCGCGGAGA
>Ga0105048_10002886_pt1 | contig 28076 bp, 22 predicted proteins | sample MAT05_FD_78382 | JGI IMG/M metagenome (GOLD analysis project Ga0105048, IMG submission 78382) | Freshwater microbial communities from Lake Fryxell liftoff mats and glacier meltwater in Antarctica - MAT-05 | ecosystem: Environmental > Aquatic > Freshwater > Ice > Liftoff microbial mat | place...
CGACGTCCTGGGCAACATCCTCGACGAGTGCGCCCGGGCTCTCGAAGGCGGTCCCAAGCGGACGCGCGACCCGCTGAACAAGACCCCGACAGCCCTGCCCGCCTCCGCCGACACGGTCTCCGCGGCGCGAGGCGAACACGAAGTGATCGCCGTCATCACCGGCGCGCCAGATACCGACGCCTGGGGCCGCCCCCGCGACCTTGCCAAGCCCATCGATGGCCAGCGCCACGCCTGGTCGCTCACACTCGCCCGACTAGCACGCACACCCGGGCTCGGCCGCGTCGTCGTCGTATCGCGCCAGATTGATCGCCTCCGCGCCCTCGCCGGCACCACGCCTCCCAAGCTCAACATCGAATGGGTCGAGAATTCTGAGAACGACGGCTTCGACCCCCGGCTCATCCAGGCCGCCCGCGCCTTCGCCCCTCACTCGTGGCGCGGCGGGCTGGGCAACCTCACCGTCTACGACGAAGTCTTCAAGCCCGCCGCCACGCTCGCGGCCCTCGATCGCCACAGGGCTCAGGCCGCCCTGATCCTCGGCGTCGATTGGTGCTTCGCCGACCCCGCCCTCGGCGGCGCGCTCATCACCCGCTTTCACGAGGACCCCGTCGCGCATCGGCTGACCTTCACCCAGGCCGGCCCGGGCCTGGCCCCCGCGCTCGTGGACCGCCAACTGACCGCCGCCATGAGCGAGAAACGGGCCAACGCCGGCACCTTCGCATCAATCGGCGGGCTGCTCGGGTACATCCCCACCAACCCGACCGTCGACCTGCTGGCCAAATCGATGTGTGTCGCGGTTGAGGCCCCCGTTCGCGATGCCTTCCAGCGGCTCATCGCCGACGATCCCGAGTGCTCCGCTGGCGTCGTCGCCGCCCTACGCGCCGGGGGCCTCGACCCGCTCCACGCCAACGCCGACGCCATCGCGCAAGCCGTACGCAGCCTCTTCGGCCAGCAGCCCAACTCGCTGGATCATCTCGTGATAGAGGCCATCGACCAGCAGGGTGAAACGCTCGCCCCCGCGACCTTGGCCGCTGCGCTGGCCCAACTCGGCTCGCGTGCGGCCCGCGCCGCCATCACGTTCCGCGGCGTGGGCCGCGACCTGCTCGACCACCCGCACTGGCGCGAACTCATCAACGTCGCGCGGAACACTCTCGGCCCACACGGCGGACCCGTACACGTCCGCACGCACCTCCGCGCCGAGCCCGCCGCGATCGACAGCCTGCTCGCCGCCGAGCCCGAGGTCATCAGCGTGGATCTGATGGCCGAGGATCAGGCAACCTATACCCAAGTCGCCGGGACCGACGCTTTCAGGGCCGTGCGTGCCAATATGCAGCGCCTTCTCGACGCCCGCCGCCCGCTCCCCGGCGGGGGCTTCAGCCCGTGGATCGTCCCGCGTCTGACGCGCCGCGACGCCGTGTACGAACACATCGAGCCGTTCTTTGATCGCTGGACCATGCTCTGCGGCTGGGCCGTCATCGACCCGCTTCCCACGCCGAACCCGCGCGAACGGATCGCGCCGTTGCCGCCGCCGCGCCTCGCCCGCGAACGCCGCGACGCGCTGACGACGACCATCTCTGCCCAGGGAGTCGCGCGTGCCGGCTAAACCGCCCCGCCGCAAGACCAGCGGCGCGAACGCCGTCGCCGTGATCCTGGCTCGCGCCGGGAGCAAGGGCGTCCCCGGCAAGAATCGCGCGCTCGTCGGCGGCCGCCCGTGCATCGAATGGACCATCGACGCCGCCATCACCTCGGCCCGCGTCGGCGCGGTCATCGTCTCGACCGACGACCCCGTTATAGCCCGCCTCGCCCGCTCGTTCGGCCCCGGCCTGATCGTCATCGAACGCCCCGCCGCGCTCGCCGGCGACAGCGCCACCGTCGACGACGCCGCCCGCCACGCCGTCAAGCACGCCCCCGTGGGCATCAGCATCGTCCCCGACACGCCCGTCGTCATCCTCTATGCCAATGTCCCCATTCGCCCGCCGGGGTTGGTCGACAAGGCCGTCGAGCTGCTCACGCGCACCGGGGCCGACTCCGTGCAAAGCTACGCCCAAGTCGGCAAGTTCCACCCGTGGTGGACGGCCAAAGTGAACGCTCGCACCGGCCGCGTGACGCCGTGGCAAGGCCGCGTACTCAACCACGGCGTCTTCCGCCGCCAGGACCTCCCGCCCGCCTTCATACCCGATGGTGGCGTGCTCGTGGTCCGCGAAGCCGCCCTCAACCTGCGCGTCCGCGGCGCCGGCCACGGGCCCCACGCCTTCTTGGGCCGCGACCGCCGCGGCCTCGCCAGTCCCGAAGGCAGCGTCATCGACATCGACAGCCCCATCGACCTCATCGTGGCCAACGCGGTACTGCGCGCTTAACCATTTAACCACTCCGCCACTCCGCCACTTCCCCAGTTACCATCGCCCATGCGCATCCGCCAGCGTGAGATCGGCCCACACCGTGATCCCTACCTGATCGCCGAGATCGGCGTCAACCACGACGGCATGGTGGACCGCGCGCTCGCCCTCACCCAGATCGCCGCCGAAGCCGGCTGCGACGCCGTCAAGCTCCAACTCTTCAAAGCCGACCTGCTCATGTCCTCCGCCGCACGCCTGGCGACCTACCAAGAGACCGCCGGCGAAACCGATCCGCACGCCATGCTCCGCCGCCTGGAGATGACCCAAGACGCCATGACCCGCGTCGTCGACCTCGCCCACACCGCCGGCATGGCCGCCATCGTCACCTGCTTCAGTGTCGAGCTTGTCGCCATCGCCCAGACCCTCGACTTCGACGCATACAAAACTGCCTCGCCCGACATCGTCCACAAGCCGCTGCTCGACGCCCTCTTGGCCACCGGCAAGCCGCTCATCGTTAGCACCGGCGCCAGCACCATCGAAGAAGTGCAAAGCGCGCTCACCTGGCTCGCCCCGGCCCACGATCGCATGGCGTTGCTCCAGTGCGTCTCGTCATATCCCACGCGCCCCGACCAGGCTGCCATGGAAGCGATGGCCGACCTGCGCCGCGTCTTCTCCGGGCCCGTGGGCTACAGCGACCACACGGCCCAGGCCGACACCGCCTGCAAAGCCGTGCTCATGGGCGCCTGCGTTCTGGAGAAACACATCACGCTCGATCGCACGCTTGAAGGCCCCGACCACGCCGCCAGCCTGGAGCCACCGGGCCTACGGCGCTATGTAAAGGAAGCCGCCGAGGGCTATCGCATCCGCGCGGCCAACCCACCGTATCGCGACAAGATCGACGCCAAGGCCGAGGCCAAGGGCCGCAAGGTCGTCCTCGACTGCGAACGCGACGTCCGCACGGTCTCACGACAATCCATCGTGACCCGCCGCCCGCTTCCGCAGGGCCACCGTCTCGGCGTTGAAGATCTCACCTTCAAGCGCCCCGGCACGGGTATCCTGCCCTTTCGCATCCACGAAGTCGTGGGCCGAACGCTCAACAAGCCGCTCGCGGCCGACGCCCTGGTGATGGAGGCGGATCTTGCCTAAGCCGCGTCGAACCAACGCCGCGAACCGCCCGCGGCTCAACGTCGCCATCGTCACCGGCTCGCGCGCCGACTTCGGCCTCCTCCGCCCGGTGATCGACGCCGTGTGCTTACACCGCAAGCTCACGCTCCAGCTCATCGCCGGCGGCAGCCACCTCTTGCCACCTTCCCACACCATCGGCGATGTCGAAGCGGCGTATCCCATCGCCGCCCGAGTCCCCATGCAGATCGCGCGCCAGCCCGCCACCCGCGCCGCCGACGCGCTCGCGGTCGCCCGTGGGGTCGGCGGCTTCGCCCGCGCCTTCGCCAAGCTTCAACCCGATTGGGTCGTCGTCCTCGGCGACCGCATCGAGGCATTCGCCGCCGCCGCCGCTGCATCGATCGCGGGCCTCGCTGTCGCGCACATCCACGGCGGCGACCGCGCCGAGGGCATCGCCGACGAAGCCATGCGCCACGCCATCTCCAAGCTCGCGCACCTTCACTGCGCCGCCTCCCCCACCTCCGCCGAGCGGCTGATCCGCATGGGTGAGCGACCCCAGCACGTCCAGTTCACCGGCTCGCCCGCCCTCGACGGCCTCCGCGCAATCAACCCCCTGACCGACTCCCAGGTCGCCGCCCTCGGCACCGCCGCCCCGTCGCATCGCGGCCAATGGTCGATCCCGAAATACGTCTTCCTCCTCCACCCCTCCGGATTGCCGCAAGCCCAAGAGCTCGCGTTCGTCAACGCCTGCATCCGCGGCGTCGCCCGCCAGCCCGATGGCCACGCCACGCTCGCCTTCGCCCCCAACCACGACGCTGGCCGCGAACACACAGTCGCCGCCCTCAACAGTGCCCAACTCCAGCACGGCTGGAGACTCATCGATCACCTGCCCCGCGATCGCTTCCTCGCGCTCCTCAAGTGGATGGCCCGGCACCAGATCCCGCTCGTGGGCAACTCCTCTGCCGGGCTCATCGAGTGCGCCGCCCTGAACGTCCCAGTCGTCAACCTCGGCCAGCGCCAAGCCGGCCGCGAGCGCGTCGGCGGCGTCCTTGACATCCCCGAACCTCAACTCGACTCAACCACTTGGATCCCGCGAACGATCACCAACCCTGCCCGCGACGCGATCGTCGCCGCAGCCCTGGGCACAGGCCGCGCAGGACGCACCATCGCCAGCCTGCTCGCGTCCACCGACCCGCACAGCCCGGCCCTGCTCCGCAAGCGCAACGCCTACTAACGCGCGACCTCGTTCACGGCTGCTTGATCATCTTCATCGACTTGAGCGCCCGCGTCTGGATCCGCTTCATGGCCGCCGTTACCCGCTCGGTCGCCGCGACATAGCGCTCTTCCATCGCCGCGAGCCCCGCCGAGTCGCTCCGCTCCACCATTAAGCGCAGCCCGGGCAGGATCCACGCCGCATAGCCCGCTTCCGGATCCGGCGCCGCGTAAAGGTTGCGATACCAAGGGCGATCCGGCAGCCCTTGCTGATCCACCCACGCACGCTCCGCCGCGATCAGGTCGTTGTTTATGTCGCGGATGGCCAGCCAATCCAGCCACTCGTGCTCCATGCCACTATCGAGCAGCGTGCGCACCGCACCCGCTTCGAGATCGAGCGCCGCCACTGCCTTGTTCAATCGCGGGAACAACTCCGCCGCCGTGATCGCGGCCATGCCTGTTCCGCCCCGCGGATCGAAGCCGAGCTGCCCGGCCCGCGTCGCCATCGCATCCATGTGCCGCCGCATGTCCGGCGCCACGGCCGAGTGGTCGTAAGGGATCAACGGCGACGTCGCCAATCGCGCCGCCACCGCCATCGTGACCCGCGTTACCATCAGCGCCGGAGCATAATCCTCACCCACCACCTTCTGATACCACGTCAGCGTGTCGTAGTTGCTGTGATACGCCACTCCCGCCGACCCGCCCGCGCTGATGCCCATCGACGGGATGCCGACATGCGCGAGAAACGCCAGGTGATCCGACCCGCCGCCGAGGTCGCCGAAGCTGAGCCGCTGCCCGTCGTGTGTGTGGGCCACGAACGGACCTGACTCTTCATCCGCCTCCGTCGCCCCCGGCTGCCGCGCCAGCCACGCGTCGAAGACCGTCCGCCCCGATGCATCCCGCGCCTGCCGCACCGACTTGGTCGCGTCCGCGATCACCCGCCGCAACGACGGCGTCGTCGACGCCCCAAAGTCCGTTCCCATCGACGCCATGTCCAGGTTGATGTACGCCACCGCGTTCCTGCTCAGAAACTCGCGCCGACCTTCAACCCACTCCGTCGAACCAATCATTCCATATTCCTCCGCCCCCCACGCGGCAAACGTGATCTGCCGCATCGGTATGCGGTTCTCCGACGCCAGCAAGCCGAACGCCCGCGCCAGCTCGACCAGCACGATCGTCCCCGACGTCGGATCGCTCGCGCCATAGCCCCACGCGTCGTGGTGGCAACCGATGATCACGCTACGCTGCGGGTCGAACGTCCCCGGCAACTGAGCCACCACGTTGTTGATCGTCCGCTGCTCACGCGTCTGCTTCACCTTCAACCGCACCACCAGCTCCGGCCCGCCCGTCACCCGATACTGCGTGGGAATCCCGCCTTTCCACCCCTCCGGCAGAACCTCCGTCCCCGTCATCCGTGAAATGATCTCCCGCGCCCCGCCCCAACCGATCGGCTGCACCAAAATCTTTGGCAAGTCCACTTGCGAAGGATCCAGCCGCTTCGCCTCCATGTTCGCTTCGACAAACGGCGTCAACGGATCGCCCGGATACGCCAGCGTCAAAATCGACCCACGCTCGATCGAGTGCTCGTTGAAATAGCCACCCTCCGGATACGCCGGACCCTTTACAAACCCCGAGTCCGCCGGATCCGAGAACAGGATCAACCCCGCCGCCCCGGCGTCCTGCGCAAACCGCGCCTTGTACCCGCGGAACAACCCGCCGTACCGTGCCAAAACGATCTTCCCTTTGACATCGACCCCCAACTTCACCAACTGCGCAAAGTCCGCCTTCGTCGCATAGTTTGCATAGACCACCTCCGCCGCGATCTCCCCGCTCCCCGACCACGCGTTCCACCCCGGCATCAGCTCGATGCTGTTGGTGTACCGGTCCTCCTCCAGCACCGGCTCCTTGATCTCAATATCCAGCCGCGTCGGCTTGGCGATCTGCACCAACGCCTCGTCCAGCATGGGCAAATACGCCCCCACACGATTAAGCCGCACCTCCAACCCCAGCGACTTGAACGCCGACACCACGTTGTCGGTCATCTCCAGATCCGCCTTGGTCCCCGCCACATGCGGCCGCGCCGCCAGGATCGTGTGGTTCTTCTTGAGCCGCTCCGCCGTCGTGACGGCCTGCAGGTCCCGCTCAAACAGCAGATACGTCGCCCGCTGCGAAGCCGGAAACGTCGGTAGCGACCCGATCGGGTCAACCTGCCCAGCCAAGACCACCCAAGACGCCAGGATTGCGCTGATGCTGATCATGCCACCATTATCGGCTCGCCGACGGGGGCGGGCCGCATCGACTTCTCCGCTACCCACCTCGATAGAAACCCGAACGCTCACCCACCCCTCACTTGGCCCTTCGCCCTCTACCCCACACTCATCACCACCTTGATCCCTTCCCCGCTCTGCATGCACCGGAACCCTTGTGTGAAGTCCGCCAGTGGCAAGTCGTGCGTGATGATCTCGTCGAGTTCCAGTCGGCCGCTCAGCAGCAGGCTCTCCATCTGATACCACGTCTCGAACATCTTTCGGCCGTTGATGCCCAGCACCGTGGCCGCCTTGAACACGATGTGATTCGTCAGATCAAAAGTAAACGGCATGTTGGGGATGCCCAAGAGCGCCGCCGTGCCGCCCATCCGCAGAGCGGCGAAGCCGTCGTTGATGGCCGCCGGGTGGCCGCTCATCTCCAGCAAAACATCCGGCCCGTCGCCGCGCGTCGCCTTCCGCAGATCCTTGATCCACTCGGGCGTCCCCGCGTGGGCCGTGTGCGGGCCGCCCGTCGGCTCCCGCGGCGGCGGCGGCACATACGTGTTGTACGCCTCCGTCGCCCCCAGCTTCTTCGCCAAAGCCAGCCGCCCGGCGTTCACGTCCGTCACAAAGATCCGGCTCGCCCCCGCCGCCTTGGCCACCGTCACCGCCATCAGCCCGATGATCCCCACGCCCGTGATCAGCACCGTCTTGGCGCTCACGTTGGCCGACATCACCGTGTGTACCGCGTTCCCCAACGGGTCGAGCACCGCGGCGATCTTGTCCGAAATGTCCCCATGCACGGGCCACACGTTGTCCTCCGGCACACACACATACTCCGCGAAGCACCCGTCGCGATCCACCCCCAAAATCTGCATCCCCTCGGCAATGTGCGCGTTGCCCGTCCGCGCGTTGTAGCCCGTGCCCGGCGAGATGTGCCCCTCGGCGCTCACCCGCTGCCCCGGCTGATACCGCGTCACCGCCGACCCCACACGCACGATCTCACCCACAAACTCGTGCCCCGTGATGATCCCCACGGGGATCCGCGACGCCGCCCACGCGTCCCACTCCCAGATGTGCCGATCCGTACCGCAGATGCCGACCTTCTTCACGCGGATCAGCACATCCCGCGGCCCCGGCTCCGGGATCGGCCGCTGCACAAGCTGCAACTCCGTCCCGGCGTGATGCTTTACCAGGGCCCGCATGGTGCCGGTGGGCTGCGCGCCAGCGACCGACGGACGAACGTTGGAGGCTGTGGTCATGCCCGGATGGTAGATCAGGACGGTCCTGAAACCGGGCGAGAGCCCCCGCCCCGCACTCGCCCCCGGTCGGTTCGTCCGATAGACAACCCGTCCAGACGTCCCCCAACCCCGCCTGCTCGAAGCCTCTTTGGCCTAAGCCGCGAGGCGCCGAGCCCCGCGGGCTCCTGCTCGCCCAGGCGAGCGCAGCACCCGCGCCGCGCCAATACAGTTCTGCAAGCATGTCCCGCGCTGCCATCTCCAATACGTTCCTGGTCGTCGCCGCCAAGCCCAACGGCGGGCGCTCCTTCTCCTTGCGATCGGCCCGCAGCCGCCCGGCCCTCGCCGAATCGCTCCGTCGCGACCGCCTGTTGCTCCTCAAGGCTTACGACCTTCCACGCTGGATGTCCCCCGCCGCCGTCGCCGGCTCGGGCGAGCGGATGCTGGGCCTCAAAGACCACGCCGTCTTGAACGAGCAGCTCGCGCAGCTCCTCTCCCGCGGCGTCCCCCTGGTAGAGGCCCTTGAAGTCGTGGCCAGCACCGTCCCCCCTGCCTCGCGCTCGCGGATCGACCGCATCCGCGAGCAGGTCGCCGCCGGCTCGGGCTTCGCCGACGCCTGCAAGAAAGCCGGCGGCTTCGACGCCGTCACCGTCGCCGTCTATCGTGCCGCCGAACGCACCGGCGACCTCGCCGGCGCCGGCAAGCAGCTTGCCGAGACCGCCCGCCGCACCCTCGCCGTCGTGGGCCGCGCCGGCACGCTCATGCTCTATCCCGCGATCGTGATGTCGATCAGCATCATCATCGCCTCGCTCATGCTGGCCATCCTCGTCCCGCGCATCGGCGAAAGCCTGGCCGAGTCGGGCATCCAGCTCCCCGGCTACACCAAGCTTGTCGTCGCCGTCGGCGGCTGGATGCGCGACCATGCCCTCTACCTCCTTCTCCTGCTCGCCGCCGCCATCGCCACTGCCATCTTCTTCCATCGCCAGCTCGGCGTGCTCATCCTCACCGCCGCCCGACGCACCCCCATGCTCCGCGACGTCCTCCTGGCCCAGGAATCCGCCCGCTTCTTCTCCGTCATGGCCGCCATGAGCCGCGCCGGCGTCCCCCTCGCAGACGCCCTCACCACCGCCAACCAAGCCGTCAACCACCCTCGCCTCCGCGCCCAGATGGAACGCCTCCGCACCCGCCTCATCGAGGGCGGCGTCCTCCGCCTCCTCATCGACGAAGTCGAATCGCTCCCCCTCGCCACACGCCGCCTCCTCATCGCCGCCGAACGCGCCGGCGACATGGAGTCCGCCTTCTCCAGCCTCGCCACCGACATGACCGACCTGGTCGAACGCCGCTCGTCGCGCCTCCTGGCCGTCCTGGAGCCGGCCCTGGTCATCTTCATGTTCCTGATGATCGGCTCGCTCCTCCTGGCCATCGTCGTCCCGCTGCTGACCCTCTCCAGCCGCGTCGGCAACTAGCCGCACGCTGGGGCTCAAGCCGAGCCCTCACCCGTCCGAGAACCGTCTACCGGCCCACCAACTCAAGCCCACCGAGCGCCGGGCCCCGATCTGCCAATGACCGCAAGGGACGTAGAGTCCTTTCTCTAAAGGTGACGAATGCCGAACATGCACAAACACGCGGGCTTCACGCTGCTTGAAATGATGCTGGTCGTCGTGATCATCGGCATCCTCGCCGGCGTCGCGGTCTTCTCCATCTCGGGCCAGACCGAGAACGCACGCCGCGAAACCACCAAAGCCTCCCTCCGCATGCTCAAAAGTGCCCTCGAACAGTACAACGGCCAGTTCGCGCTCTACCCCGCCTCCCTCGACCAGCTCGCCACCGGCACCACCAAACAGCTCGACAAAGTCCCCCGCGACGGCTGGAAGAACACCTTCATGTACTACCCCGGCACCAACTCCAACCCCGAACGCCCCTTCGACCTCTTCTCCACCGGCAAAGACAAAGTCCCCAACACCCCCGATGACCTCGACGCTTGGACGCTCGATGACCGCCCGTGACAACCCAACCCGCGCTGCCCGTTCGCAACTCCGCCCAGCCGCCCATCCCGCGGGCATGACCATGCTCGAGGTCGTTTTGTCCACGGTCCTCTTGTCGCTCGTCAGCGCCGCCATCATCGCCGCCGTGGCCTTCGTCACCGGCTCCGAGAATCGCCGCGCCGTCCGCCTCGAGGCCTACGAGGTCGCCAACCGCCTCCTCCTCCAATACGCCGACGACCCCAGCAACGAGATCTTCACCCAGGAATCCCTTCCCTACCGCTCTCCCTACACCGGTCGCGTCTTCCGCTTCGCCTTCGCCTCAGAACCCGCCCGCGCCGAGGGCAGCGGCACCCGCGTACTCAACAGCTCGCTCATCCTCCACGCCCGCGTCTACCAAGGCCGCGAAACCACCGGCAACGTCGAACGCGGACCGCTCCTGGCCGACCTCTCCCGATATTACAACGTCATGCAAGCCTCCTTCCGCAACGAAGACTCCGCCGGCCGCACCATGAGCAGCCAGTGGTTCCTCGAATCACTCATGCGCTTGAGCAACGACAAGGCCGGGCCCTCCACCCCGCCAACCCCCCGGGCCATCCCATGAAAGCCCGACGCGGCTTCACCATGCTCGAAGTCCTCCTCGCCTCCGTCCTCGGCGTCATGCTCATCGGCGTCTGCCTCTCCATGTTCGTCCTACTCAACCAAGCCCAAGCCCGCGTCGAACGATCCACCGATCGACAAGTCGAACTCGCCACCCTGCACAACGCCCTCCAATCGTCCTTCCGACAACTCGTCCTCAACGCCCGCGCCCGCGCCGTCCGCCCCGGCCAAAACGCCCCCGCCCAACCCCAAGGCCAACCAAATGGCCAACCCGTCAACCCCGACAACAAAGCCGCCGCCGCCGCACTCGGCGTCCCCGCCGCCACAACCTCCGCCACAACCTCCGCCACATCCTCCGCCATCGACCCCGACCAAGCCGCCGCCGAGGCCAGCAAAGGCCCCGCCCGCCTCCTCCTCGTCAAAGACCCCACCTCCGGCCTGCAATCACTCGAAGTCGTCCTCGCCCGCGCCCCCATCGCCCTCAAGCTCAAAGACGGCTCCGCCGCCCTCGCCAACCCCGAAGCCGGCGGCGGAACCCGAGGCCGCTTCGAACTCCGACCCGAGCCCGCCACCAACGGCTGGGCCGTCTGGTACACCGCCTTCGCCGCCACCGACGGCCCCGACGGACCACGCTCGGGAATGGGCGAACGACGCCTCGCCGGAGGACTCAAAAAGTTCAACTGGACCTTCCAGAAAACCGGCAAAAAACCGGATGGCAAATCCACCGGCCTCCTCGAAAAACTCACCGAACTCCGCGCCGTCGACACCAGCGAGATCCCCGCTTACGTCGAAGTCGACGTCGAAACCGTTGAAGGGCAGAAGGCCAACTGGATGTTCGAACTCGGCTTCACCATCGGACGCGAGCAGGAATCCATGCCCGCCCTTGATCCCGATCTCACCCAACGCCTCCTCGGCCGACGCAAGGCCGACACCGTCGGCGGCTCCGGCACACGCAACCTTAAACCCGCCAAACCCACCGACGGCCCCGCCCGCTCCGAACAACCCGACCGCCGCTAGAACAGTCCCCACTCGCCATGAGCCCACCACGCCCATCACGACGCCTCCCCCTTCGCCGCGGCTACGCGCTCGTCATGGTCGTCCTGCTCACCTTCGTCGCCGGGCTCACCATCTCCGTGATCCTTGATCGACACGCCCAGGCCACCCTCGCCGAAGCCCGAACCATCGCCAACTACCAGGACCACCACGAACAACAAGGCCTCCGCAACCTCGTCGGCATCCTCATCCAGTTCAAGGCCGCCTCCACCGCCGACCGCGCCGCAGACCGCGCCGCAGACAACCAGACCCTCGAACGCGTCCTCGTCACCGAGGCTGGACGCCGCATCATCGTCCGCATCACCGACGACCACGGCCGCATCCTCAGCGACCCCACCACCTCCGGCGGCTCCGTCATGACCACCGCCGCCGACATCCTCCGCCGTCAATACCCTGACGCCGAGAAACGCTTCCTCCGCAACCGCGGACCCGGCCGCGTCAGCATCAACTCCGCCCCCGAGGCCGTGCTCACCGCCATCCTCACCGCCATCGACCCCGAAGGCCCGGCCCAGGCCTTCGCCGCCGCCGTCGTCAAGGCCCGACTCGAAAAACCCCTCGCCGCCGAGGACATCGGCCGCCTCCTCAAAAATGTCGGCGTCGATGATGAAGTCCAGGCCCTCGCCATCCGCAGCTTCACCCACGAGTCCACGCTCTCCCGCGTCCAAGTCGAAGTCCGCGACCGCTCCGGCAAAGTACTCGGCCGGCACGTCGGGCTCATCAGCAACGCCGGCGCCCGCGCCACCGTCAGCACCAACTGGACCTTCCTCAGCTTCGATCGCGTCGACAGCTTCGACGTTGATGCCGAGGCTGCGCCTCGGCGCTAACGTCTGTCCACCGCGCGTCCGCACCCGCGACGCCGATTCCGGAGCCGCTCATGGATCGGGCCCAAGTCGGACGCACGACCAGACAAGCCCAAACCGTCGGCATCATCCTCCTCGCCGCCGGGGCCGCCATCGCCGTCCTTCCCACGGGCCTCTTCAGCGAACACGCCGACACGCCCGCCACGCTCCTCCCCGCGCCGCCCGGGCCCGAGGCTCCCAAGGCCCCGCCGCCCGTGCCCTTTGATCTTGCCATGGCGATGGAGAACTCCGCGCCGACCGATCAGCCCCGCGAGCAGGCCCCCGCCACCGACGCCAACGACACCACACCCGGCACCGAGCCCACTCCGCCACCACCGCCACCCCCCACTTGGCGCTACGTTGGCTCCATCATCGGCCCCACCCTCCGCCGCGCCGTCCTCGCCAAGGAAGACCAGCAAAAGCTCGTCTCCGAAGGCGAAACCATCGGCGATTGGCAGATCGTCAGCATCGCCCCCCACTCACTCACCATCCTTGAGCACGGCACCGAACGCCAAGAGCCGCTCGCCGCCCGCGCCGCCAAGCCCGACGAATCCGTGCTCGGCGACGCCCCCAAAATCCCCAACTTCAACCCCGACCCCAACAACCCCACGGGCATCCCGCCTAATCAGCCCCGCAACCGCGTCCCCCGCGGTGCGATCCCCCAACCCCAGCCCGGCGTCCCCGCCCCGTTCAACCCCGCCAACCCCAATCTCCCCATCCGCCCTGGCATCACCATCCCCAAGCCCGGCGTCAAGTCGCCCATCTCCGCCCGGCTCGACCAAAAGGCCATCGGCGTCGCCACCCGCGGCCTCACCGGCAACCCCGTCGCTTCGCCCATCCTGCCGCAGCCGCACGTTACCAACGAGCCCAGCGAGGACCATCGATGAGCGGGGTCTTCGCGTTCCTCGAACGCTGGGGCGGCGGGGCCGCCCTGGTTCGCGTCCGGCTCGTCGACGCGCGCGACCAGCGCGTCTGGACGCCCTCCGCACCAGACCCGGGCTCGCCCGGCGATCCCGAAACCATCCGCGCCGCCATCCGCGAAGCCGCCGAGTGGATCGCCAGACAACTCGGCGACCAGGCCACCCGCGGCGTCCTCACCGTCTGCCTCGACGCCGACTCCGCACGCTGCGCCTGGCTCTCATCCCCCAGCGCCGAACCACGCGTCGTCCGCGCCGCCGTCATGAACGCCGTCACCGCCGGCGGCGACGACACCGGCGCCGCCACCCCCACCTTCTGGTCCACCCAACAAGCCGGCCTCGGCCTCGACCTCTCCGTCCAGGCGCTGGGCTCCACCGATCCCGCACCTGCCGCCAAACCCGCGCGCGGCCAACCCCCCCAGCCCGAAGCCCGCGCCCGCCTCGCCGTCCTCGCCGTCCCCGACCTCGCCGCACGCCTGCTCCTCGATGAGCTTGATCGCCTGGGCATCGTCGTCCACTCTGTCACCAGTCTCTGGCACGCCGCCGCCCTCGCGTGGGATCCCTCCCGCGCCGAAGAACTCCATGGCGGCACCCTCGCCAACGCCACCCCCGCCGATCCGCTCCTGAGCGCCGCCGAACCCGTCGCCGCCGTTGTGCTCGTCGAACCCGCTGGCCGACTGGTCTGGTCCTGGACCCGCGCCGGCGTCCTCCTCGCCGCGGGCACGATGCGCCTCCGCCGCGTCGCCCCCGCCGCTCAAGAACTCGCCCTGGTCTCCGCAGTCTCCAATACCGAGCCGCCCGTCCCACTCCCCCAGCCCGCCCCAGAGCTCGAAATCGACTTCTCCGACGCTGACCTCGGACGCATCCTCACCGACTGGCTCGCCTGGTCACTTCAGCTCGGCCTCGCCCCCGCCCGCATCGTCGGCCTCGGACCGACCCACCTCATCACGTCCCTCAAATCCCCCGCCCGAGGCTCCGTGGGCATCGCCTCCGTCACGGCCGCCCTCGCCACCCATTGGACCGGCTCGGTCGCCACCGCCGCTGCCCAAAACGACCCCGTCCGCGCCACCCTCACCCGCCTTGCCGAAGCCTTCCGCGGCTCCGCCGAAATCCTCCCGATATCGCAGTCGCTGGGCGAGCTGGCCGCCCGCCCCAGCCGCAAGACCCGCCGCATGCACTGGTGGCTCTCTTCCGCCATCGTCGCCGCCGTCTTCGTTCTGGCCGCGTTGACATGGCGCATCGAACGCTCCGGCGCGGCCCTCCGCGCCGAGGCCGAGCAAGCCGCCGTCGACCGCCGCGCCGCACTCGAAAAAATCAAAGACCTCGACCCCCGCCTGCTCACCGACCCCGACCCCATCCGCCTCGTCCGCACAAAGCTCACCCAGATGGCCGACATCAAAAAGCAGATGAAGCCCGAACGCCCCGTCCTTCCCGTCTTCGCCCGGCTCATCGAGGCGGTCGAGACCTCCCCCGGCATCCGCTTCCACATGCAAGGACGGCTCAGCGTCTCCAGCACCGGGGCCGTCACCGCCTCCTTCGCCGTCCCCGATGCCGACGCCGGCGCCCGCTTCCTTCAATCACTCCGCGTCGACGCCGCCGCCCTCGGCGTCGACTGGCGCGGGAACACCACCGGCGCCGGCGACAGCCGACGCTACGTCCTCGCCGGCTCCTGGGAAGATCCCAGGTTTAGCCCCGCCAAGCCCGCCACAACAGGGCCCCCGACGGGAGCCGGGCGGCCCTCCACCGCCCCAAGCGGGACCACTCCCAAATGACCCCCTCTGCTCCCAACACCCCCCTCCCCGAAGACTCCCGGCTCCTGCTCGCCGACGCGGCCTCGTCCATCGAACGCGCCAACCAGCCCCGCTACATCATCGTCCTCGCCCTCGGCTTCTTCGCCATCGCCACCGTCGTCGCCCTGCTCTCGTGGTCGCAGCACGCCGCCGCACGCGACCAGCTCGTCACCGAGAGGGCCCTTACCGACCAGACCGTCCGCGTCGTCGACGAGCTGCTCGCCGCCCGCACCGAGGAAGCCGAACGCGGCGCCTCCATGTTCGCCCCCGACCCATTCATCGTCGGGCGGCTGGAGACCTTCGCACGCGAAGCCGGCCTCACCAACCTCACCGTCGCCGAGTCCGACGACAGCCGCACGCCCCCCGAATCGTTCAAGCGGCGCAAGTACACCGCCACCCTCCAGCCTCAAGACGCCGAGGCCCTGTTCAAGTGGATCAACCACGCCCTCGCCGACGTGCAGGGCATCGAACTCTCCGCCATTGAGCTCCAGCCCGGCCTCGCCACCGTCGAAGGCAAGCCCCGCTGGCAAGGCTCCGTCAGTTTCACCCGCTGGGAACGCCGAAGCTAACCCCGCACCACCCAGAGACCCCACCTATGCGCCGCTCCGCCTTGCTGCTCGCCCCCATTTGGGCCGCCTGCCTCCTCCCGCTCGTCGGCTGCTCCGCCAAAAAAACGCCCATCGCCGCCCCCGACCCCGCCGTCCAGATCCGCGAGGCCCACGCCATCGCCAAGCAAGCCCAGTCCGCCGACACCTCCGGCAAAAAGACCGAGGCCGTGGCCCTCTACCAACGGGCCGTCTCCACCTATCGCGACTTCCCCGCCGCCTGGAACAATCTAGGGGTTCTCCTCATGGAGCGACAGGAGAACATGGCCGCCGTCGAGGCCCTCCGCAATGCCGCCGACCAATCGCCTACCGACCCTCGCGCACTCACTAATATTGGGGTGATCTGGCAGCGCCTGGGTTATCTCGACAAGGCCGCCGAGGCCTATACCGAGGCCCTCGAGCGCGACGAGTCATATCTCCCCGCTTTGCGTGAGTCTGTCTTCATCGACACCACCCGTGGCACGATCAGCGACCGAACGGCCCGCCGCGTCCAGCGAGCCCTCCTCTTGGAGAAGGACCCGACATGGCTCGCCGAACTGCGGCGGCGCAAGCTCGTGATCGACGGCGAGCTCGCCTCAGGCAAAGATTCCCTGGGCCATTGAGAACCCCGGTGTACACTTCAACGAATCGTTCTGGGCCGGGGTATCGCCGTCAGGACAGAAGATCACTGGGCCCTGTTTGGGGCATAACCAGAACCGGTGCCAATGCCGGGTCTCGATCAACCCGATTTGGTTTCGATTTCCCCAGACCCTTTGACCCTCGAAGGGTTCAGGCTTGTTGCTCGGCCGCGTTCGCTGAAAGGTTGCTTGCATGCACATGAAGACCACCGCCGTCCACGTCCTGATCGTCATCGCGGGCTCCGCCTGTGCCTCCTCGGCATTCGCTCAAGACTCGGTCTCCACGACCAACGGCCTGCCCGGCGACGCCGTATCCGCCTTCACCGCCGGTGCCGGTGCCAACAACGAGCAGACCAACGATTACGTCATCGACCTGTCCGACCGCGTCAGCTCCTGGTCGAGGACCTTCCGCTTCGGACCTTTGTTGAAGGGTTCCAGCGGCGGCACCTCGTTCTTCACCTCGATCGTCGGGGCTCAGGCCGCCAGCAACAAGTTCACCCAGGGCCCTTTCCTGCGCCCCAGCTACGGCGTGTGGGACCAGGCCCCCGGCGCGGGCGTGAACTTCCTTCGCAACTCGACCCCCGGCACCATCGACACCTCCGCCCGAACGGGACAGCGCTTCGCGGTGGGCTTCATGGAGTTTGGGGCCGGTCCCGACAACGTCTTCGGCAACGGCGACGACGAGCAGAACATCATCAGCGGTATCGTCAACTTCAACTTCTTCGAGTCGCGGCGGCTTTACGTCTCGCGCGTCAACGCCGCCGTCAATAAAGCCAACGGCACCCTCGGCACCTCCGCCACCGCCTCCTTCGGCATGGGCGGCGTCGACGAAGTGGGCAACACCCACTTCTTCGCCGACAACTTCGGCCTCACCGCCGGTACCTCCGTCCAGGACAAGCGTTACATCCGCGTCAACGCCGCCGCCCGCAACCGCACGCTCCTCAACACGATCGCCAACACCACCACCGGCGATATCAACGCCACGCGCACGCCCTTCCAGACCACCAACAGCGCCGTGGTTCCCACCATCATCCCCACCGTCGTCGCCTCACGCCCCGTCATGATCGGCGGCGACTTCCTGGGCAACTACCAGTTCGAGCAGGTCGCCAACTCCATGGTCGCCTCGACCGCGTACCTGCCCGCCAACGGCTCCCCACGCGGGCCAGTCAGCTTCTCCAGCGGGGCCTTCTCCAGCCTGGCCACCGGCGGTAGCGACGCCGGCGTCGCCGCCGTCCTCTCTCGCGCCGTCTCCGACACCCGCACCCGCGGCTTCTCCGTCTGGGGCGTCAACAACGACGGCTCCATCGACTCGAGCACCCGCCTGGTGCTCCCCTTCACCTCGGGCCAGATCGTCGACCCCACCGACGGCTTCGACCCCACCGTCATCTTCGCCACCCCACTCAACCACGAGTTCACCAACTACGCCTCGCAAGTCTCCTTCCGCGGCGGCAGCGGGCCCGTGGCCCTGGCCGTCCTCCCCGGCGGCGACCTCCTCTCCTCTGCCACCGTTGCCACCACCGGCAACGCGTCGTCGGTCCCGCAGAGCTTCGACAACTACCTTGCCGTCGCCCGCACCAACGCTGGCACCGGCGTCACCTCCTGGATCGTCGCCGCCCACACCGGCAACGCTGGCGGGGCCGCCGGCGGACTCTCCAAAATCATCCGCGGCGACTTCGGCGACGACGGCATCCCCGGCACCGGCGACAACGGCGAAGGTGACGGGAGCCTCGATACAGGCCCCAACGCCTCCATCGGCCGCCTCGCCAAGGCCAACGAGGTCAACCCCGCCTCGCCCAGCGGCCCCTCCATCTCCTCGCCCGCCATGGACCGATTCGGCAACCTCTACTTCCTCGCCAACGTTTCCCTCAAGAAACCCGGCCCCTCCACCAAGCTCACCCAAGCCCTCATCAAGGCCAACTTCGACCTTGGCACCAACCGCTACGAGCTCGAACTCCTCGCCGAGGTCGGCGACGTCATCGCGGGCCGCAACTCCGGTACGCCCTACCAGATCCAGTTCCTCGGGATCAACGACGGCGACTCCGTCGACTCCGGGGCCATCTTCTCCGGCAGTATTGTTCAGGACCAGTTCGCCAAGGTCGCGCCGACCTCGATCTACTACGGCAGCCCCTATGCCCTGGGCGCCCTGGTCATCCGCACCAAGATCGTCTACGACCGCAACAGCGACGGCCAGTTCCTCGACCCCACAGTCGCCGGCAACAGCGGCTCGCCCGACCAGGCGTACAACGTCGCCATGATCGTGATGCCCGGCTACATCGCCTGGGACTTCAACCAGGACGCGTTCATCAACCAGGAAGACCTCTCGGGCTACATCACGGCCTATCTCGACGAGAGCCTCGACGCCGATTACAACGAAGACGGCGTGCTCAACCAGGAAGACCTCAGCGCGTACATCACCGATTATCTCTCGGAGTGAGTGCCGAGCGGGCCCAGCGGATGGGCCCACACGCGGGCAGCAAACCGATGGACGCGGTCCATTTCGCCACGGCGACAGCATCTGGCGCGAGTTACTGAACACCTCTGACGGCCATCGAAGATGGAACAGAGTGCCCGATACGCGTGCCGATCTTTACAGCAGCGCCGCGGCCAAACTCGCCAGCTCGCTCCGCTCGCTCCGCCCCAGCGTCACATGGCCCACGATCCGCAGGCCCTTCATCTTCTCGATGGCGTAGGAGAGCCCGTTGGATTCCGCGTCGAGGTACGGGTGGTCGATCTGCTGGATGTCGCCGGTGAGGATGACCTTGGTCCCCTCGCCGATGCGCGAGATGATGGTCTTGATCTCGTGCGGCGTCAGGTTCTGCGCCTCGTCGACGATCATGAACTGGTGCGGGATGCTCCGCCCGCGGATGTAGGTCAGCGGCTCCATCACCAACTGGCCGCCGTCGACGAGCTTGCGGATTTTCTGCTCGGTTGAATGGCTCTCGGCGTGCTGCCCGCCGCTGTGCCCGGTCTTCTCGGTCGAGGCCCCGCGCGTGCTCAAGAGGTAGCTGAGGTTGTCGAAGATCGGCTGCATCCACGCGCCCAGCTTGTCGTCCTTGGAGCCGGGCAGGTAGCCGATGTCGCGGCCCATGGGCATGATCGGGCGGGCCACCAGCAGCTTGTCGTAGCGCTGCTCGTTGAAGACCTTGGCCATGCCCGCCGCGACGGCCAGCAGCGTTTTGCCCGTACCGGCGGAGCCGAGCAGCGTGACCATACGGATCTCGTCGTCCATCAAGAGGTCCAGCGCCATCGTCTGCTGGATGTTGCGGCCCAGGATCCCGAAGATCGGCTTGCGCGGAGCCGTCACGGGGATGACGTGATCGGTATCCGCCAGCCGCCGGCACAAGCCCGAGTGCGATTCATCCTCGGCGTCGCGCAGGACCAGGAACTGGTGCGGCAGCAGGTGCCGATCGTAAACCTCGCCCTCGGTCCCGATCATCCGCAGGGATTCCTCGAGGCGGCTCAGAGGGAGCATGCGGTTGCCGTAGAGCTCGTCGATCAGGTCGCCGGGCACATCGGCGGTGATGTGGCCCTGGTAGAGCCGCTCGGCGTCGACCTTGGCGTTCGCGAAGTCCTCGCAGAACAGGCCCAGGGCGTCGGCCTTGATGCGGGCGTTGAGATCCTTGGAGACAAAGACCGTCGGCACGCCGGTGTGGTGCAGGGCCCAGGCCACGGCGATGATGCGGTTGTCGGCCTTGTCGTCGCTGATCATCGTGGGCCGCGTGTGCTCGCCCGCGTCGATGCGTACGAAGCCGGTCTTTTTGGTCCCGATACCGGGGCGAGAGGGGGCGACGCTGGCCCAGGCGACGCCGCTGACGAGGCGGTCGATCTGCCGCAGCTTGTCGAGGTGGCGGATGCACTCGCGGGCCGAGCGCCCGATGTCGCCCGGCTCGCGCTTGAACTTGTCGAGTTCCTCGATGACCGTGAACGGGATGACGACCTCGTGCTCCTGGAAAACGAAGAGGGCGTTGGGGTCGTGCAGCAGGACGTTGGTATCGAGCACGAAGTGCTTGATCCCCGCGTCGCTGTGCGCTCGCCGTGCGGCACTCGGCTCGGGCGTGCCACGCTCGGGGCCTTGACGGGTGGAAGACGTCGTGTGGTGTTCGCGCATCGTGCCTCGGTCCCGGGTGTTGACCCGTGATCCCTCATCCTGAGAAGGCCGGTCGGTCCATGACTCTGCGATGTCTCTTATTTCGGCCCAACTGACCCACGAGAAGATACAAAACTTGCGCCCCCGTCACCACGCTTGCGGGCCGATGTGGACGGCGCGGTCGCCCACGCGGGCACCCGTTCCGACTCCAAATCCGCCTGTTGGGCATCGAAATCGGCCTCGTCGGACAGCCCCGCCCGGGCGGCGGCTTCTGGATCCATGATTGCGATCGCTTTCCAAAGAGTTTGTGAAGGTCGCGTTCCGCGGGGCTCGACGTCGAAACGCCGCTCGCGGTCGTCCTCGCCCCACATCGCAAAGCCCGTCCGGAACGTCCCGGCTTTGATGCGCAGGGTGCTCAGTCCGAAGTCGCAGAGCAAGTGCGGGACGCGCATGCCGGGGCCCGAGGGCTTGGCGTCGAGCATGAGCAGCCGCGCGTCGGTGAGCAGGAGTAGCACACGTGGCGGGCCGAAGATCGCCCCCACGGCCAGCGCGAGCACCTGCCCCATCCCGGGCATGATCGCCAGCCCGATCCGCAACAGCGAGAGGCTCGACGAGGCCTGCTCGCGAGCCGTAGCCCATCCGATAACGCGTTCTCCCGGTTCGAGGATCTCTCGAAGCAGGGGACGGAGCGCCCACGGACCGAACTCGAGCTGTGCAAAGTGCCGCTTCACCGTCAACTACTCTAGATCGACCCCCGCACCCTCGGGCTGAGGGATGTTTGATATACGACGCAAACCAGTTGCCGGATCGTGCGGCGTGAAGAATCTCGGACCCGATCACGGGACAAACGCGGCCACGATCAGGATCCCGGCGACCACCCCGGCCGCGGCAGTTTTGAAGACCACGGCCACCAGCCGCCCGGCCGCCGCACCCGCGCCGACTTTGGCCGAGGCCCGCCAGTCGCGTTTGGCAAATCGGACCTCGCCCACTACGGCCCCCAGGCCCGCGCCGAGCGCCGCCCCCAAGATGTTGCCGATGATCGGCGGTGGGATGAACGTCCCCGCGACCGCGCCGAGCAAGGCGCCGACGAGCGCCCCGATCGCCCCGGCCTTGGACCCGCCGGCCTTGGCCGCTCCCAGTGATGATGCGGCCAGTTCGATGATCTCTCCCAGAAGGGCCACGCCCACGCACGCGAGCAGCGTCCACCAGCTGAAGAGTTCGGGCTGCCACAACTGGCACGCTACGGCCACGGCAATAGCGATCCACGCGCCCGGCAGCAGCACCAGCGTCAACGCCGTGCCCATCAGCGCTACGACCGTCACGATGGCCGCCGCGAGATACGCCATGCGCTTAGGTTACGCCGCGTGTCGGTCAACCCTGCTTGGGTTCAGGTGCATCGTCGGCTCCGGCTCTGGCCGCGAGCGCCGCGGCTTCTTCCTCGGCCTTGGCCTTGGCCGCGGTTGCCGCCCGCTCGGCCGCCCGATCGGGGAACGCGGTGTCCTCCATCTCCAGGATCCACTTTTCCAGCGGGGCGTGACGCAACAGGTCGAGCTTGAGCTCGGGGCTGCCGTCTTTGAACTGGAGGAAGATGAAGAACTTGTCCCACTTGCGCTTGTCGAACTCGGCGATGTCCGCCGGGACCAGCGTCCTCCCGGTCGGTAGCGTTAGCCGCTGCGTCGCCGGCTCAAACTGATAAGACATCCTGCCCACTCGAATTAGGAGGATCGCGAGGTAGATGGCCCCGCCGAAGCCGGCAGCCGTAAAGAACCATTGGAGCGGGAGGTCGTAGCTCGCCAGCGGCTTGGGCGGCGACTTGGACTTCCATGCTTCGTTAAGCTTGTCGAGCTCGACCCGCCCGTCGGCGAAGGTGGTCTTGTCCTTGCCGAGGCGGTTGACGCGCGCGAGCGCGTCGAACCATTGCAAGGCCGCGTAATCGGCCCGGCTGGTCGCCAGCCCGCGCAGTTCAGCCGAAGCCCGCTGGCCCTCGGGGGTCGATTGGGCCGCCGCGGATTCCAGCGCGATCGCCTTCCGCTCGGCTTCTTCGAGCTCGCTCCGCCTAGCTTCGAGTGTGGCCCGCTTGGCTTCCGGGCTCTCGATCGATGCGGTGCCGAGGCCACCCGCCCGAGCCGCGGCCTCCAGGTAGATCCTCTGTTTGAACGACGCGTCTTCCAAACCCCGGTTTGGGTAGATCCAAGCGGCATCCGCGAAGCCCCAGCATCCGAATCCGATGAGGACGATCAAGAAGATCGTCATCTTCATCAGCCACTTGCGGTTAACCGTCGTCTTCAGAGTCTCGGACATCGGCATCTCCGGCGTGGTGGGCCGCCGATCGCGGCCAGCTCCACCGCAGTGTACTCAAGGTGTATACACCGGGCCGCAAGGGGCGCGGCTCGGGTCCAAGGCGCGGCCATCGCTATGCCGTGCAGCCCGGCTAGGGTGTCGGCGTCCCGGAGCCTTCAATGAACTCGCAGATGCCGCATGTCGTGATCGTCGGTGGCGGATTCGCCGGTTTATACGCCGCCAAGGCTCTGCGGAAGGCTGAGGTCCGAGTAACCGTGGTTGATAGCAGGAATCACCACGTTTTTCAGCCACTGTTGTATCAGGTGGCCACGGCCTCGCTTTCACCCGCCCAGATTGCCGCGCCGATCCGCAAGATCCTTGCACAGCACCCCCGCGCCGAGGTGCTTCTGGGTGAAGTCACGTCGATCGACCTGCCGGCCCGGCGGGTCGTGCTTCGAGATGGACAAGTTGATTACGACTATCTCATCCTCGCGGCGGGAATGACCCACACCTATTTCGGGCATGACGAATGGGCAGCCTTCGCCCCGGGCCTCAAGAACATCGAGGACGCGCTGGAGATCCGTCGCCGATTCCTACTGGCGTTTGAGGCCGCCGAGCGCGAGACCGACCCGATAGCCAAGCGCGCCTCGATGACCTTCGTCATCGTGGGCGGCGGGCCTACGGGCGTGGAACTGGCGGGGGCGATCGCCGAGGTCGCTCGGCATGACGTCCCCGATGAGTTTCGGCACATCGACACCAAGTCCGCCCGCATCGTGCTGATCGAGGGCGGACCGCGGATTCTGGCGAGCTTCTCGCCGGCACTCTCGGCGCGGGCGCGGCGCGACTTGGAGTCGCTGGGGGTCGAGGTGCGGGTAAACCAGCGCGTGAGCCGGATCGACGCGCGGGGCGTGGAGATCGGCAGCGAGCGGCTGGATGCCGGGTGCGTGATCTGGGCGGCGGGCGTGAAACCCTCGCCGCTGGCGGCGACGTTGGGCGTGCCGCTCGACCGCGGAGGGCGCGTGCTGGTCGAGCCCGATCTGTCGCTTCCGGGTCACCCCGAGGCCTTTGTCGCGGGCGACCTGGCGAGCGTACGTGATCGCGTACGCGACATGCCTGTGCCCGGAGTGGCCCCCGCAGCGATGCAGATGGGGACGTTTGCCGCGAAGATCGTTGCCTCGGAGGTGAAGGCCCGGGCGGCGGGCCGGGGCGCGCCGCCGCGACCGGTGTTCAAGTATCTCAACAAAGGCGAGCTGGCCACGATCGGACGGGCGCGCGCTGTGGGCGTCTTGGGGTTCGGGCTCAACTTGGAGTACGCGGGCTTGGTCGCGTGGCTCTTCTGGGCCTTGATTCACATCGCGTATCTCATCGGGTTCCGCAGCCGACTGACGACGATGATCGATTGGATCACGCAGTACGTGGTGTTCGACCGCGGGGTGCGGCTGATCACCGGCGACGCCACACTGCACCTTCGCACCGGCGCGGATCGGATCACGCCCCCCGCGTCGAATGGATAAACGCGCGAAGCGATCCTGGGATTGAGTCGCGAAGGCTCTTTTCATTCCCGGCGTTTGGACATGGTGCTAGCCAATCCGCTAGCGTGCCCGCTCGGCAGGGGGCTCGTCGATGACCTCGACGATCTTGGCGGAGAAGAGCTCCGCGGCGGTGCGCACCAGCGGGTGATCGCGCAGCGGGGAGCCGAGGCCGGCGCGTTCGGCGGCGGAGATGGTCCGCGGGGCGGGCGTGGTCGGAGCGGTGCTGTCGCCGGGGCGCTCGGGCGCGTCGAGGTCGCCGGCCGTGGGTTCAACGGCGCGGACTTGGATGTTGGGCGTGCGCCCGAGGGCAACGGCGAAGCAGTCGGCCACGGCCGCCGACTTACTCTGGGCGATGGCGACGAACGTCGCGGAGCAGCCGACGACGGCGCGGGTGGAGTCCAGCTCCAATAAGGTGAGGCGATCGATGATCGCGCGAACCGCGGCCTTGCCCGCGGCCGCGTCTCGGACGGCGGCCCAGACGTCGGCCAAGCTCGCACCTTGCGCGAGCCGAGCAACGGGCGCGGTTGGCGACGCGGCGGGTTGTGGCAGTGGCAGAGTTGAGATGGCCGGGGGCGTGTGCGAGGTCGGCGACGGCTCGGCGGCCCGAGCCTGGGTTCGCTCGGGCGGGGGCGGCGTCGCCGTCAGCGTTTTTTTGCCGGGGACTCCGCGACCCGCGCGGGGACCGTCGGCTTTGGGGCGGCGACCGCTGTGGCCCCGCCGCGGAGGCCCGCCACCAGGGCCGTGACGTCGGCGAGCTTCTCGGTTTGTGCGAGCCGCACGATCAGCGCGTCGAAGACCGCCCGGGGGAACGAGCTCGATTTGGCCGAGCGTCCTACGCCCTCGCACAGCGCGATCATGTGGACCAAGCCCGCCGGGTCGAACCGCTCGGCCTGAGCCGCTGCGGCGGTGCGGGATTCGTCGGTGAGGTCGACGAGTTCGGTCTTGGGGCCGCAGGCGCGCAGCACCATGAGATCGCGGAAGCGTTCGGCCAAGGCGGTGATGAGGGGGTCGAGCCCGACGCCCTTGGAGAGGAGCGCGTCGGATCGCTCCAGCGCGGGCCCCGGCTCGCCGTCGGCGAGGGCATCGACGAGCTGGGTGATGAGGTCACGGTCGGGCAGGCCGAGCAGCCGCTCGAGCATGGCGACAGTGAGCTTCTTTTCGCCGCTGGCGAGCAGGCGATCGAGCAGCGAGAGGGCGTCGCGCATGGACCCGTTGCCGAGGCGGGCGACGAGGTGGACCAGCTCTTCGTCGGCGGCCGCGCCCTCGTCTTTGATGACCTGGGCGAGGTGCCCGCCGATCTGCTTGGTGGAGATGTTGCGGAAATCAAACCGCTGGCAGCGCGACTGGATCGTGGCGGGGACTTTGTGCGTCTCGGTGGTGCAGAGGATGAAGACGACGTGCTCGGGCGGCTCCTCCATGGTCTTGAGCAGCGCGTTGAACGCGGCGGTCGAGAGCATGTGAACTTCGTCGATGATGTAGACCTTGCGCTGGCCGCGCATGGGCCGATAGGCGCAGTTGGCGATCAGCTCGCGGGCGTTGTCGACGCCGGTGTTGCTGGCGGCGTCGATCTCGATGACGTCGAGGTCGCGCCCGGCCATGATGGCCTCGGCGACCTCGGGGATCTCTTTGCCGTTGGCGTCGAGGGCGTTGAGGGCCTTGGCGAAGATGCGTGCGGTGGAGGTCTTGCCGACGCCGCGGGTGCCGCAGAAGAGGTAGGCGTGAGCGACGCGGTTCTGCTTGATGGCGTTCTGGAGCGTCTGGGCAATCGGCTCCTGCCCGACGACCTCGGCAAAGGAACGGGAGCGATAGCGGCGGGCGAGGACGGTGTAGGCCATGGGGGATGCTAGCGGCGGGTTTTGGGGGTTGGCGCGGGAGGTAAATCGCCTTCAGAGCCGGTGGCTCGACCCCATCGTCTCGGTTGACGGCCAGGTGACCGGCGACCCGGGCGACGGCCGCTTATGGCTGCTGCGATCAAGCTCTGACCAGGTTCACGGGCCACCCGTGCGCCGGGCCCGGCCGTCAACCGATCCGATGGGGACGCAAGTATAGGGGGTGGGCCTCTGGCCCGGCGCGACCCGGCGCGACCCGCCACGGCCCGATGCTGCCCGGCCCGGTCAGCCGCCCGACTCGCGCAGAAGCTCTTGGGCCTTGGCGATGTCGGCGTGGCCCGGCGGCAGGAGCTTGCGGCGGGTAGCCAGCGCCTCGCGGACAAGGCTTGCGGCTTCTTCGCGCTGGTTGAGCTTGAGCAGCGCGGCGGCGAGGTTCATTTTGAGCGTCGCCGTTATGGTGTGGTCGTCGCCCAGGGTTTGGCGGTAGCCGTCGAAGGCGCGGCGGAAGAGGGCCGCGGCTTCATCAGTGCGGGCCCTGGCACTGCAGAGCGAGCCGAGGTTGTTGATCGTCGAGAGCGTGTCGGGGTGCGTGGGGCCGAGCACGGCCATGCGGCGCGTCAAGATGTCGCGGAAGATCGCCTCGGCCTCGTCGAGCTTGCCCAGCTGCTGCATCGCGGAGCCGAGGTTGTTGAGGGATGCGAGTGTGGTCGGGTGTTCCGGGCCGAGGATGGCCGTGCGCCGTTCGGCCCCCTCGCGGTGCACCGCGGCGGATTCTTCGAATCGGCCTTGCTGGTGCAGCCACCAGCCGTAGTTGTTGAGCGTGATGAGCGTCTCGGGGTGGCCCGGACCCAGCACCTTCCGGCGGGCTTCGAGCGCGGCTTGGTAGAGCTTGCCCGCTTCGTCCGCCTGGTCGAGCGATGTGAGCGTGTTCGCGAGCCGGCCCATGGCCCAGATGGTCTCGGGGTCGTCGGGGCCTCTGGCTTTGCGGAAGCCGTCCATGGACGCCCGCAGGAGCGGCTCGGCGTCGCGTTCGCGGCCCAGGTCGCTGAGCAGGCCGCCGAGGTTGCACTTATAGAAGAGCGTCTCAGGGTGCTCGGCACCGAAGGCCCGCTCGGCGCTTTCCACGCAGGCGCGGTAGACCGGCTCCGCCTCGGCCAATCGGCCCATGGATTGCAGCGACGAGCCGAGATTGTTGCGGGCGGTGATGGTCTCGGGGTGGTCCTTGCCACGGACACGCTCGAAGGCTTCGACGTTGCGGCGGTTGAGGACTTCGGCCTCCTCGAACCGCCCAAGCTGCTCGAACACCACCGCGAGGTTCCCCGCGGCTTCGAGCGTTGATTGATCTGTCGGGCCAAGGTGCTGCTGCCGAAGGGCCAGCGCACGCTCGGCGTGGACGCGGGCGGCGTCCATCTCGCCCAGCTTGGCGTAGGTGTTGGTGAGCTGCACGCGGATGGCGGCCTCGACCGTCGGCTTGTCGACGAAGCGGCCGCCGACGGCCCCGGCCGCGTCGATCCGCCGCGAGGCCTCGTCGAGCACGGCCCGCATCGAGACGTCCTTTCCGCGACCGGCCACGTCGCTGGCGGCCGGCTCGACGGCACCCAACAAGTCGGTGTTGAGGAACTGATTCACGGCCTCGGCGATCTCGCGCTGCGTGGTTTCGCGGGCCCCGGCGGCGAGGGCCTCGTCGCGTTGTCGCCGGGCTTCGAGCAGGCCGTAGCTGGTTCCGATGACGCCGACGACCAGGGCCAGGAGCGTCGCCGACGCGCCGGCCACCAGGGCCCGGCGCCGCTTGGC
>Ga0105048_10002887_pt1 | contig 28076 bp, 26 predicted proteins | sample MAT05_FD_78382 | JGI IMG/M metagenome (GOLD analysis project Ga0105048, IMG submission 78382) | Freshwater microbial communities from Lake Fryxell liftoff mats and glacier meltwater in Antarctica - MAT-05 | ecosystem: Environmental > Aquatic > Freshwater > Ice > Liftoff microbial mat | place...
CGTCTGCCATGAGGGTATTCACGCCACCCGAGTGGAACGAATGGATCTGGCTGGAACCATCGATACCCCAGTACGGATCGCCGTTGGCCCCATAGGACGTGAGCTGTTGACCATTGGTCACATTGATCGCGTTCGGGCCGGGGAAGGTCAGGCCGTCTGCGGACGATCCGCGGAGGCGGGAGATGTCCGACGCGGGCCGGCACCACCCGCCGCCGTTGATCCGTTGCTGTGACGTGCCGACGGTCGTGACCAGTCGACCGTTGCGGTAGATGTTCGGCCGGCCGGCGGATTCCGTCAGTTGGATCGTGTTCGATAAACCGTCGCTGAACGAGGCGAAGGTCAGCTTGACCGACTTGGAGATCGCACCGTTGTCCAGCAGTGCCGATTGCGCCGGCACCAGGCCCAAGGTGGCGAGTTGCGGATCGACACCGTAGATGCCGACGTAGTCCCCATTGGCGACGATCGGGTTCCAACTCGTATCCGGGGCACCGTCGAGAATCGCACCGTTCGGGGCGGATGGGCACTCGTAGGTCTTGATCCGCTGTGAGGTGAACGGCAGATTCAGCGGATCGCTCCAGTTTACCGATTGGTTGTAGTTCCGATAGAGGTTGTCCTGCTCGATGTACGGCAGCAGATAAGTCGCCCAACGGATGCGGACCGTGCTGCTCGCGCTCGGCCGCAGGTTGCTCGGTAGGCCGCCGTTGGGGTCGTGCATGTTGTGCAGACCTAGGCCGAGCTGCTTCAAGTTGTTTTGGCATTGGCTTCGTGCCGCCGCTTCGCGGACCTTTTGCACCGCCGGCAACAGCAGCCCGATGAGAATCGCAATGATCGCAATCACCACCAGCAACTCGATCAGGGTGAAGCCGCATCGTCGAAATCGGTTTGAACGCATGCGGGAACTCCGATCTTGAGGGAATGAATGCGAGTCTGAAACGATACTTTTTGATCCGAATCGGCTCCGGCGTACCGTTGCCGCCAATCATCAGCTTGACGCCGGTGGATTCGGGGTCGGCATACTTCGCCGGAGTTTCCGCATCGGTTTATCCTCCGGCGACTGTGTCACCGCACAAAGATTATCGTCGAAGTCGTGATTCGGCAAGATGGAAAATTGACTACTTCGATGACTTTTGTCGACATTGAATCGTAATCTCATGCACGGAAACGACTTGTGACGAATCGAACTGCTTGAGAACCATTGGACTTTTGGACCACCGAGTTCTGAATCCAACGGTAGAGACTCTATAATGATATTTTCGTGCGAACGAATTAATGTCGTGTCTAAGCGTTTGGAACCAACCCGGCAAAATGCCAAGCGTGAACAAATTCAGTGACGATCTCGTTAATTGCCGAATTGCGTGTTGGTCTGGATTTGTGTGTGGCCAAGGCCTGGAGGACAGAAGTGACTTTGAAGCCGAAGACCTTCGCCCGCGTCTTCTCATTTCGGGCAGAGCCTTGATGATTTCGGGCGAAGATTATCAGATTAAGGTCTCAACGACTTCACCTCGCGGCCGAGCAGTCGATCGGCAGAAAGCCGGTTCCCTTCGGAGCACCTTGTAACTCCGCCGGTCAAAGGCGCAACCATGGCTAACGATATGATCGGCACGTCGCCGATATTCAACAACGGGTCATCGCTCTTCGCTTAACAGTTGTGCAGATCCAAGTCCAAATCCTTTGCAATCCTGATCCGGCATAGCCGGATCAGGATTGCTTTGTTTACGCCTTCACCATGTGTCGCTTCCGGACTGCCACCAGAGTCGCCAAGCCTATGGCCGCTGCGGCCAGCGTCGTCGGTTCGGGTACATTTTGGGGCGGATTGACGCAGACGCACGGGGGTACCACCTGCGGCACGTTCGGCGGCGGAGGCGGAGGCGTGAACGGCGGCGGAGATACCGGAGGGATCGCCAACGGGACGTTCGGCGAAATCACGACCGGCGTCATGTCGATCGGATTAATCAGAATCGGCACGATCGCCGGTGGATTCGTGATCGTGATCGGTCCGTCCGATGCCAGCGGCAGCGGAGGGAAAAAGGCATGAGCTTCGGTGCACCAAAGCGTCAGGGCCGCGGCCCCGGCCGTGGCGGTCGTCCAGGACAGCAGCTTAATCGACGTCATCGAGCATCTCCTCACAGTCAGCACCGATCCCCTGTCGTGCCCAATCCTCATCGGCATCCGAAACTGCGCAGATTCAACAAAAGCCCCACAACGAACGAATCCTCCGAGCCGCGTCAATCGGGATGATCGATATCGCCAGCGCATACGGATGCGGCCGGCACGTTTTCGCCTGCGAACTTCAAGTCGATCGACTGCCGCCAACCGAGGGTTGTCGATTCAAAACCAGACGAAGTCGCATGATGCTTCCGATGGGGAGTCCGGCGAGGGATGAACTTGCCGTGCGGTTTTCGGATCAAGGAGGATCATCCCATGCGCAGGCTCAAGGCTGCCGGGGTCAGTGTTTTGTTGTCCGTTGGCGGTTTGACGGCTCAGGAGTCGGTCCCCGCGGCGAAACTGGGCCGCATCCGGCCGATCGATGGCCGGGAGACTTCTCGCGCCCAAGGCGGTGCCACGCCGATGATCCCGCCGGGGGGCACACCGCTCGTGCCTCCGCCGCTTGGGACGCCGTTGCAGCCCGTGCCGATGGGCGGGACGACGTCACTTCCGCCTGCGAAGCCGTTCCCGAATCCGACTGTTGTCGTCGAGCCGGGAACACCTCAGCCGGGAATAGCGGCGCCGCCGGCGGCGACGTTCTCGATGCCTGCTCCCACCATGAACTACGCCTACCCTCCGGGCGCGATTCCCATGTCCGGGCCGATGATGGTCGGGCCGCCGTCGGTGCAGCCGATGGGCTATCCGTACAGCCCCGGCACTGCGCTCACCGGCGAAGCTGCCCCGAGTCTGCAGCCGACGATGCCCGCGCCGCAGATGGATCGCCCACTGTTCGGCGGCATCGGCGGGCCGATGGCACTTCTGACCGCTCCTTCCCGTTGGGAACTGAGCGCGGACTATCTGCTGTGGTGGGTCAAGTCGCAGGATGTGCCCGCCTTGGTGACAACCAGCAGCCCGCAGTTCAACGGCATCATCGGCAACGGCGACACTCGGATCATCTTCGGGAACGATCGACTGGGCAACACGCTCCACGGCGGCGGACGCTTCAGTGCCGTCCGCTGGTTCGACGACTCGCGCCGTTGGGGGTTGGACGGCAGCGTCTTCTTCCTTGGCCGCAACGGCAGCGAATTCATCTCGAACACAGCCGAAAACCCATTGCTGGCTCGGCCGTTCCTCAACCTGAACCAGGCGATCCCGTTCGCGGAGATCATCGGGGCGCCCGGCTTGGCGGTCGGTGCCGTGTCCGTCATCAACAATACCCAGCTCTGGGGTGCGGACATCAATCTGCGCCGCGCCTTCCTCTGCGGGAATTGTGCGAAACTCGATCTGCTCCTGGGTTACAAGTACATGCGGCTGACGGACGACATCACCATCACCGAAAGCTTCCGCCGTACCGGCGCCGTCGGCCCACCGGATGCACTCTTCGGCAGCGTGTCGGACCGATTCGAGACGCAGAACAACTTCCACGGGGTCAACATGGGTGTCGCCGGCGAAGTCCGCCGCGGCCGCTGGTTCCTGGAAGGTCGGGCCACGGTTGCATTGGGCACCGTGTTCCAGACGCTGACCATCAGCGGCAATCAACAGATCCAATTTGCGGACGGGCCGCGGAGTGCCGCGGGCGGGTTGCTCGCGCTCCCCGGCGGCAACATCGGCACCTATCACCAGAATCAGTTCGCGGTCGTGCCGGAAATCGGCATGAAGGTGGGGATGAACATCACGAATAACCTGCGGCTCGGCGTCGGCTACAACTTCCTGTACCTGAGCAACGTGCTGCGGGCGGGCGACACGATCGACACCGGCTTGGATGTGACCCGCATCCCGAACTTCCCGGTTCCCGGCAACCCGCCTCCGCTCGCCTCGCCCCGACCGCTGCCGCAGTTGCGCACGACGGACATCTTCGCACAGGGCGTCTCATTCAGCGTGCAGTACACTTGGTGATGAGTCGCCTTGATACGAACCGAAAGCATAAGTGCCGGTCTTGGTTTGCCAAGACCGGCACTTACGCTTTCCGGTGCTTGCCGAATCGAAAACCCGCAACTCAGTCGATCGTGCCGAGCACTTTGCCGTCGTTGATTTGAGCCAAGTGGCCCAACGTTGTGCCGTCGGTGCTGGTGCGCAGCCCGCGGACGCTACCGTCGCCGAGGACGAAGTTGACGACGCCCGTGTGAGCGCTGCCGAACTTGCCGCCGTTGTTTTCGGTCAGCGTTCGGGCGAGCAGCCGATTCGATCCCATCATGCGGAACGAGTAGCCTTTGTCGCCGTTGTAGGCGGGGCCGTCGGCCCCGACTGCCGTCCCGATCTGGTCTCGGCGGATGTGCTTTTCGCCGATGAGAACCGTGTTGGTCAACCCGTCCGTGAACTCGGCCATACGGCTGCCCGGGCGGCTCCTGCCGGACGGTGTCGTCGACCAGTCGTTGGACATGCGGAAGGCGCCGTTGTTGCCGCCGAGCGGACTGGCACTGGGCCACCAGTAATCGCTGCCGCTGCCGGTCGATGGGTTGCCGGCACAAGCCGCGTAGTCGGCGGGCACACCGTTGGCGGGGGTGGTCACGTTGTCCATGGTGTCGATCACGACGGCGGGAGAGGAGTTGCGGCGGGACGGGCAAAAATACGCTTTCACGGGTGTCTCGCGGGCGACGGTGTTTTGGTTGTTGAACGCCGTGTTCAGGTTCCACTGCCGGAACAGATTGTCCTGTTCCATGTAAGGCAGGATTTCCACCATCCAGGTGTAGCGGTTGTCCAGGCGCGTCGTCGGGAATGCGCCGCGGACATCGTGGAAGCCGTGGTTGGCCAAACCGATTTGTTTGAGGTTGTTGACGCACTGCGTTCGGGCAGCCGCCTCGCGGACTTTCTGGACTGCGGGAAGCAGCAGTCCGATGAGAATCGCGATGATGGCGATCACGACCAGAAGTTCGATGAGCGTGAAGCCCCGCGCATGGGATCGACGAAACACGAGTGTCATGACCATGTCCGGAAATGAGGAAAGGATTTTTGGGCCGTCCCACCGTAACTCCGATTAGACTGTTTGTCGAGTCGATTTCTGAGGAACTCCTCACATCTCCAAGGGTTTCAACATGTTCCGTATTCGGCGGGTGCGCCCGTTCGTGTTGATCGCCCTTTTGGCTGCAGTCGGTTGCGGTCGCGCCGGCTTCCATCCCGTCCGCGGTCAGTTCGTCAACGAGGACGGGCAACCCGTCACCGAACTCGCCGACTTTCAGGTGATTTTTGAAGGCAAGGCGCCGGACGGCAAACAGTACAGCGCTGTCGGCACCATCGACAAGGAAGGCCGCTTCGAACTCTACACCGATCAACCTGGCGACGGTGCCCCACTCGGCATGTGCAAAGTGCTGGTCTCGCCGAACATGATCGACTCGGAGCGCGAGGCACCTTATCCGCTCGACCGCAAGTACCGCTCCTTCGACACCTCCGAACTCACCGCGGAGGTCAAGGCGGAGAGCAACGCGTTCACGTTCCCGGTGGCGATGAAGAAGAGCAAACCGAAAGACAAGGCGAAGTGAAGTCGTCAGCCCTTCGGGCCGCGAAGGAAGCCGCCGGGGGAACGGAGATAATCCACGTACGGCGGGAGTTTGTTGGGGGCGACGCTCTCGGCCAGGTAGTTCAAGGCGAGGGCCAAGGCTTCGCCGAAGTCCGGGTGTCCGATCAGGAAGTCCTCCATCTGGCGATTCTGCAGGCCCTGCTTTCGCGGATCGGGAAGTTGACCGAACCAATCGACCGCCTCCTTGGTGCGGTCGCGGTAGATCAGCGTGATCCCTTCACCGAGCCGGGAAATCATCTTCAATTGTCCGCGTACGACCGGACCGAGTCGCTCGGCATCGAGAGTCTTGAAGAACTTATCCGCGTCGTCGAAGCGGCGCTCGTCGAGGTACAACAGCCCGAGCGCGACCGTGGCCTCGATCAACTCCTTCGCCTCCAACTTCCGTTCCTTCAGCTTGGCCGTCAGGTCCCGTTCGCGGGCGGAAGTCAGCGGTGTGGCAGGCTTGGCTTCCGGCAAACCGACGAGCACAACCGGCTCCACAGGGGGATGCAGTTTCGCGTAACTCCACCAGCCCGCGAAGCCGACGGCGGGCAGCAGCAGGATCGGCCACCAACGGAAGGATCGCGACGTCGACGCCGGGACGGCGATCAGCGTTTGCGATCCTGTCGAAGGCACGGCGGGTTGAAAAAGTGCGTTAGGTATCAGGACGGTTTGCGAAACCTGAATCGAGGGCGGCTCGAGTTGCAGCGGCAGCCCCTTCTGGATCTTCGTCAGGTCCCGAATCACTTCGCGGGCCGTGCCGTAGCGCTCGTCCGGGTTCTTGGCCAGCAGCTTGTGAACGAGTTCGCACAGATCGAACGGCAGGTCCGGCCGCAACGCGCTCAATGCCGGCGGCAGTGCCTGCACGTGTTGCAGTGCCACGTCGAATGCCGTCGCACCGGTGAATGGAGTCTGCCCGCTGAGGAGGTGATAGGCCGTGATGCCGAAGGAATAGAGGTCCGACCGGTGATCGACGCTCTTGCCCTGCACCTGCTCCGGGGACATGTAGAGCGGAGTGCCGAGCGTCATGCCGGACTGGGTGAGGTTCAACGGTTGAACCTCGGTCGCGTCGTAACGGCTCAGCCCGAAGTCCGCGACCTTCACTTCAACTTTGCGGGTGATCATGATGTTTTCGGGCTTGATGTCCCGATGCACCAAGCCGACTTCGCCCGCCTTCTGCAGCGCTGCTGCAACCTGCTTCAGGATCAGCAGGGCCGCGGGCAACTCCGGCGACCCCTTGCGGGCCAGGTAGTCGCGCAGGTTGCGGCCCTCGACGTATTCGAGGGCCATGTAACGCAAACCGTCCTGCTCGCCGACGGCGTAAACCTGCACGATGTTCGGATGGCTGAGCCGGGCCACCGCCTCGGCTTCGGCTTGAAATCGCTTCAGAGCCGTCGGGTTTTCGGAGTGATCCTTGCGGAGAATCTTCAGGGCGACGTCGCGCTTGAGGGACTGTTGGCGGGCGAGATAGACCTGTCCCATCGCCCCTTGGCCGAGCTTGCGGAGCAACTGATAATCGCCGACCGTACGGCCGGTGAGGTCGATCGGCGGCTCGGAGACAGGTGGCGGCATATCGGCAATCTACGACATCTTCCGGTGAAATGAAGCGACGGCTTCACCAATACAGCTTGTCCAACGTCACGTTGCCGCCGCACAGGATGATACCGACGGCCCGATCCGCAGGTACCGCCGTGCGGAATGCATCACTCAACGCCACCGCGACACCGACCGCCGCACTCGGCTCAATCAGGAGTTTCATCCGTTCCCAAACCAACCGCATCGCCGCAACGATCTCGGTTTCGGTCACGGTGAAGATGCCGTCGACACGGTCGCGGACGATCGGCCAAGTGAGTTGACCAAGGCTCGTCATCAGCCCGTCGGCAATCGTGTTCGGTGCGGTCTGCGGCAGCCAGACTTTGCCTGCGAAGGAGCGGGCCGCATCGTCCGCATTCAACGGTTCGGCGCCGTAAACCTTGATGTTCGAATTCAACGCCTTGGCTGCGATGGTGACACCGGAAAGCATGCCGCCGCCGCCGACCGGGACGATCAACGCCCCGAGGTTGGGCGCATCCGCGAGCAGTTCCAAGGCCAAGGTCCCCTGCCCGGCCATGACATCCGCGTGGTCGAAGGGGGGAATCAGCGTACCGCCGGTTTTGGCCACGGTTTCCCCAGCGGTCCGCTCGCGGTCGGCCAAGGTCGGCTCGCAGTCGATGACGGTCGCGCCGTAGCCGAGAACCGCTTGCTTCTTGATCGGGGATGCGGTTCTCGGCATCACGACGGTGACGGGAATGCCGCGAACCGCAGCCGCCTTGGCCAACGCCTGGGCATGGTTGCCGGAACTGTGCGTGACGACACCGCGGGTTGCCTCGGCATCGTCCAGCATCCGCACGGCATTGGTCGCTCCGCGATACTTGAAGCTGCCGGTCTTCTGCAGGTTCTCGCACTTGAAAGCCAGTTCGCGGCCCGCAAGTTTCGAGAGCGTTTCGTTGGTCAGCGTCGGCGTGCGGTGGATGAACGGAGCAATCCGCGCGGCAGCACTGCGAACGTCTTCGGCGGTGATGGCGTAGGTCGTCATGGCGTTACTCGAATTCTGCGGTCCACTCCGCTGTGCCGTACTTCGTGCGGACGAGAACGTCTGCGGCCGCCAGTTCTTCGTCCGTCAGATGATCCTCGGTCCCGCCGAAGTCGGTCTGAAAGCCGCGGAACAATGCCTCGACGATCGCCTCGCGGCTTAGCCCGGTCTGCCGGACCAGCGGGCTGACGCGCTTGGCCGCACTGGCTGTCCCTTTGTCCCGCAGCTTCTCGCGGCCGATGCGGAGCACCCGCACCATTCGGCCCGGGTCCATGTCGTAAGCCAATGTCGTGTGATGAAGGACTACTCCACCGCGGCGGGCTTGGGCCGCACCGCCAATCTTGCCGTCGCTGCAAGCGATGTCGTTGATCGGGACATGGTGAGCATCGACGCCAAAGGACCGCAAGCCGCGGATCAGCCAGGCCTCGCAGACTTCGTAGCTCGAACGAATCGACAACCCCGCCACGGCCGACTCGGGCAGGTACAACGAATAGGTGATCGCGCCTTCAGGTTGAAGGAACATCGCCCCGCCGCCGGTCATGCGGCGGACTACGGTGATCCCCAACGCATTCGCGGCTTCGGGATCGACCTCGTTGGCCAGCGACTGCGATCGGCCGAGGATGACGGCTGGGTCCGTCCATCGCCAGAACCGCAGCGTCGGCGGGATCATGCCGCGGGCCGCACGATCGGTCAGCACTTCGTCCAAGGCCACATTCACCGCGGGCGCAAGGGGAACTTCGGGAAGCAGCCGCCACGGCAGCAGTTTCCAGCTCTTCGTAAAACCTGCAATCTCAGCATCGGTGTAGCGGCCGACTCGGGAATGCTCAGGCGGACTGTGCAGGTCCGCCACGCCGGTCACGGCACGCCGCACGGCGATCGCCATCGCTTCGGGATCCGTGCCGAGGACTTCGACTCCGTGGGGAATGGCCGCAGCGATATGGGCGGCCAACGCGGGCACATCCGTGGTCGCCGGCATGGCTTCGAGGGCTGCGCCGATGCCCTCGAGCACCGACCGGGCCGACGCTTCCGGATGGAGGAAGAAGTCGCCGCGGAAGCGGACTTCGCGGAGGGTACCGTCCGTGATGCGCAGATCGACCGTGACCAATTTCCCGCCCTGCACTTTGCATTCGCCGCGATGAGTCGATTCGATCACGGCTGCAACGCGGCGGTAGCCTTGGGCTGATCGTCCCGATAGGGCACCGCGACTTTCGCCGCATCGACCAGCGGCTTCGGATAGACGCCTAAAGCCAAGGTGCCGATACCGCAGACGATCGCCGCCATCAAGGCCGAGCGACCGGGTTGCGACACGGCCGGCTGCAACGGACTACGCAGGTACATGACGCCGACCAGCCGAAGATAATAAATTGCCGCAACGGCGGCGTTCAACGCCGCGATCGCCGCCAGGATCTGCGGCCACTCGGCCATTGCACCAGTGCTCGGCACGTTGAAGGCACCGACGAACAGCAGCATCTTGCCGGCAAACCCGGCCGTCAGCGGCAGGCCGATCATGCTGAACATAAACACCGCCATCAGACCCGCCGCGACCGGATGCGTGCGGCTCAAGCCGGCGAAATCGTCCAGCGTCTCCGACCGCGGATCGCTGCCGGAAAGATGGGCCAGCACCGCAAAGGCACCGACGGTCATCAGGCCGTAGGCTACGAGGTAGAACAGGACCGAATCCAAGCCGAACTGGTTCAATTGAGCCGTTGCGGCCTGATCGGGCAGGCAGGACGCGGTCACGAAGCCGATGAGCATGTAACCGGCATGAGCCACCCCGGAGAACGCCAGCATCCGCCGAATGTTGGTCTGCAGCAACGCGAAGACGTTACCCAGGATCATGGATGCCGCGGCGAGTATCCACAGGAGCATCGGTATTGTGGTCGAGTCCGCATCGAACGGCAGTCGATCCAGCGGCGGGACCAGCATACCCAGCACGCGAGCCAAGGCGAGGAAGCCCGCGACCTTCGGCACAAACGACAGCTGCGCAACGACACCCGTCGGCCCGCCCTGATAGACGTCCGGTGCATAGAAGTGGAACGGCACAGCGGTCATCCGGAACGCCAGCCCCGCAATCACCATCACGATCGCCAAGAGCGCCTGCAACCCGACTTCCAGCTGATGGGCATCGCTGAGGGTCTCGACGATGGCGCCCAAGTTGGTTGTACCGGTTTGCCCGTAAAGATAGCTGAAGCCGAAGAGCATGATCGCGGACGAAAGAATGCTGAGCAGGAAATACTTGAGCGCCGCCTCCTGCCCAGACTTGCTTCGGACCGGCAGATACAGCAGCACGTAGGTCGGGATGCTGAGCATCTCCAGTGAGAGAAACAGGCTGACGATGTCGTTGGCCCGCACGGTCAGGCACAACCCCGCGATCACGACCAACTGGCAGGCAAGATATTCGCAGGCGAAGCCTTCGCGCGTTTCATTCCAAGCCAACAGCAACAGCACTGCACCGAAGCCGAGGGCCAAAAAGCGGATGAAGGCCGCCGGACCGGTTGGGTCGAACGGCGCCGCGGCGCGCGGATGGTACGGCGTGCCGTCCACGACGTTCCAGAACCAGCCGAGTTCCGTGAACCCCAGCGGTTCACCGACGGAAGGGACGGTGACGCACGCGGCCAGAATCGCCGCGCCGATCAACCCCGCGAAGGCCAAGGCGAACGCATACGACCGGCGCGGCGCAACCACGGCCAACACGAACAGAAGGCACGCCGTACCGAGCAGCACCATCTCGGGCAACAGGAAGCGGTAGGCTTCGGCGAGGTACGTTTGCTGAACTTCCGCGAGCGACTTCACTTCGTGATTTCCTTCAAGGCTGAGGGGTCCGGCACCGGTTCTCGGGTCACTGATCCGCTTGTCGGCGGCCGGCGCCGGGCATCGCCCCCGGAACGCGCGGAGCCGTGGCGGGATCGGGCATCTCGACGCTCGGCCCGGACGGCGTCATTCCCGCGCGGATGCGGGCCATGTTGGTATGTTGCACCAGCGTTTCCACGTCGCCACGAATCGTATTCAGAATCGGCTGCGGGAAGAGGCCCAGAGCAAGGCACAGCACCACCGGAATCAGAAATCCCATCCGCTCCGCGCCGGTCATCACCGTCGACACCGGGGCACCGTCGGCTGGGGTAGGCAGCAGCTCCGGGCCGAAGAAGAGTTTGCGGACCATTGTGAAAGTGTACCAAGCAGACAGGAAGATTCCCGAAGCTGCTGCGACCGCCAACCCGAAGCCGACGACCTTGGACGCGGCCGGGTCGAAGAATCCGGCCAACATCAGCATCTCGCTCACGAAGTTGTTCAACCCCGGCAGGCCGACCGAAGCGAGACAGACCACGATGAACAGGAACGCGAAACCGGGAAACTTCCCCATCAGCCCGCCGTATTGAGACGCATCGAGTGTGCGGTACCGCACGAAGAGGAACCCCAGCAGTGCGAACATTGCCCCCGTGCTCAGGCCGTGGTTGACCATGTGAAGCACCGCGCCGGTCAGGCTCTCCATATTCGCGATGAACAGTGCCATGACCAGAAATCCGAGGTGGCTGACACTGCTGTAGGCCGTGAGAAGTTTCACGTCCCGCTGGGCGAAGGCGCAAAAGGCACCATAGATGATGCCGACGGCCCCGAGGACGCAGAACACCGGCACGCCGTAGGCCACAACGGCATCGGGGGAAAGCGGCAGGACGAGCCGCAGGATGCCGAAGGTGCCGAGCTTGGAAAGCACGGCCGCAAACAGCATCGTCACCGGAATCGGTGCTTCCGAATAGGTCGTCGGCAGCCAGGTATGAAACGGCACGATCGGGATCTTCACCGCGAAGCCGGCAACCAACGCGACGAAAAAGAGCGTCTGGATCCAGGTCCGCCGGTCGAGTTCCACCTTCGCGTTCCGGTGCGTTTCGCGGGCCGTCGCGGCAGCCGCCTCGAGCTTCGCCGACTCTTGGGCCGCCACGGCGGCGTTCGCAGGCAAGGCGGACTTCGCCGTCAGCTTCATGTCCACAGCTTTGGCTTCAGCAGCTGTGACTTGCTTCGCGGCCGCCTCGACCTTCAGCGTCGCCGCCCAACTCCAGGTCGAGACGTTCTTCATCAGATGGGGAATCGAGAAGGTGATCGCCCCGGCTTTGGGCAACACGACCTCGCCGGTCGCGCTGAGATTGACCTGATACATCGTGGACTGATTGGTCGAGGCCGGATTCAGCGGGGTCGGGTTGGTGAGCACGATGCCGATCAGGCCGACGAGCGTGAACAGGCTGCCGAGCAGCGTGTAAAGGAAGAACAGCCGAGCCGCTTCGCGCTTGCCGCGACCCGTTCCCCAGCGACCGATCAGGAAGAACGACGGAATCAGCGTCAACTCGAAGAAGACGTAAAAAAGCATGGCATCGAACGCAGTGAACGCACCGAGCACCGCGGTCTGGAGGACGAACAACCACGCGGCATAAGTCCCGAAGTCCTCCTTCACCTGACCTTGGGAAATCAGCAGGGCCACAAAAGTCATGATGCAGGCCAGGACTACCAGCCAGAGGTTCAGGCCGTCGATGCCGAGGAACAATTGGATGTCCGGCGGTGGCGACTTCGCACCGCTCGGGCCGAAGGAAAGCAGACTCCAGGCCGTCGCATTGGTCGCTTGTCCGCCGGGCGTATTGAAGCCGGGGTCGCCGGGCACGCCAAGCGGTATGAAGGCACTGTTGGCCGTCGACGTCGGGCCGGTGCCGGTATCGTTGCTGCCGCGGTCGGTGAGCGTGCCGAAGGTCAGCATCGTCAGCGCGGCAGTCAAGCCGAGATGAAGCGCCGCGAACGGAACGGCCATCCGGCCGCGCGACACGAGGCTGAGCACAGCGCCGAGGAGCGGTGCGAACACCACGGCAAGCAGCAGACCGGGCACGAGATAGTTGGTGTAATCCATGATGGTTCCGAGGTCTTCGGCTTTACTCCGCTGCGGCCGGGAATCAACGAGTCGAACGCAGGATCACGACGGCAAGAACCACGCCCAAACCCAGCACCATGCCGAGGCCGTAGAACTGAACGAGGCCGTTCTGCATCGGCCGAACCGCTGCGCCGATGAACTCGGGCACGGAACCGACCAACCGCACCAGCACCGCAAAAAACTGGTCGATCTGCCGGCCGGCGGTGGCCAGCAATTCGGCAGGCTTTACGATCGCGGCATAGTAGATTTCATCCACATAAAGTTTGTTCCGGCTCAGGGTGTAGACACCGTGCAGGCCGTCCGGCACCTGCTCCGGCCCACCGTTGCCGTAAACCCGAAACGCCAGGAAGACCCCCAGCAAGGCCACGGCGGAACTGATTCCCGCGACGGCCCAGTTGAAGTGCGGATGCTCGTGGGCGTCGAAGTGACCGCCGCCCGGAGCCTTCGCGATCTCGTTGGCCATCACCAGTGCCGGCGTCCGCCCCAGGAAATCGCTGAAGGCATGGGTGAGCGGCTCGACCGCGAAGCCGATCGCGACCGCGCCGACGGCCAGCACGATCAACGGAATCGTCATCATCGCGGGTGATTCATGGGCATGGCCATGGGCTTCTTCCGGAACTCGTTCTGTTCCCCAGAATGTCAGGAAGTAAGCGCGGAAGGTGTAAAAGGCCGTCAGCCCGGCGGTCCCCATTGCGACCATGAGCACGATCAGATAGCCGCCCGCATAGGTGCCGCCGGACGCGGCCGCTTCGAGGATCGAATCGAGAATCTGGTCCTTGCTCCAGAAGCCCGAGAGCAGCGGCACGCCGGCCAATGCCGCGGAACCGGCGAGGAAGGTCAGGTGCGTCGTCGGCATGACTTTGCGCAGGCCGCCGAACTTCCGCATGTCGATGACGTTGCCCATCGCATGCATGACCGAGCCGGAGCCGAGGAACAGCAGGGCCTTGAAGAAGGCGTGCGTAAACAGATGGAACACGGCCGCGGTCACGGCCAGGCTCGGCGCGATCAAACCGCCGGTGCCCAGCGCCATGAACATGAAGCCGAGTTGGCTGACGGTCGAGTAGGCCAACACCCGCTTCAGGTCGTTTTGCGCCATCGCCAGGAACGCAGCCAGGAACGCCGTCGAACCGCCGATGACCGACACAATCAGTTGCACGTCGGGCGCGAGCACAAACAGGGGAGCGCAGCGGGCCAGCAGATAGACGCCGGCCGTCACCATGGTCGCGGCGTGGATCAGTGCGGAGACCGGCGTCGGCCCTTCCATCGCATCCGGAAGCCAGACGTAGAGCGGCATCTGGGCCGACTTGCCGACCGCTCCGCAGAAGAGCAGCAGGCAAGCAAGCGTGAGTTGGCCGTGCGTGTCCGGGTGCGTGGCGATGTGCTCGAACATGCCGTTGAAGTCGGTGCGGTAACCGCCGAGTTGCCAGAGCAGGAAGATGCCGAGGATCATGCCGACGTCGCCCAGCCGCGTCACCAGGAAGGCTTTTCGAGCCGCCGCGGCTGCGGCCGGCTTCGCATGGTAGTAGCCGACCAGGAGATATGAGCAGAGGCCCACGCCTTCCCAACCCGCGACCAGCACAAGGAAATTGTCCGCCGTCACGAGCAGGAGCATGGCGAACACGAAGAGCGCCATGATGCTGAAGTAACGGGCAAAACCTTCGTCCCCATGCATGTAGGACGCCGAGAAGATCGCAATGAAGGTGCCCACGAACGTGACCGTCAGCAGCATGATCGCCGAGAGCGGATCGAGGGCGATCGAATAGGTCACGCTCAAGCTGCCTGCCTGAAACCAAGTCAGCGACGCGGACGACGCGGAGATCGATTCCCCCGTCATTCCCGAAAGCTTCAACATGGCCCCGGCCGCAACCGCAGCCGCAGCAGCGAAGGCGACGATGACCGGCCAATGCGCGTATTTTCCGAGCTTCGCCGTGCCCAACAGGGCCGCAACGATCGAGGCGATCAGCGGCAAGCCGAGGGCGATCAGTGCCGATTCCGCCGGGTCGAGGTCAGACACGGACTTCCTCCTCCGCACGGATCGGACGAGCGCCGGCCGGGGTCAACACGGGGTCGGGATCTTCCAGGAATGTCGGCAGCGGATCGGTGTCCACTGTTGCCGGTATGCGATCCTCGCGCAGCTCCTGCCAGACGCCCGAATCGAGCGACTTGGTCCGCCGATAGATCGCCAGGAACATCGCCAGCGCCAAGCCGGCTTCGCAGGCCGCGACCGTGATGATGAAGAGGGCGGCGATCTGCCCGCCGAGGTGGCCGTGATATTTGCCGAAGGCGAGGAAGTTCAGCACCACCCCCTGCAGCATCATCTCGGCGCAGAGGAACATCGTGATGAGATTGCGGCGCGTCAGAAATCCAACCAAACCGAGGCCGAAAAGCACGGCGCCGACGATCAGAAAGTGCGGTAAGGAAATCACGCGACACTTCCTTTCTTCTGGGCGATGGCCACGGCACCGATGGTGGCGACCAACAACAATGTGCCGGCCAACTCGACGGCAATCAGATGCTCCGAATACAGCGCGTAGCCGATGGCCTTGACGTTCTTGGCCGGCAGTTCACCGCGACCGGCAAGGATCAGGACTTCGCCCCGAAGGCGCTTCAGCTGCTCGCGGGCTTCATCCAACTTCGGTTCGCGGTCCAACAGCGCCGTTTCCAATCGATCGAGCGAAGTCTTCTTGAGAACGCGAACCTTGTCCGCTTGGGCGACGATGCTTGCGATGCGGACGTCAGTCTCGGAATTCCGCAGCCGATCCTGAATCGTCCGCCCCGGATTCGCGTCGAGCGGTTCGCCGGCGGAGCCGACGACCCGGAGCAGCCGCGTACGTGCCTGCTTGGCCTGCATCAACATCTCATCCGGCTTCGCATCGGGATCCAAGGCAAGGTCCAAATCGTTCGCAGCCGCGACCAGAAGCAACTTGTCGGCCGTCCGGATGCCGGTGGCCGGCAGCAACGGCTCGACGATCGCGGCATCGGCTCTCGTCTCGACCCGCGGCCCGGTGACATAGAGCGTGAACAAGATCAGACCCATGAAGGCAAACCCGGCGAGCGAGCCGAGCAGCGGTTCGCGCGAGCGGTCGTTCTCATCCGACGCTCCCTTCGCCTGAGACAGCATCAGCACGAACAGGAAGGTGACAACGATAGCGCCCATGTAAATGATGATCGTTGCCGCCATCAGAAACGGTGCGGCGAGCATCAGGAACAGTCCGCAGGAGCTCAGGATGACGAAGGCGAAGGAGATGGCGCCACGGGCCGGGTTCGACTGCATCACCAACACTCGACCGAAGCCGACCGCCCCGGCGGCGAACAGCCAGAACAGCGCGTTCTCGACGAGGTTCGGGAACGGTTGCCCGAAGGTCGTGATCAGGAAGCCCGCGATCATACCGGCGGTACCGAGGGACAGAAACGTCCCCAAGGCGATCGACCGGCCGCGGGGTCGAGGCAGCAGGAAGTACAGCCCCAGGGTGCCCATCACCACGGCGGCGACGATCTGCCCGGCGGCGATGGGGTCGATCTCGAGCGAAGCGAACGGCGGAATCACGACGACCTTTCCGAAGCGGGTAGGCAGGACTCAGGCGTTATAGCAACCGAGCCGCCGAGGCGGTAACGAACTTCGCAGGACTTACTTTTCCAGTCACTTTACCGGCGGCGCCTCGGACGCCGGCCCCAGCTTACCGGACTGCGTTCGAACTGGGTCGGTGCCTGCTTTGGTGGTCATGTCGAAGACGCTCAGCAACTTTTCCTTGTCGAAGATCAGCTCCTCGCGGCTCAGGCCCGTGAGGTCGTAAAGCGTCGTCAATTCGATGGCATCCACCGGGCAGGCTTCCTCGCACATCCCGCAGTAGATGCAGCGGAGTTCGTCGATGACGAACGTCTCCGGGTACTTCTCCCGATCCGTCCATCCCGCCGGGGCCGGGGCGGCCACGATGTCGATGCAGTGGGCCGGACAGGCGGTCGCACACATGTAGCAGGCGACGCACTTGGTGCGTCCCTCGGCATCGCGATTGAGGCGATGAACGCCGCGGTAGTTCGGCACCATCGTCGGTTCCTGTTCGGGATACGACTCGGTGACCTTCCGCTGGAACATGTGCGTCAGCGTCGTCTTCAGCCCATCCATGACGATGGGCAGATACAGCTGGCCGAACAGCCCCAGTTTCGGCTCCTCGACCCATTTCACGTCTTCGGATTTCATCATGATCGTTGTCCGTTGTCTGTCGTTGGTCGAGCTTCGCCTACACGTGTCTTTGAATCCTTAGCGCCCGGCATACGTCACGCCCGCGGGCAGGCCTCGCGGCAGCGGCACCTTCAGCTTGCGGGCGCGATTGTCCGGCGTACCGTGCTTCAGGCCGATGAGACCCGCACCAAGGAACAGCATCGCGGAGACGCCGGTCATCGCCCATGGCGTGATGTCGAATTGCCGGATCAGCATCGCCGCAAACAGGTTCAACAAGGCCAGTGGAATCATCACCTTCCACGCCAAGGCCATGAGTTGGTCGAAGCGGAACCGCGGGATCGTCCAGCGGACGAGCAGATACAGAAACACGAAGGCCGACATTTTGCCGCCGAGAATGGCAGCCTTCACCAGAAACAAGCCGGTGGGGTCGCTCGTGATCGCGGTTTCCAGACCGAAGAGCGACCAGCCGCCGAGGAACACGATCGACATCAGGAAGCTCGTGGTGATCATGTGGGCATACTCGGCGAGCAGCATCAGCCCGAGCTTCATGCTGTTCGAGTATTCCGTGTGGTACCCGCCGACCAGTTCCTGCTCCGCTTCGGGAAGGTCGAACGGCAGCCGGTTGCACTCGGCGTAAACGCTCACCAAAAACAACAGGAACGCCAACGGCTGCGTGAACAGGAACCACGTCCCCTTGTTGACCTGGTAATCGATGATGGTCTCGAGGTTGAGACTGCCCGCGAACAGAATCACGCCGACGATGCTCATGCCCAAGGGGATTTCGTAGCTGATGATCTGAGCCGACGAGCGAAGCGCACCGAGCAGCGAGAACTTGTTGTTCGACGACCAGCCCGCGAGGATCACGCCGTACACGGCGAGCGACCCGATGGCGAAGCAGTACAGAATGCCGATGTCCAACCCCGGCACGACCACCGTCGAGTAACTCGCGGCATACTTGGCCTGTGCGGATTCGAACTCCGCAACCGTGGCGGTGGCTGCCGGCGGTGGGGTGGTTTGCCCCAGCGGCACGACGGCGATGGCCAAGAGGGCCGTCGAGAAGGCGACGATCGGTGCCATGAGGAAGAAAATCTTGTCGACGTGGGCCGGGATCACTTCTTCCTTGAGGAACATCTTGCCGCCGTCCGCGATCGGCTGGAGCAGTCCGAACGGACCGACGCGGTTGGGGCCGATGCGGTCCTGCACCCAAGCCGCGACCTTGCGTTCGAGAAGGATCAGATAGGCGACGTAGCCCTGAATCCCCGCAATGACGGCGGCAATGATCAGGGCCGTGTTCACCAACCAAGCGGGCAGCGACTCGTAGAAGTCCATCATCGTGCACTACACCGTTTGAAGTTCGAGGCGCTTGCTTGCCTTGGCGGGCTTGGCGTCGGCCAAGTGGGCGAGCTGCGGGAAGACCTTGGCCAATTCGCGTTGAACCGTCGCCGCTTGGGCAAGTCCCTTTTTGCCCGCGAGATCCATCGCCAGCTGAAGTTCACTCCGGGCTTCGGCAGGCGGGTTGACGCTTCGCGAAAACGTCTGCATCAGTCCGGCGTGGTTCACGAACGTACCGTCTTTCTCGAAGGAGGTCGTCGCGGGCAGAATGTAATGAGCGAGCTTCGCCAACTGCGACGTGAACAGTTCCTGTACGACCAGTAGTGCCGGGGGGACGAAGCCTTCCGGCAGCGATGTCTCCAAGTACTCGATCTTCGGATAACCGCCGAGGACGACGAGTGCTGAGGGCGACCCGAGTTTCTCGAAGCCGATCACTTCGCCCTGCAGTTGCTTCAGCACCAACTCGACGCCGAGGCGGTTGGGGCACTTCTCGCCGCGGATGGTGAACTTGACCGGCTGCACCGGATTGCCGCGAACATCCTTCGGATAGGTGTCGTCCACCCCTGCGACCGGCACCGGGCCCAGGATCAGCCGAACGTTCGGGCTCATCGCCTTGAAGGCGATACCGTAAGCATAGGCTTCTTCGATCGTCAGAAACGGCGACAAGGCCACCGTCACCCCGGCCGCATCGGCCTTGATGGCCGCGACCAAGTCGGCCTTGAGTTTCGGCACCACCACCGGCCAAGTCGATGCAAAGAACTTGCCGTCCGTTTTGAGGAGTGGCTTGCGGAAGCGTTCCGGCGAGTTGGTGTAGTGGTAGCCCCAACGGCCCTCGTCGCAGATGAAGTGCCCTTGAGCCTCGGGATTGTCTCGCGCCCTCAGGCGATAGACAATATCCTTGTTCGTGTCGGTGTGGATCGAGCAGCCGGTGCTGCACCCGGAGCAGACGTTCTCGGTCTCTTTCAGGTACCACACGCGTTGCGTGTAGAGGAAGTCCTTGGAACCCAACGCCCCGACCGGGCAGAGATCGATGACGTTGCCTGAAAGTTTGTTCTCCAGCGGGCGACCGGGGAAGATGTCGATCTCCTCGTGATGGCCGCGACCGTTGACGTAGAGTTCGGCGGTGCCGGAAATCTCCCGGGTGAAGCGGACGCATCGGGTACACATGATGCAGCGGTCGGTGAAGAGCGTGATTTTGCTCGACAGCCCCGGCTTGTTTGCAGGTGAGAATTTCTCGTCGATCATCCGGCTTTCGCTGCGGCCGAACTCGAAGGAATAATCCTGCAGTTTGCACTCGCCCGCCTTGTCGCATACGGGGCAATCGAGCGGATGGTTGATGAGCAAACCTTCGAGCGTATCCGCCTGCGATTTCTTCGCCCGCTCGCCCGGCTTGTAGGTCGGGTCGTAGGGCAACTTCTCGACGGACGCATCGCGCTTGACGGCATAATCGCCGGTCACGATCACGGTCCCGTCCTTCACCGGCGTCTGACAGCCTGGGAAGACCTTGGGCACCATCGTGACCTTGCCGTCCTTCAGGTCGCCCGTTTCCACCATGCACATCCGGCAGGAAGCCACGACCGACAGGCCTTCGTGCCAACAGTAGTGCGGCACGAACGCGCCGGCGAGTTCGGCCGCCTGAATGCAGTTCAGCTTTTTCGTCCCGATCTCGACCGGCTTGTCGTTCACGTAAACCGTCGGCATATCCGAAACCCTTTCGCGGGTGGGGAAGTCAATCTAGCGTCCGAGCATCTGCTTGATCTGCGTCGCATCGTAACGGGCCGCCCGGCCGGTCACGAGGGCAACGCCGCCTTTGACATCGGATTCGACTTCATAGGCCCAAAGACCTTCATGAGTCGCCGTCCAGCACAAGATGATGGAACCATCTTTGATCGCGGCCAGCACGTTCGGGGCGTCATTCGCCAGTGACGCCTTGAAGGCATCCAGGCCCGGCATTTTGCCGCTGTTTGTGTACTCGATTTCCAGCAGTTGCCCGAGGGTGTTCATATCCGCCAGCGTGACGGTCCGACGGGCGGCTTGGCGCACGTTCTGGGCAGCCCCGCCGCCGGCGATGTAATTCGTGTTTCCGCCGCCCCCACCGGAAGCCGCAGGTGCGGGTGCCGGGGCCGTCGTTGCGGTCTTCTTTTTGCAGCCCAAGGGCAAGAGCAGAACCATTGCCAGCAGTGCGGTTCGCATGATCCATTCCCCAACGGCAGTTCGCGTCGCGGTCATCTTAGTGAGCGCCGACGAGTTGGAGCTTGGAAAGCCGGGTTGCCGAGCCGTCCTTGATCGCCGCCTCGAACTCAGCGCGGAACTTGCGGATCGCCGTCTTCACCGGCCAGCCCGCGCCGTCCGACAGACCGCAGATGGTCGTGCCCGGCATGATGCCGATGCGGTCAGCCACATCCACGAGGATGTCCAAGTCCTCCCGGCGACCCTTCCCTCGGCGCAGCCGGTCGGTCATCTTCAGCATCCAGCCAGTCCCTTCGCGGCAAGGCGTGCACTGCCCACAGGATTCGTGCGAGAAAAACTGGCAAACGTTGTGAAGCACATCCACCATGCTGGTCTGATCGTCGATCACCGTGATCGCGGCGGTGCCGAGGCCGAGGCAGCCGATCTTGCCGGGGCCGTTGAAGTCCAGCGGAATGTCGTACTCGGTCTTGCCGTCTTCACCCTTCAACGGCGCGTTGCAATCGGCGAAGCCCATGCTCAGCCCGCCGGGGTTGACCGACTTCGCCTTGCGGCCCTTCCAGACCCCGCCGCCGTGCTTTTCCACGAGATCGCGGACCGTGATGCCCATCGGCAACTCGACGCACTTCGGCTCGTTGACGTGCCCGGCTATGGTGTACAACTTCGGCCCGTAACTGCCCGCATCGCGCGGGTTCCTCGGGTCGGGCGGTACACCGAGAGACTTAAACCAGTCGATGCCGCGCTTCATGATCTGCGTCACGCAGGCCATGGTTTCGACATTGTTGACGATGGTCGGCTTGCGGAAGGCCCCCTCGATCGCCGGGAACGGCGGCTTGATCCGTGGCCACGCGCGCTTACCTTCGAGCGATTCGATCAGCCCCGTTTCCTCACCGCAGATGTAGGCACCGGCCCCGCGATGGAGGTAAATGTCGAGATCGAACCCCGATCCGAAGATGTTCTTGCCCAACAACCCAGCCTTGTAGCATTCCTCGATGGCGGCCAGCAGGGTGCGATAGGCATCGCCATATTCGTAACGAATGTAGAAATACGTGCACTTCGACTTGATCGCATAGCACGAAAGCATGATGCCTTCGAGCACCTGATGCGGATCCTTCTCCATCAGAATGCGGTTGTTGTAGGTACACGGTTCCGATTCATCGGCATTGATGCAGAGATAAATCGGACCGGGATGATCCTTCGGCAGGAACGTCCACTTCAGCCCGGTCGGGAAGCCGGCACCACCCCGGCCGCGAAGCCCAGAGTCCTTCACCTGCGCGGTGACCTCCTCGGGCTTCTTGTCCTTCAAAGCCTGCGCGAACGCGGCATAGCCGCCGTCGTTGCGGTAGGCTTCGATCGACGCAGGATTCGGCTTGCCGACGCGGGCCAAGAGGACGGGTTCAAAGCTCATGTCCGATACCCCAAGCGAGTCATCAAGGTAAGTATGCCGGCTGGTCGATCCACTCGTCCGCTTCGGACGCCAACAGTACGATCAGGAGTTCTCGAGCAATCACGCCCGGAAACAACCTCTTGCCCTTCGGGACGACGATGACGCCCCAAGTATGCCGGCCGGCGGTCTGGTGCACTGCGTTATGGCCGGGCATTGTGTTTTTGTCGTAGGTCATAACCAACAACTGCTTAGACTCCGCGAAGATCAACAAATCTCTGTCGGATGTTCCCGCGCGCGGCACCCAATCATCAACCCCGACCGTTCCAAGTTTTGTCGTCGGCTCAGCGTTTAAAACGGCTCGGGCGACCGCACGCGGAACGTGCTCGTCCAAAAGAAACGCAACTCGATTCACACCGCACGCTCCGGAACACCGCATACTGTTTCGGACTCATTTAAATCGGCGATATCTTTTGCCTCGCGTTCCAACAGTCGTCGAAAAGAATCCGAACCGAGTTCGCCGTCCGAGAAAGGACCACCGTCCATAAGACGCTGCTTCAAGTCGCGTAACCTTGTGCCGACGGTTGTAGGTGGCCGCGCTTCGTGGTCTCGACGCAGACGATCGGCTTCCAACCCTCGACGTTGCAGACAGTCGTCGACCGCGACCGGGTTCAGCAGGTAATAAGTTACGGCAGCGTAGGCTTGTTCGATCGCGATAGGCGAAGCAAACGATCCGGCAATCTGCGTGGGCGACAAGTCGAGCCGATACAGTTCGATCACGTCATCAAGGTCGATCCGAGTTCCCCGAAGACGAATCGATTGCGGCGGATCGCCTTCGATGTCGAAGCAGTCTTCCAGCACCATAACACACCTCAGTTCGACTGCATCCCAGCAAACAAATCGTCCGCCTTTTCATGGGTCACATTCATTACGTGCTTGTCGTTGACCAGCACCGCCGGGGCGCCGTCGCAGGCACCAATACACTCGGCGAACTCCAACGTAATCCGACCGTCGGCGGTACGGCCGCCGCAACGGACGTGCAACTTCTCTTCGCAGTGTTCGAGCAACTCGTACGCCCCACGCAGCATGCACGCCAAGCCGCGACAAACCCAGACGCGGTCTTTGCCGAGCTTGTTCGCCTCGGACTCGCGGAAGAAGGCGTAGAAGGTCATCGTATCCTGCACCTCGGCCGGGTGCAGTTCCAGGAGTTCCGCAATCTCGACGACAGCCTCCGGCGATACAAAGCGGTATTCGTCGTGCACCAAATGCAATGCCGGCAACGTCACGGCCTGCTTGCGGGGGTAACGCGGCAGCAGACCGCGGATTGCATCTTTGATTTCTTGGCTGATCGCACTCATTCGGACCTCAGCTGCGGGCTGTGAGCATCGAGAAAAACAATCGACTGAAACTGAATGTCTGGAGCAAACCGGAGAGCACTTCGGCTCATCGCTCTGCTAACGATCCAATTCCGCCGCGATGATGTTCAGACTTCCCAAAACTGCCGGCACGTCCGAAATCTGATGGCCTTCGATCAGATGAGGGAAGCAGGCGAAGTGGATGAAGCTTGGCGGCCGGGTGCGGGCGCGGAAGGCCTTGCCGCCGCCGTCGGCGACGATGTAGAAGCCGAGTTCGCCGTTGGCGGTCTCGTTGGCTCCGTAGACTTCCTCGATCGGCGTCGGGAAGCGGCGATTCCACATGAACAACTCGAAGTGCTGGATCAGCCCTTCGATGCTGCGATACGTCGAGGACTTGTCCGGGATCGTCAGCTTGTCGTCCAAGGCGACGTTGACCGGGCCCGAAGGAATGTTTTCGATCGCGGCGGCGATGATCTTCGCACTTTCCAGCATCTCGTCCATTCGGACCAAGTAGCGGCTGAAGCAGTCGCCGCCCTTGGCACAGACGATCTTGAACGAACCGGAAAGCTCGCCGTAGGCAAGATAAGGCTCATCCTTGCGGAGATCGCGGACCACACCGGCGGCACGGGCAACCGGGCCGGTGCAGCTGCGGTCGATCGCTTCTTCCTTGGTCAGAACGCCGACACCCTTGGTGCGGTCGACGAAGATCTTGTTGCGGTTGAGCATCCGCACGACATCAGCATGGACCTTCTGAAAACTCTTCGCGAAATCGCGGACCTGGGTCACGAACGTCTCGTTCACGTCCGCCAGCAGCCCACCGACGCGCGTGTAGCTGGGGTGAAAGCGTTGCCCCGAGGCGTTTTCGATAATGTTGTAGACCTTCTCGCGCTCGTTGAAGGCATACAAAAACGCCGTCAGGCCGCCGAGATCCAGCGCGGCAGCTCCCACGCACAGCAGGTGATCGCTGATGCGGGCCAATTCCGCCAGGATGGTGCGGATGTATTTGCATCGAGGAGTAATCTCGATGCCGAGCAGTTTCTCAACCGTGTGGTGCCATGCGATTTCATTGGCCACGGGCGAGATGTAGTTCATCCGGTCGACGATGGTCACATACTGATTGAAATCGAGGTCTTCACCCAGTTTCTCGAAGCCCGAATGCAGGAAACCGATATCCGGCACGGCATTGACGATCCGTTCGCCGTCGAGCGTCAGGATCAGACGCAGCGTCGTGTGCGTGGCAGGGTGCTGCGGGCCATAGTTGAGAGTATAGAGATACTCCGACTCGGTCCCCGTCTCATCGCGACTCGCAACAGCTTCAAGAGGCATAGGTGGCACCAAAAAAGTATATTCACCACGAAGACCGCAAAGACCACAACGTAAGTACTAGGTTAAGTCGCCGTTTGCAACTTTTTTGAATCCTACCGCCATCCTCTTCTCCTCTACCCCTCCGCTCGAGTCAGAATCGGGAAGTTGTGCCGTTCGCCATAGCCCCGAAGCGGGTAGTCTTTCCGCAGCGGATGGCTCGTGAATTCGCTGGGCAGAAGGATGCGCCGGAGGTCGGGATGGCCGGGGAAATCGATGCCGAAGAGGTCGTAGACTTCGCGCTCCATCCAGTCCGCCGCCATCCAAAGGGGTGTCACCGAGGGCAGGCTCGGCTCGGGGTCGTTGGTGTAGGCCTTGACGAACAGACGTTCACCGCTGGTCGTGTTGGTGAGGGCGTAAACGACCGCGTATCTATCGGTGGCGTTCGGGTAGTTCAGGTAATCGATGCCGGCAAGATCGCAGAGCATGTCGAAGCCGTGCTGATTCTTCAGAAGCGTCAGCAGATCGTAGACGAATCGCTCGGCGAAGGCACCGGCAAGAATCAGCCGCTTGTTGTCCTTGAATTCCTCGAAGCGGACGGCGTCCGTCGGATACTTCGCGGTGACCGCTTCAAGCCAGGTTGCCATAGATGTTCCTTACTTCAGCGAGATGCGGGAGCCGGTCCGGTAGTCGCCGGGCGCGACGACAAGTTCGCCCGCTTCCAACTCGGCTGCCAATGGTCCTGGTCCTTCGTAAGTCGTCCGCTTGGCGAACTCGCGGGCGTTGATCGTACCCGTCTTCTGGATCTTTTCCTGTAGATCCAGCACGGCGCGAATCAGCTGCTCCGGCCGCGGCGGACAACCGGGCACGTAGACATCGACGGGAATGAAGCGGTCGATCCCCTGCACCACGGCATAGGTGTCGAATACGCCACCGGAAGACGCACACGCCCCCATGCTGATGCACCACTTCGGCTCGGACATCTGCTGCCAGATCCGCTGCATAACCGGCACCATTTTCATCGCCACCCGGCCGGCAACGATCATGACATCGCATTGCCGTGGGCTGAATCGCATCGCCTCGGAACCGAAGCGGGCAATGTCGTAGCGCGAGCTTGCCGTGGCCATCAGTTCGATGCCGCAGCACGCGGTTGCGAACGGCATCGGCCACAGAGAATGCTTCCGCACCCACGAGGCCAAGCCGTCGAGTTGGGCCACAAAAATATTGTCGTCGAGCTTCAACGCCATTGGAACACTCCTTTGCGCCAGGCATACACGTAGGCGATGGCGAGCGTGGCGAGAAAAATCAGAATCTCGATGAACACGACACTGCCGAAGGCGAGTTTGAAGGTCGCATCGGCTGCTTCGCCGTAAGCGGTCACCGCCCACGGGTACAGGAATAGTAGTTCGACATCGAACACCAGAAACAGAATCGCGATGAGATAGAACTTGACGTCGAACTGCATGTGGGCGTTGCCGATCGGGTCCATGCCCGATTCGTAGGTCATCTGTTTGACGCGGGTTAATTTCCGCGGCTTCAAAAACGGCATGTGCGACGCCGCCACGATACCGACCGCCATGCCGACCACGGCCACCGCGTAAAGCATCGCCGGATAGTAGCTCGCCAGATCGAACGACGGCTCCAAGCCGGCAGGCGTCGTCACGGGTAAGATCGGGTTGGCGGTCACGTTGGGTCCATTCCCCGACTGCTCGTGAAAGTTTTCACAAGGGCCGACAAAAACAAGCCTCGACCGGTCGTCGAGGCACATTGCCTACTCTAGGATTCTATTGACCGCACCACTGCCGCGTCAAGCAACTCCGAGTTGGAGGGTAACCATGTCCGTCGAGTTGTTGACCCCGGAGACCATCAACGTTGAGGCGATCAAGGCCATCTACGAACAGGCCTACATGGACGTCTCCATGAAGGGTGGCATCACCAAGAAGTCGATCGTTCCGGCGACGCGGATTTTTCTGATGCTCGTTCCCAATGCGGTCAACGAGTGCGACGAGGACAGCATCATCGAGTAGCATGCTTCCAGCTTGCCGCTTCCTCGCCGTCGAGCCGGAGCGTCAGGCATTTGGAACTCCCGCCGGCTTTGAGGAACTCGTCGAGTTCCACTTCCATCGACGCGAACCCGGCCACACTCAGGTCCGCCGCGAGTTGCGCACAGCCGGCGTTGTGCACCACCATCTTGCCGACCACGACCGCATTGCAGCCGAAGCGGTGCGCTTCCGATTCGATGACCGGAATCAGCTTCGGCACATGGGTCGCCAACACCCGCCGGCCGTAGTCGTCGAACGCTTGGGGGAAGTAGAGGGCCGTATCCGGCGCGAGTGGGCAAAAACAGGTATCCAAGTGGTAAAAGCGAGGATTCACCAACTCCAACGGCAGGCAGCGAACGCCGAGCCGCGACGCGACCCATTGGTGGGCGTTGGCGTCCGACCGGGTGCGATACCCCGCGAACAGCGTCTCCCCGCAGAACAGCGCATCACCCGCCCCTTCGTGAAACATTTCCGCCGGCAGGTGATCGACCTCGAAACCGTTCGCAGCAAACCAGGCATCGAAGAACGGCGACTCCTTGGCCCGCACCTCGTGCTTGAATCGGCTGCTCAGAAACAGCCCATGGAACATCAACCCGGCATTGGCGGTGAAGACCAGATCCGGCAAACCGGGCTGCGGCGTCATCGTCTCGACGGTAACGCCGAGCAATTCCAGCGTATCGTGAAGTTTCTGCCACTGTTTGTGCGCGAGTGCCCGTACCGCCCCGAGGCTGCGGTTCATCCACGGATTGATTTCGTACTCGATGCCGTAGTGGTCCGGCGGGCACATCAGAATCCGCGGCATCGTCATCGGTCGCCCCCGAGGTTGCATCCGCCGGCCGGGCGGACTACCGTCATCGTACGGGAACACTGCCCACGAGGCGGCCATGCGACGCATCACCATCGAAAGCGACGGCCGCGAGTCGGAGCACGTCGTCCGCAAGCTGCAATTCTCCGCCGACGGCCGCATTTTAAGCGGCCTGCTCGGTGGCGAAGGCGAGTGCCCCACCGTCTTCCGTTACGACTTGGAGGCCGACCACGAGCTGGAATTGCCCGCGACGGACGACGACTGGGAGGTCGGGCGGGAGGAAGCCCAAATCGATCCGTGCGTCAGCCGCGACGGCGAAATCATTGTCGAAGTTCTCCGCCGGGAATCGGGCTACCGGGGCTTGCGGATC
>Ga0105048_10002890_pt1 | contig 28061 bp, 18 predicted proteins | sample MAT05_FD_78382 | JGI IMG/M metagenome (GOLD analysis project Ga0105048, IMG submission 78382) | Freshwater microbial communities from Lake Fryxell liftoff mats and glacier meltwater in Antarctica - MAT-05 | ecosystem: Environmental > Aquatic > Freshwater > Ice > Liftoff microbial mat | place...
ACACGCTAAATAAACAAGTAATTTATGTTGAAAGTTTTAAAATTAATTCATGAGCTTAACAAAGTCATCGAACAAATACCTTGCATCATGCGGTCCAGGTGTTGCTTCTGGGTGATATTGCACACTAAATGCTTTTCTGTCTGTTAAACGGAAACCTTCAATAGTATTATCGTTGAGGTTCATGTGTGTAATTTCAATATTTTTTGCTGCGCGCACTTCTGCTTCATTGATACTAAAGCCGTGATTTTGTGTGGTGATTTCGCAAAGACCCGTAATTAAATTTTTAACAGGGTGATTGCATCCTCTGTGTCCATGATGCATTTTATAAGTTGCAACGCCATTTGCCAAACCGAGTAATTGCTGCCCGAGACAAATTCCAAAAACCGGTTTGTTGTTGTTCAAAATCTGCTTTACAGTTTCAACGGCATAGCCCATACTTGCAGGGTCGCCGGGACCGTTAGAAATAAAGTATCCGTTGGCATTAAAATCTATTGTGTCTTCAAATTTTGTTTTTGCTGGTACTACTTTTAAATAGCAACCTCTAATTGCAATATTATCTAAAATGCTTTTCTTCACCCCGAAATCGTAAACCACCACGCGTTTTTCCGCATCGCTGTTGCCAATAAAATAGGGTGTAGTTGTTGAAACAATACTTGCTAATTCAAGACCATTCATGTTTGGAACGTCATCTAATTTTGCTTTTAGTAATTGAACATCGGTAGTTTCGCTGCTAATAATGCAGTTCATTGCGCCTTTGCTGCGAATATGACGCACAATTGCTCTTGTATCTACATCGCTAATAGCCACAACGCTTTCATCTATCAGATAATCCTGAATAGATATTTCGGTTTTGCGTCGTGAGTATTGGTTGGTAAAATTTTTAACCGCCAAGCCTGAAATTTTAACCGAGTTGCTTTCCACCTCATCTGGGTGAATACCATAGTTACCAATATGGGCATTGGTCATAACCAATATTTGTCCATAATAACTTGGGTCAGTAAAAATCTCCTGATATCCGGTCATTCCGGTGTTAAAACATAATTCACCTGTTGTAGTGCCAATTTTGCCGGCAGCGTAGCCATGAAAGGCCGTTCCATCTGCAAGTAATATAACGGCGGGAACTTTTTCGAAACTTTCCATCAAAAAGCAAAGATACCTAGTTGGCAGCGGAATGAGGTAATAAAAATGTGGAAAAGTGGGGGAATTGCTAACTACACCAAAATCAAGACCAGCAGAATAGTGTAAAATTAATATCTTGACATCAACATTAAATATCTAAGTAGGCTTAAAAATTAGCGTTTATATCCTCAATTAATTGACACAAACAACTTTTACACTAAATTAATCAATTGGCAATAGAAAATCATCGAAACTATCGATTTAGTTCAGTTTAACCTGGGTAGCAAACAATTTGAAAAGAGCATTGTATTTTGATGAAACACATGATTTTATTACAAATTTTTTGATGTTACGTCTTACATTGCTCATTCTGGGCTTATTCTATATGCTTCTTCGACTGTTTTAATTTTGATGCGTCCTGCAAGGCAACCGAATCTACATCATAAATCATTTAATATGTATTGCATTTATCTTAGACGATTGAGGAGCAATTATTGTTTTGCTTAACACTATAGTATTGATTAATTTCAGCAAAAACAAGGTTTGCAATCCGCTGTATCATCATCCTGTATCTTTTAAACTACAATTCTCATTATCGATTGATAATCAGTGGATTGTTTAACATTACCTCAGGTAGTATTTTTATTCCAGTTATCCTTTTTTAAATATTCAAGTATGATGAAAAGAACTACACTACAAGTACTACTGCTATGTACTATGGCGAATGCCTATGCACAGCTATCGCCGGAGGTCACCTCTTGGCTTGTTAACGCTAACAGCGCTGCTTGGCACGACATTTTAGAAACAAATGTTGAACAAGTGCAATACACCGACACCGATGTGTATATTAGCTGTGAAGCAATTCCCGGATATGATGTCGGGCCATGGGATGATCCTTCAATGGCTCCAAATCAGAATTTCGTTTTTAAAATTACGCGTAACCCTCAACCTGAAACCCAAGATAATTTATTGCTTACAACAGGACATATTGGGGTTTGGTTAAATGGTGCCAGTATATTTGAGGCAGGGAGTGGTGGCAGTTTTCAAAACAATAATGTTTGGCATATTAACGCAGGCAAAAATTTAAATGCAAGTGTAATTAGTTGCGATGGAATGGCTGCCGAAAATGGTGAGTTCCACAATTATATTGCACCGCTTTGCATGTATGATGCTTCGGAAGTAAAAGTACATTCACCTATTTTAGGCTATGCATTCGATGGGTATCCAGTTTATGGTGCTTATGCTTTTGCAAATGTTGATGGCAGCGGTGGAATTACACGGATGGAATCAGCTTACCAAATCAGACAAATAGCAGATAGAAATTCTTTACCTGACGGAACCCCTTTGTCGGAAAATTTATGGGGACCAAAAATCTCGAATAACTATCCTCTTGGGTTTTACAGAGAAGATTATAATTATGTTGCTGGAACAGGAAATTTAGATATCCATAACGGAAGGTTTTGTGTAACACCTGAATATCCAAATGGAACGTATGCCTATTTTGCAACTATTGATGAAATAGGCACACCAGCATTTCCTTACACTATAGGCCATTCATTTTATGGTGAAGTACAGGCAGGTAACATTGGCACTTTTTCTGGACATAATGAAATTACTGAAACGGTAAATACCTATGTATCATCTGGTAAAACCGCAAGCGAGATTGAAATGTTGGTATATCCAAATCCCGCTCAAGATTATGTGTATTTATATGTAGCGCCTTCTTACTATAATAATATTACGGCTACCATAACAGATATGGCTGGAAATGTAATTTCAAAACAATATAATTTACAACCTGGCATTACTTACGAAACAAACGTAAGTACAGCAATGCAGGGCCTTTACTTTGTAAAACTTGAAAACGAAACGGCTTCAGGTATTCAAAAATTTGTAATCAACAGAAGATAATAAAATCCAACTTAATCAATAACAAATAGTAAATAACTAAGCGCTTGATTTAGTTGGTTAAACCTGATTAGCAAACAATTTGAAAAGAGGATGCTAATAATAATAAATGCTCGGTTTTATAGTAAAATATCAAATGGTACGGTGGCTATTGGATAATCTGGATTTATAATTTTTGCATCAAAAAAAACCTCCTAATAATAGAGGTTTTTTTTATATGTAATACATTATTTCATGGCAGGGGCTTGCACAGCAAATGCTGCATTGTTTTGATGTATAATATCATTAATTGCTAATAATATTTCATTTCTAACTTGAACGTATTTTTCCCACTCAATATACTCTAGATGTATTTCAACCATTACTTCAATGGCATACACGCCAAAATTATTAACAGCAACATTCACTTCATTATTTTTTAACGGGTGGTTATTGCCAAAATGTTGAATATCTATTACTATTTTGCGCAATTGGTCTGTACTCGTTTCATACCCTAAAGCGAGATTTAATAGTATTCTTCTTGAAGTTCTTCTGGTTAAATTGCTCAGCTTATTGTTTACAATATTTTTATTAGGGATAGTCATGTAAGCAGAATCTATTGTTCTAATACGGGTGCTTCTAAAGCCTACTTTAACTACCTTGCCTGTAATGCCTTCCGTTTCAATTAAATCGCCGATAACAAATGGCTTTTCCGTAAAAATTGAAATGCTACCAAAAATATTTTGCAATGTTTCTTGTGCTGAAAAAGCAATTGCAATACCTGCAATACCAGCACCAGCAACAATAGAATAAATATTAACGCCAAAAACTACACCCATAATGCTTAAAAAGGCGATTGTATACACTAGCATTCTAAGAATATCCTTCAAAAAAACTACAAGTTGATCATCCCAAGGGTTTCCCGTTTTTGCTGCGCGATGTTTAAGCACTAGCACAAAAAAATTGCCAATTCTAGAAATTATCCAAGCAATATTTATAATTAGCAGGAATCGATATAAACCATTAAGGGAAGTAATTACATACGTTTTAATAACCTCATCGTTATCACCAAAAGGATAGTGCAATGTTTTAAATCCGTAATAAATAGTTTCCAATACAATAAAATACTGTAGTGGCTTTAGAATGAGTCGCAGAAACTCCTCAGTAAGTTCACCGGCTTCAGTTTTATGGACAATTTTAAACAGCAGTAAGCTTATTGCTTTAGAGATATACCTTTTGAATATCACTACGAAAACAATAACACCAGCCAACCAACACCATTGGCGCCAAGTGTTATGGAGAAATTCGCTATCGAAAAAGGATTGCATACTACCTGAATTTAGTTGTAAAAATAATGTACCTTAAATAAGAAAATCGGCACAATTAGATTGCTTAGTGATTTTACTACACAATTTCCAGATTTCGGGTATCATAATTTTGACCCAATAATTAGACAGCTATAAAAAACGAAGGTGTAAACCCTATGTAGCGCATTTAAATAAATACTGCAATTTTATGCCATGATAAACAGACTGCTCACTCCTGTCAGGATAAAGGAATTTTTAAATGATTGGACCCTGCAGGATTATCATTGGGGTAAAAAAATAGGTATAAACACGGGCGAATTGCCAGATACTAATGGCTGCTTAATTGCCATAATAGGCGTAAACGAAGCAAGAGGCAGCTTGCAAAATAGTGGAAGTGCTGCTGGCGCTGATATAATTCGTCAACAACTTTATAGATTAGCAGTCAACGATTATCCATTACAAATAATTGATGCTGGCGATGTACTACTCGGCGAAACGGTTGAAGAAACTTACCAAAACTTGAAAATGGTGATGGAATGGTTTTTAGGCCAGCAGATATTACCCATTATTATTGGCGGGAGCCAAGATGTAACCATTGGACAATATGCAGGTTATGAATTTTTAGGTCAGGCAGTTAATTTAATGGTTATAGATGAGCGCATCGATTTAGACAATCCCGAATATTTACCAGCTGCTAGAACATGGCTGCAAAATATATTTCACTTCGATCCAAAATATTTATTCAATTATGCGGGCATTGCATATCAAACACATTTTAATTCACCCGAAATAATTAAAGCGATTGACGGATTATATTTTGATGCCATTCGTTTGGGTAGGTTAAAAGAAAACATTCAATTTGCAGAACCAGAAGTGCGCGATGCCGATTTGTTAAGTATCGACATATCAGCAATTCGCGGAGCAGATGCACCTGGCCATGCACATGCTACGCCCAATGGATTATCAGGTGAAGAGATTTGTCAGATTATGCGTTATGCGGGCATGAGCGACAAAATAACTTCGATAGGTATTTACGAATACAATCCGATGTTCGACAATCAGGAACTAACTGCTCAGCTTGTAGCGCAAATGATATGGTATTTTGTAGATGGATATTATAACCGAAAAAGCGATTATCCAATTGTATCGGAAAAAGATTTTACCAAATACATTGTTAACATTGCCGATAATGAATATGATTTAACATTTTGGAAAAGCGTAAAAACAGGAAGATGGTGGGTTGAAGTTCCATTTATTGTGCAACAACGATTCGAACGTCACCAATTAGTACCTTGTGCTTACGAAGATTATGAAGCTGCAGTAAAAAATGAAGTGCCAGATAAATGGTTGCGCATTTTTAATAAGTTGGGGTAATTTTTACTAAAACGCACTCACAAAATTATTGTTTCAAGTTGCATTCCTCTTGAACCCTTAAGCAAAATAGTTACGCCGTTAAATAGTTGTTTATCGAACCACAATTTTGCCTCAGCCGCAGATTCAAAGTGAATAATGTTCGGCACTAAATGTGCAGCAAATAACGAGCCTACTGTTACCACTTGGCTAAAATTACAACTACTCACTAATTCAATTATTGCCTGATGTTCGGCATAAGTGTAATCGCCTAATTCTAGCATGTCGCCAATAATTGCAATTTTATTTTCTGCCTTTAATTTTTCGAAATTTATTAAAGCGGCCTTCATGCTCGATGGGTTAGCATTATAAGCATCCATTATAAAATAATTCCCATTCAGCAATTTTAATTCGCTTCTGTTATTATCAGGAACATAAGCAGTAATTGCAGCAGTAATTTCATCATAATTAACCCCGAAATATTTTCCAATACAAGCAGCGGCAATAATATTATTAGCATTGTAATCGCCAACCAAATTTGATTTAATGGTAATAAGGCTGTCAAGTATTACCGTTGCAAATTCATCGTCGTGAATTATTTTTCCAAAGGTATTATCATCATGCTTGAATCCATATTTTACAATTTTATCATACTTATTAAATAGCAATAACAAAGCTGTTTCGCTGCTATTTATAAATAATGTTCCATGCTTTTGCATTACAAATTCAAACAATTCTGATTTACCTTTTAGCACGCCAGCTTCGCCGCCAAACCCTTCTAAGTGCGCTTTACCAATATTTGTAATCAACGCAAAATCGGGGTTTGCATAAGTACAGTACGATTCAATTTCTTTTTGATGATTGGCACCCATTTCTATTACCGCAAAATTGCAATCAGGCTTAATTGATAACAAAGTTAGAGGCACGCCAATATGATTATTTAAATTACCTCTTGTTGCCGTAACGCGATATTTAGTAGCTAGTATGGCAGCAATTAATTCTTTAGTTGTTGTTTTACCATTTGAGCCAGTGAGTGCCAGCAAGGGAAACGTAAATGTATCTCTATATTTTTTTGCCAATAATTGCATTGTAGCTAAAACATCATCAACAACAATACATTTATTATCAATTTGATACGTTACATCATCTACCACGCAACAAATTGCTCCTTTATCTAATGCAGCTTTTGCAAAAGCGCCACCATTGGCGCGCGCTCCGTTTAATCCAAAAAATATTTCACCACCACTAATGCTCCGATTATCGATAGTAACTCCAGTGGCAGTCAGAAATATTTCAAATAGTTGTTCTATTGCTTGAGGCATGACGGCGCAAAAATAAAAAAGCCTTCCGTTATTGCGGAAGGCTTTTAATATGTTTTACTAACATTAATACTTATTCATATTTCTGTTAGTCTTATTAAGCTTTTGTTGTTTCTTGGTTTTCTTGAAATTGTTTCCACCTTTTGTTTCATTATCAACATCACCACCTAAGCGAATCATGCAGCAACGGAAACCAAGTGTTGCGGTTGACAAATCCTCTTCAAGATAACGACGTGAGCCTGGTGAGCACCAAAACGCTTCATCCGCCCAAGAACCGCCTTTAAATACACGTGCATTATCGCTAATTAGCGTTGATTTACCGTAATCGTAAGTTACGTTTGACGTAGAGTCACCATCGAGGTAATCAACAACGTAACCTTTCTTATAGTTACGACGGTTAACTGCTTCTTCGTCTTTCACAGGACGGTAACGAATACGACCGAGTGAATCCAACAAAGGATAATTATCTTCATCTAAATCGCGTACCTGATACTCGTTACCACGATAAGGGTTTAAATCTTGCATATCGAAATAAGTGTTAGCTCGATACACATCAGCAACCCACTCATTAACGTTTCCTGCCATGTTATAGAGACCATAATCGTTAGGCATGAAAGAATATACTGGTGCAGTAACAATTGAGTTATCGTTTAATTTACCAGCAACACCTGCGTAGTCACCTCGACCGCGTTTATAGTTAGCTAGCATTTTACCCTGCGCCCATTTTTCTTTAGCAGAAGGTTGACGTAAACCGTTACCATCCCAAGGATAAATTCTTCTGTCGCTAATCATCTCATTACCAGCAACGCGGTTACCAATTAAACCTAAAGCAGCATATTCCCATTCAGCTTCAGTTGGCAGGCGGTAATCTGGTAACATAATACCATCTTCCATTCTAACTGGACGGCCCATTTTTGGGTCAGCAGCATAAGGGCTATAATCTTTCTTTCCTTTGTTGATACCAGTAGTATATTGCTGCGAAAGGTAAGTTTCAGACGTAAAGTTGTCTTCACCTGTTCCCATTATATTAGGTTCGATAAATTTCTTTTGAGCAAGAATCATTTCGTTAACTCTATCTCCTCTCCATTTACAGAACTCTGTTGCTTGTAACCAAGAAACACCAACTACAGGGTAATTTTGGTAAGATGGGTGACGGAAATAATATTGCACGTAAGGCTCATTGAACGCAAGTTCTTCGCGCCAAACAAATGTGTCTGGCAATGAGTTCTTTATTACTTCAGGAAAATCGGGGAACTGTTTAGTAACCCAATATACATATTCACGATAGTGGAGATTTGAAATCTCAGTTTCATCCATATAGAACGACGAAACGGTTACACGACGTGGAATGTTGTTAAATTCGAAGGTAACGTCCTGCTCGGTAACACCTTGCGTAACAGTACCACCTTGAACTAGCACTAGGTTTGGTCCCGTAGCTTGTCCGTCGTATTTATTTGCCTCAAATCCACCCCACTTAGCGTCGTTATAGTTAAAACCAGTAACCGACGACTTTTTCTTGCAGGAAGTTGAGAATGATACAACTAAAACTGTAAGTGCCAAAAGCACCACAGGGTTCAGATTTCTTTTCATACTTTGATCTATTTTACAGCGTTAACGCAAATGTATAAAACTTATTTTTACATTCATAAAATGGAAGGGCAATCGAGCATACTTTTTTGACTATTCTTTTTCGCTTTGCTCGGATTGTCCTTAAAAGTAAGCATTAATGAAACTTCATGCGCACCACCTGTTAAGCCCGACAGTGCACCCATACTCACATCATAGCTATATGCGAACTTCATTAAACCTTTACTTAAACCGACAACCATAACAACGTCGCTAAGGTTGGAAGTATTGTGTTTAAAGGCTAAACCTGAAAGAAAAATGCTTTTTTTAACATAAAACCCAGTTTGTATTTGTCCAAAACCATCTTGAGCGGTATACAAGGCATAGGGATTAAACATGAAAGCATCCTTTTTATCGCCGCCAAGTATAACGCCAACTTGCGTCGAAAAGCTTATTGGCAGGGTACTCGCCGCGTTGTCATAAAAACTTACTTCTGGACTTGTGATATGGCCGAGCGACATGCCCAGGTATAGATTTTTACTGTATAAAAGTGCGCCTGCGGCAAAATCAACAAAGCCAGTAGTGAGAGCTGATGGAACTGGCTCTGCGGTGGGATTTGGATTACCTGCAAGGTCGTTAAAGCCATACAAAACGCTAATTTGGTCTAAAAACTGTAATTCTTGCCAATTTAATTTGTATTGCGCGTAGGCTATTTGCATACCAAAATTAAGAGCCCAATTATATCCCAACCGAGCCTGGTACATGTATTGCAGCCCGAAATGGGTAGATTGTAGTGCCCCGTCGCCCTGATTATCTTGGTCAATGTAAACACCAATTCCGCTTCGAATGGCATCTATATATCCATCAAAAGCTGCTCTATAAGAAACATACGACTGCGGCATAGATGGCCATTGATCGCGAAAATTAAGGATGATACGCGGTTGTACAGAAGCGCCAGCAAACGCAGGGTTTACAGTAGTTTCTGAAGCGTGCCACTGGCTGTAACGCAAATCCTGAGCGCTCATTTTGCCCAAAGTGAACAAAAAGCAAATGCACGTCGTTAACTGAATAAACATAACGTGTCGTGAAAATGACAACTTTATGGCAATAAACTTATGATATTTGCGTTTTGGGTGCAAGTTTGAGCCTAATATTGAATTATATTTAACGAATTAAAATGTTTCGTAAAACACTCCATATCTTATTATCGACTGCAATGTTAACGTGTTTAGCAACAAATGCAGTATACGCTGGTGAACAAATTTCGGTGGATCGCACACTCAATTGGTCAGCAGATTTGAGGCAATTTTCGAATTTAGAAACAAAAGTGGGTGAATCGGTTCAATTTGAAGGCGCTAGTTACAGATTTATTGACAATACTATTTTGCCTGAATATGGCGAATCTTTTCAAATTACTGGAACATCGTCGGTTACAGTTAGGTTAGAAAATGCAGTTTATGAAAAGATGGAAAACATAAGCGGTAAATTGCTTGAAGGATTAAAAATTAAACTCACCAATACCATTGAAATAACTCATGCAATTGGCTATGCACAAAAACAAGCGCAATTAGATGTAGTCTTTATTCCATTACGCAAAAATGCACAAACTGGAAATATTGAAAAATTAATAAGTTTTACATTAGTAATTACCACAACAGGAAATAATGCTAATTATAAAACTACCGACGAAAATGATTTTGCCGATGGCTCCGTTTTAGCAAGTGGAAGTTGGTATAAAATAAGTTTAAAAAAAGAAGGCATATTTAAAATTGACCGCGATTGGTTAAATAACAATGGCATAATGGGTACTGTTTCTTTTAGCACTTTTGGCGTTTTTGGAAATGGCGGTGGAATGTTACCAGAAGGAAATGCTGTTTTTAGATATGATGATTTACAAGAAAATGCCATTTATAAATTCGATGCAAACAGTAATGGATTTTTTGATGATGGCGACTATATTTATTTCTTCGGACAAGCACCACATCGATGGAGTTATAGTGAAGGATTAAATAAATACAGTCATGCTAACAATATTTATTCAGATAAAACATATTATTTTATTACAACTGACCGTGGAAATGGTAATTACTTAACTAACTATCCAACTTTACCTACATTTAATATCAGCACCACATCGTACGACATAATGGCATTTGTTGATAATGATGAAGTAAACCTGCTAAACTCTGGCAGAAAATGGTATGGGGACGTGTTAGATATTTATAATCCTGAACGCAATTATGCATTTTTGTTTCCAAATTTAATTACGAGCGAAAATGTTGCAATTCGCGCAAGTGCAGCAGGGTCGAGCCCGTCAGGTAGTATTATATTAAATACCTCAGCTAATGGCGCAAGTTTGCCGGTAGATATTGTTATTTCTCAATTAGTTTCAGGTTTTAATGAAACATATGCTTATGAAAGTGCAATTGAAACACAATTTTTATCTTCCTCCGATAATATTACCATTGGCTTAAATTATGTTGGCTCTTCCATTTCAACATCTTGGTTAAATTTTATTTCACTAGTTGGTCGCGCCGAATTAACTTACAATAATCAACAATTATATTTTAGAGATGCCAGAACTTTAGGCGACGCTAATACAACAAAATATACCATTGCTAATGCAAGTGCTGGCATTTTTGTTTGGGATGTTACAAATTCAACTACAGTTAAAAACCAACAATACACCATTGATGCAGGCGCAAACATCGTTGCTTTTAACACGCAATCTGATACACTAAAACAATTTATTGCATTTAATCCTGCAGATGTATTTGCTACATCAGAAATTACATTTGAAGAAACAGTTGCCAATCAGAATTTACATAATAGTGCATTTCAACCTGACTATGTAATTGTTGCGCATCCTGCATTTTTAGCAGAAGCGCGCAGGCTAGCGGCATTCCATCACGACACGCAGGGATTGGATACTATGGTTGCAAATATTTACCAAGTTTATAATGAATTTTCTTCTGGTGCGCAAGATATTAGTGCTATTCGCGATATGATGCGTATGTTTTACGAACGCGCTGGCGGAGATAGTGAATTAATGCCAAGATATCTTTTACTATTTGGTGATGCCTCTTTCGATTTTCGTTTTCTTGCATTTAATGAAGAAAAAAATACGCTCAAAATTCCAAATTACGAGAGCGTAGAATCGTTGTCGAAAGGTATTTCTTATGGCACTGACGATTTTTTTGGATTTTTAGATGTTACCGAAGGTGATAATATAGAAGATGCTGCAGAAAAATTAGATATTGGTATTGGCAGATTACCAGTTGTAATACAAGAGGAAGCTGCGCAAATGGTGGATAAAATTATTCATTATAAATCGATAGAAAGTTTAGGCAGTTGGCGCAATGGGTTATGTTTTATGGCAGATGATGAAGATTATAATCAGCACGTAAAAGATGCCGATTTATTGGCCAATATGGTAAAAACCAACAACCCTGTTTACAATATTGATAAAATATACTTCGACTCTTACCAACAGATTCCAGGCGCTGGTGGAGAGCGATATCCTGCAGTAGAAACGAGCATCAACAATAAAATATTTTCAGGTGCTTTTATCATGAATTATTTAGGACATGGCAACGAGCAAAATTGGGCACAAGAAAGGGTGCTTTCTGTTGATGATATTAATGGCTGGGTCAACTATGATAAATTGCCATTATTTATTACTGCAACTTGTTCATTTTCGCGATACGATAATCCTGATTTAAGATCTGCTGGTGAATTAGTTTTATTAAATCCAACAGGCGGAGGCATTGCATTAGTTACAACAGTAAGATTAGTGTATGCTTCGGGTAATTACGATTTGAATAGAAATTTATTAACCCAATTATTTATTAAAACCGATGGCCAATATCCGGCTTTAGGCGATGCCGTTAAAAAAGGTAAAAACGCGGTAACAACTGCCGCAACAAATAATCGTAAATTTATTTTATTAGGCGACCCAGCGTTGGTGCTTAATTATCCGAAATATAATGTTGCAACCACTTTGGTTAATGGATATGATGTAAACGTATATGCCGACACCTTAAAAGCGCTTGAAAAAGTTACTATTAAAGGCGAAGTTACCGATGATGCTGGTGTTAAATTATCTGGTTTTAATGGCATAGTTTATCCAGCCGTTTACGACAAGCCATCAACCATTAACAATTTAGTAAACGACCCTACCTTTAGTGGTGTTGGTGGATACGGACCTAGCCAACCATTTAGTTTCGAATTACAAAAAAATGCACTTTATAAAGGCAAGGCTAGTGTGGTAAACGGGGAGTTTGAATTTAGTTTTATTGTGCCTAAAGATATTTCGTACAGTTATGGAGCTGGTAAATTGAGTTACTACGCCGACAATGGACTTGAAGATGCGAATGGTTTTAATACTAATGTAATTATTGGTGGTACAGCCGACGATGCGCCTGCAGATACGGAAGGGCCGCTAGTTGAAATATTTATGAATGATGAATCTTTCGTTTTTGGCGGCCTTACTGATGAAAACCCTGTGTTATTGTTAAAACTCAACGACAACAGTGGCATTAACGCACTTGGCAATGCAGTAGGCCATGATATTACAGCAACTTTAGATGAAGACCAGCAAACTTTGCTTAAATTGAACGAGTATTATGAATCAGATTTAGATGAATACCAAAGTGGAACTGTAGCCTATCCGCTTACTAATTTAGCTGAAGGCAGACATACTATTTCAGTTAAAGCTTGGGACGTTTACAACAATTCCGGTGATGGATATACTGAATTTGTGGTTGCCGAAACGGCTGATTTAGCGCTGAGTCATGTTTTAAATTACCCAAATCCATTTACAACTAACACCTCATTTTGGTTTGAACATAACCGCCCCGGCGATGTTTTAGATGTTAAAGTGGAGATATTTACGGTTAGTGGCAAACGCATCAAAACCATACAGGAGCAAGTTTCTACTGAGGGATATCGCGTTGATAATATTGAATGGGATGGCCTCGATGAGTTTGGTGATGTGATTGGCAGAGGCGTATACATTTACAAGCTAACAGTTAAAGCCGCCAGCGATAATTCAAAGGCAAACGAATTTCAAAAACTAGTTATACTAAAATAGTAATGTAAAACGTTATGAAGAATTACTATTTTTGCAAACCCAACACTATAATATAAGATATGCGGAATTTTATAAAATCAACTTTGATGGCTATCGCCCTGATTTCCATTACAACAAATTCAAACGCCCAGATTACTATTGGATCTAGCGGTGATGATTACCTGAATACAGTTACTACTGCTGTTCCGTTCTTGCGCATTGCGCCAGATGCGCGTGCTGGTGGCATGGCCGATGTGGGCATTGCAACTACACCTGATGCAAACTCAATATTTTGGAATGCCTCTAAAATGGTATTTATTGACGATGAGCATCCAACAGGATTGTCGTTAACTTACACCCCTTGGCTAAAAAACTTGGTAAATGATATTTATTTAGCCTATTTAAATGGCTATTGGAAAGTTGATGAATTGTCGGCAGTTAGCGCATCGTTGCGCTATTTTTCGTTGGGAACAATTACGTTTACCGATGCTTCAGGCAACGTTTTGCAAGATTTTAGACCAAATGAATTTGCATTTGATGTTGCCTATTCGCGTAAGTTAGGCGATAATCTTTCAGCCGGCTTAGCTTTAAAATATTTATTTTCAAATCTTGCAACCGGACAGGTTGTGAATGGTGTTGAAATTAAACCAGCTCGCGGCATTGCAGCTGATATCTCGATGTTTTATACAAATACATTCGATACTGGCGACAAAGATTCTGAAATTGGAATAGGTTTAAATATTTCAAACATTGGAAACAAAATAACTTATACTTCAAGTATCGAAAAAGATTACATCCCTACAAACCTTGGTATTGGTGTAGCTTATGGTGTTAATTTTGATGACTATAACAAGTTGACTTTCGCACTTGATTTAAATAAATTATTGGTTCCAACACCTGATAGTGCCGATTCAAATCCACAAAATGGTATCCCCGACTTTAAAGAGCAAACTGTTGTTTCAGGCATGTTGAGTTCATTTGGAGATGCACCAAACGGCATAAGTGAAGAATTACACGAAATTATTTATTCTGCTGGTTTAGAATATTGGTATGATGAAAAGTTTGCAGTAAGAACTGGTTATTTCTTTGAACACGCAACAAAAGGTGGACGTCAGTTTTTCACAGTTGGTTTAGGCTTACGTTACAATGTATTTGGCCTCGACTTTTCTTATTTAGTGCCTACAAGTAGCAATCAAAATCCATTAGATAATACGCTTAGATTTACATTATTATTTAACCTTGATGCATTAGGCAGCGAAGGTGGTGCAGAACCTGCAGAATAATAAATAAAATAATATTTAAAAAGACGGTCTATTTGGCCGTCTTTTTTTTGTGCTAATAATTTTCAAAATATTACTTCATTTTAAACCCAGCCTAAACAATAGAAATCGAAACACCTTATAATTTGCAATAAAATCAGATGCCATCTGTCAATAAAATGCTCCTTTCCAATTGTTTGCTATTCAAGTTAAACCCAACTAAAGCAAAAGTTAAATGATTTGCTAATGTATATTGATAAATTTGGGTAAAATTTATAGTTGAAATACCAAGTAAACATATTGAACTAAGTTATGATGCTTTATTTAAGTTGAATTGCTGCAACATTGCCTTTATGCACCGCGGTGTTCCGATTCCCATGCGCTTTACCTGCGGTTTTACTAACTTTGTTGTATATTTAGCTATATGACAGACGTTCAACCATACCAACCGAAGCATAAAATAAGGATTGTAACTGCAGCCAGCTTGTTCGACGGGCACGATGCGGCAATAAATGTAATGCGCAGGATAATTCAGGCTACAGGTGTTGAAGTGATACATTTAGGGCACGACAGAAGCGTTGAAGAAGTGGTAAACTGTGCCATACAGGAAGATGTGCAAGCTATTGCTATGACTAGCTATCAGGGCGGACATACAGAGTATTTTAAATACATGTATGACCTACTTAAGGAAAAAGGATGTGCTCATATAAAAATATTTGGTGGTGGCGGTGGAACCATACTTCCTTCGGAGATAAAAGAATTGGAAGATTATGGCATAACACGCATTTATTCACCTGACAATGGTCGCGCCATGGGATTGCAAGGAATGATTAACGATTTGGTTGAAAAAAGCGACTTTGCAACAGGCATCAATTTAAATGGAGAACTTAAACACTTAACAAAAGATAAAGATTGGAAAAGCATTGGCAAATTAATATCAGCCGTTGAAAATAACACTGCTGATGCTCAGGGCATCATGAAGCAAGTTGAAATTTTAATAAAAAACAGTAGCACTCCCGTATTAGGTATAACAGGAACTGGGGGAGCAGGAAAGTCGTCGTTAGTAGATGAGTTAGTGCGCAGATTCTTAATTGATTTTCAAGATAAAACAATTGCCATTTTATCGGTTGACCCAAGTAAACGCAAAACGGGCGGTGCATTGTTGGGCGACAGAATTCGCATGAATGCCATAAATAATGCCCGTGTTTATATGCGTTCGATGGCAACGCGACAAGCGAATTTGGCATTGAGTAAACATGTTGATGAAGCAGTAAAAATTTTGAAAGCAGCACAATTTGATATTATTATTTTAGAAACATCAGGTATTGGCCAGAGTGATACTGAAATTACTGAACATAGCGATGTATGTTTATACGTAATGACTCCCGAATACGGCGCTGCAAGTCAGCTCGAAAAGATTGACATGCTTGACTTTGCGGATTTAATTGCAATAAATAAATTCGACAAACGCGGTGCGCAAGATGCTTTAAGAGATGTGCGCAAACAATATCAACGTAATCACAAATTATTTACGGTTGATACGGAAAAGATGCCCGTTTTTGCAACAATTGCTTCTCAATTTAACGACCCTGGAACCAATCAATTGTATCGTCATTTAATGGATACCATTAAAGAAAAAACAAAGGTAGATTTACATTCTGATTTTCACATTACGGATGAGATGAGTAAAAAAATATTCATCATTCCTCCACAACGCACACGTTACCTTGCTGAAATTTCGGAAAGCAATAGGGCATACGACAAAAAAGTAATTGAACAAAAAACTATTGCACAAAATTTATATGCTTTACACCTTTCGAAAGCCATTGTAAGTGATGTAGCATTAAAAACAAAGTTAGAAGTTGAGTATCAAATAATCGCCAAAAAAATGACTGGCGAAAATATGGAATTAATTCAATTGTGGAATAAAAAGATAGCTTCGTATAAAGATGAATACTATATTTTTAAAGTGCGAGATAAAGAATTAAAAATAAAAACACATTCTGAAAGTTTATCTCATTTACAAATTCCTAAAATTAGCTTACCGAAATACGAAGCTTGGGGTGATATTTTGCAATGGCAGCTGCAAGAAAATGTTCCTGGTGAATTTCCATTTACATCAGGCATTTACCCATTTAAGCGCGAAGAAGAAGACCCCACACGCATGTTTGCTGGCGAGGGTGGTCCAGAACGCACGAATAAACGTTTCCATTATGTTAGCTTGGGCATGCCAGCAAAGCGATTGTCTACAGCATTCGACAGTGTTACGCTTTATGGTAACGACCCCGATTATCGTCCAGATATTTATGGTAAAATTGGTAACAGTGGCGTAAGTATTTGTTGTTTAGATGACGCCAAGAAATTATACAGCGGATTTGATTTAGCAGATCCTAAAACTTCTGTATCGATGACTATTAATGGTCCGGCACCGATGTTATTGGGATTTTTTATGAATGCGGCAATAGACCAGCAATGTGAAAAATATATTCATGCCAACCAATTAACTGCTGAAGTTGAAGTAAAAATTCAGGAAATATATAAAAGTCGCGAACACTTGCGCCCAAAATACAACGATAACGATTTACCCGCAGGTAATAATGGACTCGGATTAATGTTATTAGGTGTAACCGGCGACCAAGTTTTACCCGCCGATGTGTATGCTAGAATTAAAACTTACACATTAAGTACAGTTCGCGGCACGGTGCAGGCCGATATATTAAAAGAAGACCAGGCGCAAAACACTTGTATTTTTTCGACTGAATTTGCATTGCGATTAATGGGTGATGTGCAAGATTATTTTATTCAAAATAAAGTCCGCAATTTTTATTCGGTTTCTATTTCGGGATATCATATTGCCGAAGCAGGTGCCAATCCAATTACGCAATTAGCATTTACGTTATCGAACGGATTTACTTATGTAGAATACTATTTAAGTAGAGGCATGAGCATCAACGATTTTGGTCCTAACCTGTCGTTTTTCTTCAGTAATGGTATCGACCCTGAATATGCTGTTATTGGTCGCGTAGCCCGTCGTATTTGGGCGAAGGCTATGAAAATGAAATATGGTGCAGATGATAGAACACAGAAATTAAAATATCATATTCAAACCAGTGGCAGAAGTTTGCATGCACAGGAAATTGATTTTAATGACATCAGAACAACTTTGCAAGCCTTATATGCTATTTACGATAATTGTAATTCATTACATACCAATGCATATGATGAAGCCATTACAACACCAACAGAAGAAAGTGTGCGCAGGGCAATGGCTATTCAGTTAATAATTAATAAAGAATTGGGATTAGCAAAAAATGAAAACCCTATACAAGGTTCGTTTATAATTGAAGAGCTTACCAATTTAGTTGAAGCAGCAGTATTAAGTGAGTTTGACCGTATTACTGAACGCGGCGGTGTTTTGGGAGCGATGGAAACCATGTATCAACGAGGAAAAATTCAGGAAGAAAGTTTGTTTTATGAGACATTAAAACATACTGGCGAATATCCAATTATTGGTGTAAATACATTCTTAAATTCGAAAGGATCGCCAACTATATTACCTATGGAAGTAATTCGTGCAACTGAAGCAGAAAAAGAATTACAAATTACAACGCTTAAAAATTTGCATGAAAAAAATGCAACGTTAACAGCTCATCATTTACGCCATCTGCAGACTACAGCAATTCAAAATAATAATATGTTTGAGGCATTAATGGATGCTTGTAAATTTTGTTCACTTGGGCAAATTACAAAATCGTTGTTTGAAGTTGGTGGGCAGTATAGAAGGAATATGTAATACCAATTCAAGTTTGCGATGCGTAGTGCTTTGTTAATTTGCTGCTGGGCCGTAAATTGCAAAAGCTTTGATGTACAGTGCGTTGATAAATCGAGGATAAGCAATAGCAAACTCAACATCTTAGTTTGCAATAAAATCAGATGTTTCTTGCCAATAATATGCTAATGTCTAATGATTAATTCCATCTTCCCAAATTTAAGTCGTTAATAACCATCGCGTAGAATCCTTATTATACTCGAAAGTTAGCTGCTTAATTTTAAAAACCGCCTTTACTTCAAATTTGGGATAAAAAAAGCCGGCTATGCGAACACAGCCGGCTTTGAAAAACTAAACTTTATTCTTATTGAACTGAAAGACTATTTGAGTAAACAATCTGACCGTTTTTAATAACAACAACTTGATATAATCCTGCAGGTAATCCGTTAAGATTAAATTCATGATTATTAGCAACAATTGTTGATTGTTGAATCATTTTTCCAGTAATATCAATAATTATTGCATTAGCAGAAATGAATGCTGGATCTTCGAAAGTTAAATAAGCTGTTCCAGTTGCAGGTTGCGGCCAAACAGCAACATCACCTACTACGTTATCGTTTATACCAACTACACAACCAACGCATAAACCCCAACAAACAGCATCTAAAGTTGCTGCACTTGAAACTGTAATTGCGCGATTTGTAAATCCGTCTTCAGTAATTACGCAAGCATCACCAGGTGTTAATTCTTCTTGACCTGCCCATGCATCATAAGCAAATTTATATTGGTGGTCACCTTCTGGTAATATGATTGAAAGTTCCCAAACGTTATCACCATCTAAATCGCTCATTGGAGCGCAACCGCCGCACCAACCGTTGAATGTTCCATTAACCTCTGGTGTAGTAAATACTGCACCAACAGTGCTCATATCAACTTTAAACAAGATTGCATGCGTTGCAACAGCAACATCACATGAACTGCAACTAGCCCAACAAACAGTATCTAAAGCAACATCTTCAGTAATAACTAAAGATCTGTTAGTAAATCCGAAGGCAGTAATAGTACAAGGATCACCTTCTAATAATGTTTCAGAACCTGCCCAAGCATCGTAAGCGAATTTATATTCATAAGTACCTGCTTCGAGTGGAATAGTTAATTCCCAAACATTATCACCATCTAAATCGCTCATTGGTGCACAACCACCGCACCATCCATTAAATGTACCGTTAACTTCAGGCGTTGTAAATGGTTCCGCAACTTCGTTCATATCAACAGTAAATAATACATCGTAGGTAACTGCCGCACCGCAATCGAGACAACTTCCCCAACATACAGGTGCTAATTCCATATCTGAATTTACTTCAAGCGCGCGGTTAACAAAACCACCGTCAGTAATAGTGCATTCAGCACCATCAACTAGGTTTTCGGAACCTGCCCAAGCATCGTAAGCATATTTAAATTGATAAGTTCCTTCAGTTATTGCAATTGTTGCAGACCAAATACCATCCCCGTCAGGGTCAGATAAAGGGTTACAACCACCGCACCATCCGTTGAAATTACCGTTTACTTCTGGAGTTGTATAAACATCAACAACCTCGTTCATGTTTACATTAAAGGTTACGTTATAAACAGCAGGCTCAGCTGGTTCACCGAAGTAAATATCATCGAAATAATAAGTTTTTTCACCTGCAACAGCGCCGGTTACACCGAAGTTGAAGAAGATGGAAGCTTTATCGTAAAAATAACCATAGTTTATTTCTGCAGTTCCAGCAGCTTCGTTTAGGAAGTCGAATGTAAGTGTTTCCCAAGTGCCAGCAACAGTTGTAGTTGCTTCTGTTTCAACTGATTTAGTTGGGTCGAGGTGATCTTCAACTTTTAAACGCACTTGAATTCCTGCATCAGGTGACCAAACACGAACTGTAATTTGTGTTTCGGTAACTGTGAAAGGAATTTCATTATCAAATCCCGAACCAGCGCCATCAGTAACTGTTGTGCCTGCCCATAATTCGGCTGCACCAGATTTAATTACTTTGGCAACCATATTAGTTGCATCAGTTGGATCAACTTCTATTGTTGAAGCTTCTGCGCCGCCGAAACCAATTAAGCCGTATTCAATTCCAGCTTCATCGAACGTAACAGGCAAGTCCATTTGTGCAGTTGCAACGCCATCGCAAGCGTCGCAGCTTCCCCAGCATATTGCATCAAAAACTACATCATCATCAATTATAACCAATGTGCGGTTTGTAAAGCCGAAAGCAGTAATGGTGCAAGGTGAACCTTCAACAAGCGCTTCTTGTCCAGCCCATGCATCATAAGCATATTTAAATTCATAGGTACCAGGTGCAAGTGCAATAGTAGCTTCCCAAATACCATCGTCATCACCATCAGATAGAGGGTTACAACCACCGCACCATCCGTTAAAAGAACCGTTAACTTCTGGTGTAGTAAACGCTGCGGCTACCTCATTCATATTTACCTTAAAGGTAACATTATAGGTTTGCGCAAATACACCCGTTGCGAGTGTGCAAAGCAGCAAAAGTGTAAAAATTTGTTTCATAGTAAAAATATTTGATAGTAAAAGTAGTGCTTTTTGTAAATAATACAAAAAGTATTAACATATTTTTTTTCTCCTCTGTGGATGTTTAACGTCCCATTGAACAAAACCCAATTTGGAAGTTAGATAAGCATATAAGGCATGTAATTTGAGGGTAACATTTCAGCTGTATACATATTTTATTTAATGCTTATGTATATCGTTATTTCATCTAGGCAATTTAGCAATTAATGTAAAAAACGGCTCATTCCACAACAGCATGAGCCGTAAAATTTAAGCTGAAAAACTAATTTTACGCTATGATAAGTGTTTCAACAAATGTATTAATTCCGCATTCAATTTTTACTAAATAAATACCAGTTGCAATACCATTGTTTAATGCGCTGATGCTAAATGAGCCTTCAATTAAAGTATCTTGCACAATGTAACCATCTTAAGGCAACCTGCATTGTTTATATTTACTTCATGTGTTAGACTGCTGCAATCTGGGTAGCGATCTTTCATAATGGCGCAGCCAACAGACCGTCCGTTACAATCCACCTTAACCTAAAGGGTGGTATACGGCCTGGATACGTTGTTCATGTTTACCTTGCAGATAACATTAATAGGTTTGGGCGTAAAATGTGTGCTGATATAGTGTAGAATCGGCAAAAAACTAAATTTTTCATTATACACAATTTTGCAAATTGTGCACTAATGGAATAATTGTAAATACTTTTTGTAATTCATACAATAAGTATTAATTTTATAAACTTAATTACATTTGTCCTTATATTATGGCAAAAACAAGCAAAACGCTCAGGAAGGCGGATGAATATCAGATATACGATGTTCCAATAGAATCGTTTTTCGAGTTGGCATTTTCGATAGACTGTGTAGTTTTCGGGTATGGCAAGAAGGGGTTACAGGTATTATTAATACAACGTGGAGCCGAGCCCTACAAAGGATTGTGGGCATTGCCTGGCGATTTGGTTTATCCTAATGAGGACTTGGATACCTCTGCTATAAGGGTGCTTAAAAGCCTTACAAGTTTACCAGAAATTTCGTTTGAGCAGGTGCATACTTTTGGCGCGGTAGGCAGACATCCGCTTGGAAGAGTTGTTACTGTAGCTTACTATGCCATTGTGCATACCGATAAATTTAATCCGAAAGCGGCATCTTGGGCTGCAAAAGCTAAATGGCATAGTATAAAGAGCTTGCCGAAACTTGCTTTTGATCACAGAGACATTATAGATTACTCGTATCATAAATTAAAAGAAAGTACTTTAAGAAAACCACTTTGGAATGGTGTAATTGAAGAAAAATTTACTTTAACACAACTGCAATTATTTTTTGAAGTTGTATTAGATAAGCAATTCGACAAAGGTAATTTCAGGAAGAAAATAGACTTGTTTAAATACGTAAAAGAAACCGATGAATTTGAAAAAGGTGTTGCATACCGACCATCACGTTTATACAAATTCGACAAAAAACTTTATAAAAAAAATGAAGAAATTAGCTAGCACAAGCTGCCATCCATTGGTGTTAATTGCTATTTTATTAATGGTATTTTCGCAAACAATTCAGGCACAAGTTGTGCCAGTTACTGTAGAAATGGATGCATCAGGCAAATGGCAATTATATCGCAACGGGCAACCTTACTATGTTAAAGGTGTTGGCGGAAAAGTAGCATTAGAAAAAGCTGTTGCTATAGGTGCAAATTCAATTAGAACTTGGGGAAGTGAAGATGCTGGTGAAGTGCTAGACAAAGCTCAAGCATTGGGTTTAACGGTATTGATGGGATTGTGGTTGCAACATGAACGCCACGGATTTGACTACAACAATGCTGAAAAAGTTAAGCAACAATTAATTCATTTTACTGAGGTTGTTGAAAAATATAAAGACCATCCTGCTTTACTTGCTTGGGGTGTTGGAAATGAAGTAGATTTATTTTATACAAATACCAATGTTTGGTACGCCGTAAATGATATTGCGAAAATGATTCACGAAAAAGATCCGAATCATCCAACCATGACTGTTACGGCAGGATTAGATACAACAGAAACAAGATTAATTATGGAGCGCGCACCTGAAATTGATATTTATGGCATTAACACTTATGGCGATTTAGTAAATGTTGCAAAACAATTGCGCACAACAAAATGGAATAAGCCATATATGATTACCGAGTGGGGGCCAAACGGACATTGGGAAGTACAAAAAACAATATGGGGTGCACCAGTTGAACAAAGCAGTTTAGAAAAAGCAAATTCCTATAAAGAACGTTACAATAAATATATTGCAGGTGATGCGCAATTATGCATGGGCTCATATGTTTTTTTATGGGGACAAAAACAGGAAACTACTGCTACTTGGTATGGCTTGTTTGACGAAAAAGGTTTATCGAGCCAAGCTATTGATGAACTTGAACGCATTTGGACTGGGAAGGAGCCAATTAATACTGCTCCGATATTAACGCGAGTTGAATTAAACAATAAACAAAAAGGCGATTCGCTATTAATTCAACCTTATAGTACTTGCATGGCAACGGCAATGGCAACGGACCTAAATGGTGACAAACTTAAATATGTTTGGGAAGTAGTATATGAAAGCACCGACATTAAAGCAGGTGGTGATGTGGAGTCGAAACCGGCCTCACTTAAAGGACTTAATTTGAAAGCAAAGAAAAACACTGTTAAGTTTACTGCACCTGCACAAGAAGGTGCGTACAGGTTGTATTTATTTATTTACGATAATAATGGACATTATGCTTACCAAAATATTCCGTTCTATGTAATGCCATCGAATGGGGACAATAATGATGGCCCAGCCGCCGCATTTAAAAAACAAAGTTTGTAGGTGATTAATTACAATTAAAAATTAATTTTTGGCAAATGTGCTCAACTTAAAGTTGACTATCTTTTACGATTCAATAATTTGGCTTTAATAATAATTGCGTAAACCCGAACGCTACTTTCTTAGTCAAGCTTATTGTGCATATAATTTCATCTCCAATGTATTAATATAACTCCCATCTGATTTGTTGTTTTGCGCAATAACAACGCGCACAATATATCCCCGTTGCGTTTGTAAAGAACTAAACAAGACATTAGGATCTGGCGCCTGTAATTTTGTAAAATCAGATTGATATTCATACAAATCGCCTTGAGATGCATCCTTATTTATGTATTCAAATTTATTGTTAGCAAGACACAGCTTCATTAATGATACAAGTTCTTTATATTTATAGAGCATTGAGATGCTTATATTGTTATCATCAGGATATTCTTCCATAAATATTATTTCAGCATTTCTGTAATATTCTTGAAACATGCTGGTGTCAATAATATATGTTTTAATAGCATTAGGGAAAGCATTTTTTGAATAAAATAAATCCTCATTGTAACCATTGGTATATACTAATCCATCCATATAATCTACCAAATTATTTGTCATGATGTCATTAAAAAAATGAGTGTGCTTCTACAAATATCCTTAGCATTTGTTTCTGAAAATGTGTCCGTTTCTGCATGAGTGCTGGAATTTAATCCTTGCGCAGTTTTATACAACCAATCGTATGTTTCTAATGCATACGCTTCGCTAGGAAGAAATAATTCAATTTGACCCTTAACAGCAGTTCCATAATAAAAAGTAAAACAATTTAGTTTAGATTTAAGGGTGAGTACATAAGGATAATTTCCTTTGATTTTATTAAAAACATTTTTATAAATATCTATAGCCAGAAAACTGATATCTTTTAATGCAACCTTACGTGCTCCTTCATACAATGAGTCATTTGCAACCTAATACTGACAATTGGAACTGCCGCCATTATTATCAGAAACCAACACAAAATCAATATCATCTTTAGATGCAAATTTTGCTTTTATAGTCGAAGTATAAATTTGGGAATTTATTTGTGAATAAATAAATAGTGAAACTATAATTAATAACAAGCGTATTTTTTTCATACACGAATGATTTAGCATTGTTTAAGTAAATGTAGCGAAGAAAAATGAGAATTGGACCTTTAATAAACTAAAACGAAACACCTTGTTTGGTTTAGCAGGTCTGGATATACTCATTTGCAAAACTTACAACCTCCAATTAGCGCTAATGTTAAATAGAATTACACATGTTAAAATTAAGAAAATTCTGGCAAAATCCAAGGAACCTTAAGTTTGTTCTCGTAACAAATTTAATACAACTTGGCATAAACTTCCATATATTTTAAGGGAGATGTCGTTAAAAAGCGAATCGCATGAACTTTATTAATGAATGTTTCATTCAAGAAAGGACCATCAGCGGTAAAATTAAACAAATATTTATCATCACTGAGCGCTGCCAAATACTCAATTATTTTGATTGACTCATTCAAAAAATCAGGCAAGTTAACTTCGAAACTAATTAAGGTAATTGAATTTTTTAGTCCTTTTATCACTTCATATTCGTAGCCTTCAACGTCAATTTTTATATATTTTGGAATGCCAAATTGCTGAATTGCATTCTCGAGTGTATCAACATGTACAGTTCTTGTTGAAACATTTTCAACTTTTGCAATGTCTCTTTGAGTAGCTGTAGTTTCAATATGTTTTTTGCTGAGCGAATTATATGCATCATTACCTTCAATAACAAAAAATTCCAGAGATGAAACGCTACTACCTAAGGCATAATTAAGCATCTTGACATTGGTATGTTTTAATCTTTTTTTCAAAAGCAAGAATAACCTTTCTGTAGGTTCGAAGGCAATAACATTTTTAGCAATTTTTGCGAAGATTACACTTTTGTTACCAATATTAGCCCCAACGTCAAAAATTAAATTGTTTCTAAATTCAATACTTTCCAGCAAATTTGTATAAAAAATAATTTCTCGTTTGGTTTTGGCGTAACCTTCTGGATTTCTTATTTTTTGATAAAAGTTGCTATACGATATTAAAATCCAAAGCCTTGTATTTTTTAAGTATGTTTTAATCATGTTGGTTGCTTGTTAATTTAACTTTATTTGGTTTGGTTTGCAATTTAATATAACTAAAGCCCCACAGGCTTGAGCAGTGTAATTACCTATGCGCATGGTGCAGCAATAATTAAAGCACAAACGAAGATACTACTTTTAAAGCGGCGGCAAAACAAAGCAAGGCTGCGCAAGCTACTGTTATATTTAACCCAATTTGTCTATAGACACTTGCAAAGTGTCCAAAGTATTGATTTATTTTGGTTTAATACTATTTTTGTATTTACATTTTTGGGTAACATAAAGCTCCATTCAGAAATTTAAACCAATATATAAATTGGGTTCAAAAAGGAAATAATTATTCCACTTTTCTTCTTTTTCTTTAAATCCTTGAGGGCCTTCGGAATTAATGGGCCAGTAATTACAGTGAATTTGTGGTTCAATGAAGAGTTTGTTTTTCAAAAAGGAAAAATGATATCCTAGATGATAGGAAGTATATAAGCGGAATCCACTACCTATTTTTTTATTGTTTTCATCAAGAAATATCTTTTTCATTGGCACTACTTCAATGGATGCAAACAAGCCATTCCAGATGAATCGTTGGTATCGTGCGCCTATGCCATACTCTCTTAATCTGCCAGGATACCATTCTTCCTGGCTATCACTCAGTAATGCGGGATTTGACAATGGGATTCCGAGCGGTTGCCAAAGTTGCCATGTTACAGCCTTTATTCCTATCAAATCTTTTGGCGTTATTCGATAACCAACAAAAAGTTCGTACATAGATAAATTTTCTGCTCCTATCCAGTTTGTAAAGCATAGGTAAGAAGTGCTGACATAGTATTTTTTATAGTGCATGGAGTCATTTACATCGCTACTTTGGGCAAACACAAATGTTGAATAACCGATAATAATAAGGGTTATAATTAACCTATTTAAGTTCATAATACTGCAATTTTAGTTTATCAATTTATTTCAATTGTAAAACTACAAGGCTATGAACCGCTATCCATTGACTTTAGGTAAGAAAGAAGTTAATTTGAAATTCATTATTTTTTATTCGTTGTTCTTTTGCGGATGCGGCTTAATGATTCTGGTGTTATACCCAAATAACTTGCTATTTGATGTTGGGGCACTCTTTGTATTAACTCAGGCCTATTGTTTAGCAAATTCAAATATCGCTCTTCAGGAGAAGCCATTTTAAACTCGGCAAAATTATCCTGCGAATTAGCCATAAATAATTCTGTCATTACGCGTGTTGCAGATTCTGATTGCGGGTACTTTTTAAACATTTCTGCTTCCAATTCTGGATTACCCACACTTGCAATAGTTTCTTCTATGCATTCTAAGTATTGTTCAGAAAGTGTTTTTTTGCCAAAACAAGATGCAATAGCAGCCTGACCTTCAGTATAAAATTCCGTTGTTTTTTCTTCCCCATCTTTTATAAAAAAAACTCTTATGCATCCTTTTAAGATGAAATAGCATTCGTTTGAAAAATCGCCCTCTTTAAGTAATAGCGTTCCTTTTTGGAAACTTTTTATTGATGCACTTTCCGTTATCGCCTGCTCCAATTCTTTGGTAATAGGTACATATTTTGAAACGTATTTTAAAATATCATTTTCCATAATTCACACAGATTATTAAAGTAATGCCTTTCAAAAAAATGAGGCATAGCTGATTGCAAAATTATTCTATAAGCACCTAACCCACAAGTTTTGGAAAAATGTTACTAAATGCAGATTAAATTATTTCAATTTTTCCAAATTTTTCTTTGGCTCTATGATTTTCTGGTCTCAATTTTAATGCTTGCTTGTAACAATTGATTGCTTCTTGGTTATTACCTTTCATTAGGTAAACATCGCCCATGTTGTTCCATGCAAAGATAATATTGGGGAATAATTTTGTGCGAAATTGATAAGGCGATAAGGCT
>Ga0105048_10002891_pt1 | contig 28061 bp, 24 predicted proteins | sample MAT05_FD_78382 | JGI IMG/M metagenome (GOLD analysis project Ga0105048, IMG submission 78382) | Freshwater microbial communities from Lake Fryxell liftoff mats and glacier meltwater in Antarctica - MAT-05 | ecosystem: Environmental > Aquatic > Freshwater > Ice > Liftoff microbial mat | place...
CGGCACCGACGGCATCGAGGCCCTGGTCGCCGCGCTGAACGGTGGTCAGGTCGACACGCTGTTCATCCTCGACGGGAACCCGCTCTACGCGGCGCCCGGCGCGCTCGGGTTCGCGACGGCGATGGCCAAGGCCAAGACCGTCGTGCACACCGGCATCCTCCCGGACGAGACCGGCCTCGCGGCGGGCTGGCACTTGCCCAGCGCGCACTTCCTCGAGGTCTGGGGCGACGCAGAAGGTTGGGACGGAACGACCTCGATCGTCCAGCCGCTGATCCTGCCGCTGCACAGCGCCCGCGCCACCACCCAGATCCTCGCGCAGATCGCCGGGATGACGGTGATGGGCGCGGACAAGGAGCTCGTCGAGAATACGTGGCGCGCCGAAGGCATGCCGCTCCACAGCACGAAGGCCTGGAGAAAGGCGCTGCACGACGGTCTGATCACCGGCATGGCGCGCAGCCCGGAGATGCGGGCCGACGTCAACACGGCGGGCATCGTCGAAGCGCTCGGCCGCGTGACGGTGAAGGCACCGACGCAGGACGCGCTCGAGCTGGTCTCGGTCCAGGGTCACCTCAAGGATGGCCGCCTCTCGAACGTGTCGTGGCTGATGGAGCTGCCGGACAGCATGGCCAAGCTGTGCTGGGACAACGCGCTGATGATCTCGCCGACGCTGGCGCAGGCGCTCGGCATCAAGAGCAGCGTGTACAAGAACGCATATCGCTCCGATCTGGTCGAGCTCACCGCCGACGGCCGCACGATCACCGTGCCGACCTTCGTGCTGCCGGGCCTGTACCAGCACACGGTGGCGATCAACGAGGGCTGGGGCCGCATGGCCGGCGATACTTGCAAGGGTTACGGCTCGGACGTGAACCCGCTCCTGGCCAGCGGTCAGGTGCTCGCGGGCGTGACGCTGCGGGCGACGGGCGGGACGACGGAGCTCTGCTCGACCCAGGATCACTTCTCGGTCCCCGGAAATCCGCTCAAGGAGCTGACCTTCGCGCAGATGGCGGCGGAGCCCGCCGGCGCCAAGGAGCGCAACTTCGGCTTCAAGCGCCGCCCGCTCTATCGCAGCGGGACCAGCGCCGAATTCGCGAAGGAGCCGGGTCGCGCGGCGAAGGAAGGCTCGATCCCGGACAGCCTCCTCGAGAAGGGCCAGGCCCGCGCGGGGCACCCGACCAAGCCAATCCAGCCGCACAGCGAGATCTCGTACGAGGGTCAGCAGTGGGGCATGGTCATCGATCTCTCGTCCTGCACGGGCTGCAATGCCTGCGCGGTGGCGTGCGTCGCCGAGAACAACATCCCCGCGGTCGGCCGCGAGATGGTGCTGCTCGGCCGCGAGATGCACTGGATCCGCATCGACCGCTACTTCACCGGTGACGTCGATCAGCCGACGGCGATGCACCAGCCGGTGGCCTGCCAGCACTGCGAGAACGCGCCGTGCGAGCCGGTGTGCCCGGTCGGCGCGACGGTGCACGACGAAGAGGGCATGAACTCGATGGCGTACCAGCGCTGCATCGGCACGCGGTATTGCAACAACAACTGCCCGTACAAGGTCCGCCGCTTCAACTATCTCGACTTCACGCACACCGGTAACTGGTACGTGGAGCCCGAGTGGAAGGAGCGCATGAAGACGGTGAAGCTCCAGCGCAACCCGGACGTCACCGTGCGCTACCGCGGCGTGATGGAGAAGTGCACGTACTGCACGCAGCGGGTCGAAGAGGCCAAGATCATGGCCAAGCGCGAGGGCCACGATCGCAAGCAGTTGCCCGACGGCGCGGTGGTCCCGGCCTGCGCGCAGGTCTGCCCGACCGAGGCCATCACCTTCGGCAACATCAACGACGAGAAGTCGAAGGTGTTCGCGCTGAAGCTCAGCCCCCGTAACTACGAAATGCTCCAGGAATTGAACACGCGCCCGCGTACGACTTATCTGGCGCGGGTTCGCAACGAGAACGAGGAGCTCGCCTGATATGGCAACTCAAGCTCTGCCCGATAATCCAGACGTCCGCGGCGACGTCGTACTTCCCGATACCGTGGTCGGTCGCGAGGCGCTGATCCGCGGCGGTCACAGCTTCCACGACATCACCGAGATCGTCTGCCGGGTGAACGAGGCGCCGCTCCTCGCCACGCCGAAGCCGTTCATCTTCGGGCTCATGCTGGCCGGCGCGGTGTTCGCCATGTTCGGCGGATACATCGGCTACCTGTTCTGGGAAGGGCCGGGCATCTGGGGCAACAACAACCCCGTCGGCTGGGCGTGGGACATCGTCAACTTCGTCTTCTGGGTCGGCATCGGCCACGCCGGAACGCTGATCTCCGCGGTCTTGTATCTGTTCCGCCAGAAGTGGCGCACGTCGATCAACCGCTACTCCGAGGCGATGACGATCTTCGCGGTGCTCGCAGCCGGATCCTGCGTCGCGCTGCACACCGGTCGTATCTGGATGGACTACTATCTGTTCCCCATCCCCAACCAGATGGGTCTGTGGCCGAACTTCCGCTCGCCGCTCGAGTGGGACGTCTTCGCGGTCAATACTTACCTCACGGTCTCGGTGCTTTTCTGGTTCACCGGCCTGGTCCCCGACTTCGCGACGCTCCGCGATCGCGCCCAGGTGACCTGGCGGAAGCTGGTCTACGGCGGCCTGGCCATGGGTTGGCGCGGCTCGAACCGCCACTGGCACGTCTACGAGAAGGCCTACCAGATCCTGGCCTGCTTCTCCGCGCCGCTGGTGCTCTCGGTGCACACGATCGTCTCGTTCGACTTCGCCGTCTCGCAGATCCCCGGCTGGCACACGACGATCTTCCCGCCGTACTTCGTCGCCGGCGCCATCTTCTCTGGCTTCGCGATGGTGCAGACGCTGATGCTTCCGGCCCGCGCATGGCTCGGTCTGAAGGACATCGTCACCGTCAAGCACATCGAGAACATGAACAAGATCATCCTGCTCACCGGCAGCTTGGTCGGCTACGCCTACGCGATGGAGTTCTTCGTGGCCGCATACTCTGGAAATGAGTACGAAGGCTTCACCTTCCTGAACCGCATGGGCGGACCGTACTGGTGGGCTTACTGGATCATGGTCAGCTGCAACGTGCTCACGCCGCAGCTGTTCTGGTTCCGCAAGATCCGCACGTCGGTGGTGGCTTCGTTCATCCTCTCCATCTTCGTGAACATCGGTATGTGGTTCGAGCGCTTCGTCATCACCGTGACGTCGCTCCACCGCGACTCGCTCGTGTCGAGCTGGGATTACTTCGTGCCCGTGACGGAGGTGCTGTTCCTGCTCGGCACGTTCGGCCTGTTCTTCACCTTGTTCCTCCTGTTCGTGCGCTTCTTCCCGGTCATCGCGATGTCCGAGGTGAAGGGCGTGATGCCGCAAGCCAACCCGCACTGGGAAGGCTACGCGCAGGCGCACGGGCCCGATGACCACGCGCACGACGCAGCAGTGCCTGGAACGGAGGTCCACTAGTCATGACGACCACCAAGCTCTGGGGCGTCCTCGCCCAGTACGAAAATCCGTCCACGCTGTTTCACGCCTGCGAAAAGGTCCGTGATGCGGGCTATCAGGCCTGGGACGCGTGCACGCCATTCCCGGTGCACGGCCTCGACAAGGCGATGGGCGTGAAGAACACGATCCTTCCCTGGATCGTCCTGGTCGTCGGGATCGGCGGCAGCGCGTTCATGCTGTGGTTCCAGATCTACTCGATGGGCGATCTGTACCCGTTCATCGTCGGCGGCAAGCCGCTCTTCTCGATGCCGGCGTTCGTGCCGGTCTGGTACGAGATCACGGTCCTCTCGGCCTGCCTCACGGCGTTCTTCGGCAACTGGATTCTCAACGGACTGCCCCGCCCGCACCACCCGGCTTTCCAGTCGAAGGCGTTCGAGCGGGTCACCGACGACAAGTTCTTCATCATGGTCGAGGCGACCGACGCCAAGTTCGACCGTGAGAGGACGAAGGCCTTGCTCCGTGCGACCGGCGCCACCCTGGTCGAGGAGCTGGAGGACTGATGCGCGCCCATAGTTTGATGCTCATTTCGACCCTCGTGGGCGCCCTCGCGGGCTGCCGCGGACAGGAATCGAAAGTTCCGCCGATTCACCTGATCCTGAACATGGACACCCAGGAGAAGGGCAAGGCGTACCGCGAGGACACGAGCGACGTGTTTGCCGACGGACGCGTCATGCGGGCGCCGGTCCCGGGCACGGTCGCGATCGGTCAGCTCGGCGAGAGTGATCGCCTCGAGGCCGGCCTCGAGGACGACGGCCAGGTCACGCTGAAGTTCCCCGACGAGGTGAAGGTCGGCGGCGCTCTGCCGGCCACGCTCGCTGCCCGTGGCCAGCTTCGCTACAACATCTATTGCACGCCGTGCCACGGCTCCGATCTCGATGGCAAAGGCGTGATGACGCAGACCGGGTACGACAGCAACCCGCGCCTGATCATCCCGCCGCCCTCGTTCCATTCGACGCGCCTGAAGAACATGCCCGTCGGGCAGATCTACGTCGCGATCAAGAACGGCGTGAACGGCGGCAACATGCCGTCCTACGCCGCGCAGATCCCGCTGATGGATCGCTGGGCGATCATCGCGTACGTCCGCCAGCAGCAGAAGGCGAAGGACGCCACGGTCGAGCCCGAGGGCGGCAAGATCATGGTCGTCGCAGCAGCCGACGTCGCGTCGGTCGACCACGGCTCGCAGCTGTACGAGGCCAAGGGCTGCGCGGCTTGCCACACGCTCGATGGCAACCGGCTGGTCGGCCCGAGCTTCAAGGGACTGTTCGGGAAGATGGAGAACACGACCGAGGGCGAGACGATGGTCGACATGGCGTACCTGCATGAGTCCATCCGTGAGCCCGCGGCGAAGATCGTCATGGGTTATCCGCCGGCGATGCCGAAGCTCCCGTTGACCGATATCGAGGTCGACAGCCTGGCGATGTTCATCGAAAGCCAGAAGTGAGGAAGTCGTGAGCAGCCACTCAACTATCACCAAGCCCACCGACATCACCGTCCCGGCGGGGAGCTGGTTCGCCAAGCTGCCCATGCTCGGCGGCGCGCTCGGCCTCATCGGCCTGGGTGCGGTCCTCGCGCTCGGCTCCGGCGAGCACGGCGATCGCGCCATGTTCAGCTACCTCTGGGCCTTCATCATCATGCTCTCGCTCGTGCTCGGCGCGCTTGGCTGGGTGCTGATCGAGCACGCGGTCCGCGCGCAATGGTCCGGCGTTCTGCGCCGCATCGGCGAGACGATGATCGCGACCCTCCCGCTGTTCGCGCTGCTGTTCATCCCGATCGCCACGCTCGGCATGCACGCGCTCTATCCCTGGACCCACGAGACCGACGAGGTGCTGGAGGCCAAGCGCTGGTTCCTGACCGTGCCCTTCTGGCTCGGCCGCTCGGTGTTCTATCTGGTGGTCTGGTCGTTGATGGGCACGATCTTCCACCGCCTGTCGGTGCGTCAGGACAGCCTGGGCAACAACCTCGCGGAGCGCGATCGCATCAGCCACACCCTGCGCTGGATGGCGGCGGGCGGAATCTTCGTCTGGGCGCTCACGCTGAGCTTCGGCGCGATCGACTGGGTGATGTCACTCATGCCGCACTGGTACTCGACGATCTTCGGCGTCTACTTCTTCGCGGCCTCGATCCTCTCGTTCTTTGCCTTCACCACGCTGATCGCGATGGCGATGCAGAACGCGGGCATGCTCAAGAGCGCGATCACCACCGAGCACTATCACGACCTCGGTAAGTACGTTTTTGGCTTCACGATCTTCTGGGCGTACATCGCGTTCTCGCAGTTCATCCTGATCTGGTACGCGAACATCCCGGAAGAGACGGAGTTCTTCCTCATCCGCGTCGAGGGCGGCTGGGCCCCCATCAGCTACGCGCTGCCGCTGGTGCACTTCTTCATCCCGTTCTTCTATCTCCTTTCCCGCAACGTGAAGCGTCACCGCGTGGGCCTCGCGCTCGGATGCATCTGGACCCTCGTGATGCACTGCCTGGACATGTACTGGATCATCATGCCGAACTTCGGCGCGCACGGCGGTGAGTCGCACTTCGCGCCCGCGCTGAGCGACTTCGTCGCGCTGATCGGCATGGGCGGCGCGTTCCTGGCGGTGTTCGGCATCTTCCTGAAGAAGAGCGCCGTGGTGTGCATCAACGATCCTCGCCTCGACGAGTCGCTGGTCCACGAGAACTACTGAAGCTTCTTCGCCGCGCGCACTGCGGCCACCGGATCGATGTAACCCGCGCCGTCACGCGTCGTCGTGACGTCGTCTCGCGCGGTCTTGAGCATGATCTCTTCGATCTTGTCCGGCGTGATCTTCGGGTTGGCGCGTACCATCAGCGCGGCGACGCCCGCCGTGAACGGCGCGGCGAAGGAGGTCCCGTCGATGTCCACCGGGCGCGGCTTCGGTCCGCTGTTTCCACCCGGCGCGCCCACCGGCATGCGCTCGCCCGGGGCGGCGATGTTCGCGCCGGAGCTCGAGAAGCCCGCCACGCGATCATCGCCAGTGTCCTTTGGATCGCGGATATCGGAGGCCCCCACCATGATGATCCCCGGCGTGCCGGCGATGACGGAGCGATCGGCTCCCGGCACGGTGGAGGGCCCTTCGAACGCGTTGCCGGACGCGGCGAACATCAGCACACCGCGCTTTCGCGCGTCCGCGACGTCGGTCGCGAGCGAAGCGCGGGCCGCGTCGAGCCGCTCCTTGCCCGGGCCGGTGGTCGCGGCGCGGGTGACGCTGCGGATGATGTCGTCACGAAACTCGTCCTTGTCTGCGCTGCGCGTGACGTCGAGCGGCGCGAGGCCCTCCGTCTTTCGGAGCGCGTTGTTCTCCTTCACCAGCAGTGCGTCGTTGCCGCGCATGATCGCTGGGTCAGCGATGCTGGTACCGACGCCGATCGCATCCAACCCCTGCGAGAGCGTCGCGATCGTGGTCTGCCGGTCGCCGGTGAGCTGCCGGACCTCCGCCCCGATGGTGCGGATGTGACCCTCCATCTTTCCGATCCCGAGCTCCACCGAGGCCGCGATGGGCAGATCGCCGATGCTCGCGGCCCACAGCCGGTTGTCGGCCGGCGGTTCGGATGGCTTGGACACGGGCGCAGGCAGCTCCACGCTGGCGTTCCTCGCCATCCCGATCGGGCCGGCGATGCTGCGCGCGACCGCAGGGCCGTGATCGGTGTTGGTGCGCTCACCCATCGCGACGACGCGGACGCCGGTGGCTTCGACCGGGAGCTTCTCCTTCGTGAGCTGCCGGCGAAGGTCGTTGGTGTATACCGTCATCGGATGATTCGACGCCGGGGCAGCGAGCGCATCGAGCGCGACGCGCGCGCGACGCTGCCCATCACCCGCGGCGGGCGGGGCGGCGCGGGGTGCGACCGGGACGGGGCGCGGGGTGCTCGGCAGTTCACGCGGCCCCGCGGCGGGCATCTTCGGGGCTTCGAAAAAAGCGGGCGGCGGAGCGAAGGACAACTGGATCGAAGTCATGCCTCCGATCAGAGCAGCCGACGTACCGATCTGATCTCGCAGCGAAATGCGCGTCGGAGTTTCCGAGTAGGAAACCGCGCTTTCCGAGTGGGAAAATGATCTACGTCGACGCCGACGCCTGCCCCGTGAAGGACGAGGTCTATCGCGTCGCGACGCGGCTCTCCGTCGCCGTGACGGTCGTCGCCAATACGCGGATGCGCGTCCCCGCGAACCGGATGCGCGTCCCCGCGAACCGGATGCGCCTCCCCGCCAACGTCGAAGCGGTGGTGGTCGGCTCGGCGCTCGACGCGGCCGACGACTGGATCGCCGCGCGCACCGGTCCGGGCGACGTGGTCATCACCGCCGACATCCTGCTCGCGGCGCGCTGCATCGCTTCCGGCGCGAAGGTGGTGCCACCGGACGGTCGCCCGCTCGATGCAGAGAGCATCGGCGACGCGGTGGCGACGCGGGCGCTGATGGCGGATCTGCGCGAGCAGGGTCTGGCGGGCGGAGGACCGGCGCCGTTCTCGCCGAAGGATCGATCGCGGTTTCTGCAGGCGCTGGATCGCGCGCTGCGGCCCTGAGCGCGCCGATTCAGCTTGGCATCGCGCCGATTCGGCGTGATGGCGGGCGCGAGGTCGTTTGTTCGCGCTGGCTCACGTCCTGCACTGCATCGACGCATGAAACTGCGCCCCTCTTTGACCCTCCCACTCCTCTTGCTGTCGGCGAGCTGTAGCAAGTCGCCAGACCCGTGCACCACCGCCGATTGCATCAACCTCTTCCCCGACGCGGCGATCATCATCGACAACGAGGACGCCGCCGCGAGCGCGAGCCACGACGACGCCGCTCTTGCCGCAGACAACGACGACGCCGCTTCGGCGGGCGACCACGACGCCGCTTCGGCGGGCAACGACGACGCCACGCCCGTCGAGTATCCCGACGCCACCATCGCGATGACCGCGTGCGAGCAGCTGAACACCCGCTGCACGAGCCTCAACGTCACCGAGGCTGCCGCGTGCCAGCAGATCACCGCTGACTTCGTCGCCGGTCGCAACGCCGAGACCTACTGCCAGGGCTGGCTCGACTCGTTCTCGAACATCGAGTCCGAGCCCGAGGCGCGCGATCCGAGCTGCGCGCTCGCCGCCAACGGCGCCGCCTGCGGCGTGAACAGCGAGTGCTGCTCGAACCTGTGCCACACCGGCATCGGACAGTGCACCTGCGGCGTCGGTGGCAACGCCGCGGACTCGCTCACCTGGACCGATTGCGAGCGGGAGCGCGACTGCTGCGAGGGGCTGGTGTGTCGCGTCCGTGCAGGGACCAGCAGCAACCGCGCGGCGCGGTACTGTTCGCCGCCGGCTTAATCCGCACTAATCCTGTGCTGAGCGGATGCGAACCGCCTTCGGCTTCGGCATGATGCCCGCCATGGAAGTCAAAGGCGCCTCCGGCACGCAAGCGATCGTCACCCCAGCGACCTTTTCGCCGGGCGACTCGTTCAAGATCGCCGAGCTCCTCTCTCGCAGTCGGGCAGCACCGCGCGAGCGCGCGATGGACACAAGCAGCAGCCGATCGCGCCGCCGGGCGCGTTCAACGAGCTCGTCGTGACGGCGCTGTCGCCCTCGGGCCTGCGCACGCAGAACCGCTACACGATCGACGAGAACGGCTTGCTCGCCGCCGGCGCCGGCCGCCCGCTCGGCCACGTGCCGTACGAGGTCGCGCTGATCGCCGCCGACGGATCGAAGTACAGCGCGGTCGTCGACATCACGCCGAGCAAGGTGAAGATGTCGCACTCGGGCTACGAGCTGCTGACCCACTTGAAGCTCCAGAAGGAGCTCCCGCCACCGCCCGACGCGATCCAGGTGCCCGAGCTCTTGCTCTCGCAGTCGGGCCAGATCGCGCTCGCCCGCGACGTTCACAAGCAGCTCCCGCTCATCCCCGGCAGCGCCGCTAACTATACCGAGCTCACTGTGACCGGACTTTCGCCCTCCGGGACGCGCTTCACGAGCTCATTCCCGATCGGTGACGACGGCAAGCTCCAGTGGAAGAACGGCCAGCCGCTCGGCCACGTCCCGTACGAGCTCACGCTGAAGGACGAGCGCGGCAACCTCTTCCGCGCCCGCGTCGATATCACGCCGGGCAAGATCGGCATCTCGCACTCGGGCTACGAGGAGCTGAAGAACCTGCGCTTCGAGCGGGTCATCCCGTCGGCCCCTGCGGATAGCGAGGGCGTACGGAACTTCATGTCGCAGGCGCCGGTGCAGGAGAAGATGTCGCCGCTCTCCGCGTTCTGGAACAAGTGAGCATCGTCGGCTTTCGCGAGCTGCGCGAAGCCATCCTGGACTACGAGGGCGCTCGTCTCTACGACGAGGTGCTCGATCCCTGGATCCCGAAGGCGAAGATCGCGATGGCCGCGCTCGCGCACCTCGCGCCGGCTGCGGCTATGAGCCTGCGCGCCGACGCGATTCGCGACAGCCTCTGGAACCTGTTTGCGCTCTCGGTCGTGATTGATCACCTGATCGATGCTCAAGAGCTCGCGCGGTTCATGGAAGCGATCGGCGCTTCGCGTATCCGAGAGTCGGCGTTCCACCCGTTCTGGCACGAGATCGTCGAGGTGGAAGAAGCGACGAATCAGGCGCAACCGCCGGCGATCCTGCGCGAGGTGTGGCCGGGCTTCGTCCTCGGTGACTTGATGCTGGTTCGCGCGGGCGTCCGGGTCTCGGCGGGCTCCGATCATCTGACGAAGGCCATCGCCGAGCGCTCGACGATCTATTTCACGAACTATCGCGCGGCACGCCCGGCGTCGGATCTATCCCACGGCTGGGGCCACAACTCACGATGGCGGACGTCATTCCGGCGAGACTATGCAGCGCCCGCCGCATTTCACTACCACGTCGACGGGAAGCTCTCGGGAAACGATCCGCTGCCCGATGACTCGCGGTACGCGGAGCTGACGCGCGAAGCGTGGATCGAGCTCGTCCGTCATCGCTGCTTCGTGCGCTGCGCGAAGCCGCATGACGATCTGTGGCCCTACGATCTCGGCTATGTCGAGCCGCGCGGTCGAGTTTGACAGCGGCATCGGTGAGCTGAGCCTCCTCACGTCCGGGTGCCTGAACATCACGCTCGACAACAACGGCCTCCCACACACTGGCGCGACTGCGAGCGGCGACGTGACTCTCATCCGCGAAGGCGTGTCGTTCGTCATGGAGCAGCCGCTCGGCATCTCGGTCACGGACGACTCGAGCCACGACAGCGTCGACATCGCGCTCTCGCTGGCGTTCGTCGGACAAAAGGGCCTGCTCTATGTCGTGGAAGGCCGGGTCGATCTGTTCGCGAAGCGGATCGAAGATCAAACGATCGCGGAGCTCGAGGTGCACAACGGTGGGCCCGCCGGCGCGTTGTTCGGGGACGGGACGGACGTGCGCGAGCCGGAGAACTTCAACCGCGACGCCGTGACCTTCGTGGTGAGCGCAACGACCAAGCGAGAGGGCGTGGCTTTCGAGACCGACGATGCGACGCTCGATCTCGTCGCCGACGACACCCGCGACAAGGTCCGCCTGAACGGCCACCTGACGTTCGAGGTGACGCGCTAAACCGCGGTGCGGAACCACTGGTCGGCGCTCGTCGCGACGTGACCGTCCTTGAACGTCACGCCGGCGCGCGCGGTGATCACGTTGCCCTTCGCGTCGCGCTCGTTCGCCGCGGCGCCGTCGACCTCGATGCGATTCAGCACGTCGCGCGCCGGGCGGAGCTGGCCGCTCGCGTCGAGCAGCTTCAGCTCGGTGGCCGCCTTGCTCCCCGGCGCGGTGAGATCGATGTAGCGCTTGCCGGTCTTCGCGTCGGTCTTGATCTCGCTGGCGAAGTCGCGCGCCAGATCGTCGTAACCGTCCTTCCGCACACCGTTGTGATCGCCGTACACGTCGTCACCGTCGACCACGCCGTTCTTCACGATGCCGTCGCCGGCGCGATCGCGGACCAGCCACGCCTCGTTCGCGTTGAGGCCGCCGCTCGTCTTCTGGACCCCGCCCTTCTCCTTGAAGCCATTGAGATCGATGCTGAACCCGTGCTTGCTGTCGAGCTTGGCGTCCTTGCCGTCGAGCGCGATCTTGATCGGGGAGTGGAGCTCGGTGCCGGCCACGTCGTAGGTCTGGCCGCCGATCTCGAGCTGGCCGCCCGCGCTGCGATCGATGCGTCCGCCCTTGTGGTCGCCGACGTTGAGCGAGGTGTTGGTGATGATCTCGTTCTTGGTGTTGAGCGTCGCGACCAGGTTGCCGTCCTCGCCGATCACCAGCGACTTTTTCTTCGGCACCTTCTTCGAGAGCATCTTCTTCACTTCCGGATCGTTGCTCTCGAGGAGCGCGCGCAGCTTGCCCTGGTCCTCCTCGGAGAGCGTGCCGTTGGTGAAGGTCTTCTTCTGCTTCTTGTTCGGGTTCGTGGCGGCCTCGAGCAGCTGCTTCAAACCGCCGCGCACGGTGCCGTCGCTGCGCCCGAACTGCACGATGTCGCCGACGATGAACACCTTCTTCGCCGCGGCCGGAGGCTCGCAATCGACCGGCGGAGGCGTCTCGCAATCGACGGGGGGAGGCGTCCCGCAATCCACCGGCGGCGTCACGGTCGGCGTCACCACCGGCGGCGGCGTCCCGCAATCCACCGGCGGCGGCGTCGGGCAGGCCTCGAACAGCGCCTTCACGAAGAACGAGGCGAAGTCGAACCCACCGTTCTTGCAGTGCCCGCGCATCGCCGAGAGATCCGGCGCGCAGCCATTCCCGTTGCCCGTGATGTTCGGCATGCCCCGCCCGCTGCTGTCGCACGGGCCGTTCGGGCGCTGGGTCCCCTGCCCGGAGACGCGCTCGTAGCGCGACCGACCACCATCCTGCTGCTGCTGCATGATCGCCCGCGCGGCCGCGACGATCGCGGCGAACAGGTTCTGAAAGCCAGCGGTGTCTGCCGGGCTGTAACAAGCCAAGGCATTCGAGGAGTTGAGGGCGTCGGGGCGGATGTTCATGAAGAGATGTTCGGCCACGCGCGGCCAAAGTGCTCTTACTCGCGGAGTCAGCATATGCTCGGCCCCATGAGACGCGCCCTCATCCTCGCCCTGCTCGTGGCCGGCTGTGAGGACGACATCCTCGGCGGTCAGGACGCCACCGTGCTCAACCCCGACGCGACGATCGTGAACCTCGTCGACACCGGCGCTGCCGACGCGCACGAGGCCGGCCCCCCGCCGCTCGAAGACGACGCCGGCGTCATCATCGACGCCAGCGCTGGCCTCGACGCCCTCGTCAGCATCGACGCGACAACCATCGCGGACGACGCCGCCGCGATGCCGAACGACGACGCGAGCGCGCCCTCCGATGCCGGCCTCGCATCGACGTGCGACGGAGGCGGCGCGTCGTCGAGCCGCAACACCAGCAACTCGAGCGAGCAGTTCAGCGGCTCGGGCCCGCCGTCGGTCATCGGCGAGCTGGTCATCACCAGCACCGGCGGCCAGGAGCTGCGCCTCCCCGTCCCCACCGACGCCGGCGGCACGTGGGTCATCGACGCGCCACTGTTCTGCGGCGCGCAGACGCTGCTCGCGACGTTCCCGGGCGTGATCTGCCCGGAGACGATCACCGTGTTCCGCAGCGGGTGCCGCACGCCGGACATCCAGATCACGTTGTCGTGGGACGCGATCGGCCTCGACTTCGAGCTGCATCTCATCCGCCCGGGCGGCCGCATCAACGACAACGCCAGCGACTGCACGTGGACCTCGTGCATCTCGTCGTCGCCGGACTGGGGCGTCAGCGGCGACCCCACCGACAACCCGACCAAGGACGTCGACAACACCGGCACCTTTGGCCCCGAGAACATCTATCTCTCGTTCCCGGAGGCCGGCCTCTACACCGTGATGGTCGAGCACTGGGGCGGCGGTGGGCCGGACGCGGATGGCGAGGTCGGAATCCTGCTCGCCGGCGCGCCGCAGGTCCTCGTCCCGATCACCAATCTGCAGTCGCGATTCGCGCAGGCGATCGCGACGATCGACTGGGCCACCAAGACCATCACGCCGCTGACCATGACCTACGATTGCAACGCCAACTGGTCCGGCGGCTGCCGCGATCCGATCCCTTGAAGACAGAAATATTGCTCCCGGATCCGCGGACACCTATCCTCCGCATATGAACAAGAGATGGTTGCGAGATCAGCTCGCCGCGCGCATCCGCGAGTCCGCCGAATCCGCCGAGCGCGAGCGCGACAGCGCGGCGATCGAGGCGCGGGACGGCGCGACGCCCGCCGAGAAGCGCGAGGATGCGCGGGTCGCGATCGAGTACGCGAGCCTGGCGAAGGGTCAGTCGATGCGCGCCGAGCGTGCGCGCACCGATCTGGGCGCGCTGGAGCGGTTCGATCCGCCGCCGCTGCGCAAAGGAGCGCCGATCGCCGTGGGCTCGGTCGTCGAGGTCGAAGGCGAAGAGGACGCGCGCACGTTCTTTCTCGCGCCCGTCGGAGCCGGCATCGAGCTCTCGGGACCCGGAGGCGACGGCTTCCTGTCGGTGGTCACGCCGGCCTCGCCGTTCGGACGCGCCGTCATGGGACGAAAGGTCGGCGATAGTATCGAGGTTGAAGTGAAGGGCACTGCCAAGGAGTGGACCATCACTTACGCGTGCTAGCGAGACCGGGATGCTCGGCGCTGAGATCGCCGCGGCTCATGGCGCGCAGAGCGCCGCCGCGGTGACCGTACGAGACCGCGAGCATCATGCCGGCGGCGGCGAGCACGTTGGCGATGACGATGCGCGCGATCCCCAGCTCGGCGATCACGCCGGGCATCAGCACGCCCGCGGCGCCGAAGAACATCACGTTGACGACAAAGACCGCCAGGACGGCGGTCAGCGGCCGCTTGTTGTGGAGCTTCAACGCCTGATCGATCAGCGCGACGGCCAAGCCCACCGCGGCGAAGCCGAGGAAATGCACGATGCCGTTGAGCGCGACCATGTCATATCGGATCGGCAGAGCGGCGTGAGCGTCGGCGCCGAGGAACATCACGCTTCCCAGCATCGATGGCGTGTGGAGCGGACGGCCCTGGATCACGTCGAAGAAGAGGAAGAAGATCGCGACGATCGATCCCCCGACCGCGCCTGAAAAGAACGCGTCGTACAAGATATCTGCGGTGCGTGCGCGCTCGGGCGTCGTGTGTTCCTTGGTCATGGTCAGCCCATGATGTGCACGGACATATCCGCTCGAAACGACTGCGTTTAGCCGAGAAATGTCGTGGAATTTTGCACCACGTTCGGCAGAAGCGTCCCGGGCCAGTCGACTCAGTACTTCACGTCGGGAAACGGCGGGCCCGGCTTCGCGAACAAGTATCCCTGGAGATAGTCGCAGCCCATGCTCGCGACGACGTCGCGCTCGGCCGCGGTCTCGATGCCTTCGGCGACGACCAGGATGTCGAGGTCGTGCGCGAGCGCGGTCATCTTCTCGACGATCTTGCGCCGGAGCGGGTCGGCGTCGATCCCGCGGATGAGCCCCATGTCGATCTTCACGAGGTCGGGCTCGACGTTGGCGAAGCTGTTGAGACCGGCGTAGCCGGCGCCGAGATCGTCGATCGCCGTGCGGAACCCGAGATCGCGCAGCGCGCGCATGCGAGCCCGCACGTCCTTCACGTCGTCGAGGGACGCGCGCTCGGTGATCTCGAGGACAACGCGCGAGGCGACCTTGGAGAGCTGGGAGCCCGGCGAGAACAGCGTGTCGTCGAGCAGATCGAAGGAGTGCAGGTTCACGAAGAACACCGCCTCGCCGGGGTGCTCGATGATCGTCCCCGCGACCTTGTTGCGGATGACCCGCCCGAGGAGGTGCAGGCGATCGAGCCTCTCGGCCGCGTCGAGGATCGCGCCAGGGTGAGGCAGCATCGGCTCGCCCGAACGCAGCAGAGCCTCGTAGCCGAAGATCCGGCGACCGCCGTACGCGATGATCGGCTGGTAGGCCATCGACAGCGACTCGATCGCGCGCGCGAAGGTCGCCTCGAGTCCCGCGCGATCACCGACCAGCTTCTTTTGTGCGCCGAGGAGCTCCAGAGCCTCGCGCTTGAGCGCCGCGAGCTTGCGCAGGCGCACCGCCTCCTCGACGAGCTGCAGCAGCTCCTCGGTCGCGAAGGGCTTCGAGAGGTATCGCAGCGCCCCGTACTCGATCGCGCGCATGGCCGACTGCAGCGTGGGGTTGCCGGTCATCAAGATCACCGGCACGTCGAGGTCGCGCTCGCGCACGGCGCGCAGCAGCTGCAGGCCGTCCATCCCCGGCATCTGGATGTCGCTGACGATGACGTCGAAGCGGTTGGCGATACGCTCGACGGCCTCGGCGCCGTCGCTGGCCGACTCCACCTCGTAGCCCTCTCCTTCGAAGATCCGCAGACAGAAGCGCCGGATTCCTTCGTCATCGTCGACGATGAGTATCCGTCCCCGTCCCGTCCCGACCGTCTGTGCCACGGGCGAAGCATATTCCCGGACGTAACCGCGATCTAGGGCCGGGCGGGCTCGATCTCCTTCAGATGCGCCCGGATATCCGCGGACATGCACTCGCTCACAGAGCTCAGATTGAGAAAGCCGCCCTTTCGGCCGAGCTCCTTTTTGAGAATCGGCGCGGCGCGCTCGTCGTGGAGGGCGATGAGGCGCTCTACGTACCACTTTCGTGCGGTGCAGGGCTGTCCCCCGCCGGTGCGCAGCTCCTCGCCGAGCCAGGTCAGGACGTCGAGCTCGTCGAGCTCACCCATGCGTTCGAGCGCAGAGTAAGCGGTCTTCCTGATGACCGGACGCTTGGCGGTCTTCGCCAGCGCGGTGAGGAACGTCGTCGAGCGCTCGTCGGCCGCGGCGGTGTACATCGCGACGTACGCCTCGGCCTGCTTGCTGTCGGTGTCGACCTCCGCGCGCACCGCGTTCACCACCACGGGGTCTGCGGTGAGCGCGCGATCGAGCTCCACGGCGCGGGTGATCGAGGCCAGCGCGGTGTCGGGCCGGTCCTCCGCGCGCGCGATGGAGGCCTGGAGGAGGTGGGCCCGCGCGTCCTCGGGGTTCTTGGCGAGCGCTTGCTGGACGATCGCGCGAGCGGCGGGCAGATCACCGCGCGCCATCGCCTCCTCGCCGCTCGCGGTGAGCGGGGGGCTCGATCCACCGGACATCATCGCCAAGATGACCACGCCGAGCGCCGCCACCCCCCCTGCCATCCAGCGCCAGGGCAGCGGACTTCGCGGTGGTCGCGGGCCGCGTGTGGGCGTGCCTCCGCTCTTCACCAGCGCGATCGCCTCGCGGAATTCCTCCGCGGTCTGGAACCGCGCGTCGCGCTTCTTGGCCAGCGCGCGCGAGACCAGCGCATCGAGCTTCGGCGTCGAGAGCGGCGGCGGGGTCGCGGTGAGGTGCTTGGTCAAGATCTCGACCGACGACGCGCCCTCGAACGGCGCGCGTCCCGCGAGGAGCTCGTAGAGCAGTACGCCTACGCTGTAGAGGTCCGATCGCGCGTCGACGAGCTCGGCGGTCGCCTGTTCGGGCGACATGTACCGTGGTGTGCCGACCACCATGCCCATCTGCGTGAGCTGCGCCCCATCGCTGCCCTCGCGCGCGGTGATCTTCGCGATGCCGAAGTCGACCAGCTTCACGCTGAAGCCCGGCCCGCCGCTGGCGAGCATGATGTTGCCCGGCTTGATGTCGCGGTGGACGACGTCGTGGCTGTGCGCGTGACCGAGCGCCTCGAGGATCTGATCCACCAGATCGAGCGCTTGATCGACGGTCACCCGGCCCTCCACCTTGAGGTGCTCGGAGAGCGCCTTGCCCTCGACGAGCTCCATCACCATGAACAGCGCGCCGTCGGGGGCCTTGCCGAAGTCGGTGACGCGCACGATCCGCGCGTGATCGAGGCGCGCCGCCGACTTCGCCTCGCGCTCGAAGCGCTCCGACACCGAGGCGTCGGAGGAGAACTCGGGGCGCAGCAGCTTCAGCGCGAGCTGCTTCGACATCATGGTGTGCTCGACCCGGTAGACCGTCCCCATCCCGCCCGCGCCGAGATGGCCGATCACCCGGTAGCGCTCGCCGACGATGCTGCCCGCGGGCAGCGGTAGGACCGCCGTGGCCTCCATGCGCGCCCTCGTTAGCACAACCCGAGACGGTTGGCCCTCGCCGACTCGCATGGTAGCGGCGTTCGACATGACCATCGATGTGAAGACCGAGACCTCCGGCGGCTCGCGCCACACCATCCAGATCGACGCGCACACGCTGCACACCGATCTCGCCGTGGCCGCCACTGCTCCGGGCCCGCACGACTACTTCGACGCTGCGCTGGCCGCGTGCAAGGCGCTCACCGCGGTGACGTACGCGCGCCACAAGAAGTTCGCGCTCGACAAGATCCACGTCCACATCGAGCGCGACGACTCGAAGGAAAAAGAGGGCACCTATGTGCTCAAGCTGAACATCGAGTACGAGGGCGCCCTCACCGCCGCAGAGAAGCAGCGGGTCCACGAGGTGCTGACCAAGTGTCCCGTGCACAAGCTGATGACCACCACCGAGATCGATATCCAGACCGCGCCGTTGCCGGCATGATGTCCGCGATGCGCGCCCTCATCGTGACAGCGCTCCTCGCGTCCTGCGCGCAGGAGATCGTCATCGACGATCGCGACGCGCTGGTCCCCACCGACGTCGGGCCGCGCGACGCGGGGCCGGGGCCGACGATGAGCTGGCACATCTACGACGTGATGCTCAGCGATCGGCTGCGAGCGGTGCACGGGACCGCGTCGGACGACGTCTGGGCGGTCGGCGAGCGCGGCGTGGTGCTCCACTTCGATGGCCGCACCTGGACGCGCGTGAACGTCGGGCTGCTCGACGAGCTGTACGACGTGTTCGCGGTGTCGCGCGACGACGTCTGGGTGGTCGGCGAGAACAGCGCCATCGCGCACCTCGTCGATCGCGTCTGGACGCCCGTCCGCGGTGTGGTGCCCTCGGGGACACGCTTGATCGGCGTGACCGCGAACGGCCCGAGCGATGTCTGGGTGCTCCCCGAGGGCCCGATCGACGTCGGCGCCACGGTCTCGGAGCACGCCGCGGTCCACTTCGACGGGATGCGCTGGTCGACGATCGCGCGCCCGGATCCGGGGAGCTACGAGAAGTCGATGATCCTGCTCTCGAGCTCGGGGGTGATCGTGCACGACTCCGATCTCCAGCTCCGCGCCGGGAATGACTGGATCAACATCGATCCGCCGGTGCGCGAGTCGGGCCTCGGATTCGAGGACGCCGCGTTCGACGCGCAGGGCCGCGTCTGGCTGCTGGCATCGGAGATCTCGCCGAGCCGTGCCCGGGTGTTTCGTTTCCAGACGGGGAGCTGGAGCGAGCTCGATGGGCCGGGCCTCGTCGGCGGCCTCTTCAGCACCGATCTGGTGAGCATCCAGGCCGATGGCGAGCAGGCGTGGGCGGTCGGCGAGATGGCCCAGCTCAGCCACTTCGATGGGCAGTCGTGGCAGGTGGCGATCCCGCAAACCATCGCGGGTCCCAAGCTGCTCTCGGTGTTCCTGGCGGACGGACGGGTGTTCGCGGTGGGCGCGCGCGGCGCGGTCGTGTGCGCGGGCTGCCCTTGAGTTAGTTCGAGGCGAGGTGACCCGACTCGACCATCGCGCAGCGGCGATCGAGCTCGAAGAGGCCCGCGCGGATGTTCTGCTCGAAGTCCGCGAGCGGCTCACCGGTCTGGGTCGAGGCGGCCATGAGCTGCTGCGAGAGCTCGTTCTTCTGCGTGATCAGGGCGCCGTCGCCGCTCTCGCGGACGCGGGCATCGAGCATCTGCAGCGTGCGGCGGGCGTCGCTGACGAACGCCTCCCGCGCGAGCTCGGCGCGGGCGATGGCGTTCTCGCGCTGCTGCACGGCGAACTCGTCGGCGACAGCGTTCTCGGGAGCGCGAACGGTGGCGCAGGCAAAGCTGGTCGAGAGGGCGAGGGCAGCGAAGAGTAGGCGCATGATAGTGTGCTTTGCAGTCCTGGGGCCAACCGTATACCACCGAAATTACTCGCTAGAGCGTGGCAGCTTGTCCCGCTCAGTGCGTCCGTGGCTCACGGGAGCGCGGCGAGGACCTGGTTTGCCGTGGTGTGCTCACCGGCGCCGTGGCGATCGAGGACCTTGGTGTCTGGGAGCGACGGCGACGCGCTCCATGGCGCGCGGGTTAGCATGGATGGGCGGACATGGAATTGCCCAGGTCCGTGTTCTAATGCGTCCGGCATGAAGTGCCCCTACTGCGCCGAGGAGATCCAGGACGCGGCGATCCTCTGCCGCTTCTGCGGGGCGACCAAGCGAGGCGCGGAGTGGACCGCGCCCGTGAGAGCGGCGCCTTCGCGCCCGAAGCTCTCGATGACCGCCATGACGATGAAGTCGGCGGCGTTCTTCTACTTCGCTTCGGCGGTGCTCGAGGTCTTCAACGTCACGTCGCCCGTGCCGCTCTTCGGTGACGTGCGCGACGGCGCAGCGGCGGTGACCTTCCACCTCGCGTACGTCGCGCTGTTCATCGTCGTCGGCATCGGCCTGTGGGTGCCCAAGGCATGGGGTGCGATCGCGGTGTACGCGTCGACGATCTTCTACACGCTGGAAAAAGGCCTCTACGTGCTCGACGTGAAGGGACGCGAGGCCGAGATCACGAAAGCGATCCACGGACACAAGCAAGTGCTCGCGATCATCGGCAAGGGGTCGCTCATGCAGCTGGGCGCCACCACCGCGACGTTGCTCGTGGCGTGCTGGTGGGGCTTCGCGATCTACGTCTATTTTCAGCGTTCGTACTTCGTGACATCTTCCGCGCGGATCACTCCCTGAGATCGATCGACACGCGGCTGCCCTTCATCGAGAGCTTGTTGACCAGCACCTCGTCCGCGCCGGCGAGCTTGTTCCACGCGCCGAGCGCGCCGAAGCTGTCGAAGCCGACCTTCTTGCCGAAGTCGGCGAACGCCTTGTTCCAGACCACCGGGTCTTCCGAGCTGCCCATCTTGGTGACCATCGACGCAAAGGCCTCGGCCTTGCCGCGATCTTGCCTGTCGCGCTCGATGTCGCGGCCGAAGCGGATCGAATAGTCGCTCTTCACGCGGCGCTCGTTCTTGCTCATGTCGTTCATGTCGAAGCTGAAGGCGTCCTTCGTCTTCGCGTCCTTGTAGCGCGCGTAGAAGTCATCGGCCTCCTTGCGGTCGGCGGGCGAGGCCCAGGGGGCGGGTGACTTGTCGCCATTGCGCGCCTGCGCCGTCGCCGCGTACGCGCCGATCGCCTGCTCCTTGGTCGCGTGGCGCACGTTGTCGATGCCCTTCTCGGTGAAGAAGACCTCGACCTCCGTGTCCGTCGTTCCGTACGCCTTGCCGAGCGCCGACTCGAGCCCGCCCGCGGCCTTCTTCACGGTGGGGGCCTTCTCGGTCATGCCGAGGATCTGGCCCATGCGCTCCATCTCGGTGACGTCGGTGCGGCTGGTGAGCGCGTCGTGCTTCTTCGCGCTGATCTGGTAGAAGCGCTTGCCCTTCGGATCCTCGGTGGTCGCCACGTTGACCGCCTGGAACCTCATCTCCCGGCGATCGCCGTAGATCTGCTTGTCCGAGCGCTTCATCAGCGAAGTATCGGTCTGCTTCCGCGAGGTCTCGTCCTCGGTGATCTCGGTCGTGTCGCTGCGGAGCGCGGTCTGGAGATAGATCTTGTTGCCGCCCAGCGCGACGCTGCTCTCGCTCGAGGACGAGTCGATCCGGCTGTCGGTGCCGCTCTTGATACGGACGCCGCTGTCCTGGCCCTTCCGCGTGCGATCGGACATCTCCAGCGCGAGCTCGGGCCGGCCGCGGACCGCCTCCTCGTACGCGCGGTTCATCTCCGGCGTCGCCTTCGCGAAGTCGAAGCGCAGATCCAGCGCGCGGGTGCGATCGTGCTTCTCCTCGGTCCTGGCCTCGACGCGGATGTTGGCGCCGACCTTGCCCCTGACCTGTGAGATCGATGCGATCGGGCCGGCCTTTGCCAGAAGACCGGTGGGATCGACCGTGAGACCGACGGTGAGCCCCGCGGCGGTGCTGGTCTCGTTGACGTGTTTGGCCGCCATCTCGACCTGCACTTCTTTTCCTGCGAGACGCGAGACCTTCACGTCGAGATCCTCGACGCGCACGTGTTTCGCCGAGAGCTCCGCCTTCGCGGCGATGGTCACGCCCGGCACCGGCATGCTGCCACCGGTGATCGCCGCGTTCGCCTCGGCGGTGAGGTTGGCCGCGCCGTGGAAGTGATACTGCGAGCCCGGCGCCTGCGCGATGATGTCGTTCGCGCGGGTCGGCGGCTGGAGCGCGCCATCGCCGCGCGTGGTCGGCGCCACCGCATCGTACGAGACCTTGGCGTCGGCCTTCACGCCGAAGCCGAAGGTGCCGGTGCTGCCGAACGTGCCGGCCTTCGACGCGCCGAAGCTGGGATCGAGGTGCGCGTCGACGCGGGTCCAGCGGGCGTCCTTGCCTTCCTTGGCGAGGTCCGCGCTGGTGGCCTGCTTCAGCGGATCGAGCCCGCCGGCATCGACGACGGTCGTGTTCGCGCCCGCGCCGATCGTGAGGCCCGCGAGCGGATTGAAGGTCGCGTCGATCTCGTCGTCCGACTTGTACTCATTTTTGGTCACGGCGGGCTGCCCGCGCTGCTCGGCGAGCTTGGCGGCCGGACCGACGTCGCCGCGCACCATCGCGTCGTAGGCGCTGCGATCGGCGTCCTTCGAGAGGTCGAGGCTCACGCTGACGTCCTGCACCTTCTTGGTGTGGAGAGTATGAGTACCATTCATCGAGATACTCTTGCCGAATTTCGGGGTGACGGTGGCGCTGTCATCGCTGGTCTCGGTGAGCTTCAGGCTCGCCTTGACCAGGTCGCCTTCGCCGCGCTCGACCTTCAGATCCATCGCACCGACGCGCGAGGTGCCGGCCTTCAGATCCTTCGTGTCGAGCGTGGCGCCGACCGTGCCCTGCCCGCTCATCACGAACGTCGATCCCTTCGCCAGCGCGCGCGCCGTGTCGGCGTCGAGCGGGAGCTCCGGTGTGGTGGCGGCGGAAGGCGTGGTGAGCGTGAAGCTCTTCTGCTGCTGCGGGTGGAAGCCGAGGTGCTTCGACGTGACGGTCAGGTCCGCGGCGGTGCTGCCGCTCTCCTTCCGGATCTTGCCGTCGTCCTCGACCGTGCTCGCGCGATCCAGCGCGCCGCTGACGTCGCCGACCTTCACCGCCGCGTGCGCCTTGTCGGCGTCCTTGGTCTTCTCCGTCGCCACGCCCTGCTGGCGGCCGATCTCCATCGCGCCGCTCGCGTCGCCGGTGAGCAGCGCGTCGTAGGCCTGGCGGTGCGCGTCGTTGGTGAGATCGAGCTTCAGGCCGTCGAGCACGCGATCGCGCGCGTGGCTGGCATTTCCACCGAGGTCGGCCGAGCCGGCGTGGATCGTCGCCGCGCCGTTCTTCTCGTCGTGCAGGCTGGCGCTGACGGTCACCGCGTGCGGGCCGCTCTTCGTCACCTTCAGGTTCATGCTGTCGGCGCTCTTGATCTCGCCGGTGTTGGTCTTCTCGGCGGCGGCGAGCTTCATCTTGCCCGCGCCCTGGAGCGCGAACGCGGCGCCCTCGGGCAGCGCATCGGCGGACTTTGCGTCGAGCGGGAGCGCGAAGCTGCCCTCGGCCTTGGCCGGGACGGTGAAGGTGTAGCTGCGGTCCTTGTTCGCGTCGAAGCCGATCTTGGTGTCGCCGATCGCGCTCGAGAGGTTGGCCTTGCCGGTGAGCATCCCGATCTCGCTGCGATCACCGGTGGCCGGATCGACGCGCGTCTCGAGCGAGGCGGCGATGTCGCCCGACGCCGAGACCGGTCCGATCGTCGTCTTGCCCGAGAGCGATCCCTCGACCTTGGTGTTCTGCGCGAGCGTGTCGCTCGTGACGGTCACGCCATCCTTGCCCTTCTGCACGCCGGCCGCGTCGAAGCGCAGCAAGCGCTCGAAGCTCTCGCGGCCCGCCACGGTGTCGAGATCGAGCTCGACGCCGATCGACTTCGCCTGGGTCCTGCTCGCGCCACCCTTGATCTGGAGGCCGTTCTTGCCCGCGGCGATCGGCGCGGTGACGCCGCTGATCGCGTCGTCGTCGGCGAGCGCGAGGGTCGCGCGGACCTTGCTGCCCTCGAGGCGCTCGACGTCGAGCTTCGCAGTGCGACCCACGTGGGCCGCGTAGCTCTTCTGCTCGACGCCAGCGCTGAGGTGGCCGTTCAGCGAGAAGGTCGAGCCCTGCTCGAGCTTGCGGGCCGCGCCGGCCGACAGCGGCAGCGGGTTCGAGGCGAGCTTCGACGCGAGCTGCGCGACGTTCGGGCCGCGCGGATCGTAGGCGTAGGGACGGGTCTGCGAGAACGTGAGGCCGGCGTCGACGAACTCGTGCTTGCCGCTCTTGGCCGGACCGCCGAGCCGGATGGTGCCGCTGGTGGTGAGCCAGGCGTTCTTCTTCGGCGCGGTGATCGCGTCGAACGCCTTCTGTCGGTCGGTGAGGCTCCCGGCGTCCTTGATATGTAAGGGCGCATCGAACGTCGCGTGCGCGGGCACGCCGCCGTTACCGAGAGCGACGCGGGTCGAGAGACGGGTCGCGAGGGCGTCTTTCGGCTTGTTCATCAGCGCGGTGAGATCGGAAGGCCGGAGGGCCGGCTGCGCCGTGGGGATCGGCACCGGCGCGGGGGCCAGGGCGACCGAGGGTGCGGGTTGCTTGCTGAAGCCGTCACCCTCGACGGCCCCAACGGTCGCTGCGCGACCTGGCACGATCGTCGGCTCGCCGCTCGCGGGCTCGCCTTTCGCCGTCTTCTTGGCCGGGAGCGCGGGCAGCGGGGCGAGCGGCGCCGGGGTCACCGGCCGGGCGACCGGGGTCAGGGTCGGGAACGCGTAGAGTCCGTCGAGCTGAGCAACCATCGCGTCCGGATAGAGCACGGGCCACGCCACGCCCGCGCAGTCGTCCGTGCTAGGTTATTCGTGCTCCGGACCGGGGTTGGCGCCCGAGCTGTCGAGTGAACCTCACACCCCATGCGTCGCGCCCTCTGCATCGTTCTCGTGGCGGCCTGCGATCTGTCGGACCCGATCTCGTTTCGCTTCGACGGCGCCGCGAGCTGCGATCAGCTCGATGATGTCTCGCTCTGGGTCGACAGCACCTGCTCCCAGGGCCACTGCGAGGCCCGCTACACCCAGGAGCAGTGCGAGGCGACCATCGATCTCATGGGTCCGTGCGCCGCTCGCCTGGCCGGGCCGATCGACGGCGTGATGAGCGGCGGCGATCTCTCCTGCCGCCGCGGGCCGCTGCGCCCCGACGCGATCCTGTCGCTGGAGTGCGGGGCCTGCACGATGGACTTCTATTCGCAGCTCCGGCCCCCCGCGAACCCGGACATTCGCCACCTCCAGCTGCACAGCCCGCCAGAGCAGTTCTACTCGCCGCGCACGCGCCCAGGACGCGCGGTGTTCGGGAGCTTCGATCATGGCTACGGGTGGGCCGCGGGCCTCGTTCGCGCCGGCGCACGCATGGTCGCGGGATCGCGCGAGCACCAGTACCTGACCAAGACCTGCACCACGACCGACATCGCTTCGCGGTTCCTGTTCATCGACACCGACGCGCCGATGCTGGCGGTGACCGCGTCGGTCGCAGGGCCGCCGTGCCTGCAGCACATGGGCGGCGATCCGGTCTCCGGCTTCTACGCGACGTACGGGCCGGCCAACGCCATTCGCCTCGGCAAGTTCGACGATCGCGGCGCCCGCATCGCCGAGGCGATCGTCGTCGCGCGCCCGCACACCGCGACGACCACCGAGGACATCTCGACCGCGGTGCTCGCCGACGAGGCGCGGGTCTACGTGCTGGTGGCCAACTTCGAGTCGTTCGACTTCGGCGGCCAGCTGGTGGTGTTCGACCGCAGCGACCTGCGCGAGATCGCCCGCATCACCTCGTTCGGCACCACCATCCTGCGGCGCCCGGTGGCGATGACGCGCTTCCGCGATCGGCTGGCGATCGCCGATCCGAGCGCGCAGAGCGTCGTCACCCTCACCGTCCCGGATCTGGGATCGCCGACCAGCGTCGCGCTCAACTCACCGCCCTTGTCGTCCGACGCGGCCGGCCCGATGACGTGGGACGAGCGCGAGGCGCTGCTCTTCACGTCGGCCCCCGGCGGCCTCGGCGGCGAGATCTGGCTCATTCCACCGCGCCCCTCCGACAGCGATCGCCTCGAGCACCGCACGTACTATCAAGAGCCGGTGAACCCGTGGAGCAGCGTGATCGATGGTGAGTATCTGATGATCGGCGCCTATCGCGAGGACGTCGAGACGAAGGCGGTGATGCTGGAGATGGATCGCGCCACGCGCCGCTACACGCAGCGGCGATTCACGATCGGGCACGGGATCGTGGTGGACATGACCCGCGACGAGCGCGGGCACATCTGGGCGCTGATGCCGTGGGATGATCTGGTCATCCGGGTCGACGATCTGCGCCGGTGACGCTCGAGGGACCGATATCGCGCTGGCCATGAAGTCGGGGCCCGCGAGCGGGGCCGTGCCGGGATAGACATGGACCGTGCCGGAGCTTCCCACGGCCATGTCTCCGCGCTGCGCCCGCTAGCCCGACGCGTATCCGCCGACCGACGCGCAGCGAGGAAGAGCCGTAGCTTTCGCGCGATGACCAACGGGGCGATCTTGGATACTGTCCGCGACCGTATGGACGTCCCCTACTACGTCGCGAGCGCCCCACCGGCCTTGAAAAACGAGCGGACAAGGCATGTTTTCCGCCTCGCCGCGACCTGCACCCTCGCGTCTCGCGCGAGCGGCCGCGAACACCCGAGCGTCACCTCGAGGTGACTGGCGCTCGGAACCGGAGTTGGACCAGGATGCAAAAATGGCCAGGATGGGACGTTCAGGCGTCGCGATATAACCGTTTGATTTCAAGTCTTGGACGGCCGAAGTTCACCAAGAGGCCGACCTCGACGGACATCGCTTCGAGGCAGTTGATGACTTGGGCTTGGTGTTAGGGAGCGAGCCCCCGGACGGCCTTCAGCTCGAGCAGAACGCGCTCGTCGACGAGGAAATCTGGGGAGAATGCTCCAACATCACGGCCTCGAAGGACCGGATCTCGGGCTTGCTTTGAGCTGGCAGCCCATCGTCGTGGAGCGCGATGAAGGCGCGGTGGTAGACGCTTTCGTGAAACCCAGCGCCGAGCTCGTTACTCACTTGCATGCACACGCCGATGATTCTTCGCGTCAGTGCTTCATGGATGATCGGCAACCGCCGCGAATACGCCCCAAAAACGACTCCGAAATCAATCGGATCGACAACGCAAAGAGGAAGAAGCTCAACGTCACGGCTCTTCGCGATCCCAATCCTGTTCATCCTTGGCTCTTGTTGAAATTCCGGCAGCGGAGGTCGAACGAGGATCGCGGGACAACGAGCTGCCCATCTTCACGTCGAGATCCTCACGGGCGGGCGCGCGCGCACGCGCCGGGCGCGGCCCCGCGCGTGGCTCGCGAAGCAGTCGAGGAGGCATCCACGGGCGCTTTCGCGCGCCAGAACTATGTCGCATGTCGTGGTTGTTGCTTGGATTCGGCCATTCCCGGACAGAAACTTGCTAGCCCGCTGTTATTTTGGGCTCTTGAGCTGGGCGACGAGCTGATCGACGCCGATGAGGAGCGCGTCGTCCGAGCACTGCGTGTGGATGGTCGCGCCGCGCTCGACCATCTCGGTCCGCAGATCGTACAGCGTAGAGGTCATCGCGCAGGAGCTCCCGACCTTGAGGACCTTGGTCGAAAGGGATTTAGCGGCGGCTACGGCCTTCCCCAGCTCGATCTGACAGCTCTGATCGAAGCACGCCTTGAAGGACTCGCTCTTCTCTTCGGCCAGGCGGCTGCGGATCTGATCGCGCGGCACGATCCGGAACTCGCCGAGCTGCGCGAGCTTCGCCGCGAGATAGTCGGTGAGCTGATCGCGGGAGCTGTCGTCGAGCTTCGGGGCCTCGACGTCGAACACCGCGACGGCGATGGTCTCGGGCTTTTTGGGCTCGATCCGGGCCGGCGCCGGAGCCTGGAGGGACGCGACGAGCTGCTCCAGGCTCGTCGACCGCATCGCCTCGTTTGCGATCTGCTGGCCGACGATGCCAGGCATGCTCGACATCGACTCGTTCACACCCATGTACTCGATCACGGCTGCGCCTCCGCTCCCGCTCCTCAAGATCAGCTTGAACTCGCCGATGGAGTTCGAGCCGAGGCCAGCCGTCCGGATGTTGCCGACGACGATCTCGCCGACCAGATCGGCGCTCCCGCCCGGACCGACGACACGAAAGCCCTTCGCCTGGAGCGCCGCCTCGACGGCGGAGGGGACCGCTTCCGACCAGCGCGCCTCCTCCTCGACCTCCCGCACATCGGGCCCCATCAGCTTCGCGGTGGGCTCGATCCGCACCGAGACCCGGGAAGCGGCTTCGAGGGTGACGACCGGGGGGCGCGGCGCCGGCGGCAGTGTGGCGGCTTTGGGGACGCACGAGAGGAGGAGGACCAGCGGTGAGAGCCGCGCCAGGGACATGACGCGTTCTATCACGACACGAAGCGCTACGCGCGTTCGTACAGAGCCGCGGCGCCCATGCCGCCGCCGACGCACATCGACACGATACCGAAGCGCACTGAGCGGCGGTTCAGCTCGAGGAGCAG